>WNFM01024148.1_pt1 | contig 24004 bp, 18 predicted proteins | sample 5400271 | NCBI WGS metagenome assembly WNFM01 (sample SAMN13153352, study PRJNA577476) | soil metagenome | isolation source: 60 cm saprolite on Douglas fir-dominated hillslope | place: USA:California | collected 2013-09-17 | reverse complement strand
GGCGCCAAAGTCCACGCGCAACTGAAAAAACCGCAAGACGCCGTCTTCCTCCGCTGCGACGAAAAAGTCCCCTTCGGCATCTTCGCCAGCGTGGTAGACACCCTGCGCCAATCCGGCATCAGCAATATCAGTATCGTCACCGAGCCCATCACCGACCGGGCCCGCACCCAATGAGATCGCAATAAGATGAGCGCTGACGCCGCCAATCCGCCGTACCCCACATCGGACGATGTCAGTCTGCGTCGCTTCCTCGTCTATTCCCTTTTTCTCCACGGCGCGCTCGTGGCCGTCGCTATCGTTTCAGCAGTCGTTCACATCGGCGGCGAACAATGGTCTGGGCTCGGCGGCGCGAAGAGCGATAGTGTCAAAGTGAGCCTCGTCGCGAGTGCTGGAATTCCCATGCCGCCCCCACCGGAAATCACCGAAAGTAAGACTTTCGATCCCACCGAGAGTCTGTATAAGGAGCAGCCACAGCCAAAACCACCGGAGCCACCCAAGCCGGAAATAAAGATTCCGCAATTCAAGAAAGAAAAGCCCCTTCCGCCATCTCAAAAATCCAGAGTCTTCGAGAATAAGACCCCTGTTCCGGATAACGCAGCTGCGAGCCACGGTGGTCAAATGAACATCCCCACCGGTTTTCAGCAGACTCCCGGAGTCTCTTCCAGCGGCGTTCAAATGCCCGGAGACGCGGGCGGACAATTTGCAACTCGCTATGGATGGTACATCGCTGCGGCCAGACGCCGCGTCCAGCCCAATTGGGATCAGCTCTCTATTGATCCTGCCGTGCGAAATTCGCGCACGCTGCACTGTGTCATCTCATTCAGAATCATGCACGACGGAACTGTTAAGGACGTGCGCATCCAGCACTCAAGTGGAAACGCTTCGTGGGACAACTCGGGCCTTCGAGCGATTCTTAGCTCAAATCCCTTTCCGCCTCTGCCCAGTGACTGGTCTGGCCAGGACGTCTCCGTTTTGTGGGATTTTCCAGACGCAGCAGCGCCCTAGTCTAATAAGGAGAGCGAATCGATTGAAAGAACATTACCCGAGTCTTGCCAAGCTTTGTTTACATGTCTTTGGCTCATCGTTGGTGTCGCTCTTACTAGTAATCCTTGCAGGTGCCCCAGTTTCCGCGCAGACCGAACCCTGGTTCCGCGCCGGGACTGGTCTTGGAGATTTGAACAAGCCGCGTGTGGCCGTCGCCGACTTCGCTGCTCGGGCAGATTCAGCCAAACCGCACTCACAACTCTTCACCCAGGTTGTCCGCGACGACCTGCAGTTCAGCGGCATCGTTGAACTCATCAGTCCCAGCTTCTATCCCATGCAAGTGCCCACGGTTCCTGCTGAGCTTCGCAATCCCGACTGGACCACGCCGCAAATCAACGCCAATCTCGTAGCTTTCGGCAATCTCACCGAGTCCCCCAGTGAAGTTGTAATCTCCGGCTGGCTCTATGACGTCCGCAGCCCCTCAAATCAAGCCGTCGTCGGCAAGGTCTACCGCGGAACGCCCACTGACGCGCAAGTCCGCAAGTTCGCGCACCAATTCGCCGACGAAATCATCAGCCGCCTCTCCGGCGGTGTTCCCGGCATCGCCTCCACGCAAATCGCTTTCGTCAGCTCGCGCACCGGCACCAAGGAAATCTGGGTCATGGATTACGACGGCGCCAACCAGCATCCGCTCACCTCGCTCCGCACAATCTCATTAACGCCGCGCTGGTCCCCGGATGCATCGCGCATCGCGTTCACCTGCTTCGAGGCCGGCCCCACCCGCGTCGTCAGCCCGCAAATCTGCATGTACTCCGTCGACGCCAACAAAGTCGTCTCCTTCCCGCGCTTCCGCGGCTCCAACAGCGCCCCCGCATGGTCTCCCGACGGCTCGCAAATCATGTTTTCCTCCTCCATGCTGGGCAATCCTGAGCTTTTCGTCACGGACGCTAACGGCAGCCGCCCCAAGCGCCTTACCTACTCCAACGCCGCCAGCACCTCCCCGGCGTGGAACCCCAAGACCGGCCAGAGCGTCGTATTCGTCAGCGATCGCGGTGGCATCCCCAAGCTGTACATGATGAACGCCGACGGCACCAACACCACCGAGCTCGATCTCCCCGACAAGGGCTACCTCATCGATCCTGCCTGGTCGCCCAACGGCCAAATGGTCGCCTTTAGTTGGCGCCGACCCGACGGCAATTACGACATCTACATCATGGAACCGGCCACGCGCCAAATCATTCAAATCACGCGCGACAGTGGCAAGAACGAGCGCCCCAGTTGGGCGCCCGACGGCCGCCACATCGTCTTTGAATCCACGCGCAATGGCGAGCGCCAGATCTGGACCATGCTCGCGGACGGCTCGCAAGCCCATCAGCTAACAATGAGCGGACACAACGAGTCGCCCAATTGGTCGCCAAAGTAAAAACCCGCACCATTTTCGGCGCCTCTCGCATCGCATGTGCAGCAACCTGCAGCGCAGGGCGGAGCCTGCCTGCCGCAGGCAGGTCTGCGGAGCCCTGCGGCCGTGCGCTGGTCGCGGGGGCAAACGTAACTCTCGCGCGCTGCTCGGAAACTTTCGCGCGCGCGACGTATCTTTGCATGTAGAATATATCGTGATACGAGATATCGCCCGGAACCAGCCCGCCGGTGTTACGATATGGCCTCTCGGTGGGTCAAACACGGGTATTCCAAATAGGTCTGAGGAGGATACGAATGACTGTGGTCTCGCGTCCGTTGTACCGCGCTTTGTTGGTGGCTGGTTTGGTGGCCGCCATTTTTACGGGTGGCTGCAAGAAGAAACCGATTGCGCAAGCTCCACCCCCGCCGCCTCCTGTTGAACAGCCTAAGCCTCAACCAACTGTTTCGCTTTCCGCCGACCCGACTTCCATCAACAGGGGTGACTCTTCCACGCTGAGCTGGACCTCCACGAACGCCACGCAGCTCACCATCGCGCCCGATGTCGGCACCGTCAACGCCGAAGGCTCCACCAAAGTCACGCCTTCCGCTTCCACCACGTACACGATTACCGCCAGCGGCCCAGGCGGCTCCGCTAACGCCACCGCGCGCGTCACCGTCAGCGTCCCCGCGCCTCCGGTAGAGCCAGCGCCTGCGCCTGACATGGATGCGCTATTCAGACAAAATGTCCAGGATGCCTATTTCGATTTCAACAAGGCTGACATTCGTCCGGATGCCCGCCAAGCGCTCGCCAAAACCGCCGACTTCCTGCGCAACAACCCGCAGATTCGCGTGACCGTTGAAGGCCATTGCGACGAGCGCGGGTCCACCGAATACAACCTCGCGCTCGGCGATCGCCGCGCCGGCGCCGTCAAGCAATATCTCGTTTCCCTGGGCATCTCCGCCGATCGCATCAGCACCGTCAGCTTCGGCAAGGAAAAGCCCTTCTGCAACGAGCACAACGAAGCGTGCTGGCAGCAAAATCGCCGCGGCCACTTCGTCCGCGCCCAGTAGCACGCAAACGTCAGTATCCTCCGCGTAGGGGCGCAGCATGCTGCGCCCCTAACGCTAGGAGTCAACGCAACCGCCATCACCTGTAGCGCAGGGCGGAGTCTTCGGAGCCCTGCGGCTTTTCCGATCCGCGCCGCCAATGCAGCGACCGCCGGAGGCGCGAGCTTCCAGGCGCACCGGCAATGTGTCGCTTATATAAATCCCGCGCCCCAATGCAACCCCTTGCCCGCGCCACCATCTACCTTTAAAGTGGATACTGAATTGACCGTTCCGCGTTCTTCTGTAAAAGTATTCTCGCCTGGCCTGTGTCAGTTCATGCAAGCGTTGGAGACTCCGTCGGACCGCTCTACGTCCGCCGGACACTAGGAGGTCGTTCATGCGTGTACGAAACATTGCTATTTTCAGCGCCGCCGTTTTGGCCGGGGCCCTCGGCGGCAGCCTCATCGGTCCGCGCCCTGCCGAAGCCGTCGCTCGCGAGCTTATCGAGCTCCAGCACGACGTCACTTCCCTGCTTCAAGGGCAAAAGGATCTCTCCACCCAAATGACGCAGGACCACACCGTCATGAAGACCCTCGTCGAGCAATCCGGCGACACCGTTGGCAAGCTCAACGGCACTATGAGCGCCCTGCAAAAATCCATGCAGGACGTTACCGCCAATTCCGGCGCGCGTCTCGACACCATGTCCACGCAGGTGCAAGGGCTCTCCGACAATCTCGAGGAAATTAAGTCTCGTCTCGGCAAGTTGAATCAGCAGTTGGTCGACCTGCAGAACACCGTGCAAAGTGTCGACGCCAAAATTTCTGGCGGCGGCACCTCAACGCCATCCACTGGAGCATCGAATCCCGGCGGCGCCATGGCTCAGCCCACCGGCTCCGTGCCTTCCTCCGGTGCAGCAGCCGGCGGCGGCCCCGCTCCCTCAGCCGACACTCTTTACTCCAACGGGCTCCGCGACATCACCAGCGGCAAATACGATCTCGCCCGCCAGGAATTTCAGGATTACGTCAAGTACTACGGCGAGACCGACCTCGCATCCAACGCCCAGTTCTATCTCGGCGAAATTGCCTATTCTCAGAAGAATTACGATCAGGCCGTCTCCGAATACGACAAGGTCCTCACAAAATATCCGAAGAGTTTTAAGACCACCCCTGCGCACCTGAAAAAGGGCATGGCCCTGATCGAGCTCGGCCAGAAAACCGCCGGCGTCCGCGAACTCCGCGATCTAGTCAAGCGCTACCCCGGCACCGACGAAGAGCGCCGCGCCCGCGCCAAGCTAAAGGAACTTGGAGTAGCAGTAACCGCCGCCACCACCGCCAACCCCTAACCTTCCTTCCCTGCGGATCTTCGCTGCGGACCTCTCTTCTCTGCGGACCTCCGCGTTCTCTGCGTCTCAGCGTTATCTTCTCTCTTTCTTCTCTTTCTCTTCTCAGTGCCCTCTGTGCCCCCTCGGTGTCCTCTGTGTTAAATTCTTTCTTTGATCGAGCCGACAAGGGATATAAATGGCGAGGAAAAAACTGATACCAGTGCATCCGGGAGAACTCCTCAGCGAAGAGTTTATGGCCCCTCTCGGACTAAGCATGAATAAGATGGCGACGGATCTGCGGGTACCCGTGACTCGCATCGCCGACATTGTAAATGAGAAGCGCGGCATCACCGCCGAGACAGCTCTGCGCTTCGCTCGCTACTTCAAGAACAGCCCGACTTTGTGGATGAACCTGCAAACGCGCTATGAGTTGGAAGTCGCTGTTTGACCTCGCTACACTATCTCAACACCAACTAATTCACCCGCCCCTTCGTCTCTGCAGGGAAACCGTTTCCTTCGTTTCTTCTCGCCTCCTCGATTCCTAGCTTGTGTAACGTGAGCGCCCATTTCACGGACTCCGCAATGTATGCGTTCATTCTCTTGGCTTCATCCTGGCGATGCCGGTGTTTACTGTCCTCGTCGATCTTCGGGTATTCGCCATCCATATCTTCCCAGCCGGTAAAATTATCGGACAAGCAGCCTCCGAAAACACCTTCGTCGTTGTATCCGTAGTTTTCCTTGCGAAGCGCCTTTAGCGATTCCCTGGCCATGCGTTCCAGGGCCGGGTCAGGATAAACGTTAACTGCGAGCCGCGAGCGCGTAATTTGCTCGTCCAAGATCCTTATGGAGATTGTCACAATCACTTCGGAGAACGGTCCCCCGTCGCCCGCAAAATCCGACATCCGCAGACCCGTCTTCTTGCTTTTCCTCCGTTTGGTTCCAGCCATACCTGGCCTCCTAGAATGAGAAGCGATAGGTTTACCATAGCTTTCCCCCTGGCATGTTTGTTTTACGTACTCCAAATCCGCGCCCTCTGTGCTTCCCCCCGGTAGCCTCCGTCTTAATCCTTTCCCGTTTTGGGACAAAAAAGAGCTTGACAACGGTATACCGTTATGATAACATCCCGCATGTTACCTCGACAGCTAACCCTTCCTCGACACCTTCCCGCCAGGCTAACCCCTTTGCCGTCATATTCCTGCAGCCTCTTGGCCCTCTTTTTTCCGCGCCCGTCCTTTAGAATCAATCACTTGCAGCCTCTTTTCGCAGAACACCCGGGTGGGGGGTACATCGGTATCCATCCGGTCTCTTTTGCACCCGCCATCGTATGCGCCACGCAGCGCCTCTATCCCCACTGGTCTCAACCAGTTGCGCATACTTCCCGTCACCACGGGGTGTCTGTCCCCTTCCGCTCCAGTCCCGCCACATTGGCGCTCGCTTCCGGCGTCTGCCATAATCGAAAACTACTGAGGACAAAGTGAGCAGCACGCAAGCACAACCAAAATTCTGGAGCGGCAACGAAATACGCGAGACCTTCCTGCGCTTCTTTGAAGGCAAAGGCCACCGCCGCGTGCGCAGCTCCTCGCTCGTGCCGCATGGCGACCCTACCCTGCTCTTCACCAACGCGGGGATGAACCAGTTCAAGGATGTCTTCCTCGGACTCGAAAAGCGCGAGTACGACAAGGCCACCTCGGCGCAAAAATGCGTGCGCGCTGGTGGCAAACACAACGACCTCGAAAATGTCGGCTTCACCAAGCGCCATCACACCTTTTTCGAGATGCTCGGCAACTTTTCCTTCGGCGATTATTTCAAGGAAAAAGCCATCCCTTACGCGTGGGAGCTAATCACTTCGCCCGAATGGTTCGCCATCCCGAAAGACAAGCTGTACGTAACGATTTTCGGCGGCGCGGAAGTGGCCCCAGGAACAACGCTCGGCGTTGACGAAGAAGCCCGCAAGTTTTGGCTGGCCCAAAATGTTCCGGCGGAGCGCATCGTCCCCATCCCCGGCCTGAAAGAAAATTTCTGGGCCATGGGCGACACCGGCCCCTGCGGCCCCTGCAGCGAAATTCATTACGATATGGGCCCCGAAGCCTCCGAGCAAGGCCACACCGACTGCAAATTCCCCTGCGACTGCGGCCGCTACGTAGAAATCTGGAACCTAGTCTTCATGCAGTTCGATAGGCAAGCCGGAGTGGATGATAAGGGCGCGCCGTGGGGCCCCGAGATCGGCCAATTACCCGCCCCATGCATCGACACTGGCATGGGCCTAGAGCGAGTAGCCGCCGTCCTCCAAGGCGTCATTTCCAACTACGACACCGATCTTTTTCGGCCCCTTATCAAACGTGCTGCTGAGCTTACGGGGGCGAAGATTGGAGCTGATCGTCAGTCGGATGCTTCACTAAGGATCATTGCTGACCATGCCAGAGCGTCTACTTTCTTGATCGCAGATGGCGTTGTGCCGGATAAGGGTGATCGCGGGTACGTACTTCGGAAAATTGTTCGGCGGGCAATCAGACATGCCCGATTGCTTGGTGTGAGTACACCGGTCCTCGCAGAGATGGTTACAACAGTCGGCGAGGTCATGGGAGATGCTTATCCGGAGATCGTCGAATCCGCGGGGCGGGTCAGCGCGCTAATACGCAGAGAAGAGGGCAGCTTTCTGCGAATCACAGATCTTGGACTTAGGAGGCTTAGGGAGCGATTCGGAGACCTACGTCGGATCGAAGCCAAAAGCCTTGAGCAATACTTACACGATCAAGATGAAAAGGCGCGGCTTGCGTTGGAGCAACGCTTGCACTTCTTGCGAAGTGAGCGAAATCTTGCAAACGCGTCGGACGAGGAACTGCGATCTACAACGCTCGAGCTGTTCGGGCCTGAGTTTGCGCCTGACGCTGAAAAGTGGGTCCGAGAAACAGCCAGGAGGAAACCCCGTTTGGACGGGCAAACCATTTTTCAACTTTACGACACCTACGGCCTAGCCCTTGACTTTATAGAAGAGGAAGCCAAAGAACAGGGCTTCGAGGTTGACACTGCTGGCTTTGAACAGGCCATGCAAGAGCAGCGAAACCGCGCTCGCGCTTCGTGGAAGGGCGGCTCTACGAAGGAGGCGGGGAATCCGGCTTACGCGAAGATTGCTGAGACGTATAAGACGGAGCCGGACTTTTACGTTGCCACAAGCGCGAAGGACGCTCGCATCGAAGCGATTGTCACCAAGAATGGAACCGTCGGCGAACTGAAGGCGGGCGAATCAGGGGAAGTCGTCCTCGACCGCACTGTGATTTATGCCGAGTCCGGCGGCCAGATAGCCGATACCGGCGCGTTTTACGATCCGTCCGGCTCGCAAGTCGTCGCGGAAGTTAGCGGCGCGTACTACCCTGTCGCGCGCTTGGTGGCGCACCGTGTCACTGCGAAAGACACGCTGCGCGTGGGCGATCGCGTTTCCGTACAAGCCGATGCGGAGCGGCGCGCGCGCATCATGCGCAATCACTCCGGGACACACCTGGTGCATGCGGCGCTGCGCAATATCCTGGGCACGCACGTCAAGCAGGCCGGCTCGCTGAATGCTCCCGACCGCTTGCGCTTCGACTTTTCGCACTTCGCGCATGTCGATGCCGAAGAGCTGCGCGACATCGAGCAGCAAGTCAACGACGAAATCCGCTTCAACTGCGAAATCGAAACCAATGTGACCTCGCTCGAAGACGCCTTGGCCTCCGGCGCGCTGGCCTTCTTCGGCGACAAATATCCGGAAAGCAACGTCCGCGTGGTGACGATCCCCGATTCACGCTCGCCGCGAGGTTTCTACAGCAAGGAGCTGTGCGGCGGCACGCACGTCCACCGCGTGGGCGATATCGGCGTGCTGAAGATCGTAAGCGAGCAATCCGTGGCCGCAGGGGTACGCCGCATCGAAGCCGTCACCGGAGTCGGCGCCCTCGAGCATTACCAGCAGCGCGCTCAATTGCTGAGCCAAATCGCCAGCAAACTCAACGTCGGCGAAGACGCCGTCCTCGCCACTGTGGAAAAACTGTCGGAAACCGCCAAGCAGCTCGAAAAGGAGTTGGAAGCCCAAAAGCGCAAAGGCGCGCTAGGGCAATTGGATGACCTAACCGCCCAGGTCCAGATGGTCAAGGGGGTCAAGGTCATAGCCGCCGAGGTGGCCAATGTCGACCGGGAAGGCCTCCGCCAACTGGTCGATTCTCTGCGCCAAAAGCTAGGTTCCGGTGTGGTCGCCCTGGGTATGCCCGAAGACGGCAAAGTCGCTCTAATTGCAGGGGTTACCAAGGATTTGACCGCTAAAGTCCACGCCGGCAAGCTGATACAGCAACTAGCCAAGCAAGTGGGCGGTTCCGGGGGCGGAAGACCCGATTTGGCGGAGGCTGGCGGAAAAGACACATCCGCCCTAAAAAGTGCCTTGCAGTCTATTCCCTCCCTTCTCGAGCCGTTGCTATAATCCCGCCGTCGCCAGGAATGTGTCCGAAGCGAGACATAGTGGTGTCTCGCCTCCAGGCGCTGTTGAAAAACCTAAGATGCCGGGCTAAAGCCCGGTAAACCTGGCCGATCCAAAGTCGGCCATTACAATATGCGAACACGCATCGCAATCCCGGCCGGCATGTGTTTGGCAGCGCTACTCCTTTGCCTCCAGCCCGCAAGCGCTCAAATCGCAAAGGTGATGGACGATAATAGCGGCCGCCAGTTCTTCATCAATTCCGAGCCGTCCGCTCGCGGCAAACTGGCCGGCTCCAGCCTAAAGCCTCACGCAACCATCTACTTGCCTGCCGAATCTTCTTTCAGAGGGGATAGCCGGCCGGCCCTAAACATCGACCGCGACGGCGCCGAAAAGCTCGTACGCGAAGCCGCGGAACGCCACCATATGGATCCCGCGCTGGTCCGCGCAGTGATCGAGACGGAATCGGGTTGGAACGCCGCCGCGCGATCCCACAAGGGCGCGCTCGGACTCATGCAGTTGATTCCGACGACCGCGGTGCGCTTTGGCGTGAATGACGCATTTAACCCGCAACAGAACGTTGATGCCGGGGTTCGATATCTTAAGACGTTGCTGCAACGCTACAATGGCAATCTGGATTTGGCACTGGCGGCGTACAATGCTGGAGAAGGCGCGGTGGATCGCGCGCGCGGTATCCCGGCCTTCCGCGAAACTCGCGACTACGTGCAGAAAGTGCAGAATGCTTATTTCCGGCCAGGCTCGGGACGCATGGAAGGCGTGTGGAGCAATCCGCGCGCGATCCGCAAAGACACCGACTCGGCGAACGGCCGAATCATTTTCACCAACGACTGAGTCTTCACAAGCCGTTCAACTGATAAGTGCTGAGTGGCTAAGGGCTGAGGGAGCGCTTCAAGGCAGCGGGGCGCGCAAGGCGGGGATGTTGGCAAGCCAAAATTTTTTGCACAAGCTGTTCGCCCGCGTTTCGCCGGTTTTCCTTGCGCTCGCTCTCGCCCTGTCTTGCGCCAACACTTCCCTTGCCCGCGCAGACTCCGAAACTCGCAATAATTCCAACCGCCGGCAGGCCGCTTCCACGCAATTTGCGCGCTCGGAAGATTTGCGCGCGCAGCTGAACAGCAAGCCTGCGGAGCAGCGCAAGCTTTCCGAATACAAACAGGTGGTTTCCAGCTATCGCCGCGTCTACCTGATTACGCCGCATGCCGCGGAAGTGCCGGACGCGCTGCTGGCCGTGGCGGAACTTTACTCCGAGATGGGCGATAAATTCGGGCGCAGCTACTACCAGCTTGCCGCAGATTCTTACAAGTTCCTGCTGCACGAATATCCCACCAGCCATTACGGACAGGATGCGATGCTGCGAATGGCGGGCCTGGAGAAAGATCAGCTTGGCGACGCGGCGGGCGCCTCAAAAACCTTTGAGGAATTCGTGAAGAAGTATCCGCGGTCTTCACGCAAGCGCGAGGCGCAGGAATCTCTGGCGGAGCTTGCTCTCCTGCGCAACAGCGAGGAATCGCCGGCTGCGAAGAGCGAACCCACTGCTCCCGACGCGGAGAAAAGCGCCGCGGCGGCGGAGTCCGCGCGAAGAGTTCCGGCGGACGCAGTGCCCGTCTACGCCGAAAATTCCGATAAGGTGCCGCGACTGCGGCGCATCGGCACCAGCGCTTCTTCAGACTCCACGCGTGTGACCATCGATCTTGAAGATCTGGTGCAGTACGCCTCAGCGCGCATTCGCAATCCAGACCGCATTTTCTTTGACCTGCACGCGGCGCGGCTCACTCCGGAACTGGCGCGGCAGAATATTCACGTGGAAGGCGATTTGCTCTCCGCGGTGCGCGTGGCGCAAAACCAGGCCGGGATCGTGCGCGTAGTGCTGAATGTCAACGGCGTGAAGGATTACACCGCTTCTCTGCTGACGAATCCTCCGCAACTGGTGATCGATTTGTATCCGGACACGCGCCGCTCGGCCGTGCGCGCGGCAAAAGCAAAGCGCGGTGCCACGCAGGGGCCGATCGAGGAGCCAAACGTCGATTCTACTGCCCACGAGGAACGCGCCGGCGTGCAAGCCGTTACAACCGCGGCGACGCGGGTCGAGCCGTTCGGACCTCCGGCATCAGCCGTTGATGGTGCGATGAGCGGGTCGACATCGGTGGCATCCTCGGGTGCGGCGAGTTCTTCAGCTCCGGCGCCGCGCAATTCGAGCTTGGTGGCTCCGGGTAGCACCAAATCGCGATCGAAGAATGGGAAATCTATGGGCGCCAGCGCCGCCGCGGCCGGCAAGCCGGATTTGATTCAGCCGGCGAATGCGGCACTGCCCACGCACGACGGGCAGTCCACGTTGACACGAACATTGGGGCTAAAGATCGGCCGCATCGTCATCGATGCCGGGCACGGCGGGCATGACACCGGGACAATCGGCCCTACCGGCCTAATGGAAAAAGATCTTTGCCTCGATGTGGCATTGCGGCTCGGCAAAATTATCCAGCAGCGCCTGCCAGGGGCAGAAGTGGTGTATACCCGCTCGGACGATACGTTTATTCCACTCGAAGAACGCACGCGCGTGGCGAACGAAGCGAAAGCCGATCTCTTCATTTCGATTCACGCAAACTCCAGCCATGACCACGCGGCACGCGGCATTGAAACCTATTATTTGAACCTCAAAGGGTCGCCGGACGCGATGGAAGTGGCGGCGCGCGAAAACGCCACGGCACAACAGAGCATTCACGACCTGGAAGACATCGTCAAGAAGATCGCGCGCAGCGAAAAGATCGATGAGTCGCGCGAGTTTGCCGCGGACATTCAGGAATCGCTCGCCAAGCGCATCCAGAAGCTGAACAAGACCGTGAAAGACCGCGGCGTGCGCAAGGCTCCCTTTGTCGTGCTGGTCGGCGCGGACATGCCTTCCATCCTTACGGAGATTTCGTTCCTCAGCAATCCGGCCGACGAACGGCTCTTGAAAAACCCGGAACACCGCCAGCGCGTTGCCGAAGGCTTGTATCAAGGTATGGCCAACTACCTTCAGAGCCTCAACAGCATGACCATGAACGTCCCGGGAAAATCGTCCGCTCCCATCTCCGTAACCCCCTCAGTTGAACAATCGCGGAACCAACGTTAATCTAGTGGTGTCAAAGAAAATGGTAGGGATGCGCCTTCAATTCCTTTTTGCTTGCCTACTCGCTCTCTTGAGCGCCGCGAACATCTCCGCCCAGCAAAGCAGACCAGCCCAACGAGACAGCTCCGCACAGCAGCAGATCCTGCCAGACACCTTCGGAAGCTGGCACAACAACGGCTGCGACGCGAATCCTCAGCCCCCCGCCCTCTCGCAGGAGAGCGGCCAACGTGAGTTCCGCCAGTGCCAGTTCACGACCGGGAAGCAGACCGCCACGATCTGGGCCGGCAAGTATCGGGATCCCAGCAGCGCCTATGAGGTCTACACTTCCCTGTTGCGGCCAACGATGCAGCCGTCCACGGTTGGAAGATTTACAGCGGTAGATGACAAAGGGCTGCTGGCCTTGGTCGGAGATGTTGTAGTCGGAGTGGACCAGCCGCGGAATGTATCCACGAAGGATTTGCAGGAGCTGACGTCCATCGTTGCGGCGCGATCGGCCAAAACGCCTCTGCCGCCGATTCGTGAATATCTGCCTAAGGACGATTTGATGAATGCGACGCAACGCTATGCGCTGGGGCCGGTGGCGCTTCGCGCGGCGGCGGAGTCCGTGAGCAAGCCGGAGATCGCTGCGCTGGCGGATGCCGCCGGGTTCACGCAGGGCGCGGAAGCGATGCTGGCGCAGTATCGGCGAGGGCGTGACGCGGGTGTGCTGCTGCTGATCGATTATCCCACTCCACAGCTCGCGGAATTGCATTCGCACCATCTGGAGACCGCGCTCGCAGAAACGCCGAGCATGGCCGGGATAAAAATTGAACGCAGAGGATCGCTATTGTCCATGGTGATAGCGCCGAGTTCACCGGCCTACGCGGAGAGTTTGCGCGGCGCGGTGACCTACGAGACGCAGGTGACCTGGAACGAGCCGAGCCAGACGGCCACCGATCCGCCGTGGGCGGTGGTTCTGTACCGGATTTTTGTCGGCACGGGCGTTTTTATGGTTATGGCGGTGGCTTTTGGTGTAGCGTTTGGCGGCTTCCGCATCTTCATCAAGAGAATGCTGCCCGGCAAAGTCTTTGACCGGCCGGAGCAGATGGAAGTGCTGCAATTGGGGCTGTCTGGAAACAAAATCGACACGCGGGATTTGTATTGAGCGGACTGCGCCCCTGCCCTTACGCCTGCAGATGTCGGTTGCGGCCTCGATTCATCTTGATTTAAACCCTCAGGGCCAAACGGCGGCCCTGAGCTACATGTCCTCTATTTGAAATTGTGTTAGGTTGGACAGGTCACGGTGCGTACACCGCTTCGCAGCCCAACAGAAGTAACGCAATTCCCTTCCCAGCGTCTAATCAGTAGTTGGGTGTCCTGTAATTTTGCGACAGAGCTATCGTATCGTAAACTGTAAGGAATCCCCCGGAGTGGGGCTCAACCATGCTTGGTTTTCAGCTTGTTCAAAATAGGCAATTTAGGCTCAGTGTGTACGCGCTGATGCTTGCCGGCACTCTGGCGTTCGCGGCGGGCTGCGGCAAGACCTCGGCTGGCGATCCGGCGGCTGCCGGCGCGCCGCAGGCGATGCCCGTACAGGTCAAAGTCGCTCAAGCCGAGAACGTCCCGGACACGACCGAGTATCTCTCGGTCCTGAAGTCGCGGCACGCGGCGAACATTAGTCCGCAGGTGGAAGGCTACATCACCAAGATCTACGTGAAATCCGGCGATCACGTGACTGCTGGCACACCGCTCATTCAGATCGATCCGCTGAAACAGCAGGCGGCGGTGAGCAGCCAGGAGGCGGCGCGAGCGGCCCAGGAAGCCACGGTTCGCTACGCCCAAATCCAGCTAGACCGCGCACGAAAACTCTATGCCGCCGGCGTGGTGCCGAAAGCGGACGTCGATAATGCGCAAACGACCTATGACGCGGCGGTGGCGCAGTTGAAGGCGCTCAGCGACCAAGTGAACCAGCAGCAGGTGGAGCTGCGCTACTACCGAGTGGCGGCGCCCATGGACGGCATTGTCGGCGATATCCCGGTACGCGTCGGGGAACGCGTCGCGGTGACCACGCTACTGACTACGGTGGATGAGCGGGGACCGCTCGAAGCGTACATTTACGTTCCCGCGGACCGCGCGCGAAACTTGAAATTGGGTTTGCCGGTGCATTTGGTGGACGAAGCGGGGATCAAGGTTGCGGACACGCGGATAACTTTCCTCTCGCCTCAAGTGGATGCGGAAACACAAACGGTGCTGGCGAAAGCGCTGCTGGAGAATCCGCAGGGGCTACGCGTGTCGCAGCAGGTGCGCGCGCAGGTGGTGTGGTCAACGCATGAGGGAACGGTGATTCCGGTTCTTGCGGTGACGCGCATCAGCGGACAATTCTTTGCGTTTTTGGCGGTGAAGGACGGAAAGAGCACCGTGGCGCGGCAGAAGCTGCTGAAGGTAGGAGACACGATCGGCAATGACTACGTGGTGCTCGACGGCATCAAGCCGGGAGACCACATTATTACTTCCGGATTGCAGTTTTTGCAGGACGGGATGGCGGTGATGGAGCAGGCGGCGCAAACGACACGTGGCTCGTGACTAGTGACTCGTGAACTGCGTCATGATGTGGCCATCTTGCACAGAATACAGATTTCGGATCTCGTCATCACGGATCGGGCTTTGTAGCACTTGAACTTAGCGATTCATTGGAAGGTGCTTAGACTTGGTTGATTTTTTCATCCGGCGGCCGGTGTTTGCGACGGTTTGCGCGCTGCTGATCATCTTGGGCGGCGCGATTTCCATTCCAACGCTGCCGATCGCGCAATTCCCTAACCTGGCACCGCCGCAAGTGTTTGTGAGCAGCTTCTACATCGGCGCGAACGCGCAAACGGTGGAGTCCGCGGTCACCATCCCTCTCGAACAAGCCATCAACGGCGTCCCTGGAATGAAGTACATGACGTCGACGAGCGGAAACGACGGCTCCAGTGCCATCACCATCACATTCGATATTTCCCGCGATGTCGATCTTGCTTCGGTCGATGTGCAGAACCGCGTCAACCAGGCGCTCGGGCGCTTGCCGAGCGAAGTCAAGAACACGGGAATTTTTGTCAACAAGCAGGCGAGCGGGTTTGTGTTTGGCGCCGGGGTATACACGGAAGGCGGCCAGTACGACAGCTTGTTCCTCAGCAATTACATGGACGTGTATGTTCGCGACGCCATAAAGCGCGTGCCGGGCGTTGCGGACGCCATCATCTTCGGCGAACGCAAGTACGCGATGCGCTTGTGGCTCGATCCCTCGAAAATGGCGCAGCGCGGGCTAACGGCCACGAACATCCTGGCGGCGCTGCAGGAACAGAATGTCCAAGTAGCAGCCGGTCAAATCGGCCAGCCGCCTACGCCGAGTGGCCAATCCTTTCAAATCAGTGTACGCGCCATCGGCCGGCTGAGCGAAGCTTCGGAGTTCGAGAACATCATCCTGAAAACCGGCGCGGACGGAACGCTGGTGCGCGTGAAAGACGTGGGGCGCGCGGAACTCGGCGCGGAGGATTACAGTTCGAGGCTGCGCTACAACGGGCACGAAGCGGTGGGAATGGGTGTCACGCAACTGCCCGGGGCGAATGCGCTGGATGTGGACAAAGCGGCGAAAGCGGAGTTTCTGCGGCTGTCAAAGAATTTTCCGCCGGGACTGAAGTACGCGGTCGCGTTCGATACCACCAATGTGGTGAGCGAGTCGATCCGCGACGTGCTGATCACGCTGCTGCAGGCCATTGCGCTGGTGATTGCGGTCATCTTTTTGTTTTTGCAGGATTGGCGCAGCACATTTATTCCGGCAATCACCATTCCGGTGTCGCTGGTCGGCACCTTTATTTTCATCAAGGCTTTCGGATTTTCGATCAATACGTTGACGCTGTTCGGCATCACGCTGGCTACTGGATTGGTGGTGGACGACGCGATTGTGGTGATTGAAAACGTCGAACGCCACATCGTGGAGGGCATCACCGAGCCGCACAACGCGGCTTCGGTGGCCATGAAGGAAGTGGCGGGAGCGGTGGTTGCGACGTCGCTCGTTTTGGTGGCGGTGTTCGTGCCGGTCGCGCTCTTCCCTGGAACTACCGGCATCCTCTTCCGGCAATTCGCGCTGACCATTGCCTTTTCGGTAGCGATTTCCGCCTTTAACGCGCTAACACTCACGCCGGCGCTTTCCGCCGTTTTCCTGGGGCACCATCGCGAGCGAGCGCAGGGACGCTTCTTCCGGGGCTTCAATCGAGTGGTCACCACGGGTACCAATTGGTATCAGGCATCGGTCCGGAGTGTGCTTGGGGGGTGGCGGTACGTTGCGTTTGTGGCGTTTTTGTTGGCTTTGGGCGGCACGTATTGGCTGTACCAGAAGGTCCCGCGCGGATTTATTCCTGAAGACGACGAAGGATATTTGATCGTCCTGGTGCAGGCGCCGCAGGGCGCCTCTTTGGAGTACACGCTGGAGGCGATGCGCAAAGTCGAAGCCGCGGCAGTGAATATACCGGAGGTGGAAGGAGTATTTTCGGTCGGGGGCTTCAGCTTTTCCGGGTCGGCGCCCAACCGCGCGATTGTCTTTGTTCCCTTGAAGCCGTTTCGCGAGCGCGCGGGCGCCGCGCATACAGCGGCTTCGGTGCTGAACCGCCTGCGCGGGCCGCTGATGGGGATACCGGAAGCGATGGTGATCCCGTTCAATCCGCCGGCCATTCAGGGCTTGGGGCAGTTCGGCGGATTCCAGTTCGTGCTGGAAGACCAGGGGCGCAACACGCTGCAAGCGATCGCGGACACGGCGAATCAACTGGTGGCGCAGAGCCGCACGAACCCCGACCTCGCCGGGCTTTTTTCCAGCTTCACCGCGAACGATCCGCAGTACCTTGTTCACATCGACCGGGAAAAAGCGAAAAGCCTGCAGGTGCCGCTGAACCAGATCACCGATGCCCTGCAGGTGTACATGGGCTCGGTGTACGTAAATGATTTTGATTTCAACAATCGCGCGTACCGCGTTTACGTGCAAGCCGATCAGCAATTCCGCGCCAAGGCCAAGGACATTGCGCAATATTACTTGCGCTCCGACACCGGGAAAATGATTCCGCTCGATAACCTGGTGAAGATCGAGCAGACCGCGAATCCACAGGTAATCAGTCACTACAACTTGTTCCGCGCCGCGGAAATCGACGGTTCGGGAGCGCCGGGGCGCAGCTCCGGAGAAGCCATGGCGGCAATGGAAGCGCTGGCGAAGAAAGTGCTGCCCAACGGGATGACGTACGACTGGACGGGCCTGTCGCTGGAAGAGGTGGAGTCAGGTGGCAAGGCAGCCTTGCTCTTTGGCCTCGGCCTGACCTTTGTGTACCTGACGCTGGCGGCGCAATACGAGAGTTTTGTGTTGCCGTTCATCGTGCTGCTGGCGGTACCGGTGGCGCTGCTGGGCGCGCTTGGCGGCCAGGCGCTGCGCGGGTTGCAGAACGATGTGTACTGCCAGATCGGGCTGGTGATGTTGATTGGCCTGTCCAGCAAGAACGCGATTTTGATCGTGGAGTTTGCTGAGCAACTGCGCGAAAAAGGGATGAGCATCGTGGATGCAGCGATTGAAGCAGCGCGCATCCGGCTGCGGCCGATTCTGATGACTTCGCTGGCATTTATCCTGGGCGTCGTGCCCTTGGTGATTGCGCGGGGCGCTGGTGCGGCGGGTCGCGTTTCCGTGGGCACGACCGTCTTTGGCGGAATGATCGCGGCGACCACCCTGAACTTGATTTTCATCCCCGTTCTCTATGTGCTGGTGCGCAGCCTGATGCCGAGCCGGAAAGCTCACCCCGCGGCTATCGCGGAACCGGCGGACTGACGGGTCACGCCGTCACACCTAAGGCCTTGACGGCCTTAATCACACCTCTTAGCGCTCAAGGATGTTTATTCGAGGAATGGGCTCACCCCGCGCCGCCCCGGCGCTTGTAAATAACATGTCACCGCACGGTCATTTATTCGTCTTAGCTGGGCATCGTGCGGATTTTCGCGGTAAAGTCACCTTTTGTGATGATGGGGACGGTTGTAGCCGCAAGACGGCGCAATTTGCACAGTTTTAGCAGAATTTTTACAGGCCCTCGTCAGTCTATTCAGTGTGTACCGGGAATAAACTCTGAATCCGCGTTCCACTGGCGGGCTGGCGCCTCCCGAGGAGGCCGGTCAGCACCTAGGCTGGCGCGATCTCGGGGTCGAAGGAGCTCAAGGCATGATGTCCCTTTTGCGTAACGCCCACGTCATAGGCCTCTGCTTAGTGATAGAGCTGGCCAACTGCGGCGGCAGCTTTGCACAGAGCGCGCAGACGACCGCCAGCCCCTCGAACAATCAGGAGTTGAACGGCAAGATCGAACTCCTGACGCGCTCGCTGGAGCAGACGCAGACGGAGCTGGCGCGGTCGCGGAGCGAGATCGAGCAGCTGCGCGCCATGCTGGGCGAGGTGCTGAAGCGCATGGATAGCGCTGGGGCGGCGTTGCAACCGCAAGGGTCGAACACTGGAGCGGGCGTTGGGACGGGCGCAGGGACGGGCGTGGCGCCGGGGCCGGAAAACGCGCCACAGGCGGCGCAGATTTCGCAGGACGATTGGGACTTGCTGAACGCCAGGGTCGAGGAACAGCGGCAGACGAAGGTGGAGAGCGGCTCTAAGTTTCGCCTGAAGCTTTCGGGCATCGCGCTCTTCAACGCGTTCGACAATACAGGCAACGTGGATAACCTCGACTTGCCGGCGATTGCGGTGCCGAAGCGGGCGGGATTTCCCGAGGGCGGACTCGGCGCGTCGTTGCGGCAATCGATCATCGGTCTCACCGGGATTGGCCCGGAGATTTTCGGCGCGCGCGCGAGTGCGGATCTGCAAATGGGATTTTATGGCGGGCTGCCCAGCGGATACACCGCGACGACCTCTGGGATCGCCAACTTGCGGATCGCGCGCATTCGCTTCGATTGGAACAATACGTCGGCGATTGCGGGGTTGGACTATCCGTTTTTCTCGCCAAACCTGCCGACGACGTACATGTCCGTGGCGGTGCCAGGGTTTGCGTCCGCCGGCAATTTGTGGACGTGGACGCCGACCATTCGGGTGGAGCAGCGATTCGGCGGGGCTGGTTCGCCGTTTAAGGTCGAAGCCGGGCTGCTCGATCCTTCTTCCAACATCAACTACACCACGAACAACAATTTGCGCGTGGCGAGCCCGTCGGAAAGCTCGCGCATTCCCACTTACGCCGTACACGTTTCCTACGACAGGAAATCGGAGGATCGCCCGTTATCGTTCGGAGTGGGCGGCATCTATTCTCCGCAGAAATTCTTTGGCGGCTATCGAGAAGAAGGATGGGGGGCGACGACTGATTGGAAATTCGGACTGCTGCCGAGGACAGAGTTGAGCGGGCAGTTTTTCACCGGGCGCGGAATCGATGGGTTTGGCGGCGTGCCGGAGAATCCATACCCGCTGCAGAACCCCTTGTACTACAACGCGTTTATTGCGCCTCTATTGGCGAATGTGGGGGTGATCGGGGGATGGTCGCAGCTCAAATTTAGATGGAATGCGCAAAATGAGTTTAATGTTGCGGCGGGAACCGGCGGACGCAAATCGGCTGCGTTGCGGCAGATCCTTGGCACGAGCTTCCCGGCGCCGCTGATTCCCGCGCGCAACGAAATGATTTTTGCCAACTACATTTTTCGCCCGAGGTCGGACCTCGTGTTTTCCGCCGAATACCGGCGCATACGAACCTACGAAGTCACCGGCGCGCCTGACAGCGCTGGACAGGTGGGGCTGGCATTAGGATTTCTGTTTTAGCGCCCATGAGAATCCTTCGACTCACTTTCGCAATGATCGCGATATCGGCGGCCGTGGCCTCTGTTTGGGGCGAAGCCAAGCCTGGCGACGGCGCTAAGGGCGTAGCGGCGGGAGTGAGCGGAGAAGCCGTGGTGACGGCACCGGGTGCGGGGGCGATGGAGAAGGATGCCTCGAGGGTTGTCGTCTGGCTGGTACCGCTGGACGTCGCGCAGCCGGTTCGCGCCACGGAGCGCCCGCGTTATCGCCTCCTGCAACGCAACAAGAGGTTCGAGCCAGGGCTGCTGGTTGTGCCGGTGGGCAGCGTGGTCGATTTTCCAAATGCCGACCCGTGGTTCCACAACGTTTTTTCGCTTTACCGCGGAAAGCGATTCGATCTGGGGCTGTATCAAGCCGGTGCACAAAGATCCGTAAGATTCGACCGCATCGGGCCGTCCTATCTTTTCTGCAACATTCATCCGGAGATGACCGGCGTCGTGCTCGCCATAGATTCGGAGCTTTTTGCCGTTACCGACAAGAGCGGCCACTATGCGATTGCGGGAGTGGCGCCGGGGAAATACGCGCTGCACGTCTGGTACGAAAATGCCACGCCGGAATCGCTGCAAGCACTGCAGCGACAGGTGACGATAGAAAACGACCGTCAAACTCTTCCGCCGATCTCGGTGAAGGCGGTAAACCAAATGCCCGCGGAGCACAAGAACAAGTACGGGCAGGACTACGATCCGCAGACACTGAAGACGGATTATTAGCATCGCGACGCACGAGCGGTTGGCCGCGAAATGGACTTCGGAGACCTAAAGTACGAGGTGAATCTTGGTGAATTCGATGAAGCCGACGGAAAAGGACGCAAACACTATGGAGACAGTACTGGTGGTGGAAGACAGCCGGGCCATGCAAAGAACGCTGCAGCGTCTGCTGGAAGCGGACTCGCTGCAAGTACAGATTGCCTCGGACGGAATCGCGGGGCTGGAAACGTTTCGCAAACAGCCGCCCAGCGCCGTGCTGCTCGATTTGAAGCTCCCGGGACTCTCGGGCAAGGAGTTGTGCCGCGAGTTCAAGGCCATCGCGGCATCGGTGCCCATCGTGGTGCTGAGCGCGAACGCGGAGGTGGAGGACAAAGTGCTACTGCTGGAGTTGGGCGCGGATGACTACGTTACCAAGCCCTTTAGCCCGCGAGAGCTGCTGGCGCGGGTACGCCGGGCCATGCGGCGCAGCAGCACGAAGAATCAAACCGCTTCCAGCGTTCCGGCGAAGAATATGAGCCACGAAGTGCTGGTGTTCGGCGATGCGCGCGTGGATTTCACCAGCATGGAAGCGTCGCTGGCCGGGAAGCCGGTGACTTTGACCGCGCAGGAATTCAAGCTCCTCAAATTTTTCGCAGGTTCCCCGGGACGGGTGCTGACGCGCGACGAGCTTTTGAACGAAGTCTGGGGTTATCAGAATTATCCTTCCACTCGGACGGTAGACAATCACATTTTGCGCTTACGGCAAAAACTCGAGCCGGACTCCGCCAATCCACGATTTTTCCTCACCCTCCACGGCGCGGGGTATAAGTTTATTCCCGGGAATGGGGCGGCAAGCAGCAAGGCCTAAACGCGCTCCGCTCTTGAAATGATGGAACCGAAATGACCCACTTCCGGCTGCGCACACAGCTCTTCATTGCCACATTGCTGATCATTTGCGGCTTGACGGGCGCGCTGCTGCTGATCATCCGCCACACCGTGAGCGTGGAAACGGAGCGGCAGGTGCGAGACGGCACGGAAGCGTCGGTGCGGGCGTTTGAGAGCGTGCAGCGGCAGCGCGAGCAGCAACTCTCCCGCACCGCGGCAATGCTTGCGGACCTTCCGATCGTAAAGGCGCAGATGACCACCGAGCACGCGCTTACGATCCAGGATGCATCCACCTCGTGGTGGAAATTGGCCGGCAGCGACCTCTTCATTCTTGCCCTGCCGGACCGGCGCGTCGTGGCCTTCCACGTGACGAAGATCGGCTGGCCGCTGGAGGCCGCCGAGCGCGACCTGAAACGGTCCATCGAACAGGGTGAAGACGCGTCCTGGTGGTATGACAATGGTCGGCTTTATGAGGTGTTTCTGCGGACGATAACCGCCGGCGACGGACCCACTTCCCAGGAGCTAGGCTTTCTGGCTATCGGGTATCAGGTGGATTCGACAGTGGCCGAACATCTGGCGCTGGTGGCGGGAAATCAAATTGCGCTGGCGACCGGAGACCGGCTGATTGCTTCGACGCTCCCGCCAAAAGATGAAGCGGCGATGCAGCGGCGGTTGAGCGAGTCGAATCCGGACGCGAAACCGGAAGAGTACGAAATTGCCCTGGACACGGATCACTACGCCGTTTCTTCGGTGCTGCTGCACGGCGCGCTGCCGTCGCCGGTGCGCTGTTACGTGATGATGCCGCTGGGTCCGGTGAACAGCTTTATGAGCCGGCTGAACCGCACGATTTTCATTTTGGGCGCGTCGGCGATCGTGTTTGGAGCGCTGTTGTTCAGTTTCGTTTCGCGCAGGATTACGAAGCCTTTGGACAGCCTGGTTTCCGGAGTTCGCGCACTGGCCACAGGAGACTATACCTACTCGATCACGCCCGAGGGCGCCACCGAAGTGGCCGAGCTCAGCCGGGCCTTCGCCAAGATGCGCGGAGAGTTGCTGGATTCGCAGCGGCAGCAGATCGAGACGGAAAGAATCGCGGCGCTGGGCCGCGCGGCGAGCTCCATTTCTCACGATTTGCGGCATTACCTGGCCGCGGTGGTGGCCAATGCTGAATTTCTTTATGAGGCGGAAGAGCTCAAGCTCGACAAAAGCGAAATCTATCAAGAGATCAAGACAGCTTCCACGCAGATGACCGACTTGATCGATTCGCTGCGCGAACTGGCGCATCAGCGCAGCGCGATTTCGCCGGAACCCAGCGATCTCGAGCAGATCATCAACAGGGCGATTGAAGCTGTGCAGATGCGGCCGGAGTTTCGCAATCGCACCATTACGCTGCACGCGGATAGTGAGCTGGAAGGGATGTTCGATCCGCGGAAGCTGGAGCGGGTTTTCTTCAACCTGGTGCTAAACGCCTGCGAAGCGACTCCGGACGGCGAAAGCCAGGTCAACGTCGAAGTGCAGAGAAGCAAGGATTCCTTCGAGATTCGCGTAAGCGATCAGGGAGCCGGTGTGCCGGAGAACATACATGGGCGCGCGTTCGATCCGTTTGTGAGCTCGGGTAAGCCGAACGGAACCGGGCTGGGGCTGGCGATTGTCAGCAAAATTGTCGGCGATCACGGCGGCTCGGTGGCCATCGAGCGCACATCCAGGACTGGCACGGTGATGCTGGTGAAACTGCCCCGGGTGGCGAATCCGGTGGCTTCGCACTCGGATTCCGCGGTGGCGTAGGAATTCACGAAAATTTTGGAGGCGCGAGGCGGAATCGAACTGCCGATAAAGGTTTTGCAGACCTTGTCAATCCTTCAGAAATGCACTCCTGCTTGATTATCCATCGAGGCAGCCAAAGAGCGGTGGGCGAAGATTAGGGCTGCGAAGGCGAAATAAGGCCACAGATTTTGCACAGGGATTCAGCGAGAATTGCAAAAGAGGAAATTGTGACCTCGGTGACCCCATCTACGGATTTGAACTCAACTGGATTTTGCTTGCCACTTACCCGTTGGTGCGATTAACTCCAGGCCGATAGCATAGATATTTTCACGCATAGGCTGGCGGTAAATTACTCGCGCCTCGGACTGGAGGTCTCCTTCAAGAGACTTAATCACGAGAGAGTCGTTTGCCGACCAAAGGTTCTTGGTAACGACCCGCGCACCCCGACTGGTGATGTTCTCAGTCAAGGTCAATTCTGTTCTGGACACGCAGTCTGGACTGGTAAGCATCACGGCCACAGCCGTCGTACTCCTCTTCTCATACC
>WNFM01186281.1_pt6 | contig 24011 bp, 24 predicted proteins | sample 5400271 | NCBI WGS metagenome assembly WNFM01 (sample SAMN13153352, study PRJNA577476) | soil metagenome | isolation source: 60 cm saprolite on Douglas fir-dominated hillslope | place: USA:California | collected 2013-09-17 | reverse complement strand
GCGCTCGAGGAAGACAAGCTCGTGATCCGCAAGGTCTATGCCGAGGTGCCGCCGCGGGTCGAATATACGCTGTCCGAGATCGGCGAGAGCCTGCGTCCGGTGATCGACACGCTGCGCGCCTGGGGCGAGGGCCATCAGGAAAGGCTGTCCTGCGCACCGGCGCTGGACCCGATCACGCCGAGCCAGGCGGCCTGAACAGAAAGCCGGGAGCGGTTGGTGCCGCTCCCGGCTTTTGCGTCGTGTCTCCACGTCAGAACGCGACTCCTTTAGAATGCCACCTGCGTGCGCATCGCGAACGCATTGAACTTCGAGCCGATGTCACCGAAGTTGGTTTGGCTAGCCTGCTTGGCGACATCGCCGTGCAGGAAGTCGAACATGAAGCGGACGTTGCGATTGACGTACCAGTTCAGGGCCACGGTGTAGACCAGCTTTTTGCCGCCGGCGACGCCATTGGCGTTGCCGAGCGCGTTGTTGAGATCCATCATGCTGACGCGGCCGCCGATTTCCCATGCGCCCCAGTCCTGCCCCGTCAAAGCGAACGGATTGTTCGGCACGATGCCGCCATAGGACGCGGTCGCCGGATTGTATTTGCGGGATTCGCCGGTCAGGACGTAGCTCGCCTGCACGTAACCGCCGGTGAACTTGGTGCTGGGCAGCGGCACCGGATTGTTGTTGCGGTCGACATTGTACCAGAAGTATTCACCCTGGGTGTAGAACGCCCCATAGGTGCCGGCGGCCTCGACGCTGTAGACCTGAGCGCCGGATACGCCCGCGAGTGCACCCGTCGAGATCAGCGTGGTCGGATCGATCCGCAGTTCCGGACGGTCGTTCAAGGTCAGCGTCTGTGCGCCGGTTATCTCGTTGCGCGGTGCCCGGATCAGCCACTCGGCGTCGCCGCCGAGGTGGAAGGAGTAGTCGTTGCCGCTAACGACCTGAACCGCGCCGCGGGCGATCGCGCCGGCTTGCTCCGTGGTACCGTTGGGATTGAGGGTCGATGCCGAGTGGATCGCGCCCGTGGTCGGGCCGGTGGCATAGGCGCCGAGCCAGACCCTGTCGGTGTACCAGCGTGCGCCGAAGGTGGAGCGGAAGTCGCCGGCTGCGATATTTTGCGCGATAACGCCCGAAGAAGCGCGCTCCATGAACACGATGTCGTTCGAGCTCGTGGCTTCGTCGAGCGTGTAGGGCAGGTCCATAATGCCGCCCTCGATCGCCAATTTGCCGCCGAACGGCTTGAAGCCGGTATAGCTGAGATAGGCGTTCTCGATTCCGGAGGTGGCGCCGCCCGGCAGGAAGCCGACGGGTGCGACCGGTGAAGCCAAGCCGGTACTTCCCGTGCCGCCAAATCCATCGGCGGTGCCGCCGAAATCGTAGATCAGGGCGTAGTTCCAGTCCCCGTAGAATTTACCGAGGATACCGATGCGCGCGCGCCGCGTGTTGACGCCGTCATCGAGCTTCTGCGGGATGGTCCCCGCCGTGTTGGGGTGATAGTCGTAGCCGCCGGCGTCGAAATGAACGCGGCTGGTGATCGACACGCAGTTCTGTTCGTCGGTGGTGCAGATCGTCGGCCGGTTGTTCGTCATGTGAACGACCGCGTCGGGCGGCGGCCCAAACGGTCCCTTGACGTAGGCGGCATTGGCGTTGGCGACGCCGGCCGGCTTTGAGTCTACCTTCGCCTGGACCTCGGTGGCCTTTGCGTTGGCGTTTGCCGCAGCGGACGTATTTGCCGTCGTTTGCTTCTGCAACTTGTCGAGCTTCTGCTCCATCAATTTCAGTTGTTGCTTGAGCAGTGCGATTTCAGTATCCGCGCCACCGCCGGACTCCGCCCTTGCCTGTGAAGTTATCAATGCGCCGATCATGCCGATCGCCGCTGCTGTCGCCCGTTTCGTGTTGGACATGAGAGCATCCCCTTTCATGCTGGTATAAGTTCGCTGCCTGCGCGAAGGGTCGGGGTTTCCGATTGCTACACGAGTCCGTGATGCAATTGGAAGAACACCGCCGATGCCCCGACGTTGGCTCGTCGATCCCTCGACGATGCCGCAACAATCTATGCCGCTTGGCCGACGCCGCCATAGCCAGCGCGTCGCGATGCTCAGAGAAGTTGCGGATGTGGCAACGATGCCACATGACGATCGTCATATTGCAGAGACATGATTCTGCGGGGAGGGTGCGATCGCCTGCAAAAGAGAGCGCGCCTCCCTTTTATTGGCGCGGCTAAAAGTCTATATTCTGGTGATCTTTAGCCGAGGATTTGCATGTTACGATTCCAGCCTGTCGCCGCCGCGATCATTGCCCTTTTCGTTAGCTTTTCCGTAGGTAGCGCAAACGCGCAGGACCGCCGGGTGCCGGCTTCGGCCGCAGAATTGCGGGTGTCCTATGCGCCGATCGTACAGCGCGTGCAGCCGGCGGTGGTAAACGTCTACGCCGCGAAGACCGTACAGAACCGCAACCCGCTGCTGGACGATCCGATCTTCCGACGTTTTTTCGGCGTGCCGGGCCAGCAACCGGAGCAGATGCAACGCTCGCTCGGATCGGGCGTGATGGTCGATGCCTCCGGCCTCGTCGTCACCAACAACCACGTCATCGAAGGCGCCGACCAGGTCAAGGTCTCGCTCGCCGACAAGCGCGAGTTCGAGGCCGAGATCGTGCTGAAGGACAGCCGCACCGATCTTGCGGTGCTGCGCCTGAAAGACACCAAGGACAAGTTCGCGACGCTCGACTTCGCCAATTCGGATGAATTGCTGGTCGGCGACGTCGTGCTCGCGATCGGCAACCCGTTCGGCGTCGGCCAGACCGTGACGCACGGCATCATCTCGGCGCTGGCGCGCACGCAAGTCGGCATCACCGACTACCAGTTCTTCATTCAGACCGATGCCGCGATCAATCCCGGCAATTCCGGCGGTGCGCTGGTTGACATGACCGGCAAGCTCGCCGGCATCAACACCGCGATCTTCTCGCGCTCCGGCGGTTCGCAGGGCATCGGCTTTGCCATTCCGGCCAACATGGTGCGCGTCGTCGTCGCCTCCGCCAAGGGCGGCGGCAAGGCGGTGAAGCGCCCGTATCTGGGTGCGCGGCTGCAGGCGGTGACGCCTGAAATCGCCGAGACGCTGGGGCTGAAATTGCCGAACGGCGCCCTGGTCGCCAATGTCGCCCCCAACAGCCCGGCAGCGCGTGCCGGACTAAAACTGTCCGACCTGATCGTTGCGATCGAGGGGCAGGCGATCGACGATCCCAATGCGTTCGACTATCGCTTTGCCACCCGTCCGCTGGGCGGCAACGCGCAGATCGACGTGCAGCGCGGCGGCAAGACCGTGAGGCTGACGGTGCCGCTGGAGACCGCGCCCGATACCAACCGCGACGAAATCGTCCTCTCCGCGCGTTCGCCTTTCCAGGGCGCAACGGTCGCCAATATTTCGCCTGCTGTCGCCGACGAACTGCATCTGGATTCGCAGACCGAAGGCGTCGTGGTGATCGATCTCGAGGATGGCGGTACTGCCGCGAGCGTCGGATTCCAGAAGGGCGATATTATTCTCGCGGTCAACAACCAGAAGATCGCCAAGACCAGCGATCTCGACAAGGCGTCGAAAACCTCGTCCAGGCTCTGGCGCATCACCGTGGTGCGCGGCGGCCAGCAGATCAACGTGACGCTGGGCGGATGAGCCCCAAGCAACCTCGCGAGGCGGCCAATCTCTTCGCCGCGGCGGGGATGGAGCTGGATGCGCCGCGGCCGTTGCCGGACCGGTTGCGCCCGCAGTTGCTGTCCGATGTCGTCGGTCAGGACCACATCCTCGGTCCCGACGGCGCGCTGACGCGGATGCTGGCGACGCGCACGCTGGGCTCGCTGGTGTTCTGGGGACCGCCCGGCACCGGCAAGACCACGGTGGCGCGGCTGTTGGCGGATGCCACCGAACTGCATTTCGCCGACCTCAAGAAGGTGTTCGACGCCGCGCGCTCCCGCCGCGAGATGGGCAAGGGCACGCTCTTGTTCGTCGACGAGGTGCATCGTTTCAACCGCGCCCAGCAGGATTCGTTTCTGCCCGTGATGGAAGACGGCACCGTGGTGCTGGTCGGCGCCACCACGGAAAATCCGTCGTTCGAGCTCAACGCCGCTTTGCTGTCGCGGGCGCGCGTGCTGGTGTTTCATTCGCTCGATCCGGTCGCGGTCGAACAACTCTATGCGCACGCCGAAAAGGTCGAGGGCAAAAAACTGCCGCTCGATGCGGAAGCGCGCGCCGTTCTGGTGCGGATGGCCGACGGCGATGGCCGGGCCGCGCTGACCTTGGCTGAAGAAGTCTGGCGCGCCGCGCGCAAGGACGAGGTGTTCAATGCCGAGCAGTTGCAGGACATCCTGCAGCGCCGGGCGCCGATCTACGACAAGTCCGCCGACGGCCATTACAACCTGATTTCGGCGCTGCATAAATCGGTACGCGGCTCCGATCCGGATGCAGCGCTGTATTATCTCGCACGCATGATGGATGCCGGCGAGGATCCGCTGTTCCTCGCGCGCCGCGTGGTGCGGATGGCGGTCGAGGACATTGGTCTGGCCGATCCGCAGGCGCTGGTGATCTGCAACGCCGCCAAGGACGCCTATGATTTCCTCGGCCATCCCGAGGGCGAACTGGCGATCGCGCAGGCGGTGATCTATCTCGCCACCGCGCCGAAATCCAACGCCGCCTACAAGGCCTTCGGCGCTGCGATGCGGACGGCCAAGGAGGGCGGTTCGCTGCTGCCGCCGAAACATATTCTGAATTCGCCGACCAAGCTGATGAAGCAGGAAGGCTATGGCGGCGGCTACGAATACGACCATGACACGCCGGACGCCTTCTCCGGCCAGGACTACTTCCCGGAAGCGCTGGGGCGACAGACTTTCTACGACCCGCCCGACCGTGGTTTTGAGCGCGAGATCCGGAAACGGCTGGATTACTGGGCGAAGTTGCGGCGGGAGCGGGGTGGTTAGCCGTTCTCGCGAGAGTCTGACGGCAATGCAGCCAGTCTCTATTTCCGTCATGGCCGGGCTTAGCCGTCCAAAGGACGGCGTCGCTTCCGCTCGCCTATGCCCGGGCATGACGGTACACCGCGCAACTACTTCCCCGTCTTCACAAACGCCAAAATCTCGTCCGTCAATCGCGTATCCTCGGTATTGATCGAATACACCTCCGAGATGTGACTGTGCTGCGGCAGCATGTAGGAGCGAATGCAGCCCCGGACGCTCTTGCAGGCCGCGTCTTTCAGGAGGTTGAATTCCCGCTGGAACGGGGTCGGGTCCAACTCGGCGGCCGCGATCATCAGCGGCACTTTCGTCGCCAGCAGACCGCTGAGCGCCGACCGGTCGGCGTAGACCGAAGGATCGGTTCCGAAATAGGCCTTCTCAGGCTCGCCGACGGTCGCCGCCGTCGGATCGTAAACCCCCGACACCATGATGGCGCCGGCAAGTCCGCCGTCCTTCACCTTGTGGAATTCCGGATGCGACACATAGCTTGCGACGTGCACTGCGCCCGCGGAATGGCCCATCAGGTAGACGCGGGCCGGGTCGCCACCACGCGATGTGCTGTTTTCGGCAACCCACTGCACAACCTTGGCCAAGTCCTCGGCGGCGGCGGGCCATGGCGATTGCGGGGCGAGCCGGTAGGTGGTGTTGACGCCGACAAAGCCGTTCCTCACCGCCCAAAGCATGATGTTGTCATAGAACGGGCTGTCGCCGCTGCGTTTGTTGCCGGCAGTGAAGGCGCCGCCATGGACGAAGATAAGCACCGGGCGCGGCGAAGTCGCCGTCTCCGGAATGAAGACATCTAGCAGGTTGCGATCGGCCGGGCCGTATTTGATGTCCCGCTCGACCCTCACGCCCGAATAGGGTTCCTTTTCCTGCAACGGCGCATAGAGCGCGGCCGTCCTGGGCACGTCGATGACGCGGCCGATTTCCAGCAGTTTCCAGGCCACGTCCTCCGGCATCGGGGTCTGCTGCGCCCATGCTTGGCCTGCCACCAGCGTCGCCACGACCGTTACAACCGATTTCGCCAGCGCCATCCCGACTCCCCTGCATTTTCTGTCTATTTGGGCCAGCATGGCCGATGTTCTGGCCGATTTGTACTGATTTCACCGTGACGATTCGCGGCATTTGGGCTACCCAACGGCTTAGATCCATTAGTTTTGACGCGTTTTCTACCGCAGATAAGTCTACGCAATCTGCGCAAGCTTGATTGCTAGGCGAACCGCCAGCACTTCGCTCGAAAACGCTTTTGCCGGAGCCGCACCCATCATGAGCCGTCGCGTCAAGAAACCTCTCCGCCCGGCGGGCGATCGCCCCAAGGGGGCGCGTCCGTATCGGGGCTCACAGGCCGAGCGGCCGCCGCACCGGACCGGCGCCAAGGCGCCGCCGCGCACCCCGTCTGCTGCGCCCCGTGCGCCAAAACCGTTTGTGGCGGAGCCCGAGAAGGTCGTCGCCGAGCCGCCGCCATTGCCGACAAAAGTCCAGACCGTCGTGGTGACGGCGGACGAGAACAACATGCGGGTCGATCGCTTTCTCGAAGCGCGTTTCCCGGGCCTGTCGTTCTCCCATATCCAGCGCATCGTCCGTAAGGGCGAGCTGCGCGTCAACGGCAAGCGCGCCGACAGCAAGGACCGGATCGAGGAGGGGCAGAGCATTCGAAGGCCGCCGGTCAGCTTTCGGAAGCCGGCGCGAAGACGCTGCAGGCGCTCAAGGACATGATCCTGTTCGAGGACGCCGACGTCATGGTGCTGAACAAGCCGGCAGGCCTCGCAGTACAGGGCGGCTCCGGCATCACCCGCAACGTCGACGACATGCTGGAAGTAATGCGCGACGCCAAGGGGCAAAAGCCGCGGCTGGTGCACCGGCTCGACAAGGACACCGCTGGCTGCCTGCTGATCGCGAAAACCCGTTTTGCAGCGACCGCGCTGACCGGTTCGTTCCGCCATCGCTCGGCGCGCAAGATCTACTGGGCGATGGTGGCTGGTGTGCCGAAGCCGAAGCAGGGTCGCATCTCGACTTATCTCGCCAAGGAAGAGAGCGAGGACGACACCATCATGCGCATCGCCAAGCATGGTGATGAGGGCGCGAGCCACGCGGTCACTTATTATGCCGTGGTCGAAACCTCGGCGCAGAAACTGGCCTGGGTGTCGCTGAAGCCGGTGACCGGGCGAACCCATCAGTTGCGCGCGCACATGGCGCATATCGATCACGCCATCATCGGCGATCCCAAATATTTCAACAAGGAGAACTGGGATTTGCCGGGCGGCATCCAGAACCGCCTGCATCTGTTGGCGCGCCGGATCGTGATCCCGCATCCGCGCGGGGGTTTCATCGACGCGTCCGCGCCGCTGCCGCCGCACATGCTGCAATCCTGGAACCTGCTCGGGCTGGAAGCCGACCGGTTCGATCCGATCGAGAACGCGCCGGAGGAATAGCCATAGCGTTTTCGAACGAAAACGCGTCAAACAAAAATCCGGCAGGCGCAACAACTGTCAAACCGGGAACGTCGTCATTAGGTATCGCTCGGTCCAGATTTTTTGACGCCCGATAACCGGGTGCAAATTCGAGGGCTTTGCGATGATCGGCAATCTGTTGCGCGCAGCGCTTTTTCTGATCCTCATCGGTGAGACCTGCGCCACCGCCAACGCGCAAACCGTCGCGCTGACCGGCGGCAGCGTCTACGCGTCACCGGAGGCTGCGCCGCTCGCCGATGCCGTCATCATCGCGACCAATGGCGTGATCACCGCGATCGGCAGCCGCAGCGAAGTTCAGATCCCCGCGGATATCAGCGTCATCGATTGCACCGGCAAGACCATCGTCGCCGGCTTCTGGAACAGCCATGTCCACTTCACGGAAGCGCCATGGCGAAATGCGGCGACCGCGCCGGCGGCGACGCTCGAACAACACATGCAGGCAATGCTGACGCGTTGGGGTTTTACCAGCGTTTGGGATCTTGGCTCTGACCCGGACGACTCGTTGCCGCTGCGCCGCCGCGTCAATTCAGGCGAAGTGCGGGGCCCCAATATCCTTTTTGCCGGCAACATGTTTCCGAAAGGCGGCCATCCCGTTTACATCCCGCGCGAGGTGCCACTGCCGGAAGTCGCCACCCCTGAAGAGGCCGCGGATCTGGCGCGCAATTTCCTCGGAATGGGCCTCGACGGCATCAAGCTCTTTACCGGCGCGTTCATGGGCGACAGACCGGTCGTCAACATGGAGCCCGCGGTGGCCAAGGCTGCGGTCGACGTCGCGCATGCCCAGGGAAAGCCGGTATTCGCCCATCCGCAAAACAGGGCGGGCGTGGACACCGTGATTGAGGCCGGGGTCGATGTGCTCGCCCACACTGCGCCCGGCCAATCCGGCTACACGCCGGAGCAGCTTGCGCGCTTCAAATCGCAGGGTACTGCGCTGGTTCCGACACTGTCGCTGTTTACGACCGTTGTGCTTGACCCGGCCGTAACGGCGCGTGTGGTTGCGGCCGCGGTCGGCCAGCTCAAGCAGTTTTCGGACAATGGCGGCGTCGTACTGTTTGGAACCGACATCGGCTTCATCAAGCTTTACGACACCTCGCTCGAAGTCGACTTGATGCACCGCGCGCTCGGGGAAAGGCAGGTGCTGGCCTCGCTGACGACCAACCCGGCCACCTATTTCAAGGCGGCGAAGAAGGGCAGGGTCGAGCAGGGGTTCGATGCCGATCTCGCGGTGCTCGACGGCGATCCCATCGCCGACGTCCGCAACCTCGCCAAGGTCGCTTACACCATCCGTGCGGGGAAGGTGATTTATCAGAAGCCGTAAAGGCCGTGTTTAGCCGGTCAGCGCCGGAACTGATCGAGAAACAGCCGCAACGAATCGTGCGGGCTTTCGACGTCCGAAATCAGCCAGCCGTCGGGACCATTGACGACGATGAAATTCAGGGTGATGGCCAGGCCATGGTTGTCGAAGCTGACCACGACATAGGTCTTGTCGAATTGCTTGCGCAGGATCGCGGTCGAAACCGGGCCCAGCTTCCAGGTCGGGCTTTGGACCAGAAAGTCATAGGGCTGGTCCCGTGGGGCGGTCCAGGCATGGCGCAGGCCTGGATCGAAGAACTGGCGGGCGGTCTCGGGGTCGCGCGGCAGTCCCCTGGAAAGCTCGGCGGCGCCATTGCCGTAATAGGCATAGACGTTGCGGATCAGCGATTCCGGCGACCGAAACCCGGCCTTGGCTGGCGCGACGCCAAAGAAGGCCAGCAAGCCAAGAATCACAAGTCGCTTCAACGGCCTCATCAGCTTTCTTTGCACCCACCGATATCGTATTGTGCGGGCTAGAGCATTTCCGGTTCTGATTGCATCAGAACCGGGCTCTAGCTTTATGTTTTGACGCGTTTTCTTCACGCGAACCGGTGCCCACTTCGCTTGAAAACGCTATAAATTATCACCTTCTTCCGGAAGCCGAAAACGCATGCGTGAACTATTCGATGAAGTCGCCGGCCAATCTCCGTTCGATCCGGAGGAGGCGGTCCGGCGCGCCACGCGTACCCCACAGCGCAGGCGCTTTTACAAGGCCGCAGGCACGGCCGAAGCCGACGGCGGCTTTGCCGTCACGCTCGACGGCAAGACGATCCGCACGCCTTCCGGGCGCCATGTCGTAGCGCCCAGCCGCGGGATCGCCGAGGCGATCGCGGCGGAATGGGAGGCGCAAGCCGAGACCATCGATCCCCTGACCATGCCGCTGACGCGCTTTGCCAACAGCGTCGCCGAAGTCGGTGACCACGTTGATTCCGTGGCCGAGGACGCCGCGAAATATCTCGGCACGGACTTGCTGTTCTACCGCGCCGGCCATCCGGAGGGGCTGGTGGCCAAGGAGGCCGCGCATTGGGATCCGGTGCTGTCATGGGCCGCGAACGATCTCGGGGCCCATTTCATCCTGTCCGAAGGCATCGTGCATGTCGCCCAGCCCGAGCAGGCGATCAAGGCGGCGCGAGCGGTGTTTCCAGCCGACCCCTGGCAGGTCGCAGCCCTTCATGTGGTGACGACCCTGACCGGTTCGGCGCTGCTGGCGCTGGCGCTGTTGCATGGGGTGCTGGACTCCGAGCAGGTCTGGGCCGCCGCCCATGTCGACGAGGACTGGAACATCGAAAAATGGGGGCTCGACGAAGAAGTCGCAGCCCGCCGCGCCGCGCGCTTGGTCGATTTCAGGGCCGCCGCGACCATTCTGAAGGCGCTCAAGGGCTGATCGGCTTTTGTCTTGCGCGCGATCGGACGCAAAATCGGCGTCCACTTTTGCTGATCGCGCGCCGTCGGTTAACGAGAGGTTTACGCCGCCGGGTTAGGTTCTCGACCTGGCCGAGACCCTAGGACATGGCGATTTCGATCAATCCCGTGAATCCCGTACTCGCCGCCCAACAGGTTGGCGGCGTGGCGCCCGAACTCGCGCTGCAGCCGGGTAGCGTGGTCAACGCCCAGGTGCTGCAGGTTCTCTCCGCCGATCTGGTGCGGATCGCGATCGCCAACCTCACGATCGACGTCGGTACGCAAATTCCGCTGCAGCAGGGTCAGGCGCTGCAACTGGCGGTCTCGCACACCAGCGACGGCATCCGCCTCGCGCTGGTCGGGCAGGGCGGCGACGCGGCCGGCACTTCGCCGGATGCCGTGACGCTGTCATCAGATGCGCAGGTCGGTGTCGCCGGCCGTCCGACCATTGTCGCGCCAAAGAGCGTGCTGACGCCGGTCGAGCGCGCGGCCGTGTCGGTGGCGGCGCAGACCGCGGCCACCGAGCAGGACAGCCTGGCGCCGCTGTTTGCCAATCTCGGCGCCGCTGCATTGTCGGGCAATCTGCCACCAAAACTGCAGCAGGCGATTGCGCAGGTGCTGGCGCAGCAGACCAGCCTCGATCAAAACCTCGACGGCGGCAATATCAAGACGGCGTTTCAGAAGTCCGGCATCTTGCTCGAAGCGTCGCTGGCATCCGGTTCGATTCCTTCGTCCGGCGCACCCGATCTGAAGGCCGCGCTGATCGTGCTACGCCAGACGCTGCAAACAGCGCTCGGCACCAGCGCGGCGGTCACGGCGCCGACAGCGTCGGTTGCGGCGCAGGCCGGTACGCCGAACGCTTCGGCGGCGTCAAGTCTTGGATCGTCAAGTCTTGCGCCGTCTTCACCGGAGCTTGATGTTCAGGAAATACTTTTGCCGCAGGCGCGATTGGCTGTGGCCGAGGATCTCGTGCAGACCGCTGCCGCCGGCCGCAGCGCGCTGGCGTCGGCCTTGAATGCCGGACCGACTGCGGGCGCGACCCTAAACCTGTTGCAGGAAGCGCTGCAGGAACTCGGCAACCCGGCGCGGCTTGCGGCCACGCTGAAGGACTTGCGCGCCGGCGACGTGACCGTCCATACCAATACGCCGCCGCCGCCGTTCCGCGGCTCGGCACCGACGCCGCAGCCGATCGCTTCGCCTTCGATTGCGCCGGATGCGCCGCTCGCCACCACCGCTCACCATCTCTTGGACAACACCGATGCCGCGATCGCGCGGCAAACCCTGCTGCAGGTTGCTTCGCTGCCGGATCGGATCGACGCCGCGGGGCCGCGCATCGATACGACGGCGCCGAACTGGAACTTCGAAATTCCGTTCGTGACGCCGCGGGGCACAGCGATGGCGCAGTTCGAGATTTCCCGCGACGGCGGCGGCCACGAGGTCGAGGCCGCCAAGCGGGTGTGGCGGGCGCGCTTTTCGATCGACGTCGAACCGTCAGGCCCGATCCATGCGCAGATTTCGCTGACTGGCGACAAGACCTCGGTACGGATGTGGGCGGAACGGCCGGCGACCGCGGCGCAACTGCGCGCCGGCGTACCGCAATTGAGCCAGCAGCTCAGCCGCGCCGAGCTGCAGCCCGGCGACATCGTGATCCGCGACGGCAACCCGCCGCAGGCCACGCCGGCGCGCGCCGGGCATTTCCTGGACCGCGCGCTATGAGCGTCGATGTCAGGAACCAGCTCGCGGTCGCGCTGCACTACGACAAGACAGGCGCGCCGCGGGTCACCGCCAAGGGCAAGGGCGTCATCGGCGCCAAGATCATCGAAGTCGCCAGACAGCATGACATCCCGATCGAGGAGAACGAGGTGCTGGCGGGTGCGCTGTCCAATGTCGAACTCGGCGATGAAATCCCGGCGGACCTGTATAAAGCGGTCGCCGAAGTCTTGATTTTCGTGCTTCGGCTGTCGGGCAGGGTGCGCTAGTTGTATGCTGCACCGGTGGCCTCATGGTTCGAGACGCGCTGCCGCGCTCCTCACCATGAGGGTCTAAGACCTCATCCTGAGGAGGCGCGAAGCGCCGTCTCGAAGGATGAAGCCACCGGGACGGTCATCGTTTTACCACGATGCCGACAGCATCGTCCCCGCTGCTTCTCAACCATTTCCGGATACCAAACCCGTGATCCATCGTCGCCATGCGCTCGGTCTGTTTGCCGCTGCGAGCCTGTTGCCGTCGCGTAGCTTTGCCAACGTCTCCTACCAGCGCAGCGAATTTCGCGAGGATCTCGCCAAGCGGTTTTTCGACCTCGGCACGGTCGGCACCTTCGTCGGCTACAAGGTCGACGACTACCTGATCATCGCCAGCGACAAGGTGCGCTCGGGCGAGGCCAAGCTGCCAGCCTCGACCTTCAAGATTCCGAATTCGATCATTGCGCTGGAGACCGGCGTGGTCGCCGATCCCGATAAGGACGTCTTCAAGTGGGACGGCGTCACCCGCAGTATCGAGGCCTGGAACAAGGACCACACCTTGCGCTCGGCGATCGCGGTCTCCGCGGTGCCGGTCTATCAGGAGATCGCGCGCCGCATCGGCGCCGAACGCATGCAGAAATATGTCGACCTGCTCGACTACGGCAACCGCGACATCGGCGGCGGCATCGACCAGTTCTGGTTGACGGGGAACATGCGCATCGACCCGATCCAGCAGGTCGATTTCGTCGACCGTCTGCGGCGTGGCGTGCTTCCGGTCTCCAAGCGCAGCCAGGATCTGGTGCGGGACATTTTGCCGGTGACGAAAGTCGGCGAACCACCATCCACGCCAAGAGCGGTCTGCTGGGCGCCGAGATCGGCAAGCCGTCGCTGGGCTGGATGGTCGGCTGGGCCGAAAAGGGCAGCCAGCAGACGGTGTTCGCGATGAACATGGACGTGCGCGATCCCAGCCAGATCCCGGCGCGCATGACGGTGACGCAGCAATGCCTCACCGATATCGTGGCGATCTAGACCGTCGCGCTTGGGCCTTGCGCTAACGGCGGCTGAGCGTGAGCGAGACCGCCGTGATGTTGGTTCCTTGAGGACGGATCGACACCGTCTGCCGCTGGCCGCGTGTCGTCAGCGAAAGGTTGGCGGAGAAATTGTCGCCCCTCGCGGCCGCCTCCACATGATCGCCGGTCGCGCGTCCGGAAATGGTCCCGGAAGCGTTGCGGCTGGCTTCGCTCCATGAGCCGGAAATCGCGCCGCCACCATATTGAACGTCGCCGGCGAGGTCGAAGTTATAGCTGTCGCTGGCGCATCGCAGGTTGAGCCGTAGCTGGTCGCCGCTGCCTGCGACGTCGTAGGCTGCGCGGCAACGCAATTGCTCCTGCCCTCCATCGCTCGTGCTCAACACGCCACCGCCCGACCAAGAGCCCGCCATGGCGGTGAAAGGGGAATTGGGTGCGGTCAGCGCCGCGCTGGCGGACAGGCATAGTGAGATCGAGAGCAAGCCTGCGCGCATGATCGTGGATCCAGACATGATGGCCTCCATTTCCGTTCAACCATCAACGCCGGAGCAGCGAACCGGTTCATCAGGTTCCCCGGCATTTCGACGTGCGCTGACGGCTGACCTGCACCGGCAACCCGGCGCGCCGGACCAGGCTGAACTTGTCTTTTTATGCATTTCTTGACGCGAACCGGTTTCCAGCTCGCTTGAAACCGCTTAGCATTTCCTCACCAAAAAAAATAAAACGGAGGAAATCATGCCCACAGCTTCGGTCTGGATGTCGTCTCTCGTGGTCGCCGCCGCCGGCGGCTGGTTCGCCGCCACGATGTTTGCAGCCCCCGCCGCCAGCAAGGAGCCGCGCTTCCCGCAGCTCACCATGGATCAGCTCGACGAGAAGCAGAAGCCGCTCGGCGAGCAGATCATGAAGGTCTCCAGCGTCGGCCTCGGCGGACCGTATAATCCGATGATCCGCAGTCCGGTGCTGGGCCAGCGGCTCTACGATTTATTCTATTACCTGCGCTGGCAGACATCGGTGCCGACCAAGCTCAACGAGTTCGCGATCCTGGTGATCGGCCGGCAATGGCGCTCGCAGGTCGAATGGTTCGCCCATGCGCCGCTGGCGGCCAAGGCCGGGCTCTCGGCCGACATCATCGCGGACCTCAAGGCCGGCAAGCGTCCGTCCGGCATGGCCGAGGACGAAGCGCTGGTCTACGATTTCGTCACCGAACTCACGACCACGCAGAAGGTCTCCGACGAAACCTATGCGCGGGCCAAGAAGGTGTTCAACGACCAGCAGATCGTCGACCTCACCGCGGTCGCCGGCAACTACGTGATGGTCGCGATGCTGCTGGCGATGGCGGAAGAGACCGTGCCATCAGGCAAGGAGCCGCCGTTCAAGGTCGGGGAGAAGTAGGGGGCGCTTAGCCTGCTGAGGAATCGTGGCTTCATGGTTCGAGACGCGCGGCTTTGCCGCGCTCCTCACCATGAGGTTCTCAAACCTCATCCTGAGGAGGCGCGAAAGCGCCGTCTCGAAGGATGGGCCGCGGATCGAGAACGCCACTATCCCAACTTGAACAGCGCCTGCAAAAACTCGCTCACCGCCTTGCGCGCTTCCATCGCGGTGGCCGGGTTGCCACCGACATGTGGGCCGAGTTCGATGCAGGCATCCTTGTAGCTGAACGGCGCTTGCGTATCGGCATTCATCAACACGCCGCCTTCGCCTTCCTTCAAATGACAATTGCGCGCGGTCTGCGCACCCGCAGACACTGACGTCGTGTTGACGCCGAGCAGGCCGGAATCGAAGCCGTGCGGCGAGTCCGGATATTCCGTCAGCGCCACGTCGCGCTTGGCTTCCTGCAGCCGCGCCAGATAGGCCTTGCAGCTTGCGACCGGATTGTAGTCGTCTGGCGCGCCGTGAAAGATCCGGATCGGTGCGGCGGCGACGTCGGTATCGGACGCGTAGGTGGTCGAACAGTCCGGATAGAACGGAATGTAGCCGGCGAATTGCAGGCCGGACTTGTTCCACTGCTTGTGGAAGCGGTTGAGGCTGGCATAGAGCGCGGCCTGGCCACCGCGCGAAAATCCCATCAGCACGATGCGGTCGGGGTCGACCCGGGGATGCTTCGCCAATATCTCCAGCGAGCGGTAGATGTCGACGATCAGGTTGAGCCGGCCGAGCAGGGCCTGGTTGGGGCCGACCACCGTCAGGCCGCGACCGGAGAAGCCGTCGATCACGAAAGTCGAAATCCCCATCGCGTTGAACTGATGCACCCAGGCTTCGATGGTCGAACCGACGCCGCTCGAGCCGTGCATCAGCACCACGACCGGAAGCTTGCCGGTGCCCTGGGCGACGCGGAATTCGCCGGCAACGGTGACCGGCTTACCATTGGCGTCGCCGGACAGGAATTGCTGATCGGAAATGGTCAGCGACGGGATCGCGTAGATTTCGACGCGCGCGGCCGCAGGTGAGCTATACGCCGGTGAAAAAGATCGCCGCCGTGACGGCGACGCGCCAGTCTGCCTGCATCGTTTCCCCCAAAAACGGCTGTTATTGAATCTCGTCAGCCTTTGGAGAGAGTACAGCAAGCAGCAAATCGGCTGTCAATTCGGCTTCTTCCCGATCCGCCCCAAATGCGTAAACCCGAAACCGCTGGCGTATTTCAGGCCGTAGCCGAGCATCCGGTCGAAGCCGATATGGGCCAGCCAGATCATCGCGATCGAAAGTACCAGCGGCGCGGAGGTGGCAAACCCGAACGTCATCATCGCCATCGGCGCCAGGTAGCTGTGGGCGGCATTGTAGACCATGGCCCCGAACTTCGACCCGGCGAGGTAGCCCAGGAAGCTGAGGTCGGGCGCCAGGAACAGGATGGCGTAGATCCACCAGGATCCGTCCCAGATCACGTACAGCAGCGTCATCCCCGCAAACAGCGCCAAGCCCTCCAGCCGGAGCAGCGTTCGGACGCCGCCCGTAGCGGCGCCCGGGCCGCCAGCGCCCGAGGGCTCAGTGGTTGCAGTATCGGTCATTCCGTTCCCTTGCCGTCCCCTTGCCGTCCCCTTGAAGTCAGGCAGCGGATATAAGGGCCGCGCAGCGGCGGTACCAGATGCCGGGAGGGGGGTTTCAGTTTAAGAAAAGGCCGTGCTAGAACGCGGATAAACCACGACTAATTCGGGTATCAAAGACGGGCGGAAGCAGATGAAAGACATTCTCGACACCCTCGAAGAACGGCGCGCCGGCGCCAAGCTCGGCGGCGGCGAAAAGCGCATCGAGGCGCAGCACGCCCGCGGCAAGCTGACCGCGCGGGAGCGCATCGAGCTGCTGCTCGACAAGGGCTCGTTCGAGGAATTCGACATGTTCGTCGAGCACCGCTCCACCGAATTCGGCATGGAAAAGAACAAGATCCCCGGCGACGGCGTCGTCACCGGCTGGGGCACCGTCAACGGCCGCAAGACTTTTGTGTTCGCCAAGGATTTCACTGTGTTCGGCGGCTCGCTGTCGGAGACTCACGCGCTGAAAATCACAAAGCTGCAGGACATGGCGATGAAGGCGCGGGCGCCGATCATCGGGCTCTATGACGCCGGCGGCGCGCGCATCCAGGAGGGCGTCGCTGCGCTCGCAGGCTATTCCTATGTGTTCCGCCGCAACGTCATTGCGTCGGGCGTGATCCCGCAGATCTCCGTCATCATGGGCCCGTGCGCCGGCGGCGACGTCTATTCGCCTGCGATGACCGACTTCATCTTCATGGTGAAGAACACCAGCTACATGTTCGTCACCGGCCCCGACGTGGTGAAGACCGTGACCAACGAAGTGGTCACCGCTGAAGAACTCGGCGGCGCCTCGGTGCACGCGACGCGCTCCTCGATCGCGGACGGCGCCTTCGACAACGATGTCGAGACGCTGCTGCAGATGCGCCGGCTGATCGACTTCCTGCCGTCCAACAACACCGACGGCGTGCCGGAATGGCCGAGCTTTGACGACATCGAACGCGTCGACATGTCCCTGGATACGCTGATCCCCGACAATCCGAACAAGCCCTACGACATGAAAGAGCTGAGAACATCGTCACCGGCTTCGGCCGCATCGCCGGCCGCACGGTCGGCTTCGTCGCCAACCAGCCGATGGTGCTGGCAGGCGTGCTCGACTCGGACGCTTCACGGAAGGCTGCGCGCTTCGTGCGTTTTTGCGACGCCTTCAACATCCCGATCGTGACCTTTGTCGACGTACCGGGTTTCCTGCCGGGCACCGCGCAGGAATATGGCGGCCTGATCAAGCACGGCGCAAAACTGCTGTTCGCCTATTCGCAATGCACCGTGCCGCTGGTCACCATCATCACCCGCAAGGCCTATGGCGGTGCGTTCGACGTGATGGCATCCAAGGAAATCGGCGCCGACATGAACTACGCCTGGCCGACCGCGCAGATCGCCGTGATGGGCGCCAAGGGCGCGGTGGAGATCATTTTCCGCTCCGACATCGGCGACGCCGACAAGATCACCGCGCGTACCAAGGAATACGAAGACCGCTTCCTGTCCCCCTTCATCGCCGCCGAGCGCGGTTATCTCGACGACGTCATCATGCCGCATTCGACCCGGAAGCGGATCGCCCGCGCGCTGGCGATGCTCAAAGACAAGCATGTCGAGACGCCGATGAAGAAGCACGACAATTTGCCGTTGTAACAATCGCGTAATTTTCTTGTAATCAACCAGAAGATGAACTTAGAATTAGGAGGGGTCGCTACGCGGAGGGGGCGGTGTTTGCTGAGGCCATAAATGCGCTTTTTCGCCTTATCCTCAACAAGAGAGGGTATCGCATCACGTTTGGAATTGCGCTGGTTGTAATTCCTTTGTTGCTGCTGGGGTTTGCCTATTGGTTTGACGTTAAGCCAACGCTCATACTTGAGCGTGCTTTTTCGTTCGCCCCCATTGTGCTTCCGGTTGTTTTGGGTATTGCGATTGCGCTGGTCGAACCCTCAGAGTACGGCAAAAGGGCCAAGCAGGTCGTTAGAGATGAAAAGGAAATTCTAAGAAATAAGTCATCGGAGCTGGCCGACGTCTTTCATGTATTTCGGTTGAGGATGTTGGTTGACTCAGATCGTCTGAAATTCAATAGCAATAAGAATCTTGCGATCGGAATTCTATTCTCATTTTTTGCATTATCGCTTCTGGCGTATTTTGTCGTCTTTCAGCCCAGTCAAGTGGGTATCAGTTACGTTGATTTTGCTCTTCAGTGGTACGCTCCACGAATAAGCATCGTTCTACTTCTGCAATTCGTCGGATTTTTCTTTCTGAGGCTCTACGTCGCGAGTGAGTTGGACGTCAAGCATAACAAGAATGAGATTACGAATATCGAAGCGCAAATGATGGCGTACGCGATGGCGCGGGAGTTTGGTGCTGATGGGGTGAAGCCTGTAATTGAGGCCCTATCTAGAACGGAGCGAAATTTCATAGTGAAAAAAGACGAAAAGACGATAGCGATTGAGAATCCATCTGAATACAACGATTTGAGAGGATTCGTGGATAAGCTATTGGATAAAATTCCGGCGAAGTCGGCGTGAGACTTAAACCTTAAGTGCAGTCCTTCGGCTTTGTCTAACCTGTGATACAATGTCCTACGCCGCCTTCCGCTTCATCGGCTTGATGCGCTTGATATCGGCGGCGGTCGCATCTTCCGCTACTTCGAGATCGTATCGCGCCTGCAAGTTCATCCAGAACGACGGCGTGGTTCCGAAATACTTTCCTAACCGCAGCGCGGTGTCGGCGGAGATCGGCGTCTCCTCACGCGAGAGACGCTCGATGCGGGTTCGCGGCACGCCGCAAGCTTGCGCCACGGCGTACGGCGTCAATTCCATCGGGAGGAGAAACTCCTCGCGGAGGATTTCGCCGGGATGAACTGGGGGGAGTTTGCGTGCCATGGTGATCTTAATCTCGGTAAGCTAGTGATAATCGATGATCTCGACTTCTTCTGGGCCGGCATCGGTCCAGCGAAAGATGATCCGCCATTGGTCGTTGATCCGGATCGAGTGATATCCGCGCAAATCCCCTTTCAGGGCTTCCAGCCGATTGCCAGGCGGAATCGTTAGATCGCTCAATCCGGCCGCGGCATCGAGTTGAACCAGCTTGCGCCGCGCCATCCTGCCGAGATCGGACGGAAATCCTTTCGGCCCTCGCCGTTCCCTGAGAATGAGGAGTGCGAACTTGCCCTTGAAACTCAGGATCATTGCGCAACCCAACCGCGGAAGCTCATGGTATCACGCTATGATACTATGGGCAAGCGGCAGGCAGGGTGGGTTAGGCGAAGGCGTAACCCACCGACGTCGTACTATGCGAATGGCTCGGCCGGTGGATTACGCCTTCGCCTAACCCACCCTACGAGCCTCCGATTATCGAGAGAACCAGTGTGCCGCCTGCGCGGTGCGCTCCGTCGTGCCTTTCAGACATTCGCGCGCAGCCTCGATCTGCGCATCGGTTGCGCCGTGACTTCGTGCCCACATTTCGGCTGCCGAAGCTGAATACTTTGCCACGTAAACCCGAACCATCGCGCAGGATAGGCGCTGGACGACGCCGCGCTCTGCAAGCGCTTCGGATGAAAGAGATGATGATAGTGATAACGTCAGCGCAACAGCGCCGATTCCACGCAACAGCATGGTGCCCCCGTCGGTGTCGATGTGAATACCCCAGGGAGAGAGAATCAGACTTCGTTCTGATCCGCAAATTAAACTGAAGCTCAGAACGAGCTGTCACCAGGAATTGGTGTAGCTGCGCGCCAATCGAAGCGGCGTTCAAAAAGTTCCCGCATGGAACTCATCGCGGATCGATTTCGGTGGGTTACGCCTTCCGCCTTCGCTCTACGAGCTACGGCGGACAAGTCGGCTAACCCACCCTACGAAGCCTCACTGCCCAAGCTTCGCCAGCGTCCCTTGCTTGGCCGCTTCGATCGAGCGAACTGCATCCTCTTCCAGCAGCAACCGTTCTGCCACCGCACGCGCCGCCTCGCGCTTCACCGCGGCGACATACGCTTCGTCATTGGCGTAGCGCGCTTCGATCGATGGGCGTGGGTCGTTGGCATCCTTGCGCGCGGCCTCGGTCGGCGCGAACGGCAGTACGGCGCCCTGCAGCGGATAGAACGCGGTCGGGCCATAACCCTGTGCACGGGGATTCCAGCCGGTGTAGGTGGCGCGGGGCACCGCCAGTGCCAGCAGGTGCACGCCTGCAATGGCGATGCCGTCGGTGTCGGCGCGCGGCACGAACACGGGATAGCGGCCGATCTCCTGGGGCGGCAGCACGGTCTGGTCGGAGAACACCGCCGTCGTGTACCTGGCGGCATAGGGCAGGCCCGGAATATTTGACGGCACTGCGCCTTCGGCCGGCACCAGCGTGCCCTGCGCGCGCATCGGCACGCGGCTGGCGGGCGGCGTCACGCCATCGCGGATCCAGCTATCGAGATCGGTGAGGAGGGCCCGCATCGGCGCGCCCGAATGCATCGGGTTCTGCGGCAGCGCCATCGCCGGCACGGTGTGCATGCGATCGTTGGGGCCGGCGTAATGCGGCGTGCCTGCGATCATGTAGGCGCGGACGTTATCGGGGAGGTCGAGGTGATTGCCGCTGAGGTCAGTCACCAGCAATGAGGCGTGCGAGGCCCACCATTCGTGCTCGCTGTCGGTCTGCATCACCTTCGGGCAGGTCGCGTTCAGCGAACAGCGGCGCAGCAAACCATCGGTGCGGCCGGTGAGGGGATCGCTGAGGCTGGCATAGGTGAACGGGAACAGGTCGGCCTGCCAGCCCGGATCCTGCGGATGGCGCGGGTTGCGGCCGGGCTGGCCGAACCGCAGGTTGGTCGCCATCCGCCGCGTGCCTGCGATGTGCGGCATCAGCCCATCGAACACGACGCGGCCTTTGGTGTCCTCGTTAAAGCCGAGATAGAGGAAATCGCGCAGGAACCGTCCGGACTGCGAGACGCCGAACCCGATCGCGCGGGTCACCGACGGGTTCAATCCCGCCAGCAGCGGATTGGCCGGGGTCGAATCGTGCCGCAGGAAACTGGCGACGTCGCGCACCGCGGCGAATGACATGCCCAGCAGCGCCGGATCGCGCGCGGTATAGGTGACTTCGTAGAGCGCACCGGCGTCGAACCCCTCCGGCCGGGTGATCTCAACCGTGATCGGGTCGACCAGCCGCACCGAAAGCTTTGGCGGCGTCTGGCGCGGATCGGCCCAGGCGGCGCGGACGGTAACCGCAGGGTTGGCGGGGTCCGCCGCCGGCCAGGTCAGCGTGGCGCGCGCCGGGTTAGTCGTGTTGTCGAACACGAACTCTTCGCGAACAGACCCGGTGATGCCTTTCAAGACCGGTGCGGCCAGCGCCATCTGGCCGGGCTTCGATGCAATGTCGGCCTGCCAGCCGACCCAGACCATCGTAAAACCCTGGCGGTGCAGGAAGCCGATGCCGGCGTCGTCGGCGGCCTCGGCGCGGTTGGCGCCGGGTTGGGCCGAGTCGTCGAACAGTTGCGGCGCCAGTTTTCGTCCGCGGTTCGGCACTTCCAGCAGCAACGTACCATTGCCGTGGGTGGGATCGGCCGGGCGCAGGATCACGACGTCGGCCGTGGCTTCGACCCGTCCGTCGGCGTTACGCGGCGCCAGCGCGAGATCAGTGATCACGGCGTTGCGGTCATCCACCGGATCGAGCGCGATGGTCGCCCGTGCTGTGATCCGTTCATACGGCCCGACCTCGCCAAAGCTGCGGCCGGCAAAGGCCGGCACGCGTTCGAGAATATCGAACTTGACGACCTCGGCCTTCAGCGCGACCGGGAAAGCACAGGCAACGGCGGTGACGAAAGCCACGATCTTGCGCATGGGCCTGCTTCCTCCCTGACGACGCCGGAGGGTTTGCCCCTCCTTGTGCGTTAGTGCCGCTTCTGCCCGATTTTAGGCAGCATTGCCGGTATTGTCGATCAGGCGGTGTTGCGCCTGAAGCAGGGCAGCCGTCCGTGACGCGACAGCCTTGCGGCCATTCGCCGTCACCTAATTTTTGAAAAGGGGAGCTTGCGCCATGTCCACCCTGTTCGCCTTCCTGCATCACCTCGCGGCCTTCACGCTGGTGGCGGCGCTGGCGGTAGAGTTCACGCTGATCCGGCAGGAACTGACGCTGTCGTCGGCGCGGCGATTGCAGGTCACCGACATGGTGCTCGGCATCGCGGCCGGCCTGTTGCTGATCATCGGGCTTTGTCGGGTGTTCTTCTTCGAGAAGGGCTCGGACTATTATTTCCACAGCCAGGCTTTCCTGGCGAAATTCTCGATCTTCATCGTGATCGGGCTGTCGTCGGTTATCCCGACCGTCGAATTTCTGTCATGGAACAAGCCGTTGCGGGACGGGGAGGTGCCGGATATCAGCGCCAGGAAGCTGCGGCTGGTTACCGCGGTCATCCATGGCGAGCTGTTGGCGATCGCCCTCATCCTGCTCTGCGCCGCGATCATGGCGCGGGGCGGCTGGGTGTGAGGCCTTGCCGTGTGACAATTTCGGCCGCGCGCCGCCCTTCCTCAGGGGCGGGCGGTCGTATATGAGAGAATCGCTTAACTTGACGGTGGTTTAGTTCAAAAAACACAGCGGACGCGCGGTCAACGCAGGCGCGGACTGGCATTTTCAACCCGGGGCACGGAATGGCAATTCGATTGACGACGGCGCACTCCAGCCTGGCGATGCGGCGTTGGGTTCCTCTCGCAATTGTGATGCTGGCGTCAACGGCTATGCTAACCGCCGGCGCCTCGGCGAAACCGCCGCGCCCGGCGGCCCCCGTCGAGGCGATTGCGCCGCGCGAGGCAGGCGAGCCGATCATGGCGATTGTGTCGATCAAGAGCCAGAGGGTCACGTTCTACGACGCCGACGGCTGGATCCTGCGCGCGCCGGTCTCGACCGGCACCACGGGTCGCGAAACACCCGCTGGCGTCTTTGCGCTGATCGAAAAAGACAAGGACCACCATTCGAGCCTCTATGACGATGCCTGGATGCCGAACATGCAGCGCATCACCTGGAACGGCGTCGCGCTGCACGGCGGCCCGCTGCCCGGATATGCGGCCTCGCACGGTTGCGTGCGGATGCCGTTCGGCTTTGCCGAAAAACTGTTCGACAAGACGCACATCGGCATGCGGGTGATCATCTCGCCTGAGGACGCCGAGCCGATCGAGTTCTCGCATCCCTCGCTGTTCGTGCCGAAGCCGGACGTGATCGCGGCAGCACCAGCCAAGGCCGAGGCGCTGCCCCGCGAGGCCGCCGAGGCTGCCAAGGCGGCCGACGAAGCCAAGAAAGCTGCCGCGACCGCCACGCGCGAGACCGCCACGCTGAATGCGTCGCTGCGCAAGCTGGAAGTCCTCAAGAACCGCGCCGCTCTCGAACTCGCCTACGCCGAGAAGGTGCTCACCAACGCCAAGACCGACGATGCCAAGGCCAAAGCCGAGGACCTCAAGCAGAAGGCCGCCGCCAAGGCCACGGATACCGCGACCCAGTTCGACACCGCCAAGGCCGACGCCAAAGCGAAACTCGACGCCGTTGCTGCCGCCAAGGATGCGGTCAAGACGACCCTGGCGAAGAAGGCCGACACCGCCAGGGCGGCGCTCGACGCCAAGCTCGCGCTTGAGCCGGTGTCGGTCTACATCAGCCGCGCGACGCAAAAACTTTACGTGCGTCGCAATACCCACAAGCCGGCGCCGGACGGCGGCGGCGAGGTGTTCGATACCACCATCGAAGTTCCGGTCACGATCCGCGACTCCGGGAAGCCGATCGGCACCCACATCTTCACCGCGATGGCGAAGAACGATGCCGGTCTACGCTGGAGCGTGGTCACGATCGAC
>WNFM01286198.1_pt1 | contig 24018 bp, 23 predicted proteins | sample 5400271 | NCBI WGS metagenome assembly WNFM01 (sample SAMN13153352, study PRJNA577476) | soil metagenome | isolation source: 60 cm saprolite on Douglas fir-dominated hillslope | place: USA:California | collected 2013-09-17 | reverse complement strand
GGATGCGGAGAAATTCGTAGAGCTCGCCGAGATGCTGCTCGCGGCGACTTTCTATAAATTCAGCAAGGTTCATATGAGGCCCCCAGGCGCAATGATAATGATTCAGATCTACTTTCCTAATTATCTAAAAATGATGAAGAAAAGCGCGGCAGCGGTTTGGTCTTGAGTGCGCCCGGCATGAAGCCGTAGCCGCCTTGCTATTCTACGGCCAGCCTGTTGAGGCTTACAAGTTCGAGGGGCAAAAAAGCATGGCAATTGGGCACACCTGTCCGAAAGGGCAATTGACGCTTTCCAGCGCCGGGCCGAAGATGGGCACACTATGCAAGAAACCGCTTTCGCGACAAACCGGCGCAGCCAGCGCATATTTCACCGCATGAAGCTGCAGGCCCTGGGCCGCAACCACGCGGGCAAGAAGTTTCGCGAAGTGTGCGAAACGCTGGTGGTGAACTCCCACGGCGGCTTGCTGATGTTGACGCACGAAGTAGACAACGACGAAATGCTGGTGCTGGTGAACCCGGAAACGCAGGAAGAGCAGGAGTGCCGGATCGTATTTACCGGAGAGAGCGGGGCAAGAGGAATCCGGGTCGGAGTTGAGTTTTTGACACCGGCACCGCACTTCTGGGGCATTGATTTTGACGCACCGCGCCAGGTCCCCGCACAGCATGACCAGACACACTGAACTGCATTTGACTCCCGAGAGCGGTTCCAATCCTGTTTGCGGTCGTCAGCAGCCATCCTAATCATTCCATCCCAACTATCAGAGGCGTTTTGGCGCGGGTCGCCACAAGCACAAACACGTGACGGCTTCGCATTGCAGGCTATAATTGAAGGCGGAGGAGTGGGTGAGCGGTTGAAACCGGCGGTCTTGAAAAACAAAGACGGCCACTTGCTATCTTGCTGAAAATACGACTAATCCCTTTGCCAGCCGTAAGATAGCGGCGATTCCAGTTTTTTGGACTTGCCCCATTTTGCCTTGTTTTGCGCGGTCTACTGCTACAATTCTGCTACGTTTTGGGAAGATTTACTGATTACTACTAGGGGTGTAGCAAGTTTTGCAGGCCCGAACGGAAGACACTGCATATACATATGCAAATCAAGGGCTTCGTTGAGGTCTTGGTTTCTGTATTAATTGATGCATTAGCAGGTATCCGGAGGCGAGTTGCCATAGCTTTTCTGCCGGATTTGGCCCGCTACGACTACACCCGGCATCTATTCGAGTGGGGCAACATGCCGCCGGCTCATCGGAGCCCTCTAACCTGTATTGCAGCTTCTCGGTTAACAGCCGTGAACATAATTTCCGCACAAGTTGCCGGAGTCGAGCTTAATCGAGGGCAATCAGCAAGTTCTGATCAAATCGGATTAGTTGGATTTTCTTTATCTTTTCCTTTTTATTCGCTGCTTTGCATGATTTAGCACAATTCACATGACACCAAAATGAGACTGAAAACTTTAGGGAAACAACCGAAGGCTCGGTCCACACTTCCAGTTTTAAGGTGGGGTTTTTGAAGCAGCGGTTTGCTAATTCTACCTGTCCTGTTCGTCTTTACCAGCGTTGATGTATCTTCAACAACCTAGAGCGCGGCCATTTGCGTCCGAACACCTCATTTGCAGTCTGCTGTTCACCAACTGTGTGCCTAAATCTGGCACCGTCCCCTACGCTTCTGACTGCGAACTACAGACCGCCAGCGCGTCGATCTAATAGCGTTGAGCCACGCAGTAATTCCCTTACCAGAGGCTCTTTTTGTCATCGCCCTTGCGATAGGCGGTGCAGGCTGAATGCCATAGTGGAGGATCCGCAAGATTCTAAAAAAGTTATGAAAACGAACACCTCGACCGAATGGACCGAAGACGAGTGCGAGCTCTCAAACGGGGAATAGTCCAGCGAATTCAATGGCGTTCTGTTAGTCGAGATAGCATTTTTCGGCAAAAAGTAATGTGAATCTAGAGTTAGCTGTAAGGCCCTGGTAACGCCGGAGGCTACACATCACTGCAATGAGATTCCAGCAGGCTGACAGTGTCCAAGAGATTCGACAGACAACTCTCGCCAGGCGGTGGTTAGGTCCTCGCTGCTTAGCTCCATATTCTCCTTGCTATCAACATTCTGTATTAATACTCGGCTCTCTTCGCGAAACGGTACAACGCTTGCTTTCTGCAAGTGCGAAATTGAAACTGAAATCGCAACTCAGGCTAAGGGCACTTCATCATGAAACCAATCACGCAGGAAAACGCCAGGCTCGGATTTGTTGGAATCGGCTACATGGGAAAGCCGATCGCTCGAAGGTTGTTGGAAGCCGGTTTCAAACTGACAGCGTACGACCGGGACCACACCAAGGCGGCGGAGCTAATTCAATATGGTGGTGCCGTCGCACAAAGCCTTTCGGAGATTGCCTCCAATTGCAACGTAGTGTTGTCGTGCCTACCAAGCGACGAGGCCGTTCTGGAGATTTATCGAGGTCCTGACGGCGTGTTTGCCCACGCGCATCCCGGTTCGGTGGTCATCGATATGAGCACGGTCTCTCCGGAGACCTCGCAAGAACTCTCGAGACTCGGGCTGGCGCGAGGAGTTGAAGTACTCGATGTGACGATGTCGGGGAGTACCCCCGTGGCCGAAAAGGGATTGCTAACCCTTTTCGGGGGCGGGAATAGGGAATGCTTCGACAGCGCCGAGTCCATCTTTCGGGTTATCGCCCAGAAATATTTTTACCTCGGGCCGAGCGGCTCCGGAGCGACGATGAAACTTGTGGTGAATGCTTTACTGGGAATCGGAATGCAGGCGATTGCCGAAGCCGTCGCTCTCGGTGAAAAGGCTGGCCTTGATCGCAATCGTCTGCTGGATGTTTTGTCCCAGACTGCAGTGGTTGCTCCAGCGCACGCGGGCAAACTGCAAAGAGCAAAGAAGAACGACTACAGCCCCCAATTCCCGATTCGGCTGATGAACAAGGACTTTGGTTTGATTCTCAGTCTCGCGGCTGCCGTTGGAGCGAGAATGCCCGCTGCGGGAGCTGCATTTGAGGTCAATGCGAGGCAATCGGACGAAGAGACTGAACAAGATTTCTCGGCAGTGATTCTGCAAATGGAAAAATATGCCCATCTGAATTCCATGGACGGGCCGACTCACCTCGGTGCCAAACCGACGGTCGAACGAAGGTAGTCGAACCAAGCTTCTAATTGGCGTGTGTGCGGGAGGCGAGGGAAAACATGATTCAACTGAAAGTGAACGGAACTGAGCAGTTGTTCAATGGCGCTCCCGAAATGCACTTGCTCTGGTATTTGCGCGATATTTTGGGGCTGAGCGGGTCGAAGTTTGGCTGTGGCATCGGGCTTTGCGGCGCGTGCACGGTACACGTGAACGGTCAAGCCACTCGATCGTGCGTGACCACGATGCAGGCTGCGGCTGGAAAGGAAATCACAACGATTGAGGGGCTCGAGAAGAATGGCTTACACCCAGTACAGAAAGCATGGATGCAAATCAACGTGCCGCAATGCGGCTATTGCCAGGTGGGACAGATCATGCAGGCGGTTGCTCTGCTAAATGACAAGAAGAAGCCTACCGATCAGGATATCGACGACGCCATGTCCGGCAATATCTGTCGTTGCGGAACTTACCAACGGATTCGTGCGGCGATTAAATCAGCGGCGGGGGAAATGACATGAACGGAATTGAAAACGTAAGCCGGCGCCGATTCTTGAGGGGAAGCATCGTGGCCGCAGGCGCGCTGGTTCTCGGCGTGCGCTACTACCGCGCGCCAGCGGCCGACGACGAACTTCCACACGATACCAACGCGGATCGCGCCACCCTGCACCCCAGCGTTTATCTTGGAATTGATCCGGACGGGACCGTGTGGATCATTGCCAGCCGGTCGGAGATGGGTACGACGAGACGCACTACCCTACCGCTAGTCGTTGCTGATGAGTTGGACGCGGATTGGAAACGAGTCAGGATTCAGCAAGCCATTGGAGACAAGCGATACGGCGACCAAAATACGGATGGATCGCATTCGATTCGTTCGTTCTACACGGCGATGCGCGAGGCCGGCGCGACGGCGCGGTTCATGCTGATCGAAGCCGCGGCGCAGCAGTGGGGAGTGCCCACAGCGGAGTGTGAGACTGATTTGCACGTTGTTGTTCATCGTTCCACGAATCGCCGGGCGGGTTACGGCGAACTTGCAAGCGCCGCTGGGAAATTGCCCATCCCGCCAAGAGATCAGTTGAAGCTCAAACCGAAAAGCGCCTGGCGGTACATCGGGAAAGGGCAGGTGAGCTACGACCTCGAAGCACTGGTGACCGGGAAAGCGATCTATGGCATGGATGCGCGAATGGACGGCATGGTCTACGCGTCTGTGGAACGCCCGCCGGTACTCGGCGGAAAAGTGAAATCGTACGACGACAAAGAAGCACTGAAGGTCCCGGGCGTGCGGCAGACGGTTCCGATTGATCCTTTCAAGCCGCCGCCAGCGTTTCAGCCGCTGGGCGGGATCGCGGTTATTGCCGATAACTCCTGGGCGGCATTTCAGGGCCGCAAGAAATTGAACATTGCGTGGGACAACGGACCGAACGAATCGTACAACTCGGATGAGTACAAGAACGAGTTGCGGGCGACTTCCCACAATCCTTGCAAGGTAGTGCGCAGCGTTGGGGACACGGATGCTGTCTTTGCCAAAGGCGGAAAGGTCTATGAAGCTGACTACTACGTTCCGCTTCTGGCGCACGCGGCGATGGAGCCAGTGGTCGCGCTGGCAGACTATAGAGACGGCAAAGCCACAATTTGGGCTCCGACGCAAAATCCACAGGGCGCGCAGGAGACGGTTGCGAAAGAGTTGGGAATTGCGAAGGAAGATGTAATTTGCCATGTGACCTTGCTTGGTGGGGGATTTGGGCGGAAGTCAAAGCCCGACTACATTGCGGAAGCTGCAGTTTTGTCCAAAAAAATGGGCCGGCCGGTAAAGGTGGTTTGGACGCGGGAAGACGACATCAAGTTCGACTACTACAATGCCGTGGCTTCCATGTACTTTAAGGCAGCTCTGGGGACGAACGGCAAACCAGCGGCGTGGCTGCAACGATCAGTCTTTCCCCCCATTCCCTCTATTTTTGACGTGAATGCGGTGTATGGCGATGCGTCCCATCTTCAGCAGGGATGGACGGATATTCCTTACGATTTGCCAAATCTCCGCGTTGAGAATGGTCCCGCGAAAGCCCATGTGCGCATCGGCTGGCTTCGCTCGGTGGCAAATATCTATCACGGGTTTGGTATTCAATGCTTCACGGATGAACTTGCCTATGCCGCCGGGCGCGATCCGCTCGACTATCTGCTCGACCTGATCGGACAGCCGCGCACAATTGATTTTAAGGGTGTGGACTATCCGAACTATGGGGCATCGATGGAGGCCTACCCATGGGAAACAGGCCGTCTGCGCCACGTTACAGAGTTGGTCGCAGAAAAATCGGGTTGGGGAAAGCGCAAGCGCGGCAAGGGAACTGGTGTCGGGATTGCGGCGCATAAGAGCTTCTTGACGTATGTCGCCACGGTCGTTGAAGTTGAAGTCAATGATCAGGGTGAAGTGCGAATTCCTCGAGTGGATGTGGCCCTCGATGCAGGACAGGTCGTAAATCCGGAGGCGACCCGCGCCCAATTTGAGGGTGCCGCAGTTTTCGGGACCAGCGTTGCGCGAACTGGTGAGATTACGGCTACGAAGGGCGTGATCAACCAGTCGAATTTTCAAGACTATCCGGTAGCTCGAATAAATGAGGTGCCTGCCCAGACGAATGTGTACATCGTGGACAGCGATGCACCGCCGGCGGGAGTCGGCGAGCCGGGGGTGCCTCCATTTATTGCGGCGTTCTGCAATGCCATTTTTGCGGCAACCGGCAAGAGGGTAAGAGATCTTCCGATCACAAAGCTGGGGCTAAGTTAAAGCGTTTTTCAGTGCTTGGTTGGAGAAGAGTCTAAAGTTGAAGTAAAAAACTGTGAGTAAAGGAAATGCAATGACACAAGACAAGACGGAACAACACGCAATTCTTGGTTCACTGATTTTGCTGATGCTCTTTGTTGGCCTCACGCTGTTTGTAGCCTCGATTGCCCGAGCTAACCCCGCGCCAGACAGCGCAGACGCCAGTGCGACATACCGTACGAAATGCGTAATGTGTCACGGCCCCGACGGGGCCGGGTCTCAGGTTGGAAAGAGCATGAATGTTCCAGACCTTCGTTCACCGGCAGTCCAAAAGCTGCCCGACGCGCAACTGACACAGATCATTTCCGAGGGTAAGGGGGGAATGCCTCCATTCAAGAGTTCGCTCAGCGAGGATCAGATACATTCTCTTGTCTCGCACATTCGCACGCTGCGCGCAAAACAATAATCCGAAGTCGGTACGCCGTGTCAACTCACGAGACTAGGTTTTCTAATTTAGGAAGCGAACTGTGAGAACAGTAGGTAAATTATGACTACAGAAAAAAATCGACCAAGCCAAGAGGATATACTCCATCCGCATCTCGCCTCACTCCCAAAAACTCAGGAGGAGGCCGCGGATATTGGGATTTCGCGGCGAGGATTCCTGGGGTTTGCGGCAGCATCCATTTTCCTCGCGCACACTGACCGGAACTCTTCGGGATCAGAATCCAGAAATGGCATTCCCTACCGAACTCTGGGCCGCACCGGCGAGAAAGTCTCGCTCATAGGGCTTGGTGGCTATCATCTCGGCAAACAAGCGGATCCACAGGAAAGTATTCGCATGATCCGCAAGGGTCTTGATGAGGGAATCAATTTTCTCGACAACTGCTGGGACTACAACGGTGGCGAGAGTGAAATCCGCATGGGTAACGCGCTACGCGACGGTTATCGCCAGAAGGCTTTTCTGATGTCCAAGATCGATGGGCGGACGAAAGCTGCCGCTGCAAGCCAGATTAATGAGTCCTTGCGCCGTCTTCAGACCGAGAGGATTGACCTCCTTCAATTTCACGAAGTGATTCGCGACACCGACCCGGACCGCATTTTTGCCACCGGAGGAGCGCTGGAAGCTGTGCAAGAGGCACAGAAGAGGGGCAAGATTCGCTACGTCGGCTTCACAGGCCACAAAAGCCCGGACATTCATCTGCAGATGCTGGCCACTGCGTCAAAGCACGGCTTCACGTTCGACGCCGTTCAGATGCCTCTCAATGTTATGGACGCGCACTTCAACAGTTTTGAAACAAAAGTCTTGCCTGTCTTGCTCAAGAACGACATCGGCGTGCTCGGCATGAAACCCATGGGCGACCACATTATTCTCGAGAGCAAAACAGTCACCCCCGTGGAATGCCTTCACTATGCTATGAACCTCCCGACTAGTGTCGTCATCACGGGATGCGATTCACTCCCGATCCTGCAGCAGGCTCTGGACGCCGCTCGCAGTTTCCAGCCGCTGGACTCTTCCCAGGTTGCGGTTCTTCTTGGAAAAACGGCGAAAGCCGCGGAAGCCGGCAAGTTTGAGCTCTATAAAACGAGCCACCAGTTCGACGGCACCTACGCGAACCCAGAGTGGCTGGGCTAGAAACAGAACAGTTTTAAAAAGGGAACAAGAAAGGACAACATGCCGGAACACATCAATATCAAGGGCACTAACCTCAACTCTTCGCGAATCGCACTTGGCACTTGGGCCATCGGCGGCTGGATGTGGGGCGGAAGCGACGAGAAAGAGTCCATTCGTACCATTCATGCTGCGCTCGATCAAGGCATCCGTTCGCTCGATACCGCACCGGTCTACGGTCAGGGACGTTCCGAAGAGATCGTGGGAGAAGCTTTGCGGCAACACGGCGGCCGCGAGACTGTTATCGTGGCCACGAAAGTTGGCCTCGACTGGACAGCCGGCAAAATCGAGCGGAATTCTACGCGTCAGCGGATTCTCCAGGAGTTCGAGGATTCGCTCCGTCGCCTCCAAACGGACTATATTGATATCTACCAGGTTCACTGGCCTGATCCTCTGGTTCCCATCGAGGAAACAGCCGGAACTCTGCGCGAGCTTTATGAGCAGAGCAAGATTCGCGCCATCGGCGTAAGTAATTATTCGCCGGAACAGATGGCTCGTTTCGAAACTGCGGCGCCACTTCATACGATTCAGCCGCCTTACAATCTCTTCGAGCGTGAAATAGAGCGCGATGTTCTGGCGTACGCCCTCGGCCACAACGTCACCACACTCACCTATGGAGCCCTCTGCCGCGGATTGCTAAGCGGCGCCATGCATGCCGAGCGCCAGTTTTCCACCGACGACTTGCGCAAGAGCAGCGATCCCAAGTTTCAGCAACCTCATTTCGCCGAGTACTTGGATGCGGCAAGCAAACTGGATGCGTATGCACGCGAGCACTTTGGCAAGCGCGTGATTCATTTGGCGGTCCGCTGGCTGCTCGACCAACCAGGAGTTGGCGTCGCGCTCTGGGGCGCGCGGCGTCCAGAACAGCTGGCACCCATCAACGAGGTAAGCGGCTGGTCGCTGACAAAAGGGGATTTTGCCGCTATCGACACGATTCTTCGCGAGAGTATTCGCAATCCAGTTGGGCCGGAATTCATGGCTCCACCGTCTCGCGAATCGGCTAAGCCCGTGACGGCGAACATTGGATAAATCGAAAGGAAAGAGTTCGGAGGTCAATCATGAACGAGAAAAAGCTTTCTGCAAGTGTGGCTGGAGATATTTCGCTCGGCGGGGAACTTTCCGTGCATCGTCTTGGGTTCGGAGCGATGCGGCTGACCGGCGAAGGAATCTGGGGGCCGCCAAAAGATCAAAAAGGGGCGTTAGCGGTTCTTCGCCGCGCTGTAGAGCTGCATGTCGATTTCATCGATACAGCGGATTCCTACGGCCCGCATGTGAGCGAGGAACTGATTGCCGAGGCGCTGTTTCCCTACCCGGCTGAACTCGTGATCGCCACCAAGGGTGGCTGGAACCGCCCCGGCCCGAACCAGTGGACCCACGATGCCACGCCTGCGCACCTTCGTAAGGCGGTCGAGGGAAGTCTCAAGAGACTGCGTCTGGACCGCATCGACGTCTATCAATTGCATATTCCGGATCCCGTCGTTTCGTTTGATGTCTCGGTGGAGACGCTGGCTCAACTGCGAGAGGAAGGCAAGATTCGCCTGGTAGCGTTGTCCAACGTCACGCAAGAGCACATCGAGCGAGCGCGCAAAATTGTCCCCATCGCCTCCGTACAGAATCGCTATAGCTTTGCGGACCGCGAATGGGACTACGTAGTGGACTATTGTGAGCGCAATGGAATTGCCTTTATTCCCTGGTTTCCGTTGGGAGCAGGCAGAGTTGCTGGAGAAGTGCTTGGCCGCATCGCACTGGCTCACCGCGCGAGCCCCACCCAGGTGGCACTCGCTTGGCTGCTGCAACGATCTCCCATCATCCTGCCAATCCCCGGGACTTCCTCGGTCGAACATCTCGAGCAGAACGTCGCGGCGGGTTCCCTCCGCCTAACGAAAGAAGAATACTTAGAGCTTTCGGCCATTCCCGAGCTGGTGGGATCGCGATGAATGAATTTTGGAGGCCTTCGCGGAATCAGTTTTGGTTGCAAATCCCCGCGGAAAAGATATTCTTATACTTCCAGTTGATTCGCCCGAGCGTGCGCAGAGTCCCCCCATCGTACGCAGCGGCCGGCCCGGTTTGGCAATTACTGTGTTTCGCGACGAGGGGGCGGAGGCCTTGATGGCTCTCGCTCTTCAAGTGGTTAGCTCTCACCTTCTGGGAGCACGCGACATCGAGCAGGCGCTTTCCGTGCAAAAAGCCCTTGCCAAAATTCTTCTGCCGCACATTGCCAGTGAAGCCGAGACACTCAAACAGCCGAATTTTCCACGACTTTTTTTACTGGACGGCTGCTCTTTGAATTTGCCTCTGGGGCCCATGAGCGGCCGATTACGTTCCAATTCGCCAGGTAGCAAATTCCTGGCACTTCTTCCTCCTCATAGAAGTGGTGAGAGCGAGCTGACGCCCTTATTTCACTGGGGAATTGACGGCTTCGTGACGTTGCACCCAAACTGGAAGACGGAACTTCCAAAGGCGACAATGGCTTTACTTCGCGGCGATGTTTGGGTGCCTTCAGAAGTGCTGCTGACATTCATCAAGCAAATGAAGACACTGCTCGATAAGCAGCTTATGGCGGGTGAATCGCTGACATCACGAGAAGCTCAAGTGCTCCAGCTCCTTTTCAGGCATCTCAGAAACAAGGAGATTGCGCACCAACTGAGCATCAGCGAACGCACGGCAAAATTCCATGTCTCCAATCTTCTCAGGAAACTCGGGTTAGAAAACCGCAGAAGCTTTCCCTCAGTGCTTTGTTCGGCTGACCAGATAAAAGCGTAGCTCCACTTTCTATCGAACATCCGCTGCGTCGCGAATGTATTGCCCTTTCTTTTCTACTTCCCTTTGCTGGCCCTGGATCGGCCCGGGAGGGTCAGGAGAATCTGCACTCATAATTTGAGTCTGGGACGTTGTACTCGCAAGAAAACGGGACGAGCATGTGAGCTCGGGAGAAGAATTTGCCAGACCTGCCCTTCTGGCACTTTCAATGAAGTTATTTACGCGCCTGGATCGTTTCCGTGCTCCAGTCGCTCTGAGAAAGTAAGTAAGCCGCCGCGAGCCGGTTTTGATTCCTGTCGGGGTTGGTTGCGGGTGAGTCCCTTCCGCTAACTCAATCCAATGCGACAGAGATCGCGATCTGTATAGACAATGACTCTGATTGCCTGTCAGATCGATACCTCCTACTGTGCAATCCCAACAACAACACTTGCTCCGTTTCTTGCTATGCCGCGTCATGCATAAGTAATCGGACGACGCCTCGAATGTGGCACCTAGTTCGTTCATATAAAGCGCCATCCATCGTATTCCTTGCGAACGCTAAATCACGAAAGGATAGGGTCATGAAGCGAAGAAAACTAAGAGCACTATGGGCAGTTCTCATCATGGCTATCGCCACCTTACTTATCTCCTCTCAAACTGTACTCGTGTCGGCGAAGAATGGAGCTGCACCTGCACGGGGAGGTCAGAAGAGTGAGCGCAGTCAGAGAAGTGATCATGCTCAGAGAAGTGACGAAGGTCAGATGGTCGTTCAGGGTCAGAAAGGTGAGCAGGATCGGCTGCCCCCACCATACAACCCGTACCCGACTGGGATTCTCCCCAGCGATTTGAATTCTGAGATAGCCCGAGTCCTGCGGGAAATTGATGGCATCGAAGCCGAAGCGCTGGCGCAGTTGCGCGCATTAACGCCGCCGACGCTGACAAATCAACCGCCCTTACTGGCCCACACCGGACAAAGGTTAAACGTCTTAGTGGGCAAGGCGCTGAATTTCGACAGGAATATCTCGCCGTTCAAGGATAGGGCCTGCGCGTTCTGCCATATGCCGTACGCCGGCTTTAGCGGACCGATCCCATCCGTCAATCTGACGATGGTCGCTTACCCCGCATCGTATCCGTATCGAGCCGGCAAGCGGACTGCGCAAAGATACACCTATGCACCCAGTTTCCCTGTTCTCAATTACAACGAGACCCAGCAAGCCTTTTTTGGCGGAAACTTCTGGGATTCGCGAGCGACCGGCTACCTGCTAGGGAGTCCGGATGCCAATCAGGCTCAGGGCCCCCCGGTCGATACGCAAGAACACGCGTTGCCTGATACGGCTTGCGTCGCATTCCGACTTCAGAGCGCCGTGTATAAATCTTTCTTTATCGAACTGTGGGGCGATGACTTAAATGCCATCAAGTTCCCGCACAACTCTGAGGAAATCTGCCAGACCCCCGGGGGTGCCAGCACATTCGGAACGGACACCATGCCGATCAAGCTGTCTTCCACGGACCGCGCCATAGCAAACCACGTCTACGACCACTGGGGCCAGTCGCTTGATCAATACGAAGCTTCCCCGGATGTCAGCGCTTTCTCGTCGAAATTCGACGCCTTCCTGCATGACCCGACCAACAATCCGTTGTCCGCAGATGAGATGGCGGGTTACAACCTGTTCCGTGGCAAAGCAAACTGCAACTCCTGCCATATCGACGGAAGATCTACCGCGCCGACGCCACCCGGAGGCACTGCCCCGATGGGCACGGACACGGGCGCCACAGCATCCACCGCGCCGCTGTTCACCTGCTTCGGCTCGGCTAATCTCGGCCTGCCCTTGAATCCCAGGGATGCCATTTATTACCAGAATACGCCGGATTTCTTCGGCTTCACCGCAAATCCCTTTGGCTTCGGCTTTAGAGACTTGGGATTGGGAACCTTCCTGCGAAGCGGTCCCGGCTCTTGGGCGAGCCCGAATGACGATTGGACACAATTCGCGCCGACTTCGGACGGCCAGATGCAGACGTCGACGGCACGCAATGTCGCGATGGTGCCGCCACAGTGCCCCACCACGGAGGCGCCGGGGCCCTACTTCCAGAAGGAGTTCTTCCACAATGGCTACATCAAGAGCCTGAAGCAATTGGTTCACTTCTATAACACCAGAGACGCTTTTCCTTTTCCAACTATAACTTCCGGGCACTGTCCGGCGGGCACCACCGAAAAAGTGGACTGCTGGCCAATGGCCGAGGTGAAGAACAATGAGGACATGACGGTTGGCATGCTCAACTTGACGGATACGGAAGAAAACCAGATCGTCGCCTTCCTGCAAACGCTCACGGACGGTTTCACACGACCGTTTCCAGATATAAACACGTTTACAGGTGTGTGCAAGACGGGCGGTACCGCGGCAACCCAAGGGAATGATTTCCTGATTCCCACGCCGCCGCTGCCTCCATGCGCGACGGCGATATGCGGTGTTCCGCCGCTGCCCACAATGCCGATTCCGTAATGGCATTGTGAACTGTCAAACAACACGTATACCTGGTGGTTGCTAACTCTCTCCACAGGCTGGTCCCTTCGCGACTGAGCGGTCGAGTGGGACCAGCCGGAGAGACGCAAGGTGGAATTTAGTCCGTGCTGTTTTCCAAAAGCCGGATTTACTGCTGTTCCGAAATTTAGCTTGCAAGTAAATCTCTGTTGAGGTGTCCAAATGAAGAGAGCGAAATTACTTTTGGTGTTATTCACTTTCGGAGGTTTTTGGTTTGTAACGTCCCCCGCCGCCGGCCAGTTCGTGCCGTCGTCAAAACGGGCGGACTCCATGGAAATAAGGCAGGGACCCGAAATCGAACTCAACCGCGAGCATTTGACCATCATTCGCTGGACAAGCAACAATCCAGGCGGCTCGCCCGAGCACTTTGCCGTGGTGCACTACGGCACGGATCCCCAGCAACTGAACCTGGCTGCCAAGTCGCACATCCGGCTGAACCCAACCTATGACTACACTGTTTTCCGCGTGCGCATGGACGACCTGCCGGCAAAAACCACTTACTACTACACAGTTGATTCGATGGACTCCAGCGGCAAGAGTGATGGAGTTAAAAGCCCAGTACAGAGCTTCACGACACCTTAGTGGACCAGGAGCGCAGACTGGAATTCACGCCCTGAATCGTTTACTTGGATCCTAGGCTTCTACACCTCTGTGCCTCGGCCCAGCCGAGTGCGTAAAGTCGCGCAGAAGTTCTGGCTTCACGGTTCTAAGTAGCTTTCTTCGTCCTTGAAAAAGACGTGCTTTCACGGCGGTAGTGGAGGTGCCCACAATCTGAGCCGTTTCTTTGACAGATCGTTCTTCGAAGTCACGGAGCAATATCACTCTGCGCACTCTCGGACGCAAGCGATTGACCGCTTTCGTCAAAAGTTCCCGACGCTCGCGCCGCCAGTACGCCTCTTCCGGACTTGGGCTCTCATCAACGAATCGCTCCGGGGCGGACTCCATCCCCTCTTCAGGACTCTCGGGCAAAACTTCCATGGTCCTCCGTCTGCGACGCAGCATCATATAGGATTCATTCATAACGATACGTGTCAGCCAGGTAGAGAACCGGGCCTTTTCTTCAAAATCGCCGAGATGAGAGAAGGCCTTGTGAAAACTCTCCTGCACAACATCTTCGGCATCCTCGCGGTTCCTTGTGATCTGTTGTGCCACGGCAAGCGCTCTCTGTTGGTGGCGCACAACCAGGCGCTCGAAAGCCCGCGTATCACCGCACTTCGTGGCTGTGACCAACGCACTGTCGGTGTCATTGCCCGTATTTGCATTGCAAAACGCTTTCATGATTTCGATCCTCCCCCGCCGATGCGGCGTAAAATAGGAAAAGCTGACTAGCGCGTCAGCCACAGCGCGCCACGAATGGCGCAAATCACAGGCAACTGATGGCGGACTCGCAAGATTCGATACCAGTTGAAAATCGAAACAGGTTTCATTGGTTTACTCCTTCCCGCGTCCCCAGCTCCGGTCTAGCGTCCCCGACTCGTTGGTTATTGCTCGTTGCAAATTCCATTCACGGGGAAAACGCCACCGGCCATTGGAATTGCAACTGGGGTGCCCAAAATTGTGCGTCACGATTGCAGTTTGGAAGTTACTGCGGGGATGAGAGATAGGTTTCCTTGGAGTGTCTTGGCCACGCCAGTCGATGCTCAAATCTGTCGGACTGTTGGCACCCAGTCCAGTGGGCTGGATGAACCGGGGTAGATACTCAATCCGGAGAAGAAGGCGTGTCTCTGCCCCAGGATCGACCCTGTGGGACGCGGCTACTCCCTGCTGTTGAGATTCGATTGCAGAGCGCGATACTCTGCTTTGCAGGTGCCCGGTATGCCCAAGTCAAATCCTCTTCTGTGGCCCAAGCTGCCAGCAATTTGGAGCTATTGGATCGCTGTTTTTTCGGTTGCCGCAGCACTCGTCATTTCGCGGTGGCCGCCACTTCATTTGCATGAGTCTCCCGTGTCACTTTTTCTTTGCGCCGTCATACTGAGTGCCTGGTTCGGGGGTGTCTTGCCGGGATTGCTCGCGACGGTCCTCTCCGCACTCGCATTCGACTATTACTTTTTGCCGCCGATCTATTCGCTGCATGCGAAGACAGGAGAGATTCCTCGCCTCATCGCCTTCATGCTGTCAGCGGTTTTTGTCGGAGCACTCAGCATCGCCCAAAGAAGTGCCACGGAATCGCTACGGCGCGCGCGCGATGACCTGAAGGAAACCGTTCAAGAGCTCCTGAGCGCTAACCGGGCGCTGGAAACAGAGAGTCGTGAACGCAAAAGGGCCGAAGTGAATCTGCGTCAGGCCCAGGCCGATCTCGCACACGTAAGCCGAGTGACCACCATGGGAGAGCTGACTGCTTCGCTGGCACACGAAGTGAATCAGCCGATTGCCGCCGCTGTCACCAGCGCAAATAGTTGTATCCGCTGGCTGGCGAGTGAAGTCCCAAACCTCGACAAAGCCCGAGCGTCGGCCCTGAGGATCGTAAAAGACGGAACGCGGGCCGCGGAAATCATCAGCCGAATTCGCTTGCTCTTTCAAAAGGGTACTCTGCGGCTGGAAAAAGTTGACTTAAACGAAGTGATCGAAGAGATGGCTATCCTGCTCCATGGGGAGGCCACACGTCACTTGATTTCAGTCCGGACGGAACTCGCGGCAGATCTTCCCCCTGTCATGGGGGATCGCGTGCAGTTGCAACAAGTGCTGATGAACCTAATGATGAACAGCATCGATGCGATGAAGAGCGTGGACGGGAGACGGGAACTCGCCATCAAGTCCCAGCGAGCCGAAAACGAGCACCTTTTGGTGTCCGTCAGCGATACGGGTGTTGGATTGCCACCCGGGCAGGAGGATGAGATTTTCAATGCGTTCTTCACCACCAAACCTCACGGCACCGGTATGGGACTGCGGATCTGCCATTCCATAGTTGAATCGCATGGCGGCCGCCTGTGGGCCACAGTTAATTCTTCGCGAGGAGCTAGCTTTTATTTCGCACTATCCACGAAAATCGAGTCAAGGGAATGAGCCCCGGCGGTTAATTTGTAACGCAAATTTCAATCCGGTCAGGATCGGAGAGTGGCGGAAGCGGAAGGTTGCAGCCCCATCCTGGACAAATACTCCCGATAGTGTTTCTCAATCTTCTCGGTCACACCCTCGAGCGGCGGCATTTGAGCATCTTCCAATTTCCCCTCAAACAGAGGAGCAAATGCTTGCAAGGCACGAACTGCGACAGGATGCCACTTCTCGATCCAGCCTTGGATAGTGCCGCTGTTGTGCGGATTGTCCTCGATTACCATCCGGGCCAGAGCCTGGCTCCATTCCCGATGCCACCTACAGTCTTCGTTAAGTGAATAAAAGATTCGACCGAGCAAATAGTCTCCCTCACGTAGCGCAAGGTCGTTGAGGCAGTTCATAAACAACTCGTCCATCAGTGGCTTGAGCACGAGGTTCAGCCCAACGAAGGCCTCAGCCCAGTCGTAGCAAATTAGCAGTTTCTCAATTGCGATGCGCAAAGGTTGCCACAGAGGATCGGACTGCCAGCGCGCCTTGCTATCGGCAGCGAAATCAGGGTAAACGTGTTGCAGTTGCCGGGTTCGATAGGCAATCCGCTGCACGCGGCGCATTTCATCTCCTGCCTGCAGGGTTGCTGTGATGACAATACGTCCGCTCGGAGCCATTTGTCCCACATAACATGCCAACATCTGCAGCCCGTGTCCTGGATATCGCAGCGGAGCAAGAACGCGAGAAAGAACGTGCAGCCAGCGAGGTGAAAGCCGGCCATCATAGCCACTCGATTCGATCTCTTCCAGGATGCCGTCGACGAAAATCTCCTTATCTCGTTGAATCTCGGTGTACTTTGTGTAAGTAGTCTCGCGCGGATCCCGGAATTTTTCCCAAGACTTACAGGAGATTGGCGAGTCCTGCTGGAACTGTTTGTACCAATCCTGCAGTGGTACGTCGAGTTCGAACCTCTTCCCTGTAAAGCCCTCCCCGGTATAGCAGAGGAGCTTCGACGTGACAATTTCATATTCGGTTGGCATCCGCTTTTGCTGCAAGAGGTGCCAGTATGTTTTTTGTTGTGCCATAAAGCCCTCGGAAACTGAGATGGAGTCCGGTTCAAGGAGCAGTTCGGGTCTGGGCAAATCGCCAGGCCGCATCTTCCTGATTCAACTCAAGCGAACCCTTGAAGGCGGACATGACCGTTTCCAACTCCCCAGGAAAGCGAAACGGGCGACCCAAGTGCTCTTCAATCGCCGAACGGGTTACGACGCAGCATTGCGGAACGAGAACCCTGACATAGGCGCCGCGATCGACGACGAGGACATGCTGGTTCAGGTCCTTGATCGCGGCGATGATGGCGTTGGCGACAGGCCCCGACTGAAGAACGGGACCAACCGAATCATGGCTTCCTGGCGACTGGGCACTCATTGTGGAGTCTCTCGATCCGGGGCAGATTCCGTGGGGCTCCCCTCATTATCATCGAGATCGAGAAGGATGTCGCGACTCTCGATGGTTACCGGGAAAGCCTTCAAGCAGGAATTCTTAGGATTTATGCCTCGGCCTGTGCAGACATCGAACTCCCAATGATGCCTGGCACAACGGAGAGTTTTTTCCATCAAGGCGCCCTCGCTCAACCGGCTTTTCTGGTGGGGACACTCGTTGGCATAGGCATAGATGTGGTTATCAAGGTTGACGAGCAGAATACTATTCCCACCCACTTCCAGGCCAAGCATTTCGCCGCTCCAGAGGTCGTCCAAGGTCGCGACTTTTCGAAACGTCACAGGTTGCCTTTCGAAATCACGTCGAAGCGATCCAAATCCTGAAAACCCGCCTCTGCGACTGTGAGCCCGGGATCGACTGCTTTACCGTTGTAAACGAGGTCGATTTTGTCGATGAGGGCGACTCGGATGCTGGCCGCCTGCTGAAGTTTTCGCGCAAGCTGAAGAAGGGTTTCGCTTTCCTCAGCCAACATGAGGAGCCCAAGGGTGTCACCTTCCAGGAAGCCGTAGAGAGGTATGGCCATATACATCCTTTCATCGGACACTAGGCGGAAGAGATTTTTTGGGCTGCCAGCCACTCATAGGCGCCGTTATAAAGATCTTTGCCCCAAGTATCGGGCGTAAGTCCAAAATACTCTGTCAACAGATCAGAAAGTTGAGCTGGAGCTTCGCCGGAGAGGACTCGCTTTACCACGTCCTGATGATTCGCATATCTTTCCGGTTCTCGTAAGAAAATCCAGCGACATGGCTCGGAGCAAAATATATACTTCCGCCCCTCTTTGGTCAGTACGGTCGCAGTATTCTTGCGCGGGGTGCCGCCGCTTAATGGCAACTGGCACAAATCGCAAAAGGTTGGCATGGCAGTGCCATGCACAGCTAGCTCATTTGCAGCTCCGGGACCAACCGTTCTCCAACGCTCGGCCACCTGCTCCCAAACGGCTTCCATATCGTCCCAATATTTGGGATATTTCCGGCGCAACCAGTTGCGCTCAGAAGGACTCGGCATCACGAAGTCGAACCACAAAGTCGCGCGATAGGTGTAGGCGCTGGCGTAGATCATGTGATGATAGATTTCGAGTTCGTCCTCAAAAATGTCCCAATACCAGGGTTTCTTGAGGCCAAATTCGTCAAGCGTACGCAGATACTGATCGATGATCCACTCTTCCATGAATTCCTTGAATGAATAAGGGCGCTGCTCCAGCGCCGTCAGATAATCCGTGGAGAGGCCTGTCAAAATCGAGAACAAGCGCCAACTTCGCCAGAACCACTTGTCGAGAAGGTATTGCACATACTCAGGATCGTATTTCATAAGAACGGCGAGAACGGGGTGTCCAATCTGCGCATGCCGAGCCTCATCGGTTTGAATGCTGGTGACCATCCTCTCGAACATATGGTCGCTGGATTCTCGGGCCAGCGACGCCAATCCAACAAATTGCAAATTGGTGAACCCGGTTTCCAGAACGAAATTCGTGCCGATGGCGAACTCGATTGCATTTTGCCCCAGTGTCAATTCATCAAAGAAGTGCCGGGCAGCGACTGCGAACCAATTATTGGTGTGGTAGAACTTGTGCGCCCAATCGAACTGGGAATCCCAGCGCACTAACTGGTGGAAGATCAGCAGCGGAATCTGAGTATGGCGATATTCATCGAGCGCCCCAAAGAGGGACATAGTTCGCCAAGCGCTGTCGCGGCCAAACCGCGCACCTCGCAAGCTGCCGATCACGCCGGTAAACTCCGCTAGCGGCAATGCCGCTGCATGGACCTTTAAACTATTCATCCATGGCGCAGCCAACTTCTGGATATTTTCCAGGCGGCCGATGGCGTCGCGTACCGCATAGACCGCCATATCTTTTTCGTATTGGTTGTCGACGTATTCGCGATAGGAGGTCTTAAAGGATTCTTCCCATTCTTTCCATTCAGTATGGGGAAGCCAGGGGTGGCCGCTGATTACAGGTGGGAAGACTTCGTCTTCTCGCACATAGCTGTAGTCCCAATCCAGCTTACGGGCCAGAGGCAGCCATTCTTCTCTGCTAAGCATATGCCCTCCTCGGGACTGGGAGGCCTGCCGCTGGGTCGCCGGTATCGAACTTCCGGCTGCTCGCTGCATCTGCAAATCGAAAAGGATTCAAAGTATACTCAGGTCACGAGAATCACGTCAATCCTGTGGCCCAATGATTGACGTACGTTACCTTCTTGAATCGTGCGTCGGCGATTAAGTGCCGCGGTTATGAAAGGGGGGCGCCCATGAGGCGAACACAGTCAAACGAACCCCTCGAGCGAAGGCCACCATCCACTCAAAGTCCCGGGGGGCCACACCAAAGCGAATTTCACTTGGGTAGCGTGATCGATGCCATTCCGGGATTCGCGTGGAGCGCTCTACCTAACGGCAACCTCGAATTCTGCAACCAACGATGGCTTAACTACATAGGAATATCGTTAGATGAGACCAGGCGCGAAGAATTGGCCACATCCATCCACCCCCAAGACAAATGCGATTTTGTGGAAAAATGGGGAGCGGCCTTAACACAGGGTGAGTCATTTGAAGCCGAGGCACGGATTGGCCGAGCCGACGGATCCTATCGCTGGTTTTTGATTCGGGCGGAGCCTCTCCGCGAAGCCAACGGAGGAATTAGTCGCTGGTGCGGTACCAACTTCGACATTGAAGACCTGAAACGGGCACAAGAAGAAATCACGGAACGGAAGCGCGTTGAAGAACGACTGCGTGAAAGCGAAGCGCGTTTCCAGGCGATGGCCGATACGGCGCCGGTCTTGATTTGGATGACCGGAACGGATGCCCTTTGCAATTATTTCAACAAGCCGTGGCTCGAGTTCACTGGCAGAAGTATGGAGCAGGAAGTCGGCACAGGGTGGACGGAAGGCGTACATACAGACGATGTGCAAGGATGCTTCGATTGTTTCTTACCCGCATTCCATGCCCGAAAGCCCTTCAGAATGGAATATCGCCTCAGACGAGCGGATGGCGAATACCGATGGGTAATTGAAAGTGGGATTCCAAGATACACCGGGGACGGGGAGTTCGCGGGCTATATCGGCTCAAACATCGACATTACAGATCTCAAGCGCGCGGAACAAGAGCGCGAGAGACTGCGTCAGGTACAAGCCGAACTCGCACGGGTCAACCGTGTGACCACCATGGGCGAGCTGACTGCCTCCCTGGCGCATGAAGTCAATCAACCAATTGCCGCCGCGGTCACCAGCGCGAATAGCTGTCTCCACTGGTTGGCAGCCGAGGTCCCAAATCTCGACAAGGCACGCGCAGCCGCCGAGAGGATCGTGAAAGACGGAACGCGGGCGGCGGAAATCATCAGCCGTACTCGTCTTCTTTTTCAGAAGGCTGCACCGCAATGGCAGTTGGCGGATGTAAGCGAGATCATTAGAGAGATGATCGTCCTGCTACAGGGCGAGACAACACGACACGCGATCTCGGTTCAGACGGACCTGGCGACGGATCTTCCACAGATCATGGGAGATAGCGTGCAATTACAGCAGGTCATGATGAACCTCATGATTAACGGTATTGATGCGATGAAGCGTGTGGACGGGACGCGAGAGCTCGTCATCGAGTCGCGGCGAGCAGAAAGGGAGCAGCTTCTGGTGTCCGTCAGCGATACTGGCGTGGGGCTGCCCCCAGGGCAGGCGGAGCAGATATTCAATCCGTTTTTTACAACCAAGCCTCACGGCACCGGGATGGGACTGCGGATCTGCCGCTCCATCGTTGAGTCGCATGGTGGGCGCCTGTGGGCTGCCGACAACTCTCCGCGCGGGACGACTTTTCAGTTCACCCTGCCCACCAAAGTCGCCGTACACACATGACGCCCGCAAGCGCTCCCACAGTGTTCGTTATTGATGACGATGTTTCAGTGCGGGAGTCCATCCAAGACTTGCTGGAGTCGTCAGGATTACATTCCGAGTCCTTCGCGACGGCGGAAGAGTTCCTGCGAAGCGAGTTGCCGGACGGTCCTCGGTGCCTGGTCCTTGACGTAAAACTTCCCGGGGTAAGCGGTCTCGATTTTCAGCGCCGGTTGATTGAGGCAGGTTTTCAAATTCCCATCATCTTCGTCACCGGTCACGGAGACATCCCGATGACCGTAAAGGCCATGAAATCCGGCGCGGTGGAGTTCCTCACCAAGCCCTTCCTAGACCGCGACTTACTTGGGGCGATCCGCCAGGCTTTAGATCGTGACCAGGCGACTCGACGGGAGCGGATTGAGCTTGCTGAATTGCGAAAACGCTACGAGACACTGACTGCACGCGAGCGCGAGGTCATGGGTCTTGTGGTCTCGGGCATGCTCAATAAGCAAATAGCTGCTGAGCTGGGGAACAGTGAGGTTACTGTTAAGATTCAACGCGGGCGTGTGATGAAAAAGATGAAAGCTGGATCTCTGGCGGAGTTGGTGAAGATGGCGGGGCTGTTGGGAGTTACATCCGGCGGGAAAACAGCATAATACCAACGTGTGATTGCGCCCCTTTCTGTGAAGCTGGTAGCTTTCTGTCATGGTCACTCAGCACAAACCCAAGTTGGTCGTCGTTGTCGATGACGATGATTCGATGCGCAGCGCAGTGCAGGACTTGCTGGAGGCTGTTGGGCTGCCGGCAAGTGGCTTTGCGTCTGCCGAGGAATTCCTCAGCTCTGGTAAACAGCACGAGACTGCATGCCTGATCACAGATATACGCATGCCGGGAATGTCTGGTCTCGATCTGCAGGCGCGGCTGAATGCCGAGCGTTGCAGGATTCCGATCATCTTCATTACGGCGCATGGCGACGAGAAAATGCGGTTACAGGCGCGGAGAGAAGGCGCAGTGGAGTTTCTGTCAAAACCGTTCGACAACGAAGTCTTGCTTGATGGGGTTCGAGCCGCTCTGGAAAGCTAAGCCCGCGAGGACGGGAGTTTGTGAAAGTGCGCTAGGAGGTCTTACGTGGCTGCTGTTGTAAGATTCGGGTCCGCCGAACAGGACGGCAATCCGCGCAGATTCGAGCAGATCATAGGCAAGAGTCCTGCTCTGGAATCCGTGCTCGATCAAGTCGAACAGGTCGCCCCCACGGATTCCACTGTTCTCATCCAGGGAGAAACTGGCACCGGCAAGGAGCTGATTGCGCGGGCTGTTCACGACTCCAGTTCACGCTTCGCACGACCCTTCATCAAGCTGAACTGCGCTGCCATTCCGTTCGATTTACTGGAAAGTGAGCTCTTTGGTCACGAGCGCGGCGCATTCACAGGAGCCATAGCGCAAAAGATTGGCCGCTTCGAGTTGGCCGACAAGGGGACACTCTTCCTGGATGAGGTAGGAGATATTCCGCCGGGCCTGCAGCCCAAGCTGCTGCGGGTTCTGCAGGAACAGGAGTTTGAGCGCTTGGGAAGCACTCGCACCCATCGAGTAGACGTTCGCCTTGTAGCTGCGACAAACCGGAATTTGGCGGACATGGTGAAGCGCAACGAATTTCGCAGCGACCTCTACTATCGGTTGAACGTGTTTCCGATTTCGCTTCCGCCCCTGCGGGAGCGCCGCGAAGACATTCCGGCGCTAGTCACGCATTTTGTGGAACTTTATGCCCGCCGCATGGCTAAGCAGATCGAACATATCCCTCCAGACACGATGTCCGCGCTCAGCTCGTATCAGTGGCCGGGAAACATTCGAGAGCTTCAGAATTTTATGGAGCGGAGCGTAATCGTTACTTCAGGCAATGTCCTGCACCCCCCTCTAACGAGTCTGAGGAGCGCCGCCGCGGTGGAATCGATCGGGGCCATTACCATGGTGGACGCCGAGCGCGACCACATTCTCAAGACTCTCGAGCACACTCGGTGGGTGGTCTCCGGTCCCAACGGGGCGGCCGCTCGTTTGGGAATCAAGAGGTCCACCCTTTACTTCCGGATGCAAAAGCTTGGCATCTCACGTAGCAACAAGGGTCCGCTTCCTTCGTAACAGCGTCGATAGCATCCGGAAATCGGTCGTCCAATCGATTGACCCTGTCCATACAGCAGCTACGACGCTCTGGCACATACCTTCACGGCCACCTCAATCTGAAGCTGTTTGGAAATTCAACAAATAATTGACCTCCCTGAGCTGTCGGCATGACGGACATCGTGTTTAGCGGGCTGGCATCGCATGCCGGACTATTCCCTGGGTGAGCCTCTAATTTCAGTCACTTACGCAATCTAGATGTTTGGCAACCATCTTGCCTTTTCATTGGTGGCACGCGATGCACCAAATCATTTCGTGACGAGTCAAAAAGGAGGAATTGTGAAATTTAAGAGAGCAGTGGTCGTTTTGATGGGAATAATGTTGTTGGTTGCGGCCAAGTTGCCGGCTCAGCAGGTGAAGACCGATTACGATCGCAACGCTAACTTCACGCAATACAAGACCTACTCGTGGGAACAAGTTAAAACGAAAGATGCCCTGGACGTTGATCGAATCAAAGCTGCCGTCAATGCGGCCTTCTCGGCAAAAGGCTGGACGCTTGTAGGGTCCGGTGGCGATGTTTCCATCGTAGCTATGGAGATCACACAAACTCAGCAGACGTTGAATACCTTTTACAACGGCTTTGGAGGAGGTTGGGGCTGGCGGCGGTTTGGTGGTGGCGGCTTTGGTGAGGCAACAACCACCACCGATACGTACAAGGTGGGCACGGTGGTCGTCGATCTCTTCGATACCAAGAGCAAGCAACTGATCTGGAGAGGAAGTTC
>WNFM01216552.1_pt3 | contig 24025 bp, 20 predicted proteins | sample 5400271 | NCBI WGS metagenome assembly WNFM01 (sample SAMN13153352, study PRJNA577476) | soil metagenome | isolation source: 60 cm saprolite on Douglas fir-dominated hillslope | place: USA:California | collected 2013-09-17 | reverse complement strand
TCACCCTCTGGCAGGCCGTCGCCGGAAAGTTTCTGGCAGCCTGGTGCTTCGCGGGTATTGCGCTATCGCTGACATTTCCGGTGTGGATAACCGTCAATTATCTCGGCCGGCCGGATAACGGCGCCATCGTGGCCGCCTATGTGGGCAGTTTCCTCATGTCGGGCGGCTTTCTGTCGATCGGGATGTGCATGTCGGCGGCGACGCGCAACCAGGTGATCGCCTTCATCACCGCGGCATCGGTGGGTTTCGTCTTCCTGCTCGCGGGCTTCCCTCTGGTGCTCGACTTCGTCCGGGCGGTGATGCCGCAAGCCGTCGTCGATGCCGTTGCCTCATTGAGTTTTTTCACTCACTTTGAGGCCATTTCCAAGGGTGTCATCGATCTGCGGGATCTCGTATATTTTGCAGCGCTGATCGCCTTCTGGCTGACGGCCACTGCCCTAGTGCTCGAAATGAAGAAGGCGGAATAGGTGAACGCGAACCGTTGGCAAAGAACTGGTTATGGAGTGGGCGGCTTGGCGGCCCTGGCGGTGCTCTTTTTGGGCGTCGTCATGCTGTCGAATGGGCTGCTGCGCGGCGTGCGCCTCGATCTCACGCAGAACAGGCTGTACACACTGACGCCCGGCACGAAAGCCGTGCTCGCCGAGCTCAAGGAGCCCGTCAACCTGTACTACTATTTTTCGCGCGACGCCGCCGCCAAACAATCCCCGCTGCTCATGCCGTATGCGACGCGGGTGCGTGAATTTCTGGAGGAAATCGCGGCCCGCTCCGGCGGCAAGGTTCACCTTCGCGTCGTCGATCCGCAACCGTTTTCGGAGGATGAAGATCGCGCCGGAGAATTCGGCCTGCAGTCGTTGCAGGCGGGCGGCGGCGATGCCCTGTACTTCGGGCTGGCCGGCACCAACTCCACCGACGGCCGCTCGGCGATCCCGAGTTTTCAAACCGAACGCGAGGAATTCCTCGAATACGACGTGGCGAAACTCATCCATGAACTGGGCACGCCGAAAAAGCCGGTGATCGGCCTCATGAGTTCCTTGAGCATGCAAGGCCAGTTCGATCCGATGAGCGGCCGCATGAGCGATCCGTGGCCCATCCTCTCCCAGATCCAGCAGATTTTCACGGTGCGGTCGATCACCTCGGATGTCGATCACATCGACAAGGACATCGACGTGCTGATGGTGGTCCATCCCAAGCAGCTTCCGACCAAAACGCTGTACGCCATCGACCAGTTCGTCATGCACGGCGGGAAAATGCTGCTGTTCGTCGATCCGAATGCCGGAGCGGATACAAGCGGGCAGGATCCTTCCAATCCCCTTGCCGGGGCGATGGCGAATCATTCCTCCAATATCGAGCCGCTGCTCTCCGCCTGGGGCGTGAGCTACGACGCCGGTAAGGTGATCGGCGATTTGGAACTCGGGCTCGACGTGAGGTCCAGCATGCAGGCGCCGCCCATGCGCCACATCGGCATCCTCGGGCTGCATCATGCCAATATGGACCCAAAGGACGTGCTCACCACGTCGCTGGAAGTGATCAACGTGGCCAGCGCCGGCTCCCTCGCAGCGCGGCCTGGCGCCAAAACCACGTTCGAGCCCTTGCTGCTGAGTTCCAACAGCGCCGAGCCGTTGCCCGCCGAGCGCTTCAATGCGCTGTCCGATCCCGCGAGCTTGCGCGACGGATTCAAGCCCACCGGCACACGCTACGCCCTTGCCGCGCGCTTGACCGGGCCCGTGGAATCGGCATTCCCACAGGGCGCGCCGCCGGAGCTGAAACCGGCGGCCGGCCCGCCGATCGCGCACCTGGCGAAGTCGGTTGCGCCGGCGAACATCGTGATCGTCGCCGACACCGATCTGTTGATGGATTACATGTGGGTGCAGACCCGCGAAGTATTCGGGCAAAGGATTGCGCAGGCGTTCGCGAACAACGGCGATTTCGTGTCCAACATCCTCGACAACCTGGGCGGCAGCAGCGCGCTCATCAGCATTCGCGGGCGGGCCAGTTTTTCACGGCCGTTCGAGCGCGTGGAAGCGCTGCGGCGTACCGCCGACGACAGGCTGCGCGCAAAGGCCTTGGAGCTGCAGGCCGAACTGCAGCAGACCGAAACCAAGCTGACCGAACTGCAGACCAAGCGCAACGACCAGACTTCGCTCATGCTGTCGCCCGAACAAGAACAGGAATTGAAGCGCTTCACGGCCGAGAAAGCGCGGGCCCGCAAGGAATTGCGCGAGACCCAGCACGGCCTGAACGTCGACATAGAGCGCCTCGATTCGCGCCTGAAAGCGATCAACATCGCCGTCGCGCCGCTCATCGTGGCTGCGGTCGGAGGCTTCGTGCTCGCGTCGCGCCGCCGCCGCAGATCGCGGGGCTCGGCGCGCACAAGGCTGTCGCCCGCCGAATCGAGTTCCCGATGAGCCGCCACCGCTTCGCCCTCCTGGTCGTCGTAGCGCTCGTGACCATCGCGGCTGCCTTCTACGTGAGCACGCTGCGCGATGCGCCGCATGAGACTCCGGGCCTCGCGCTGCTGCCCGCGCTGCCCAGCGACCTGAACGCCGTCACGGCAGTCACGGTGCGCAAGGGCAGCGCGACGCCCACCCTGACCCTGCACAAGGTCGGTCAGCAATGGTCGGTGGCGGAACGCGCCGATTACCCCGCGGATGTGTCGAAGCTGCGCTCACTGCTTGTGGCGTTGCGCGATGCCAAAATCGTCGAGGCGAAGACCCTCGATCCCGCGCGGTTTCCTCAGATAGGCGTCGAGGACCCGGCCGATGCCGGAGCGGCCGGCGCCGAGGTCGCGGTGCTGACGGCCGGCGGCAACAGTGCGGTGATCGTGGGCAAGGCCGTGGGCAGCGGGAACTTCGTGCGGCGTCAGGGCGAGAACCGCGCCTACAGCGCGGAGCCGTCGATCACCTTGGAAACCGAGCCGAGGTTCTGGATCGATGCGCGCTTGATCGATGTGCCGGTTGCGCTGATTCAAAGCGTCGAATTCAAGCCGGCCGCGGGCGCAGTGTTCGCGCTGCATCGCCTCAATCCGGCGGATAACTCCTTCAGTCTCGACGGCGTTCCGGCGGGCCGCAAGGCCAAGGATGGACACGCCCTGGCGCCGTCGCCGTCGATGCTCACAGGCCTCAATGCCGAGGATGTCGCCGCGACCAGCACCATCGATTTCGCATCGCCGACCCAGGTGATCGTGACGCTCACGGACGGTAAAGTCCTCACCCTCATCGGCAGCGTCGTGTCCGACAAGCACTGGATTCAAGTCACATCGAACAAGGACGCGGACTTGACGGCAAAGACCCAAGGGCGTGCCTTCGAAATCGCGAGTTACCGGTACGACGAGATCTTCAAGCCGTTGGAGCAGCTCCTCGAAGCGCTGCCGCAAAAGACGGCCGCGCCCAAGGGTGCCACCAAGGCCGCCCCGGCCGCCGCGCCCCCCGGACCGAAATCCCGGCCCTCCGGAGCCGCCGCGCCGCCGCCGGCACAGGATAAGCCGGCCCCCGCCGCGCCGCCGTGACCGACGGCGCCGGCGCGGAGGTGAAGGGCGTTGGCACCAGCATCAAGGGCGCTAGCGCGGGCTTCGGCAGGAGATTCGCGGCACTGATATACGACGGGTTCCTGCTGGCGGCCCTGTTGATGACTTACACCGGCGCGATACTGATCTTCACCCGACGGGCCGTGCTGCTTGAAACCTATGGTGCGTGGGTCTACCTCTATCGCGCCGGATTGATCGCCGTGATCGCGGCCTACTATGTGCTCAACTGGATCCGCAGCGGCCAGACCTTAGGGATGCGCGCGTGGCGCCTGCGGGCGGTGAGCGACGCTGGATCACGGCTGAACATGACCACCGCGCTGCTGCGGTTCCTGTGTGGATTCCTTGCATGGCCGCCCGCCGCCCTCGGTGTGCTGTGGCTGTACCTCGATCCCGATCATCTGGCTATCCATGATCGATTGTCCAGAACGCGCGTCGTCCGGCTGGAGCGCTCGTAAGCTCCCGCGCGCTCCTATCGGGTTCTTGCGATGGCGATCAGGGTGCAGAACCCGATGACTGCGGTCGGCAACCAGCCGACGATAGCCGGATTGATTCCGAACAACTGGCCGCCCTTCTCGACCATCCCGGTAATCAAAAAGAAAACGACGCCAAGCAGTACTCCGATGACGGTCCGGGCACCGGCGCCGGTCGTGCGCAAAGGTCCGAACACGAAGGGCAGCGCAAGAAGCGTCACCACGATGACGGCGAACAGGCGGGCTATGCGGGACCAGAAGCCGATCTCGTAGGATGCCGTGTCCAGGCTGTTGCGCCGGAGATGGTCAATGTAGGACGCAAGTCCGCGCAGCGTCAGGAGGTCCGGATCGGTAGCCGCAAGGCCGAGAAAATCCGGATTGACGGACGACGTCATAATGACTTCCGGAACGACTGCACTCTCGATGTGATCGTCCTTGAAGCGCGTGGTCGCCACATTGTGCAGGCGCCAATGGCCGGGATCCGCCACCGAGATGCGCTCCGCGCGTTTCACGGAAAGCAATCGGTTGGACCCATCCAGTTCGAACAGCGAAACGCCCCCGAAGGTTTGGTCGACCTCTCCGGTCTGCACGCGCAGGATGAGATTGCCGTCCTTGACCCAGGCGCTGCTCGATCCGGCGAAGCTGATGTCGGCGAGCTTGCTCGTGGTCTTCTCGCGCTTCGCCAGTTGCGCCATGGGCGGGGCCACGTACTCGCCGATCCCGTACATGGCGATCGCCATGGTGAGACCCGCGAGGCCGACCGGCCACGCGATGCGCCACACCGAGACGCCCGAGGCCCGCGTCACGACGAGTTCGCTTCCCGCGGCGAGATTTCCCAATCCCATCAACGCGCCGATCAACGCACCGATCGGCAGCAACTCGAATGCCTGCTCGGGCAGATTCAGGAACGTGAACAAAAAGGCGTCGCCGGCACTGTAGTTGCCGACTCCGATATCGCCTTGCTGACTGATGAAGACAAAAAGCGCGCCCAAGGTCATGAGGACGGCGAGCGCCATGGCCGCGTACACCAACACGGTGCGATACAGATAACGGTCGAGCGTATTCATGCCTTACTCGACTCGCGAAAGACCAGATACAGGCCCAGACCGAGGACCGCCAGGTGCACCCACCACACACCGACTGCCGGCGGCAGATCGCCTTTTTCCACCCAGACTTTGGCCGCCGAGAGCAGGTTCGAGTACACGAAATACACCACGATGGCGAACCCGACACGCGCATACCGGCCCTGCCGCGGCCGCAGACGGCTCAACGGCACGGCGACCAGCGTCAGCACCAATGCCATCAACGGACTCGACGCGCGCGATTGCAGTTGCGCGATGTCGGACGCGTCGCCCGTACCCCACAATTCGCGCGTCGGCTTGGTATCCGGGTCCAACGGCCCGATCACGTCGGCGGGCGTCGAAATCGGGATGCCGTGCTCGCGGAACTCGATGACCCGAAATTCGCTGGTCCCCGGCGTCCCTTCGTAACGGCGGCCATTGAACAGCGTCACCAAGTGCATCCCGTTCAGGCCGCCCTTGGAATAGGTGGCCGTGTCGGCCAGCGCCAGTTCGATGCGCCCGCCCGACTCGTGCCGCACGAAGACATTGTGCAGCAGCCCGTCCGCATCGACGCGTTCGCGGAAACGGCCGGCATCGAGCTGACCGAACTGCGCCTCCTTGATCGCCGACCGCCGCAGCGACTGCACCTGGCTGTCGGCGCGCGGAACCTGAAAGAAAGACAGCCACCCAAGCCCCACGGCGATCGCTGCCGCAAACACGAATAACGGCGCGAGCAGGCGCGCCGGCGCATAGCCGCAGGCCTGCAGAGCCGCCATCTCGCTGTCGTGGTACAGGCGCCCGAGCGTGAGCACCACGGACAGCAACAGCCCCACCGGAACGATCACGGAGAGATTCATGACGGCGCCCAGGGCGATCAGATCGAACACCACGTGCCGGCCATATTGATTGTCGGCGGCCTGGCCCAGAACCCTGGACAATTGGTTGGACACCAGAATGGCCACCAAAACACCGGTAACCGCAAGCCATGTTTGCACGACTTCGCGCAGCACGTATCGTTGAACAGTCCATTTCATGGGCGTCGAGCTTAGAGCCTTCGCAATAATCTAGTAAACTATTTGTCTCTTTGGGTCCAAACAGTAGCGGCAGATAGGGAGTCTTTGATATGGAATTCAAGGCAATTGTCGATGTCAAGGCGCGCGAGGCAGCGGACTGCGCCGTCGTCGGCATCTATGAGCAAGGCGATTTGGGCGCCGGGGCGCGTCTCATCGACGCGCAGACCGGCGGTATGATCGCCAACCTGCACAACAGCGGCGATTTTGCCGGCAAGCTGGGCGACGCCCTGCTGCTGTCCCTGCCGGCCGGGGCGGCGGCCGCCCGCGTACTGTTGATCGGACTCGGCGCGAAATCCAGCTTCGCCCGCAAGCAATTCCGCAAGGCGCTGCAGGCCGCGGCGGCGTCCGTGAGCAAGACCGGTGCGGTGCACGCCGTCGTATATCTGACGCTCGAAGACGTCGCCGACCTGGACGTGCCGTACCGCGCCCGCATGGTGGCGGAAGTGTTCAGGGTCCACGCCTACAAGGTTCCGGATTTGAAGACCTCTCCGAAGCCGAAGCCGCCGAAGCTTGCAACGATCAGCGTTGCCGTGGAGAACGCGCGCGCGGCGAAAGCGGCCGAGGATGGCTTACGAATCGGCGTGGGCGTCGGGAGCGGCATCACGCTGGCCCGCGATCTTGCGAACCTGCCTCCCAATGTGTGCACACCCACTTATCTCGGAAAGAGGGCGCTGCAGCTCGCGAAGCAATGGCCCAGCATCAAGACCAAGGTCCTTGACGAGGCTGCAATCAGGAACCTCAAGATGGGTGCACTGCTCGCGGTGGCCCAGGGCTCCGACTTACCGCCACGGCTTATCGTGTGCGAATACAGGGGCACGAGGAAGAGCGTCGCGCCGATCTGCCTGGTCGGCAAAGGCATCACTTTCGACTCGGGCGGGATTTCGCTCAAAGATCCGCCGGCCATGGATGAAATGAAGTTCGACATGAGCGGCGCGGCCACGGTCTTGGGCGCGATGCGTACCGTCGCCGAACTGCGATTGCCCATCAACCTCGTCGTGATCGTCGCAGCGGCGGAGAACATGCCGGGCGGCGGCGCCGTCAAACCGGCCGACATCGTGACCACCATGTCGGGTCAGACGGTGGAAATTCTCAATACGGACGCCGAAGGTCGCCTGGTATTGTGCGACGCGCTCACCTACAGCCGTCGCTTCAAGCCGGCGGCGGTCATCGATGTCGCAACTTTGACCGGCGCCTGCATCATCGCGCTCGGCAATCATTTCAGCGGCCTGATGAGCAATGACACCACCTTGTCGGATGAACTCACGGCGGCCGGCAACCGTGCCGACGATCGGGCGTGGCCGATGCCGATCGGCGAGGAATACGTCGAGCAATTGAAGAGCAATTTCGCCGATATCGCGAACGTCGGCGGCCGCGAGGGGGGCGCCTGCACCGCCGCTTCATTCCTGTGGAAGTTCGCCAAGGACCTGCATTGGGCGCATTTGGACGTGGCCGGCACGGCATGGCTCAGCGGTTCGCAAAAAGGCAGCACCGGCCGTCCGGTCCCGCTGCTGGTCGACTTCTTGATCCATCGCGCCGCTGCGAAATGACCGAACGAGTCGACTTTTATGTTCTGAAAAGCTCGACGGCGAAACAGCGGTGGACGTTTGCCTGCCGGCTGACCGAGAAGGCCTATCTGCGCGACCTGAAGGTCGTGCTCCTCGGCGACACGCTTGCCGAGGTCGAGGCGCTCGACGCCTTGCTTTGGACGTTCTCCGAACGCTCCTTCGTGCCTCACGACATTCATCGCGGCCGGCCGTCGGCTGCGGCAGCGGCGACCTCGGCGACGGCCGCCCCTGCATCTCCGGCCTCGGCGGCGGTCCAGCTGACGCAGGATCTGGACTCCGTGGGATCCGCCGACCTGCTGGTGAACGTGAGCACGCGCCTGCCCGCCCGGTTGGACAGGTTCGCGCGAGTGGCCGAAATCATCGACGCCGACGACGAGCGGCGCCGCCTGGGCCGCGAACGATTCAAGGCCTATCGCGAATTGAAACTCGCGGTTGAGACGCATCAGTTGGACGATGCGGCCGGTGCGTAGATCCCATGAACCATGATTCACATGACCCGCGCGACATCCCCATTCTGACCGAAGAGGCCGAAAAGAATGCGAGCCTTGCGTCACTCGATGTCAAGGCCGTGCATGCCGCGCTGGTGACGGAGACGCTGAACCTCGCGGATTCCTTGTTGCACCGGGCCGCCAAGGACATCGAAGGCGCCCTGTTCGAGCGCGTCTTCGATCAGCTTCGAGCGCAGCTTCCGGAACTCGTGGATCGCGTCCTGCGTGAGCATGCTGCACACGCGGTGCACGCTGCGGCGGGCGGTTCGACAGAAACGAAAACCGACAATTGAGCAGCACGAGTCATGGATAAAGCGTTTTCCCCGAGCGATATCGAATCGCGGATCTACGCGCAGTGGGAAGCCGGCGGCTTTTTCAGTCCCAGCGGCCATGGGCCCGCCTATTCCATCGTCATCCCGCCGCCGAACGTCACCGGCACGCTGCACATGGGTCATGCGTTTCAAGACACCATCATGGATGCGCTGATCCGCTATCGGCGGATGAGCGGCTTCGACACTCTGTGGCAGCCGGGCATGGACCACGCCGGAATCGCGACGCAGATGGTGGTGGAGCGCCAGCTGAATGCGCTGGGTGAGAGCCGCATCGAGCTCGGGCGCGAGGCGTTCGTCGCACGAGTCTGGGAATGGAAGAACAAATCCGGGGGTTTGATCGCGAATCAGCTGCGCCGGCTCGGCGCCTCGGTGGACTGGCGGCGCGACAAATTCACCATGGACCCCGAGTTGTCGCGGTCGGTCACGGAAGTGTTCGTGCGCCTCTATCAAGAGGGCCTGCTCTACCGCGGCAAGCGTTTGGTGAACTGGGACCCGGTGTTGAAGACGGCCTTGTCGGATTTGGAAGTGGTTGCCGAGGAGGAAATGGGCAGCCTCTGGCACTTGCGCTACCCCTTGGTCGACGGCAGCGGCTACTTGGTGGTTGCGACCACGCGGCCCGAAACCATGCTGGGCGATTCCGCGGTGGCCGTGCATCCCGACGACGAGCGGTACCGGCACCTGGTCGGGCGTCAACTGCGCTTGCCCCTCACCTCACGCGAAATCCCCATCATCGCCGACGCCTACGTCGATCCCGCCTTCGGCAGCGGCTGCGTCAAGATCACCCCGGCGCATGACTTCAACGACTATGAAGTGGGCCAGCGTCATGGCCTGCCCATCATCAACATCATGACGCCGGAAGCCTCGCTCAACGACAACGTTCCGCCGGCCTATCGGGGTCTCGATCGCGGAGCCGCGCGAACGCGGGTGGTCGCCGATCTCGAGGCGCTGGGACTGGTGGAGCGCATCGAACCGCACAAGCTCACCGTGCCGCGCGGCGACCGCAGCAACGCAATCCTCGAGCCGCTGCTGACCGATCAATGGTTCGTCGACATCAAGCCGCTGGCGGCACCCGCCATTCACGCCGTCGAAGCAGGACACATCCGTTTCGTTCCCGAGAACTGGTCGGGCGTCTATTTCGAGTGGATGCGCAACATCAAGGACTGGTGCATCAGCCGGCAGCTGTGGTGGGGCCACCGCATTCCGGCCTGGTACGACGCCGAAGGACGATGGTATGTGGCGCGCGACGAAGCCGAAGCGCGTAGAGCCCACGGACTCGACGCCTCGGTGGCATTGCGTCAGGACGAGGACGTTCTCGACACCTGGTTCTCTTCCGCGCTGTGGCCTTTCTCCACCCAAGGCTGGCCGGACGACACGGCCGCGCTGCGCACATATTACCCGACGTCGGTCTTGGTCACCGGCTTCGACATCATCTTCTTCTGGGTCGCCCGCATGATCATGATGGGCATCAAGTTCACCGGGGCGGTGCCGTTTCGCGAGGTGTACGTGCACGGCCTGATCCGCGATCACGACGGCCAGAAAATGTCCAAATCCAAGGGCAATGTGATCGACCCCCTGGACATCGTCGACGGCATCTCCTTGGACGCCCTGCTCGCGAAACGCACCACGGGCCTGATGCAGCCTCAAATGAAGCCCGCGATCGAGAGAGCGACGCGCAAGCAATTTCCGAACGGCATTCCCGCGTTCGGCACGGATGCCTTGCGCCTGAGTTTCGCGTCGCTGGCGACGCAGAGCCGCGATCTGCGCTTCGACATGGCTCGAGTCGAAGGCTCCCGGAACTTCTGCAACAAGCTGTGGAACGCCGCGCGCTACGTGTTGATGAATGTCGAGGGCGAGAATGCCGCCGCGAGCGCGGAGCTGCTCCGCCCGGACGGCGCCGAGTTCAGCCTGGCCGATCGCTGGATACGATCGCGGCTGTCGGCGGCGCTCGCGCGCGTCGAGTCGGGCTTCGCCGAATACCGCCTCGACGTCGTGGCCGGCGCGCTGTACGAATTCACCTGGCACGAATACTGCGACTGGTATCTCGAGTTGTCGAAGGCCGTTCTCTTCTCGGAGGACGCCACCGACGCGCAGAAGCGCGGCACCCGCCGCACCTTGCTGCATACGCTCGAAGAGCTGCTCCGCGCGCTGCACCCGCTGATCCCGTTCATCACCGAAGAAATCTGGCAGCGTGTGAAGGTTGCCGCGGACGCCACGGGCGAGACCATCATGCGCGGTCGATACCCGTCGCCGGAGAGCACCGAGACGGATTCGCGCGCCGAGCCGGAAATGCGCTGGGTCATGGGCTTCATCGAGGGCGTGCGGCAGATCCGCGGTGAAATGGACATTGCGCCCAGCCGAAAAATCGACGTGCTTCTGCAGAACGCCACGCCCATCGACATCGACTACGCCAACCGCAACGTGCACTACCTCACCCGCCTCGCCGGCGTCGCGGCGCCGCGGCCGCTGTCCACGGGCGAAGCCGCGCCCATCTCGGCCGTGGCGCTGTTGGGGACGCTCGAGATCTTGGTACCGATGGCGGGGCTGATCGAGCCTACGGCGGAACTTGAACGGCTCGCCAAGCGGCAGCGCAAAGTCGAGGTCGATCTGAACAAGCTCGAGGGCAAGCTCGCCAATGCGGAATTCGCGCGCAACGCGCCTGCGGACGTGGTGACCAAGGACCGCGCGCGCCTGGCCGAGTTGCGCACGGAGATCGGTCAATTGGGCGCACAAATCGCGCGCGTCGACGCCTTGCGCAACTCCCGGCCGTCCTAGGAGCCTGGCATCGCGCCGCCTGACATGAGCACGGCGAAACGCGAAATCGCGGCCATCCTGACGCAGCTGAACCAGGTCATCCTCGGCAAGGAGGACCAGATCCGCCTGTGTTTGGCCTGCCTGCTGGCGAAGGGTCACCTGCTGATCGAGGACATCCCGGGCGTCGGTAAAACGACGCTGGCCCATGCGCTTGCCAAGACCCTGGGATTGTCCTTTCAACGGGTGCAGTTCACCAGCGATCTGCTTCCGGCCGACGTGCTCGGCGTGTCGATCTACGATCGTGAAACAGGATCGTTCCGCTTCCAGCATGGGCCGATCTTCGCGCAGTTGGTGCTCGCCGATGAAATCAACCGCGCTTCCCCGAAGGCCCAGAGCGCGCTGCTCGAAGCGATGGAAGAGCATCAGGTGACTCTCGACGGCCGGTCGATGGCATTACCGGAACCTTTCTTCGTCATCGCGACCCAAAATCCGCAGGACCAGGCAGGCACTTTTCCGCTGCCGGAATCACAGCTGGACCGGTTTTTGATGCGCGTCCATCTGGGCTATCCGGCCGCGTCCGCCGAGCGGGAACTGCTCAGCGGCATCGATCGCCGCGAACTCGTGGACTCGCTGGAGCCCGTGGTCAGCCTCGAGACCTTGACGACGCTGCAGCATGCCGTGCAGGGCATCCACGTCGCGCCGGCGCTGCTGGATTACGTGCAGGCACTGGTGGCCCACACACGGAATGCGTCCGCCATCAGCGTCGGTCTGTCACCGCGTGCGGCCATCGGATTGCTGCGCGCGGCCCGGGCCTGCGCTCTGATCGCGGGCCGCGATGCCGTCGTTCCCGAACACGTGCAAGCCGTGTTCGCGTCCGTGGTCAAACACCGCCTGAGGCAGCGCGACAACGGCCCCGCGGCGGTAGACCGCATCCTCGAGGCCGTGCCCATTCCTTGAGGGAACCGAACCGGTGAATCGTGTCCGGCAAGCCGCGATCAAACGCCTGACGACATGGTCGGCGCGCCGGCACGGCCGGGACACGCTGCCGATGATCGTCAACCGACGCCGCATCTACATCATTCCGACGCGTTTCGGAATCGCCCTGGCGCTGCTGCTGGTGGCCATGTTGATCGCGGGGCTCAACTACAACAGCAATTTGGGCCTGGCCTTCGGATTCTTGATGGTGAGCCTCGTGCTCGTCGCCATGCATCACTGTCATCGCAATCTTCTCAATCTGAGCATCGACGCGATCGTCGAGGTCGACGCCTTCGCCGGCGACTACGCCTGCTTCGAGATTCTGCTGCGCAATGATGCCGGCATCGACCGGTGCGACCTCGAGATCCGCATGGAGGCGGCAACCGCACTCGTGAGCGTAGCAGCCCGCGGCTACCGGCATGGAACCGTCGGCGTGCCGGTGGCGCGGCGCGGAGTGACCCGGCTCGAGCGCTTCGAACTGCGCACTCGCTATCCCTTCGGTTGGTTCCGTGCGTGGACCTATGTACACAGCCCGCTCACGGCATTCGTCGCGCCGCGCCCCGGCGGTGACCGCGCGTTGCCGTCGGCATCGGCATCGGTGGAGACCGCGGCGCAGTCGGAAATTCGCGGCGATGACGACTTTGCGGGCTTGCGCGCCTATGAGGCCGGGGTGCCTCTGAAGCATATGGCCTGGAAGGTTCTGGCGCGCGGAGGCGAACCGGCAGTGCGAAGCTATACCGCCCTCGCTGCGCAGCCCGAATGGCTGGACTGGATGACGCTGCACCCGCTCACGGACGAGGCCCGCTTGTCGCAACTGTGCCGATGGGTGCTCGCGAGCGAAGCCGCGCAGCGCTCGTACGGCTTGCGAATCCCGGGAACCGAGATCGCGCCGTCCCGTGGCGCAGGGCACCGCTCCGCATGCCTGCGCGCGCTCGCGCGGTATCCATCGGACGGCGCATGAGCGTCGAGCCGGCATCAGGCGCGTTGACGGCTGCCGCCGAACGAGTCACGTTCGACAGCCTGCTGTGGATCAGCGTGTGTCTCGCCCTCACGCTGCTGGTCGGAATCGCGGCGCTTCCGATCTGGATATCGCTCACGGTCGCCGCGTCCGCCGGCATCCGTCTGGTCCGGGCTGCGCGAGGGCACGATGCGCCGCCACGCAGCATCCGCTTGGGTCTTGCCGCTCTCGCCATCGGTCTGCTGTTCCTGCAGTTCCGTACCTTCAACGGCTTGTCGGCGGGCACTGCGCTGCTCTCCTTGATCGCCGGATTGAAACTTCTGGAAACGCGTACGCGGCGCGATATCTACGTCGTCAGCATGATCATCTATTTTTTGAGTCTGGCGGCGCTGCTGGAAAGCGAATCCTTTTGGCTTCTCACTTATTTGATCGCGGTCTGCTGGCTCACGACATCGACGCTGCTGCGACTGACGAGTTCCGCCCGCAATAGCGATTGGCGCGGCAGCGTGCGGCACGCCGGGCGAATACTCGCGCAGGCATTGCCGCTGGCGGCGGCCTTCTGGCTGTTCTTTCCGCGCTTCGGCGGGCCGCTTTGGCAGATGCCCGACAGCGGCGGCAACGCCACCTCGGGATTGAGCGATAGCATGAGTCCGGGCGACATCACCAATCTGGCGATGTCGGACGAAGTAGCCTTTCGGGTGCGTTTCAAGGCCGGATCGGCCACCCCGCCCCCGCAAGATCGCTACTGGCGCGGCCCGGTACTGCATGATTTCGACGGACACGCGTGGCGGCGCACGGAATCGGCCCCTGTCCTTACCCCGGGGCTTCGGTTCCAGGGTCCGGCCTACCGCTACACCGTGAGTCTCGAGCCCAGCCAGCACAACTGGATTTTCGTGCTCGACTGGCCCTCGCGCTGGGACGCGGACCGCGCCTACCTCACCAGCGATTACATGCTCATGGAGCCCAATCCTCTGTCGCAGCCCATCGACGTGGACGCGACGTCCTACAGCCATGTACAAGCGGCGCAGCCGCTGGGGCCGGGGATGCGCGGCCGCGACACGCGGCTGCCGACCGGCCGCAATCCGCGTTCGCTGCGGCTTGCGCAAGCACTGCGTACCGCGCATCCCGACGATTCGGGCTACATCGATGCGGTCCTCGCCATGTTCCATTCAGAGGCGTTCTTCTACACGCTGACGCCGCCGCGCCTCGCCGCGGACCCGGTGGATGGATTTCTATTCGACACCCGGCGCGGCTTCTGCGGTCACTATGCGTCGGCATTTGCCACGCTGATGCGCGCCGCCCACATCCCGGCGCGCGTGGTCACGGGCTATCAAGGAGGCACCTACAACCGCTTTGCCGACTACTGGATTTTGCGCCAGAGCGATGCGCACGCCTGGGTCGAGGTGTGGATCGAGGGGCGCGGCTGGGTGCGTGTCGATCCGACGGCCGCCATCGCGCCGGAACGAGTCGAGCACGGGCTGACGGACATCGTCACGGCCGATGCACCGCAGATCAGCCGCTGGCAGCAGCACACGCCGTGGCTCGGCGACCTTCAGCTGCGCCTGGATGCCTTGCGCCTGTTGTGGCGCGAGCGGATCCTGCGCTTCGATGAAAGCTCCCAAGAACGACTCCTGGAGTTGCTGCACATTCCGGAGCCCGACGGCCAGAAGGTCGCACTGGTACTCGCGGCATGCCTCATCTTAGGCATGACGTGGCTGACCTGGCAGGTGCGGCGCGAATTGAAAATCAGCCCCCGCGATCCCCTGCTGCGCGCCTATGAACGGCTGTGCCGGCGCCTTAAGACGGTGGGTTGCGAGCGGATGCCCTCGGAGGGACCCGAAGCCTATGCCGCCCGGGTGTCGCACCTCCGCCCGGACTTGGCGGCGCCCGTCACGGCACTCTGCCGCGAGTATTCGGCGCTCCGGTACGGGGCCGGAGTTGGGGGGGCAGAGGCTGGGGCCGGGGCGGCGGACACGAATAGCTTTGCGGCCGCCGTTCGCAGGTTCAGGCCGCGAGGTTCTCGCGGGTCTTCATGAAGTCGATCTCCGGCCAGCGCTCCTCGATCAAGCCGAGGTTGACGCGCGTCGGCGCGAGGTACACGAGTTTCCCGGCATGGTCGACCGCTAGATTGTCATGGGCCTTCCGCCGGAATTCGGCCAACCGCTTCTCGTCGGCGAGGGGCGACGTTGATGGCCTCGAACACGCATTGCACGCCATATTCGTCCTGCAGCCGAAACGCCACCACCTCGAACTGCAGCTGCCCGATGGCGCCCAGGATCAGATCGTTGTTGCGCAGCGGCTTGAAGAGCTGGGTCGCGCCTTCTTCACAGAGCTGCGACAGGCCCTTCTGCAGCGCCTTCATGCGCAGTGGATCCTTGAGGACCGCACGCCGAAACAGCTCCGGCGCGAAATTCGGCACGCCGGTGAAGGTGAGGCTCTCGCCCTCGCTGAAGGTATCGCCGATATTGATGGTCCCGTGGTTGTGCAGCCCGATGATGTCTCCCGCGTACGCCTCTTCCGCCTGGCTGCGGTCGGCCGCCAGGAACGTCAGCGCGTCGGCGACCCGGATATCCTTGTCGAGCCGCACGTGACGCATGCGCATGCCGCGCGCGTAGCGGCCGGAACACAGCCTCATGAACGCAATCCGGTCGCGATGGCCGGGATCCATGTTGGCCTGGATCTTGAACACGAAGCCGGTGAGCTTGGCTTCGTCCGCTTCCACGACTCGCTGCAGCGTCGGACGCGGCAGGGGACCCGGGGAGTGCTTCACAAAGGCGCTCAAAGCTTCCCGGACACCGAAATTGTTGACCGCCGAGCCGAAGAACACCGGCGTCTGATGCCCCGAACGATAGCGTGAAAGATCGAATTCAGGGCTGGCGCCGCGCACCAGATGAACTTCGTCCATGAACTCACCGTAGCGCGGCCCCAGGAACTCCTTGGCCTCGCCGCTCGCGAGCCCATCGATGGTCTCGTGGCTGCCCACCCGGCCCTTTTCCACGGGAACGTAGACGTAAATCCTGTCTTCCAGCAAATGGTAGACCCCGAGCAGGTCCCGGCCCATGCCGATCGGCCAGGTGACGGGCGAACACTGAATCTTGAGGACGCTCTCGATCTCATCGAGAAGTTCGATGGGCGGGCGGCCGTCGCGGTCGAGTTTGTTGACGAAGGTCATGATGGGGGTATCCCGCAATCGGCACACCTCCATGAGCTTGATGGTGCGCTCCTCCACGCCCTTGGCGCAGTCGATGACCATCAACGCCGAATCCACGGCCGTCAGCGTCCGATACGTATCCTCGGAAAAATCTTCGTGGCCCGGCGTATCGAGGAGATTGACGATGCAATTGTCGAACGGGAACTGCATCACCGAGGAAGTCACGGAAATGCCGCGCTGCTGCTCGAGCGCCATCCAATCGGATGTGGCATGGCGAGTGGCCTTGCGTCCCTTCACCGTTCCCGCCATCTGGATCGCGCCGCCGAACAGTAGCAGCTTCTCGGTAAGAGTGGTCTTGCCCGCATCCGGGTGGGAGATGATGGCGAAGGTGCGCCTTTTGGCTATGTTTTCGGCTAGATCGTTGGTCATGTTCCGCGAAGATGAATCGGCCGCTAGAGGGCCAGCCGCCTATTATAGAGTGCGAAGAGCCCGAATAGGCAGCTATCACCTGCAGAGGAAGCATGTTCTTCGAACGCGCGCCGGCTATCACGACTATTTCGTCTCGACGCCCGAGAGTAAATTCTCGAGGCGCGGCGTTCAAGGCGCGGTGAACCCCCGGCACACCACCGCCAGCTTGTTCCCATCGGGGTCACGCACGTAGGCCGCGTAAAAGTCGGGATTGTACTGCGGCCGAAGACCCGGGGGACCCTCGGAAGTACCGCCGTAAGCGAGCGCCGCCGCATGGAAATCGTCCACCTGCCGCCAAGACTCCGCGCGAAACGCGATCATCGAGCCATTGCCTACCGTGGCCAAACATGGGGGTCGCTCGTTAACTGCCTGACATGCGCGTTATACCCTTGGTCCCCATCCGCGTTCCACTGAAGCGAGTCCATGACCTTGCGATCATGGACTCGCGGGCCGATTTGCTAGCGATCGTCGGAATCACGCTCACCGGAAGCGGGCACTGAGGGGCTGACCGCGACGCGGTGTCCGGTCAAGACCCACGCTCTCTCGCTGGGAGCGAAACGCGGTGCGAGCAGGCCGTCGTTGATCTCGCGTGTGACCGCGAAACGGTTGAACGATGTCGCCGGGAGGTACAGCCGAAAATTGTCGGCGAACCCGTCGGACGCCGTGTCCGGATCGCCTTCGGGCGCCGAGATGATGCCATCGTGGTTGGTATCGACGCGGGCCACTTCCGCGGCATAGGCATCGAACAATCGGCGCTGCAGATTTTTAACTCCCGGCTCAAACGAAGCCGGCCGCGCGTAGACGTCCAGGTAAACTTCATTGGCGAGTCCGCTCGGAACTCCCCGCTCACGAAACTCTCGCTGCGCGTCCACGGTGCCGTCGAACTTGTCCGGATCGCGGGGCAGATTGGGATTGTCCCCGACCACCCGCGGATCATTGGTGACTCCACGCGGGCCGGAGCCGGGAACGATCGACTGCAGCTTGCCTATTTCGCCATCCCGGAAGGTGTCCGCCGGCTTGCCGAAGTTATCGGGGAAACCTCCGGTAAATGGCAGCTCGTACAGCGGGTGTATCCAGTTCGTTCCCAGATAGTTGAACTCCCAATAGGAATGGGCGTCGCTCTGCTGCAGGGCGTTATACGCGCCCATGCTCTCGAACAGGGATACGACATTCGTTACTTTGTCGGGGAAGTGGTCCGACTTGCTGGGGAAGTGAACCGGGTGTCCGTCGGTCGTGAAGAGCGCCCCGGCGACATCGTGGTGACTGCCCATTTCGCGCAACTCTTCGGCATCTGACGCCGTGATCTTCCCGAATTGAGCATGCCCGTCGCGGCGCGGCGGCGCCGCATCCGGAACCACGAGATCGTGAATCATCCAGCCTTCGTACCATCCGCTCTCGTTGTTGATGACGAATAATGGCGAGATGTCCGTAAAGACATCGATAAACGCCTTCGGATGACGCGGATCGGTGGGCAGCCCCGGCTTTGGCTCGAGCACCAATCGGACGGTTCCGAGCGTGGGCAAGCCGCAATCGCCGCCGGTTGCGGTCAGCTGAACGGTGTCGTTGATTCCGGGAAAGATTTTCGTGAAGACATTGGGCTCGAAACCTTCCGTGTCGAGCAGATAGTATTGGAACAACTGACTGGGCTTGTCCGCTTCGGCGAACACCTGCAGCGGCAGATACGTGTGCGGCCGATCCGCGAACTGCACGAGCCGGTCCTTCAGTGGGTCGGGCAGTTTGACGACGTCGCCGCGGGCGGCGACAGTCAGGCGATCGGCTGCCGCGTTTAGATTCGGGTGACACGGCGCCGGCGGTTGCTCGGCGTAGGCGTTGCTAAGGAAACCAATTGCAAGGACCGCAATGGCCCAGGTCAGGGTGTGCGATTTCATTGGATAGCTCCGGCAAATTCTGGCGACGATGAAGCCACTCAGCGACCGGCCGTGTGCACGGCTTAAGGTCGCTGAAGGCGCGGCGCAGAAAAACGTCGACGCCCAAATCCTTGGCACGCGAAGGCCCTGCTGCCAAAGGGTTTGCCCGGCGAAATATTTTTGCGTGTTTGTGAGTACCGAAATCGAGAGCTTCGGTTTTACGTCATCAAAATTTAATGGAGCTCGGAGCGGCCTCAACGCGCGGTGAATCCCCGGCACACCACCGCCAGCTTGTTTCCATCCGGGTCGCGCACATAGGCCGCGTAAAAGTCGGGTGCGAACAGTGTGTCACGAATCCGAAGAGGATCCAGGGTCGCCGTCCTGGACACGCAGCTTCTGAGCCATGCGCGATTTGTAGACTTCGACCGTGCGCGGACTGATTCCCAGTTGCGCGGCAATCTGCTTGATCGTATGCCCGGCGCCGACAAGATCCGATACCTGCCGCTCACGCGTCGTCAAGTGTTGGGTACCCTTGCCGGCCGAACTTCCACGTCTAAGCGCCGAATGCACATCGATCGCGGACTGCAGCACATCGATCAGAACGGCATCGTCGATGGGCTTTTCAAGAAAATCTGCGGCACCGGCCTTGAGCGCGCTTCGCGCCGTCGCAACGTCGCCATAGGCGGTCATGATGACCACAGGCAAATCGGCGGCACGTCGGCAAAGTTCGGCGTGAAGCTCCAGGCCGCTCATGCCCGGCATGCGAACATCGACGAGCATGCAGCCAAACCATTTCGGGTTGTAGGTTTTCAGCAAATTCTCGGCGTTCGCAAAGATCTGCGTCCGGAAGCCCTTCAGGCCCAGCAGAAGCCCAAGTGAATCACGCACGGCCATGTCGTCGTCCACGATGAAAATCGTCGCATCCGAATTCATGCACCCACCTCGTTGGCCTCCCGCATCCCGAAAGGAATCGAAAAGGCGATGCAGGTACCGCTCGCATCGGAGCGGACCAGCCATAGACGTCCTTCGTTCGCCTCGACCAAGGAGCGGCAGATCGCCAGTCCCAAGCCCATGCCTGCCGATTTCGTCGAAGTCACCGGCCGAAAGATCTGATCTCGCAGCTGTTCGGGGATTCCAGGTCCCGAATCTTCGACGCTGAACATGACATCGTTCGCCCGGCGTGTCACCACGACGGCAATTCTGCCGTGCCGGGGGGCCGAGCCGCAAACGGCATCATAAGCATTCGCCAACAGATTTTGTAAGACCATCGACAGCTGCAACGGATCCGCGGTGATCGGCGGCAAATCGACTTCGATCTCCAGGTCGGCAGCCATACCTGCCGCGCGCAACTTGATTTGCATTGCCGCGAGTGCTTCCTCTGCAAGCTCCCTGGGGTCCACGAGTTGCCGCCGCACGACGCCTGAACGAAAGAATTCGCGAAGCCTCCTAACCACGTTGACGGACCGGGTGGCTTCACCCTGAGCCTTGTTGAGTGCGCTCTGCAGCGACGCCTGATCGAAATTCGGTAAATCCAATATCAGACTCGCCGACCGCAAATAGTTGACGAGGGCCGCCAGGGGATTGTTAAGTTCGTGCCCGATGACTGCAGTCAGCTCCGAAACCGCCATTCGCGCGTTGAGGCCTGACAATTCGCCATCCTTGGAATGCATGAGCGCATTGATTCGTGAGTTCTCCGATTCCGAGATTCCCATGAACCACCCGGTGCCCGCGAGCAGCACCATCAGCACTTGGATCGCAAGAAAGGACTCCGGCGTGTTGTGCTTCGCCACGAAGGCGACGATGCCGATTTGCACAGCCGCCAGCGCGACAGCGGTGACGCCCGCGCCCCACCGCAAAGCAATCCAGATGATCGGTAGAAACATTAGATAAAAGGGAGTTTGATCGGCGGGATCGGAGAGTCAGAAAAACCGACCCCAGCGCCGCCGCCTGCAGTACGAGCAACCCGATGTGGGCGCGAATCTCGCTCAATTTCCCTGCCTCGCCGGCACTCAGAATAAGCACCAAGGGGAGCAGGATGATGATGCCGTTCACGTCGCCCACCCAGTCGATGCGTACCGCCGTGAGATAGGATCCGGGGCTCAAGTTACCGTTGTAGATCAAGACCGCCGAATAAAGCATTGCGTTCAGCAAGGCGCTGCTGACGATCACCGCCAACAAGACTGCGAACCACCGAATGGTCGGCTGCGAGTAGTTGCGCTGCAGTCGGCGCAACAGAATCCCGGATGCGGTGTAGGTACATCCGGCGCAACCAACTGCTCCGATCACGGCCACACCGAGTGGCGCTGCATCCCGCAGGACGATTTGTGAAATGCCCGGAGCAAGGATCGTCAGCGGCGCAACTCTCGCGCCGTAGCGCATGACGACCGCGATCATCAACGCAACGTTCGGACCCCAAGGCGATATTTCGGTTTGTTGCAGGGCATGGATGAGACTCACCCGATCGAGCAGCACGTACAGCAGCACGTACAACGCCGACAGCGCTATCGCCTCCGGCCATCTCACCTCTCGTTGCTGTTCGATACTGCGCATGTGCGTGATGGCTCGAATCGATGGAGGCTGTGCCGGTTGACCACGTCGCGCGCGGAATACTCAAGTAACGGCGACGCTCACTTCGTTTCCGGAAACAACGTTCGGCGCAGTACGGCCGCATCTTCGCGTCCCATGGCGGATTGATAATAGCCGCGCCGGACGCCGACCTGATCGGCGCCGCGATGGTGTTCGACGGTCTGACCTCAAGGTAAGCCTCATACATGCCGGCATTGCGCGCGCGGTCGATCAGATACAGGAGCACCTTGCGCGCCAGTCCGCGGCATCGATATTCCTCGCGCACGCACACGTTGAGGATGTGCGCCTCGCCGGCGCCCATCGACATGATGCCGTAGCCCGCAATGTCGCTGCCGACCTCCACCACGCGGCAGACATAGCCGACCCGCAGGCAGTCCCTGAAGATTCCCTCGCTCCAAGGAAACTGATACGAGGACCGCTCGATGGTGACGACCACGGGCACGTCCAATTCGTGCATGGGCCGCAGTTCCGGCTCGGGAAACTCGTCCTCTCGCGTGACGCTAGCCACGGGCAAATACCTCTCGCGCAAATTTTAGATCCTCCCACGCCTTGCGCTTCTCCGCCGGCGAGCGCAACAGGTAGGCCGGATGATAAGTCACGACCAAGGGAACGCCGGCAGCGCCGAAACTGTGAACCTGTTGGCGCAGTGCCCCGAGCTTGGCGTCGGTCCGCAACAGATTCTGTGCCGCGATGCGCCCGACCACCAGCATGATCTTGGGCCGGAGCAGCGCGATCTGCCGGTCGAGAAACGGCAGGCATTCCATGGTTTCGGCGGCGACGGGGTCGCGGTTCTGCGGCGGACGGCACTTCAAGACGTTTGCAATGTATACCTGTTCGCGCTTGAGACCGATGGCCCGCAGCATGGCGTTCAAAAGCTGACCGGCGCGGCCGACGAAGGGCTCACCCTGGCGGTCCTCCTCGGCGCCGGGCGCTTCGCCCACCACCAGCCATTCTGCTTGAAGGTTCCCCACCCCGAAGACCGTCTGGGTCCGGGTGGCACTGAGCCCGCAGCGCGTACACGCGGCTACCCGTTCCCGAAGTTGCGGCCAATCATAGGCAGCCTCCCGCGGCGCCGCCTCGCGCGGCGCAGTCGCGTCCCCCGGCGCAACCTCGTCCCGCTGCGCGGTCTCGCGCGGCGCCGCTGCGACCAGCGGCACCGGTTCGTCGAACGGCGCCGCAACAGGTTCCGAAGCCGCGGCGGGTCCCCGCAGGGTCCATGTTTCCAGGCCCAGCGCCGCCAGATATTCCTTGCGCAGCGCGCTACTCATGGTGGACCAGATATTCCTTGCTCAGCGCCCTAGTGATGGGGGCCAGATATTCCTTGCGCAGCGCCCTAGTCATGGCGGCGACTCAGCAGGCGGCGCGGGAGTCCCGCGCGACCGCCTGCGCAGCTTCCGGAAGGCCCATACGATGGGCGCCGACAGAGCATAGCCGCCGAACAGCGCGAGCAGCGTGATGGAAGGGTGCAACGCGATCAGCACGAACGCCAGGGGTACCAGGATGATGTACGGAAAGCGCACGCGCGCGCCGGGGGTCACGCCTTTGAAGCTATTGAAGGCGAAGCGGCTGATCATCAGCGCCCCCGCGAACGCGGTGACGACGAACGCGAGAATCAAGCCCGGCAAGCCGACGTTGGTCCGGTCGCTCGCGAGCCACACCAGGGCGGCGACGATGGCTGCCGCCGATGGGCTTGGCAGCCCCTCGAAATACTGCTTGTCCTGAGTGGCGGCGCGCGCATTGAACCGGGCCAGCCTAAGCGCGGCCGTCGCTGCATAGAAAAAGCACACCAGCCATCCCAACCTTCGCCAGAGGGGTCCGTATTCCGCAATCCGCGCCACGCCCCATTGGTAGGTGACGATGGCCGGCGCCAGTCCGAAAGACACCATGTCCGACAGGCTATCGTACTCCTTGCCGAATGCGCTTTCCGTGTGGGTCCACCGGGCGACTCGGCCATCGAGGCCGTCGAACAGCATGGCCACGAACACGGCGATGCCGGCATTTTCGAATTTCAGGTCGATGGCCGCCACGATCGCGTAGAAACCAGAGAACAGCGCCGCCGTGGTCAGCAGGTTCGGCAACCAGTACACGCCCCGAGGTCGCGTCTGTTGATCTTCTTCGCCGTTCATGCGGCCCCATAATAGCAGGGGGCCTGATGTAAGATATCCGGCCATGCGCCTATCCCAATATCCCATCTCGACGCTCAAAGAAGTCCCGGCCGACGCGGAGGTGGCCAGCCATCAATTGATGCTCCGTTCCGGCATGATCCGCCGTTTGGCGGCCGGGTTGTACACCTGGCTGCCCATGGGCCTGCGGACGCTGCGCAAAGTCGAGCGCATCGTCCGGGAGGAAATGAACCGGGCGGGGGCGCTGGAACTGTGCATGCCCACGGTGCAGCCGGCCGAACTGTGGCAGGAATCGGGCCGGTGGGGCAAGTACGGGCCGGAATTGCTGCGCTTCAAGGATCGGCATGACCGCGAGTTCTGTTATGGGCCCACGCACGAGGAAGTGATTACCGATATTGCGCGGCGGGAATTGCGAAGCTACAAGCAGCTGCCGGTCAATTTCTATCAAATCCAGTTCAAGTTCCGCGATGAGATTCGGCCCCGCTTCGGCGTGATGCGGGCCCGCGAATTCCTGATGAAGGACGCCTATTCGTTCCACGTGGACGAAGCGAGCCTGGCCCAAACCTACCGCGCCATGTACGACGCGTACGCCCGCATTTTCACGCGCTTGGGGCTCAAATTCCGGGCGGTCCA
>WNFM01351948.1_pt1 | contig 24027 bp, 20 predicted proteins | sample 5400271 | NCBI WGS metagenome assembly WNFM01 (sample SAMN13153352, study PRJNA577476) | soil metagenome | isolation source: 60 cm saprolite on Douglas fir-dominated hillslope | place: USA:California | collected 2013-09-17 | reverse complement strand
GCCTACATCCCGACCAATGTCATCTCCATCACGGACGGGCAGATCTTCCTGGAGAGCGACCTCTTCAACTCCGGCATCCGCCCCGCCATCAACGTGGGCAACTCCGTGAGCCGGGTGGGCGGCTCCGCGCAGGTGAAGGCCATGAAGGCGGTGGCGGGGCGCCTGCGCCTGGACCTCGCGCAGTACCGGGAGCTGGCGGCCTTCGCGATGTTCGCCTCCGACCTCGACAAGGCCACGCAGAACATGCTCGCCCGCGGCCAGCGCCTGACCGAGATCCTCAAGCAGCTCCAGTACGCGCCCCTGCCCATGGAGAAGCAGGTGCTCGTCATCTTCGCCGCCACCAACGGGTACCTCGACAAGTACCCCGTCTCCGCCGCCCGCCGCTACGAAGAGGAGCTGTACCGGTTCATGGACACGCGGCACCCCGAGATCCTCAAGCAGATGGCGGAGAAGAAGGACATCAAGGGCGAGCTGACGGACAAGATCAAGGCCGCGCTGGAGGAGCTGGCGGGCGTCTTCCAGGCCGAGCCCGTGGAGAAGGCCAGCTAGCTCCTCCATGCCCGCTCTCGTCGACATCCGGCGGCGGATCCGCTCCGTCAAGAACACGCAGCAGATCACCAAGGCCATGAAGATGGTCTCGGCGGCGAAGCTGCGCCGGGCCCAGGACGCGATGTTCGCCGCCCGCCCGTACGCCCGGAAGATGATGGAGGTCCTCTCCAGCATGGCCGCGCGCGCGGAGGAGACCGCGCACCCGCTGCTCGAGCAGCGCGAGGGCGAGCGCACCCTTCTCGTGCTCGTGACCGCGGACAAGGGCCTGTGCGGGGGCTTCAACGCCAACATCATCCGCACCGCCGTGCGCTTCCTGCAGGAGAAGCGCCCGGATGCGATCGAGCTCGAGCTGCTCGGCCGCAAGGGACGCGACTTCTTCCGGCGACGCCAGTACCGGGTGCGCTCGGAGCAGGTGGGCCTCTTCCAGGCCCTGCGCTACGAGACCGCGCAGAAGATCGCGCACGGCCTGATCAAGGCCTTCACCGCGCGCGAGGTGGACCAGGTCTACCTCGTCTACAACGAGTTCAAGAGCGTCATCCAGCAGCGCGTGATCGTGGAGAGGCTTCTTCCCGTCGAGCGGAAGGCCATCGAGCCCCACGAGCCGGCCCTCGATTACCTGTATGAGCCGGGCCCGGCGAAGATCTACGCGGAGATGCTTCCCAAGCACGTCGAGATCCAGGTCTGGCGCGCCCTCCTGGAGTCGGCGGCGGCGGAGCACGGCGCGCGCATGGCCGCCATGGACGCGGCCACCCGCAACGCGGGCGACATGATCGACCGTCTCACCCTGTACATGAACAAGGTGAGGCAAGCGGCCATCACGAAGGAGATCATCGAGGTGGTGTCGGGTGCGGGGTCGTAGCACGTAGCACGGAGAACGTAGAACTCAATTGCGGCGCCGCGGAGTGGCAAGGAACAGAGACATGGCAACGGAAAACATAGGGCGCGTCGTGCAGGTGATCGGCCCCGTCGTGGACGTCGAGTTCGACAAGGCTGTCCCCGCCATCTACAACGCCGTGCGCATCCACGACGACGGGTCGGGGGGCGGGGTGCCCATCGACGTCATCGCCGAAGTCGAGCATCACCTCGGCGAGAATCGGGTGCGCTGCGTCAGCATGCTGCCCACCGAAGGCATGGTGCGCGGCATGAAGGCCACCGACACCGGCGGGCCGATCACCGTCCCCGTCGGCATGGGAACCCTCGGCCGCGTGCTCAATGTCATCGGCGACCCCGTGGACGAGATGGGCAAGGTGGAGCACACCAAGCGCCTGCCCATCCATCGCCATGCGCCCGCCTTCGAGGAGCAGTCGGTCAAGCTCGAGATGTTCGAGACCGGCATCAAGGTCATCGACCTCATCGAGCCCTACCTGCGCGGCGGCAAGATCGGCCTCTTCGGGGGCGCGGGCGTGGGCAAGACCGTCATCATCCAGGAGCTCATCTACAACCTGGCCAAGAAGCACGGCGGCGTCTCCGTGTTCGCGGGAGTGGGCGAGCGCACGCGCGAGGGCAACGACCTCTGGCTGGAGTTCCAGGAGTCCGGCGTCATCGACATCAAGGACCCCAAGAAATCGAAGGCCGCCCTCGTCTACGGGCAGATGACGGAGCCGCCGGGGGCGCGCCTGCGCGTGGCCCTCACCGGCCTCACCGTGGCCGAGTACTTTCGCGACGACGAGGGCAAGGACGTGCTGTTGTTCATCGACAACATCTTCCGCTTCACCCAGGCCGGCTCGGAGGTCTCGGCCCTGCTCGGCCGCATGCCCTCCGCCGTCGGCTACCAGCCCACCCTGCAGACGGAGATGGGCGAGATGCAGGAGCGCATCACCTCCACCAACAAGGGATCGATCACCTCGGTGCAGGCCATCTACGTGCCCGCCGACGACTACACCGATCCCGCGCCCGCGACCACGTTCGCGCACCTCGACGCCACCACGAACCTCAGCCGCCAGATCGCGCAGCTCGGCATCTATCCGGCGGTCGATCCCCTCGCCTCGTCGAGCCGCATCCTCGACCCCCGCGTCATCGGCGACGAGCACTACAAGGTCGCCCGTGACGTGAAGCAGATCCTGCAGCGCTACAAGGACCTGCAGGACATCATCGCCATCCTCGGCATCGACGAGCTGAGCGAAGAGGACAAGATCGCGGTGGCGCGCGCGCGCAAGATCCAGAAGTTCCTGTCCCAGCCCTTCCACGTGGCGGAGCAGTTCACGGGCATCCCCGGCAAGTACGTGAGCCTGGCCGACAACATCCGCAGCTTCAAGATGATCGTCAACGGCGAGCTCGACGACCTCCCCGAGCAGGCGTTCTACCTCGTGGGGCCGATCGAGGACGTCTACGAGCAGGCCAAGGCGCTGAAGCAGTAGCGATGCCCCTCCCCACCAAGATCGTCCTGGAGGTGGTCACGCCCATGGGCCTCCTCCTGCGCGAGGAAGTGGACGAGGTGATCGCCCCCGGCGAGGACGGGTACTTCGGCGTCCGCCCCGGACACACGCCATTCCTGTCCACCCTCGGGCTGGGTGAGATCACGTACCGCGTGGGCGGGCAATGGCTGCACCTGACGTGCTTCTGGGGCTTCTGCGAAGTCCTGCCCGACCGCGTGAACATCCTGGCCGAGCTGGGCGAGCGCCCGGAGGACATCGACCTCGCGCGGGCGGAAGCCGCGCGCGACCAGGCCCTGGCCCGCATGAAGGCGATCCGCGACGAAGAGGGCTACCGCGAGGCGCAAGCGGCATACATCAAGGCGGTGACGCGCCTGGCCGTGGCCCAGCGCCCGCGCGGCTGACCGCGCGCAGGTGGCGAGCACTCCCGCGACCATCGAGACGGCGTTCCCTCTGGAGGAGCTCCTCCGGCTTCCCGAGGTGGGGCTGGCCGGATTCCCCCGCCTCGAGTCGCTCGCCTTGCGGGGCGATTGGCGCGCGCGCGCCCTCGCCCTGTCCGCCATCGGATGCCTGGTGCGCGACGACCCCACCGCCTGGAAGCGGTCGCTGCGACGCTGGGGCTGGTACGTGCCCGCCCTCCGGCGCCGCCTGCCCACCGCGGGCCCGCATGGCGCGTTCGTCCGCGGTCCCCTCGTCAACGGTCTGGCCGACCGCACCTGGATCGTGCGCACGGCCGCCGCCCTCGCGACCGGAGAGTGCCGGGAACCCGCCCTCGCGGGCGCGCTGACGGGCGCGCTCGCCGACCATCTCCGGCCCGTCCGCATGGCGGCGGCCGCCGCCCTGCTCCATGCCGGCCTCCCCGCGCCGGTGACGGCGTCCTCCCTGCGCGCGGGCGAGCCCGCACCCCGTCGAATCGGCGACACCGCCCGCAGCCGCGAATGGCTGGCGCGGCTGGTGCGCGCGCATGCGGGCGTTCTGGCCGCCCTGGCCGCGGTCGAGGGCCTGGCCGTTCCCGCCGCGGGCGACACCAGCGGATGGACGCAGCTGCTGGCGGGCGAGGAGGAGGACGAGCACCTTCCCGATCCACGGGCGGAGATCGTGCGCTATGCCCAGGAGAAGGACACCCAGCACAACTTCACCAAGCCCTTCTCTCCGGGAGCCCGCGAGCAGAACACGCGCCTGCTGCATTCCTTCCTCGTGCTGGCCGAGCAGATGCAGGTGCCGAGGGACGGGCGGGTGCTCGACCTCGGAGGCGGGGCAGCCTGGGTGAGCGAGCTGCTCGCCAAGCTCGGCTACCGGCCCGTCACCCTCGACATTGCGCACGCGCTCCTGCGCGTCGGAGTCGACCGCTTCGCCCGCGAGCACCTCCCGCCGCGGTTCGTCGCCGCCGACATGACCGCCCTCCCCTTCCCGGCGGGAGTCTTCGACGCGGTGGTCGTCATCGACGCCCTGCACCACGTGGCGGACGTGCCCGCGGTGTTCCGCGAGGCCTACCGCGTTCTCGTCCCCGGCGGGCAGTTCCTGATCGCGGAGCCCGGTGAAGGCCACGCGGAGGCGGAGAAGAGCCGCGGCGAGATGAGCGAGCACGGCGTCTGCGAGCGCGAGATCCATCTCTTCGAGGCGGTGGGCTACGGGCGGGGCGCCGGGTTCGGGGGCGTGCGCGTGGTGCCCCATTACGCGCCGAGCGTCTATCTCACGCCGGAGGACCTGCGCGCGGCGATGGGGACGCCCTCCGAACGCTGGCGGATCCGCAGCGGCGACACCACCGCGCGCTTCGACGAGCTCTTGATGCAGTCGATCCTCTCCCACCCCGTGATGGCCTTCGTCAAGGGGGAACGGCCGCTGGACAGCCGCGCCCCGCGCCGCCTGCGGGCGCGCATCGAGCCGCGCCTCGCGCGCGGGGGGGCGAAGGTCCAGGGGTCGGCGCACCTGACCAACCTCGGCGATACGCGCTGGCTGAAGGGGGGCGAAGCCGGGTGCGTTCGCCTGGCCGTCCAGCTGATGGGCCCGGAGCGCACGCTCATCGCCCGCGATTTCGTGCGCGCGGAGCTGCCCGCGGACGTACCGCCGGGCGCGGAGGTGGACGTGCCGGTGGCGCTGATGCTGCCGGAGGCGGCTCCCCCCTACGTCCTGAAGCTGGACCTCGTCGACGAGCAGATCTGCTGGTTCGAGGACGCGGGCTCGGTCCCCGTCTACGTGGCGTTGTGACGATGCGGATCGCGACGCAGGTGAGGACGCTCTTCCGTTACCGGCTGCTCATCCAGAGCCTGGTCGGGCGCGAGCTGAAGGCGCGCTACCGCGGGTCCATCCTCGGCTTCTTCTGGAGCTTCGTGAACCCGCTGCTCCAGCTCCTCACCTACGGGCTGGTCTTCGGGGTGATCCTCCCCCGGGAACACGACCCGCAGATGGAGCCCTATCTCCTTTTCTTCTTCTGCGGCATCCTGCCCTGGACGTGGTTCAACTCGTCACTGCTCGAGGCCTCGGGCGTGCTCATCGCGGGCGGCTCGCTGATCAAGAAGGTGATGTTCCCGGCCGAGGTGTTGCCGGTGGTCACGGTGCTGACGAACCTCGCCCACTTCCTGCTCGGCCTGCCCATCCTCATCCTGTGCCTGATCCTGTACGGCCGGCTCTCGCCCAGCGCGCTGCTCCTGCCCCTGCCCATCCTCGTGCAGCTCATCCTGACCGTGGGGCTGGCCCTCATCATCTCCGCGCTCACGGTGCACTTCCGCGACCTGCAGAACATCCTGGGTCATCTCGTCCACCTGTGGTTCTTCGCCTCGCCCGTGCTCTACTACTACGGGGCGCGCACCGGCAAGGCGCGGTTGTTCCTGCGCCTCAATCCGATGTCGCATCTCCTCGTCTCCTATCAGCAGATGCTCTTCGAGGGGTACTTCGACCATTGGCGCGGCCTCCTCGCGACGCTCGTGGTGGCGGTACTGGCCTTCGCCCTGGGCGCGTTCCTCTTCGACCGCCTCCGCGACACCCTGGCGGAGGAGGTATGACGACGCCGGCGGTGATGGCCCGCGACGTGGCCAAGGTCTATCGCCGGTTCATGCACCGGAACCAGTTCAAGACCCTGAAGAGCGCCCTGCTCACGGGCAGCGTGATCCGCGACCTCACGCCCGATCAAACCTTCACCGCGCTCGCCGGCGTCTCGTTCGAGGTGCCCAAGGGCACGACCTTCGGCGTGATCGGGGAGAACGGCTCCGGCAAGTCGACGATGCTGAAGCTGCTGGCCGGCATCACCAAGCCCACCCGCGGCTCCCTGCATGTGGACGGGCGCGTCTCCGCGCTCATCGAGCTCGGAGCCGGCTTCCACCCCGAGATCTCCGGCCGCGAGAACGTCGCCATCAACGGGATCATGCTCGGCCTGAGCCGTCGCGAGGTCCAGGAGCGCTTCGCGGACATCGTGGCCTTCGCCGAGATGGAGCGCTTCATCGACGCGCCCGTCAAGACCTACTCCTCGGGCATGTATGCACGGCTGGGCTTCGCGGTGGCCATCCACGTGGACCCCGACGTGCTCCTCATCGACGAAGTCCTGGCCGTGGGCGACGAGGCCTTCACGCGCAAGTGCCTGGACAAGATCGGCGAGTTCCGGCGGCGCGGGAAGACGATCCTGCTCGTGACCCACAGCCTCGGCCTGGCCGAGAAGATGTGCGACGAGGTCCTCTGGCTGCGGCAGGGAAAGGTCGCGGACGAGGGCGATCCCAAGCGCGTGATCGACGCCTACCTCACCTACGTCGCCGGCGGCGAGGAAACCCTCCTCGCGCGCGAGCACGGCCTCTCCGCCGGCACGTCGGTGGAGGAGGCGGCGCCCGCGACCGTGCCGGGAGACCCGGCCCTCGCCGGAGGCTATCGCGAAGGCCGCTGGGGCGGCCGCGAGATCGAGATCACGTCCGTCCGCCTCCTCGACGACCGCGGGCACGAGCGCCACGTCTACGTCCCCGGCGAGAGCCTGACCATCTCCCTGGCCGTGACCGCGCGCGCGGCGGTCGAGGATTTCGTGTTCGGCGTGGGCGTATTCAACGCGGACGGCGTCGCCGTGTACGGGACCAACACCCATATCGAGGAGTTCGAGCCGCGGCTCGTGGAAGGCACGGGCGAGGTCGCGCTGGTCCTGGAGGACCTGCGCCTGGTCGAAGGCACGTACCTGCTCGACGTGGCCGCCCATCGTCGTGACGGGACGCCCTACGACTACCACCGCGGCCTCTACACGTTCCGCATGAAGAGCCGGATCAAGGACGTGGGGGTGTATCGGCCCCCGCACCGCTGGTCGTTCTCGGGTGGGATCGCCCTCACGGTGCCGGAGGCGAGGCCCGAGCTGGATCTCCACGATACGGAAGGCGAGATTGGTCGAACGGACGGGAACGGAGACGGAGACGGGAACGGGAACGGAGGCGTCAGTACCAGTTGAAGCCGACGTTCACGCTGAGGCTGCGTCCCGTGCGGTGCGGCCCGAAGGTGACGACACCCTGGGCCTGCAGGTCGACGGTGAAGCGTTCGGACCGGACCACTTCGAAGCCGGTGGCGGCGAGCACCGTGGGATAGGCGGAGTCCCTGTGCTCTTCGTCATCGGCGCCTTCCGACCCGATGCCCACTCCACCCCGGAGCCAGAACCGTTCCCAGGGATCCGGCCACCACTGGGCGGCGGCGGCCAGGAACGCGTGGTGGAGGTTCTCGCGCCCGAGTCCCCCGGCTTCGAGCATGACGGCGACGTCGCCGTAGGTGCTGGCCATGGCCCCCAGGTGCAGCTCGCCGGCGAAGGCCACCCCGCAGTCCTTGCAGGGATCCGGACCGATCACGCCGGCCCCGACCGAGAAGCCGATGAGGAATCCCTCGCGGTCGACGTAGGGAGAGCCACCGCCTCGCCGTCCCCGGTAGCGGGGAGCGGCGGCGAGGGGCGAGGCAACCGCGAGAGCGAGGACGGCCACCGCAGCCAGGACGCGCACGCGCATGCAAAACCTCCGTCGCCGCGGAGAAAGCGGCCTGCGATCAGCGTCTCATCAGTGGCGCGCCGGGTCCAGGGGCGTGTGCGCGGTTCCAGGGCACAATGGGAGAGCATGGCGACCACGCTGCCGGCGATCCTGCACGAGCGCGCGGGCTGGAAGGCGGCCGGCAAGTCCGTCGTGTTCACGAACGGCTGCTTCGACCTGCTCCACCCCGGGCACGTGGCCCTGTTCGAGGCGGCGCGCGCCGAGGGAGACGTCCTCGTGGTCGGCCTCAACACCGACCGGTCGGTGCGCGCGCTGAAGGGCGCCGGGCGGCCCCTGATTCCGGAGACGGAGCGGGCGGAGACTCTCGCCGCCCTCGAGGCCGTGGATCGCGTCGTCGTCTACGACGAGGACACGCCACTCGCGCTGATCTCCGCGCTCTCGCCCGACGTCCTGGTCAAGGGCGCGGATTGGGCCCTGGACGCCATCGTCGGCCGCGAGGAGGTCGAGAGAGGCGGCGGGCGCGTGGTGCGCGTCGAGCTGCGGCCGGGACGATCGACGACCTCGATGGTGTCCCGCATTCGCCGCCCGTGAGCGCGCCGAGCCTCCCCGCCACGCTGCCTCGAGGCTCCGCGGCCGCCTGGATCGGCGCCGTCGCCGCCCACGCCCGGATCGCGGAGGCGCGCGCCCGCCTGGCCGCGGAAGGCCTCGTCGCCCTCCATGGCCTCGCGGGGCCGGCGCGGCTTCTCGTCCCCCTGCTCGTCTCCGGTCCACCCCTGCTCGTCGTGGTGAGCACCGAGCGCGTGGTCGAGCGCGTGACCGAGGACCTGCGCACGCTGGCCCAGGAGGCGGGCGCCCCCGGCGCCGTCCTCGCCCTTCCCGCGCCGGGCCCCGCGCCTTTCCGGGGACTGCCGCGCCATCCGGAGGCCGCGCTTCGCCGCGCGGCCGCCGTGCACGCGGCCCTGCGGGGGCGGCTGAGCGCGCTCGTCGCCTCCCCGGCCGGGCTGCTTCGGCCCATCCTCGCTCCGCGCCTGTTCGAGACGCGTGTCATCGCGATCGAGAGCGGCGAAGACCTCACCCCCGAGATCCTGCTCGAGGCCCTCGACGAAGGCGGATATCGCCGCGAGGACCCGGTCTCCGCCCCCGGCCAGGTCGCGCGCCGGGGAGGCATCCTCGACGTGTTCCCCCCGGACCGGGAGGCCCCTGTCCGCATCGAGTTCCTCGGGGACACGGTGGAGAGCCTGCGCACGTTCGACCCCGAGACCCAGCGCACCACGGGCACGCTCGATCGCCTCGAGGTGTTGCCCCTCTCCGACGCCTTCGCCCCGCGGTCGGTCCTGCAGGCGCTCCGGCGGGCCCTGCCGCAGCGCTTCGGCGGCGTCCGCGAGCTGCCCGCGCTTCTCGAACGGCTCGAGCGCGGCCTGGCCGGCGAGGAGATCCCGGACCTCCTTCCCCTGGTCTCCGGCGCCACCGTTCCCGCCTGGGACGTCCTGCCCGGCTGGGCGGTGGCGGCCCTGGATCCGGAAGAGGTGGCCGCGGAAGCGGATGCCTTCCATGACCGCGCGCACGAGGAACGCGCGCGGCGCGAGGACCCGCTGGCCCTCGCCGTGGACGAGGTCCTGGTGCCGGCCTCCGCGCTCGAGCAGCGGATCCAGCTCGCGCCCGCCATCCACGTGCGCGAGGTGGACCTCGACGCGCGCGGCCTCCACGTTCCCTCCCGTCCGCCGCGGCGTTATGCCGGCGACCTCCGCGCCCTGGCGGGCGACCTCCGGTCCGCCGAGGGAGCGACCGTGCTGTTCCTGGGCACGCCCGGCCGGGCCGAGCGGCTCAAGGACGTGCTGCGGGAGGACGGGCTGTCCGTGGGCGACGGCACCAGGATCGAGGTCCGCCTGGGCGTGCTCGGCACGGGATTCGAGCTGCCGGACGTGCCCCTGCGCGTCCTCGCCGACGGCGACGTCTTCCCGGAGGAGGTGCATCTCCACCGCCGCCGTGGGGGTGGAGCGCGCAGCTTCCTCTCCGACTTCCGGGACCTCAAGATCGGCGACCTCGTCGTGCACCAGGATCACGGCATCGGCCGTTTCGAAGGGCTGGAGACCATCGAAGTGGGCGGCCTGCGTCGCGAGTTCATGGTCCTGGTCTACCAGGGCGGCGACAAGCTCAAGGTCCCGGTGGAGAGCTTCGATCGCGTCCAGAAGTACGCGAGCGCGGAAGGGGCGCGCCCCGTGGTCGACAAGCTGGGCAGCGGCGCCTGGGAGAAGACCAAGCGGCGCGTCAAGAAGGCCATGCGCGACATGGCGGCCGAGCTGCTGAGGCTCTACGCCGAGCGCAAGTCCCGCCCCGGCCACGCCTTCACCGGGGAGAGCCCCTGGCAGCGTGAGTTCGAGGAGAGCTTCGAGTACGACGAGACGCCCGATCAGGCCGCCGCCATCACCGACGTCATGCAGGACATGTCGGACGACGCGCCCATGGACCGCCTCATCTGCGGCGACGTGGGCTACGGCAAGACGGAGGTGGCGATGCGCGGCGCCATGCGCGCCGTGCTCGACGCCAAGCAGGTGGCCGTGCTCGCCCCCACCACCATCCTGGCCTTCCAGCACTGGAAGACGTTCCGCAAGCGGTTCGCGCCGTTCCCCGTGCGCGTGGAGATGGTCTCCCGCTTCCGCACGCCGAAGGAGATCAAGGCCGTCCTCGAGGACACGGCGGAGGGCAAGGTGGACGTCCTCATCGGCACCCATCGACTCCTCAGCAAGGACGTGAGCTTCCGCGACCTGGGCCTCCTCGTCATCGACGAGGAGCAGCGCTTCGGGGTCGCGGCCAAGGAGAAGCTCAAGCACATGCGCACCACGGTGGACTGCCTCACCCTGTCCGCCACCCCCATCCCGCGCACGCTCCAGATGGGCCTGGCCGGCATCCGGGACATGTCGGTCATCGAGACGCCCCCCAAGGACCGGCTGGCCATCCAGACCTCGATCGTCAAGTTCTCGACGGACGTGATCGCCACCGCCATCCGTCAGGAGCTGGCCCGCGACGGCCAGGTCTACTTCGTGCACAACCGCGTGGAATCGATCTACTCGCTCGCGCACATGGTGCAGAAGCTCGTGCCGGAGGCGCGCGTCGCCGTGGCGCACGGGCAGATGCCGGAGGCGGAGCTGGAGAAGGCGATGCTCGCCTTCGTGGAGGGGCGGGCGGACGTGCTCGTGGCCACCACCATCATCGAGAACGGCCTGGACATCCCGCGTGCGAACACCATGATCATCAACCGGGCCGACCGCTACGGGCTGGCCCAGCTCTACCAGCTCCGCGGCCGCGTGGGCCGGTCGGAACGGCGCGCGTCCTCCTTCTTGATGGTGCCGCCGGATACCGTCCTCAGCGAGATCGCGCGCAAGCGCCTGGCCGCCATGCGCGAGTTCTCCGAGCTGGGCGCGGGCTTCCGCGTGGCCGCCCTCGACCTCGAGCTGCGCGGCGCGGGCAACCTGCTGGGGGGCGAGCAGAGCGGGCACATCGAAGCGGTGGGCCTCGATCTCTACGTCAAGCTGCTCGAGCAGACGATCCTCGAGCTCAAGGGACAGGCCCCGCGCGAGTCTCCGCGCACGGTCCTCAACCTGCGCGTGGACCTTCGTATCCCGGAGGAGTACGTGCCCGAGGTCCACCAGCGGATGTCCCTCTACAAGCGCGTGAGCCAGGTACGGGACGGGGCCGAGGTGGCGAAGCTGGCCGAGGAGCTGCGGGACCGCTACGGGCCCTTCCCCCCCGAGGTCGAGGGCCTTCTCGGTTACGCCGCCCTGCGCCTGCGTGCGGAGGCCCTTGCCGTGGTGCAGGTGGATCTGGGGGCGTCCGCCCTGCACCTGCGGCTCGCGCCCGAGACCCCCCTCGGCGGGGCGACGCTGGCCACGCCGGTCCGGGCCCGGGGCCACCCTTTCTCCGGCGGGCGTGCTGCGGGCGCCGCTGCCCCCGGGCCGGCCCACGCTGCTCGCGCTCGGCGACGTCCTGGACGCGCTCTTTGGCGTGCTCGAGGGAACCCGCCGAACTGCCGTATAATCGCCTGTGGCCGCACCTCGCCGCTGAAGCCCGCCCGTGACTCCACCCCTCCCGTCCAGCCTGGTCGCCGTGATCGCTTCGGTGCTGACCCTCGCCTGTCGCGCCCATACCTCATCCGGTCCCGACCGCGACCCCGTCCTGCTCGAGCTGGGCGATGAAACGGTCCGGCGCAGCGACTTCGAGCGGTACGTGGGCGCGGTGCAGGCCCGGGGGGGCGGCACGAGCCTGGCCCCGGAGGTCCGGCAAGCATTGCTCGAGCCGTACCTGGAGGAGCGGATCCTGGTCCTGGAGGCGCGGGCGCGCGGGCTGTCCGCGCGCGGCGATGCCGAGGAGAAGGAGAACGAGTCCGTGCGCCGACTCCTCTCCGAGGCCGTCTTGTCCCGCGTCACCGTTTCGGACGCGGAGCTCGACGCCTACTGCCGTGAGCACGGCCACGATTTCGACCGGCCGGAGCGGATCCGCGTGCGTCAAATACTGGTGCCGACGTCGAATGAAGCGCGCGACGTCGTGCGCCGTCTCAAGAAGGACCCCAAGAGCTTCGCCGCCCTGGCCCAGACGCGATCGCGTGGCCCGGAGGCGAGCACGGGAGGGTCGATGGGGACGTTCGGCCGCGGCGAGCTGCCCGCGGAGCTGGAGGCGGCGGCGTTCGCCCTGGCCCCGGGGGAGACGAGTGACGTGGTGCACAGCCCCCTGGGATATCACGTGCTGAGGGTGGACGAGCGCGTGGCCGCGAGCGCGACCGGCCTCCCCGAGTGCCGGGAGGCGGCGCGGGCCGAGCTCCTCCGCCAGAAGTCGGACACGGGTGTTCGCGAGTTCGTCCAGGGCCTCATGGCCCGGGCCAAGGTGAATCATGAAGCCGTCACGGGTTCTCGTCCGTCTTAGCGCCGCCGCCCTCCTGGGTGGGGGCGCCCTCGCCCTTTCTGCCTCCTCCCGCGCCGAGATCATCGAGCGCGTGGTGGCCAAGGTGAACGGCGACATCGTCACCCAGTCCGAGTTCGAGGCGCGCCAGCTCGCGGCCGTGCAGGCGGCGCACATCGCTCCCGACCAGGTGGAGTCGTACCTCCGGCAGAACAACGCCCGCATCCTGCAGGAGGCGGTCGACGACCTCCTCATCACGCAGCGCGCGGCCGACCTCGGCATCAAGCTCCGTCCCGAATACGTGCAGGACGTCATCGAAGGCATCAAGAAGGAGAACAACATCCCCGACGACGCGGAGCTCAAGCGCCAGCTCCGCCGCGAAGGGATGAGCCTGGACGACCTCAAGCGCAACATCGAGCGCTCGGTGCTGCGGCGGCAAGTGCTCTCGCGCGAGCTGGAGCAGAAGACCACGGTGACCGACGCCGAGGCGCGCGCCGAGTACGAGAAGCACAGGGCGGAGTACGGCAAGAGCGCGTCCGTGCACCTGCAGGAGATCGTGGTGCCGGAGAGCGCGCAGGCCGAGGACGTCGTCCGCCGGGCGCGGGGCGGAGAGGACTTCGCGGGTCTGGCCCGCGCTCTCTCGACCGCGGGGAGCCGCGCGGCGGGTGGGGACCTCGGCCAGGTGGCGCCCGGCGACATGAACCCGGAGCTGGCGAAAGTCGTGGCCGCGCTGCCCGCGGGCGGCGTCTCCGATCCCATCTCCCTCGCGACCGGCTACCGGATCGTGCGCGTGGTCGCGAAGGCGGACGCGACGGTCACGCCCTACGACGACCTCCGGGACGAGATCACGAAACGGCTCTCCCAGCAGCGCATGGCCAGCGTCTACGAGGACTACGTGGAGGGCCTGCGCAAGGCCTCGGAGAAGACGACGCAGACGACGGTGAGCGAGGTCTCGCTGACCGTTCCCAACGTTCCGACGTCGACCCTGAGCGGACCGGGGCTCGGGCCCGCGCCGGGCGCCCCGGAGGCGACCCCGGCGCCGGCGGCCGCGCCCAACGTGCCCGCCCTGCCTGGCGTCGACCCCTCCGAGATCAGCACGACGCCCCAAGCGCGTCCGGAGCGCGTGGCCCCGCCGCCCGCTCCCGAGCGGGCCGCCCCCGCGGCCTCGCCCTCGCCGGCCCCGTCGCCCTCCCCCAGCCCGGGGGTCTGACCCGGCCGCGGTCCGAGCGGCGCGGGCGCGCGTGCTAGGATCGGGCGCTCCGATGCCGTTTTTCGAACGCGTGTATGCGGCGGTGCGCGCCATCCCACGCGGCCGCGTGGCCACCTACGGCCAGGTCGCGCGGCTCGTCGGAGTCCCGCGAGGGGCGCGAGCGGTGGGCTGGGCCCTGCGCGCCCTGGATCCGCGCCGCGAGCGCGCCGTCCCGTGGCACCGCGTCGTGGGGGCGGATGGGCGGATCTCCCTGCGGACCGGCGCGGGCCCGGTGCTCCAACGGCGGCGGCTCCTATCCGAAGGGGTGAGGATGCGCTCCGGCTGCGTCGACCTGCGCCGTCACGGGCTTCTTTCGTGAGCCATCCGGGCCCGCGCGGCACCCTCGACGAGTTCCCCCTGCCCGCGGTCCTGCGACCATTGCTGCGCGGGCAGAAGACGGGGCCGCTGCGCAACACGAGGGGCAAGATCACCAAGACCCTCTACCTGAGCGAGGGCCGCCTCATCTTCGCGACCTCGACCGATCCCGACGATCGCCTCGGCGAGATGCTCCTGCGCAAGGGCCTCATCTCCTACCGCGCCCTGGAGGAGTCGGTGCGCGCGATCAAGGCGGGCAAGCGTCAGGGCACCCTGCTCGTCGAGAGCGGCGCCATCCGCTCGAAGGACCTCGTGGACGGGGTGACCGAGCAGGTGCAGGAGATCATCTACAGCGTGTTCCAATGGGACGAGGGCGCCTTCGATTTCCAGGAAGGCGACCTGCCCTCGCGTGAAGTGATCGTGCTGCGCATGTCCACGGCCGACCTCATCATGGAGGGGGTCCGGCGCGTCGAACGCTGGACGCGCATCCAACGCGCGGTGGGCGGTCTGGGGCAGCAGTACCGGCTGGCCGCCGACACCGCCAGCATCATGGGCGACATGAGCTTCCAGAAGGACGAGATGGACCTCATCGCCACCATCGACGGCGAGATGAGCCTGGAGGAGATCTGCGCCGCCGCCCGGCAATCGGACTTCAAGGCCTGCCGGACGGTCTGGGGCCTCTGGGCCGCGGGCGTGCTCGACCGCGTTCCCCAGGACTCCGTTCCCGGGCGCAGCGACAAGACGGAGCCCCATGCCGAGCGCATGCGGGGAGCCGCCGTCGGGCGCGAGATCGAAGCCTTCAACGAGCTGCACCGGTTCCTCTTCGAGCTCGTCAGCTACGAGCTGCGCGAGAAGGCCCCCGATTTCTTCGCGCGCGCGTTCGCGCGCGCGCTGCGCGAGGAGGCCACGCTCTTCGAAGGCGTGTCCGTGGACGGGGCGGGCGAGCTGGACTCGTTCGCGCTGCGGCGCAACATCGTGAGCGGCGAGATCGCCCGTTACCTGGCCGGGCTGGACCGGCTCCTGGCCATCGAGGCCGATCTGGTCCGCGAGCTGCTGGGCGAGCGCAAGGCCGCGATCATCAACGACGGGTTGCTGGCCCTCAAGGAACGCCAGCTGCAGCGGGCGGGCAAGCCGAGCTAACGCGCGGGCGCGGGCGATCCGGCCAGCCGCTGCTTGATGCGTCCGTTCTCGGGGAAGGCGGACGCGAGCTGCTGCAGGGTGGCGCGGGCGGCGTCCGGCCGTCCGGCCGCTTCGAGGGCGTCCGCCATCAGCATCCCGTGCCGCACGCGGAGCCGCGCATTGTCCTGCGGCACCGCGGTGCGGCCCAGGAGGTCGAGGGCGGCCGCGGGGTCCTTCCGGTCGATCAGGGCCGACTCCGCGGCCATGACCTGCACGTTGGGATCGGAAGCGAAGCGGGGCGCGATCGCGGAGACGAGAGCGGCCGCATCCGCGGGCCGTCCCGCCTTGCGGTCGGCCTGCGCCTGGTTGTAGACCGCCGCCACGAGCAGGCGTCCCACGTCTTCCGGGTTCCCGGTGCGCAGGCCCGGCCCGCCCGCGTACGAGTACACGAGATCGCCCCCGTGCTCGCCCGCCTCATAGAGGCAGAACACCGCGGGCAGGCAGAGGACGGCGGAAGCGATCAACGCCGGGCGCTCGCGCCCGCGCCGTGAAAGCAGCAGGACGGCCATCTCGACGATGGCCACGACGATGAACACGTTGCGCGCACGCTCGCCCCAATGCTCGTGCTGGGTCACCGCATCCACGAGCCCGGGGATCCGCTCGACCGGCCCGTGAGCGTCGGTCCCGGACTTCACGGCCAGGACGGCGGCCACCGTCCCGACGAGAAGGAGCGACGCGGCCGCGGGCGAGGCGAACGGGACCCGGCGGGTGAGCGAGAGCCACCGGAACACGGCGCCCGCGAAGAGGAGGGCGATCGCGAAGTGGACGATGATGGGATGCGTCGCGGCCAGGCTGGGCATCGTTCGAGTATAGAGGCGTCTACACCAGGCTGACGCGGGGCAGGCCCAGCTTCTCGCGCGCCCTCTGCAGAGTGAATCGCGTCTTGGCGTCCTCGAGGGCCGCGTCGTCGACCCGCCCGCGGTGGCGCTCGATGGCGCGCGCCGCCTCCGCGCGGAAGTCCTCGAGCTGGTCCGCGGAGAAGGCGCTGAGCACGGCCGCGGACACGTCGTCGTCGATCTCGCGCAGCTTGGAGCGCACGTACTCCCAGTTCGGCCGGGCCGCCACCGCCAGCAGGTCCTGCACCTCCCGGATCTTGCGCAACGGGGGCTCGAACGAGAGCCCGCGCGCCGGGCGCACCTTCTCGAGCTGGTCGAGGAGCGAGGCCAGGAGCGACTCCACCTCGGAGAGGGGGATCGTCTCCACCGGCGGGGCGGGACGGATCTCCGGCCGGGGCCCGGCCGCGGCCAGCTCCTCGACGCGGCGGCGGCAATAGGTGAGGGAGCTGACGTTCGCGCTCGTCTCGAAGGCGCGGTCCATGCCGACGAGCACGGTGGCCAGGGGCACCCCCGCCTCGTACCAGGCGCGAGCGAGCGCGAAGTCGCGCGGGGAGAGGATGTGCTCCACGCCGCGGCGGGCGCGGAGGTGGGTCTCGATGGCGGAGACGTACTCCTCGAGCGCGGGCTGGAAGCGCGAGCCCGGCGTCGTCATTGGGGCACGACGTCGAACTGCTCCTGGTGCAGGAGCGGGTCACTGTGGACGGTGACGTCGTGCCCGAGGAGCGTGCACAGCTCCTTGAGCACCGTCGACTCGTCGCCGCGGAGGGCGCGCGCCACGTCGGGGCTGACGCGCAGGGAGACGGCGTTGCCGGAGAAATGCGGGGCCAGCTTGCGCACCTCGTCGTAGATCTCGGAGCACACGGTGGTCACGCTCTTCACCATCCCGCTCCCCGAGCAGTAGGGACAGGGCTCGCAGAGCGTGCGCTCGAGCGACTGGCGCACGCGCTTGCGGGTCAGGATGACGAGACCGAACTCGTTCACGGAAATCACCTTCGAAGGCGAGCGGTCCCTCTTGAGCTCCTGCTCGAGGGCGGCCATCACCTTCTGCCGGCTCTTGCGCTCTTCCATGTCGATGAAGTCCACCACGATGATCCCGCCGAGGTCGCGGAGCCGGATCTGCCGCACGATCTCCTTGACCGCCTCCACGTTGGTCTTGAGGATCGTCTCCTCGAGCTTCTTCTTCCCCGTGAAGCGCCCGGTGTTGATGTCGATCGCGACCAGGGCCTCCGTCTGGTTGATGACGATGTAGCCGCCGGAGTCCAGCCACACCTTCGAGCGCAGCGCCCGCTCGAGCTCGCCGGCCACGCCGAACTCCTCCAGGATGGCCGAGGAGCCGTTGTAGAGGCGGACGCGGGGGGCCAGCTCGGGCTGGAGCACGTTGACCATGTCCAGCGTGCGCTGGAACTCCTTCTCTCCGTCGAGCCGGATGTTCGCGATGTCGTCGGAGAGGATGTCGCGCAGGAGGCGCTGCACCAGGGAGAGCTCGCGGTGAAGGAGCGCGGGCGCTCCCTGCCGCGACGACTGCGCGCGGACCTCGTCCCAGGTGCGGGAGAGGTACTGCATGTCGCGCTCGAAGTCCTCGCGCGTGTGCCCGGCCCCGACCGTGCGCGCGATCAGGCCGCCGCCGCCCCGCTGCTGGCGCAGCTCCTTCAGGAGCGTCTTCAGGCGGCGGCGCTCGTCGTCGTCGGTGATCTTGCGCGAGACGCCCACGTGCTCGACCGTCGGCATGAACACGAGGTAGCGTCCGGGCAGGGAGACGTGGGAGGTGATGCGCGCCCCCTTCTGCCCCAGAGGCTCCTTGACCACCTGCACGAGCACTTCCTGGCCGGGCTCGAGCATTTCCTCGATGGCCGCGTTGCGGTGGTTGTTGCCGGGGGGGGCTCCGCCCAACGTCGCCCCCGCCGGCTGCCCGGCCTCCTCGGGCGTGAGGAGGTTCTCGTCGAGCTCCTCGATCACGTCCGCCACGTACAGGAACGCATCGCGCTCCTGGCCGAGGTCGACGAAGGCAGATTGCATCCCGGGCAGGACCCGGGTCACCTTGCCCTTATAGAGGTTCCCGACGATCCCGCGGTGGGCTTCCCGCTCGATGAAGATCTCGGAAACGATGCCGTCGTCCAGGAGCGCGACCTTCGTCTCCTGGGGGGTGCTGCTCACGATCAGGTCCTTGGTCATGGAAGGTCCCTTCCATGAGCCGTCCCTTGCGCCCGCCGGCCTCGTCGCGGGCGGGATGGTGGAGGAAAGGCTCTGTTTTTGGGGCGCCGCGGCGCGCGCGGCGAAAAAAGCGGGTATCAGGCCAGGAACGGCGTATCAATTGGCGAAGCGGCGCATGCGGACGTTGAGGACGAGGCCGACCGCGAAAAGGGAGGAGAGCACGGAGGATCCCCCATAGCTCATGAGCGGCAGGGGCAGCCCCTTGACGGGGACGAGGCCAGCCACCATCGCGACATTGTATATGACCTGGAAGGACAGGATGGCGGCGATGCCGGCGGCCAGGAACGCCCCCACGCGATCACGCGCCATCTGGGCGGTCTCGAACGCCCGCCAGAGGATGAACATGTACAGTCCGAGCACCGCGACCACGCCCACGAACCCATTCTCTTCCGCGAGCACCGAGAATATGAAGTCGGTGTGACGCGCGGGCAGGTACCCGAGCTGGCTCTGGGTCCCCTGCTTGTAGCCCTTGCCCGCCACGCCGCCCGAGCCCACCGCGATCTCGGACTGGATCTTCTGGTAGCCCGCCCCGCGCGGGTCGAGGTTCGGGTCGAGGAAGGTGTAGATGCGCGACTTCTGATACTCCTTGAGCGCGAACATCCAGCCCAGGCTGCCCACGACCATCATGACCAGGAAGACGCCCACGATCGCGCGCACGCGCAGCCCCGCCAGGAAGGCGACGGTCAGGAAGAGCGGCACCAGCGTGAAGGCGGTGCCGAGGTCGGGTTCGGCGGCGATGAGGACGGCCATGAGGGCCACCGCCCCCCCGGGGACGAGGAGGTCGAAGAGCCCGAGCGTCTCCTTCTTCGCCTCCGCGAACAGCTTGGCCACGAGCAGGGCGGCCACCAGCTTGGCGAACTCGCTCGGCTGGACCTGGAATCCGCCCGGCCCCATGAACCAGCGCCGCGTGCCCGCGATGCGCGGCCCGAAAGCCAGCACGTACACGAGCACGCCCACCGCGGCCAGGTACAGCACGGGCGCGCGGTCCACCAGGCGCCGATAGTCGAGCGACACCACCACCAGCATGCCCACCAGGCCCAGGGCCACGGCGTAGAGCTGCTTGATCTCGAGCCCGGTGTTCCGGCCCGCGAAGGTGGCGGAGAGGATCGTGGCCACGCCGATACCCATGAGGATCAGGGCCGCGCCCAGGAAGCCCCAGTCGATGTTGAAGAGCAGCCGGCGATCGATGGCCATGGCGCTAGTTCGGCCGCGCCTGCGCGAGGGCGGGCGAGGGCGGCGCCACCTGCGCGCGCAGGGGCTGTGGCGAAGGCTCGACGGGCGGGTTGTCCGGGGGCGGCGTCATGCCGGGCCCGATCGCCCGCACCCCGAAGTAGCGCGAAAGGATCTGGCCGCCCACGGGGGCGGCGGAGGTTCCTCCCGCCGTGCCGTGCTCGACCATCACGACCATCGCCACCTTCGGGTTCTCCGCGGGCGCGAAGCAGACGAACCACCCGTGCGGCTGGTACTCGCGCGCATGCTTGTTCGTCTCCAGGCGCGCGTGGGTCACGACCTGCGCCGACCCCGTCTTCCCCGCGACCTGGATGCCCTCGAGCTTCGCGCGCATGCCGGTGCCTTCGTTCACCACGCTGAGCATGGCTTCGCGGACGGCGGCGATGACTTCCGGACGGAAGCCGAGGTCCTTGGGGGCCGGAAAGTCCATTGGGCGGCCGCCCACGGCCTTCATGAGATGCGGCGTCACCAGCTTGCCGCCGTTGGCCACCACGGCCGCCACCCGCAGCAGCTGCATGGGTGTGACGGACATGGCCTGGCCGATGGCCACGGAGACCGTCTCCGCCGGGAACCAGCGCGCCTGCTGCGTCCGCATCTTCCACTCGGGGTCCTGGAAGAGGCCGGGCAGCTCGTGCGGAAGGTCCACGCCGGTGGGCTGCGCGAACCCGAGCATGTGCGCGTAGCGGCTGAGCCGCTCGATCTCGAGACGGATGCCCACGTTGTAGAAGTAGACGTTGCAGCTGAGCGCGATGGCCTGCGTCATGTCGACCGTGCCGTGGCCCGATTCCTTGTGGCAGCGGAACACGGTGTTGTAGACGGAGAGGTACCCCGGGCAATTGAACTTCGTCTGCGGGGTGATCACGCGCTCCTGCAGCGCGGCCAGGGCGTCCACCAGCTTGAAAGTGGAGCCAGGGGCATAACCGCCCTGGATGGGCCGGTTCATGAGCGGCTTCTCGGCGTCCTTGAGCAGCTCGGCCCACTCCGAGGCCTTGATCCCGGAGGAGAACGCGTTGGGGTCGAAGGCGGGAGTGGAGAGGGAGGCCAGGATCTCGCCGTTGCTCGGGTCGATGGCCACCACGCTGCCCGACTTGCCCGCCATGGCCTCCACCACCGCCGCCTGCAGGTCGAGATCGATGGTGAGCGTGGCCGGTGGCCCGTCGAGAGGGGCCTTGCGCTCCGCCTCCGTGACCTCGACCCCGCGGCTGTTCACGACGATGCGGCGCAGCCCGTCGCGGCCCATCAGCTCCTTGTTGTACTGGAGCTCGACGCCGGCCTGGCCCACGATGCTCCCCGCCTCGAGCTTCTCGAAGGCGCCGGACTCGAGCTGGCGGTCCGAGATCTCGCCCACGTACCCGAGCGAATGGGCCAGCCCCACGCCGAGCGGGTACGAGCGCAACGGCACCACGTCGACGCTCGCCTCCGGCTCCTCCATGCGGCGCGCTTCGATGGTGGCCACGTCCTCGTCGCTGGCGTCCGCCTTGACCACCACCGTGCGGAATCGAGGCCCCTGCGTGTTGAGACGCTCGCGCACTTCCGCCGGATCGAACGAGATGAGCCGGGAGAGCCGCTCCAGGGCGCCGCCGAGGCCGTCCTTGCGCTCGGAGGTCACGACCACGTTGAAGGACGAGCGGTTCTCGGCCAGGATCCGCCCCTTGCGGTCGAAGAGGGGCCCCCGGGGCGCGGGGATGGGCAGGGCGCGGATGCGGTTGTTCTCGGCGAGGTCGCGGAAATACTTGCCGCGGATGACCTGCAGGTGCCAGAAGTAGACGAGGAGGCCCGCGAGCACGAGCGCGACCAGGGCCTGCACGACGCCCACGCGCCGCTGGACCGTGCGCAGGTCCTCGTAGATCCTCATGCGCGCGGAGCCCACCGGCGCCGCTGCCGGTCCATCGTCTCGAAGACCACCATCCCCACGGCCCCGTTCACGACCGCGCGCGCCACGAGCCCGAGCGGGCTCAGCTCGTAGGCCTGCACGTCGAAGACCTTCGCGAGCTGGCCGAACAGCACGGCGTCCACCAGCGTCGCCACCATCAGCACCAGCAGCCGCGCCCCCGGCTCACCGAGGTGGAAGCGCGTGGACCCCACCCCGACGCCGAAGCCGACCAGCAGCTTGCTCAGGCCGCTCAGGCCCAGGATGCGTCCCCCGAAATGCACGTCCTGCACCCAGCCCGCGGCGGCTCCGGCCAGCATGCCGTGGACCTCGCCGCCGGTGAGACCACAGTAGACCACGACGAGGAGGAACGGATCGAACACGCGGGCCTGCATGGGCATGACGCGGCCGAGCGCGGTCTGGGCGAGCAGGGCGGCGAGGAGGGCCAGGGCCGTCCAGAACACCCTCATCGGGTGGCGGGGCTGGTCCTGGGCGCGGCGCGGGGGCCGGCCTTGGGCTCCGGAGGCCGGACCTCTTCGGTCAGCTCGAGCGCGTCGGGCTCGGCGCGGACGACCATGAGCTCCTCGAGCCGCTCGAAGTGCGCGGACGGCGCGACCAGGATGTCCTTGAACAGGCCGCCCGTCGCCTTCACCGACTGCACGCGTCCGACCATCAGGCCCTTGGGGAACATGCGATCGAGCCCGGAGGTGACGACGACGTCCCCCACGGCCACGTCGGCCAGGACGGGCACGAACTTCATGGCCAGCATGTTGCCCACATGGTCCGCGAATCCCGCCTGTCCGGACACGACGGCGGTGATGCGGCTGCGCTCGATGCGCACGCCCAGACCGCTCTCGTGGTCGAGCAGGAGCTGGACCTTGGCCGCCCGCGGCCCCACCGCCACCACGCGCCCCACCACGCCCGTCGTGCTGATGACGGGCGCGTTGAGGGCGATACCGTCCGCGCGCCCGCGGTTGAGGGTCACCGTGCGGTACCAGGGCACGCCGTCGGTCGCGATCACCTGGGCCAGCAGCGTGTCGAAGGGCAGCGAGGGCTTCACGTCCGCGATCTCGCGCAGGCGGTCCGCCTCGCGCAGGCGGTCCTGCTGCCGCTGCAGCTCCATCTCCAAGGCGGCCATGCGGCCGCGCAGGTCCTGGTTCTCGCGATAGACGTGGCGCAGGTCCACGTATCCGGACCAGGTCGCGAGCACCGCGCCCAGCCCCGCCCCCACCATGCGCTGCAGGGGCGAGAGCACCGCGAAGACGGTCTGACCGAGGAGGGAGGTCCCTCCCCCGCGATCCACCTGCCGGCTGATGACGACGAGGTGGGCGAGCACGAGCCCGCCCAGGAGGAACCGGGACCGTTTGGTATCGAGGACTCTCGCCACTTAGTCGAGGCTGATTTTGCGCAGCAGGTCGAAGTCCGAGAGCATCTTTCCGGTTCCGAGCACGACCGAGGACAGCGGGTCCTCGGCCACGGAGACGGGGAGCGAGGTCTCCTCGCGCAGCAGCTTGTCCAGGTTCTTCAGCAGCGACCCGCCGCCGGTGAGCACGATCCCGCGGTCCACGATGTCCGCGCTGAGCTCGGGAGGCGTGCGCTCCAGGGCCACGCGCACGGCGTTGACGATGATCGAGATGGGCTCGGCCAGGGCCTCGCGGATCTCGGCATCGGTGATGGTCAGGGTCTTGGGGATCCCCTCGATGAGGTCGCGGCCCTTGATCTCCATGGTCATGGGCTCGTCGAGGGGGAAGGCGGACCCGATCTCCAGCTTGATCTGCTCGGCCGTGCGCTCGCCGATGAGCAGGTTGTACTTCTTCTTGATGTACTGGATGACGGACTCGTCCATCTCGTTGCCGGCCACGCGCACCGACTTCGAGTAGACGATCCCGGCCAGGGAGATGACCGCGATGTCGGTGGTGCCGCCGCCGATGTCCACCACCATGTTGCCGCTGGGCTCCGTGATGGGCAGCCCGGCCCCGATGGCGGCGGCCATGGCCTGGTCCACCAGGTAGACCTCGGAAGCCTTGGCCTTGAGGGCGGAGTCCTTCACCGCGCGCTTCTCGACCTGGGTCACTTCCGAGGGGATGCCGATGATGATGCGCGGCCGCACCATGGTGTTGCGGTTGTGCGCCTTGCGTATGAAGTGCGAGAGCATCTTCTCCGTGATCTCGAAGTCGGCGATGACGCCGTCCTTCATGGGCCGGATGGCCACGATGTTGCCGGGGGTGCGGCCCAGCATCTCCTTGGCGTCCTTCCCCACCGCCTCCACCTTCCCCGTCACCTTGTTGACGGCGACGATGGACGGCTCGGAGACGACGATGCCCTTGTTCTTCGCGTAGACCAGCGTGTTGGCGGTACCGAGGTCGATGGCGAGGTCGTTGGACAGGAA
>WNFM01335786.1_pt1 | contig 24029 bp, 28 predicted proteins | sample 5400271 | NCBI WGS metagenome assembly WNFM01 (sample SAMN13153352, study PRJNA577476) | soil metagenome | isolation source: 60 cm saprolite on Douglas fir-dominated hillslope | place: USA:California | collected 2013-09-17 | reverse complement strand
GGGCGGTGGCGGGCGACGTCGTGAACGGCGCGCGGCGCTGGCTGCACGTCGGCGTGACCCGCTTCCAGCCTTCCGAGATGATGAAGCTCGCGGTGCCGATGATGCTCGCCTGGTACTTCCACAAGCATGAATCGACGCTGAGGCTGCGCGATTTCGCGCTCGGCGCGATCCTGCTCGCCGTGCCGCTTGCCCTGATCGCGCGCCAGCCCGACCTCGGCACCGCCGCCCTGGTGGGCGCCGCCGGCTTCTACGTCATTTTTTTCGCCGGCATCAACTGGAAAGTGCTCGCCGGGCTCGCGGCGCTCGGGATCGCGGCGCTGTTCCCGCTCTGGGGAATGCTGCACGACTACCAGCGCCGTCGCATCCTGACGCTGCTCGACCCCACCACCGATCCGCTGGGCGCCGGCTACCACATCATCCAGTCGACCATCGCGGTAGGCTCGGGCGGCCTCGCCGGCAAGGGCTGGCTGAACGGCACTCAGGCGCATCTCGAGTTCATCCCCGAGCGCCACACCGACTTCATTTTCGCCGTGTACTCGGAGGAGTTCGGCCTGATCGGCAACGGCCTGCTGCTGATCCTGTACGCGCTGCTCGTCGGCCGCGGACTGATGATCGCGGCCGCCGCCCCGACCGTGTTCGCGCGCCTCCTTGCCATCGCGATCGCGCTCATGTTCTTCACCTACGCCTTCGTCAACATGGGCATGGTCTCCGGCATCCTGCCGGTGGTCGGCGTGCCGCTGCCGTTTCTCTCCTACGGCGGCAGCGCGCTCCTCACTCTGTTCATCGGCACCGGCGTGCTGATGAGCGTCAATCGCCACCGTAAGCTGGTCCAGACCTAGCCATATTGCAAAGCAGCATTATTTGAAAACAGGCACCGCATTATGAAACGAGGTGCCTCTAAGCCTATGTAAATCCTTGTTTTGTTGCGCCTAGCATCGGCCATTGCGGCGTGTTGCTGCGCGCCATCGCTCTGCGCACACTCTCGCTATCGATATTTCTCTTCATTCGGAGGCGGAATTGGATCAGCGACAAAAAGAAATCGTGGCACTGGAGCAGGATTGGGCGCAAAACCCCCGCTGGAAAGACGTGAAGCGCGGCTACAGCGCCGAAGACGTGGTGCGCCTGCGCGGCAGCGTGATGATCGAGCACACGCTCGCGAAACGCGGCGCCGAAAAACTGTGGATGCTTTGCCGCGAGCGGCCGTTCGTGAACTCGCTGGGCGCGCTCACCGGCAACCAGGCGATGCAGCAGGTGAGGGCCGGCGTGCCGGCGATCTATCTTTCCGGCTGGCAGGTGGCGGCGGATGCCAATGATTCGCTGTCGATGTATCCCGACCAGTCGCTGTACGCGGTGTCCTCCGTGCCGACGGTGGTGAAGCGCATCAACAACGCGCTGATGCGTGCCGACCAGATCCAGACGATGGAAGGCACGGGCAGCATCGATTGGTTTGCGCCCATCGTCGCAGATGCGGAATCGGGTTTCGGCGGCGTGCTGAACGCCTTCGAGCTGATGAAAGCGATGATCGACGCCGGCGCCGCCGGCGTGCACTACGAGGACCAGCTCGCCTCCGTCAAGAAATGCGGCCACATGGGCGGCAAGGTGCTGGTGCCGACGCAGGAAGCCGTGCAGAAGCTGGTCGCCGCGCGCCTCGCCGCGGACGTGATGGGCGTCCCGACGGTGCTCCTCGCACGGACCGATGCGGAGGCTGCCGACATCGTGACCACGGATGTCGACGAGAACGACAAGCCATTCCTCACCGGGGAGCGCACTTCCGAGGGTTTTTACCGGACGCAAAAAGGCTTCGACCAGGCGCTCGCGCGCGGCCTCGCCTACGCCGAATACGCCGACATGGTGTGGTGCGAGACCGGCACCCCCGATCTCGGCTTCGCGCGCAAGTTCGCGGAGGGCGTGCAGACGAGATTCCCCGGCAAGATGCTGGCCTACAACTGCTCGCCGTCGTTCAACTGGAAGCGCAACCTCGACGACGCCACGATCGGCAAATTCCAGCGCGAGCTGGGGGCGATGGGCTACAAGTTCCAGTTCATCACCCTCGCCGGCTTCCACTCGCTCAACTACTCGATGTTCGACGCCTTCGTCGAGCTGCAGCAGAAGGAGTTCGCCGCCGCCGAGAAGGGCTTCACCGCGGTCAAGCACCAGCGCGAGGTCGGCACCGGCTACTTCGACCAGGTGACGCAGGTCGTCACGGGGGGCAAGGCGTCAACCACTGCGCTCCAAGGGTCCACGGAAGACGAACAGTTCTTTGATGAGAAGAAAAAAGCGAAGCTTGCGGCTGTGTGACAACCGCGGTTCATAAAGTAGTCAAGGTCCAGGAGCGGCCCGGTAGCCTGCCCGGGGAGGTCGCGCGCGCCATCCTTGCCGGGTTCGACAAGCACTACCGCGTGTTCCGGGAGGCGGCGGCCGAGGCGCAGGGGCTCTTCGAGGGCGCCGCCTGGCCCGAGATGCAGGCCCTCGCGCGCGAGCGCATCCAGATGTACGACCGGCGCGTCGAGGAGGCGGTGCGGGCCCTGCTCGACCGCTATCCCGAAGCCGAGGTCGACGAGTCGCTGTGGCCGGCAATCAAGCTCGCCTATATAGGCCTGCTCCACGACCACAGGCAGCCCGAGTGCGCCGAGACCTTCTACAACTCGGTGGCCTGCGAGGTGCTCCACCGGCGCCACTACCATAACGAGTTCATTTTCTGGCGCCCGGCGGTGGCCACCGAGCACCTCGAGGGCGAGGCGCCAACTTACCGCAGCTACTACCCCCTGAAAGAAGGGCTCAGAAACACCTTGCGCAATATCACGCGGAGCTTCGGATTGTCCAACCCGTGGGAGAACCTGCATCGCGACCTGTTCGGCGTGGTGCGCGCGCTGCGCCAGCATTTCCCGCGGCCGGCGCGGGCCCGCCCGAGCCTGCAGGTCCAGGTGCACGGCTCGCTCTTCTTCCGCAACAAGGGCGCCTACATCTTGGGCCGCGTGATCAACGCGCACCGCGAGCTGCCCTTCGCGGTGCCGGTCCTGCAGAACGGCAAGGGAGAGCTCTACCTCGACGCGCTCCTGGTCGGCGAAAGCCAGCTCCTCGTGCTGTTCTCGTTCGCACGCGCCTACTTCTTCGTCGACATGGAGGTGCCCGCAGCCACGGTCTCGTTCCTGCGGCTGCTGATGCCGCGAAAGCCGCGCGCCGAAATGTACATGGCGGTGGGGCTCGCCAAGCAGGGCAAGACCCTGTTCTACCGCGATCTGCACCACCACCTGAGGCATTCGAGCGACCTTTTCGCCGTCGCTCCCGGCATCAAGGGGATGGTGATGCTGGTGTTCACGCTGCCGTCGTTCCCCTACGTCTTCAAGGTGATCCGCGACCGCTTCGCGCCGCCCAAGGACACCGACCGCCAGACCGTGATGAACAAGTACCTGATGGTGAAGCTGCACGACCGCGTCGGGCGCATGGCCGATACGCTCGAGTACTCGCGCGTCGCGCTGCCCCTGGAGCGCTTCGATCCGGCGCTGGTCGAGGAGCTGAAGGCCGAATGCGGCTCGCTGATCGAGTTCGACGGCGAGGAGCTGATCATCGGCCACGTCTACATCGAACGGCGCATGCAGCCGGCCCTGCGCGAATACGGCAACGCCATCAAGGAGCTCGCCGGCGCCGGGATCTTTCCCGGCGACATGCTGCTCAAGAACTTCGGCGTCACGCGCCACGAGCGCGTGGTGTTCTACGACTACGACGAGATCCAGCCGATGGGCGACGTCACGTTCCGGCGCATCCCGCCGCCGCGCAGCTACGAGGAGGAGCTGTCGGCCGAGCCTTACTGGCGGGTCGGCGAAGGCGACGTCTTTCCCGAGCAATTCGACCGTTTCCTGGTTTCCGACCCGCGCGCCAGGGAGATCTTCTACGAGTACCACGCCGACCTGCTCGATCCGGCGTTCTGGATCGGCAAGCAGGAGCGGGTGCGCGCGGGCGCGCAGGAAGACGTGTTTCCTTATCCCGGCGAGGCGCGCTTCTCCAGGTCGTAAGGCATGGGCTTGCCGTCGTTGAGGTTGAGCCAGCCTTTGACGATGCGGTAGATGATCCAGACCGCGTCGGCGAACAGAATGAAGAAGCCGGCCAGCACGATGAGCAGCAGGCAGCCGAGCACGCCCCACAGCAGGCCGAACCAGAAGGTGCGGATCTGCCAGCGGAAATGCGACTCGAGCCAGGTGCCGGCGACCTCTTCCTTCTTCACGTAGTTGATCACCACCGCGACGATCCAGGTGATGCCGAAGAAGAACGACGCGGCCTGCAACGCGTAGACGACGGTGGCGAGGTTTTTCAGCGAGTGGAGCCGCTCGGCATCTTCCATGGCAGTTCTCCCCTCGCGTCGCCTTCTATGACGACGCGCTTGTCCCTGGATCTCATCCCCGAAAGAATCCTGATGTCGCGCCTCGCCACGCCGAACGCATCGGCGAGAAACTCGACCAGCGCCTCGTTTGCCCGGCCTTCGCTTGCCGGCGCCGCGAGGCGGATCTTGATCCGCCCGCCGTGCATGCCGGCGACCTCGGTCCGTTTCGCCCCCGGCTGAACGTGAAGCTCCAGGATTCGCCCGCTCATCCCAGCCTTGCCGCAACCGGGCGCAGGTAGACCAGGACGATGATCACCACCTGGAGAATAACGAGCAGAACCAGCGGCGACAGGTCGAAGCCGCCGAGCGGCGGAATCAGGCGGCGCAGCGGGCGCAGGAACAATCGCGTGAGCGCGTCGAGCACCGGCGCAAAGGGCGTGTAGCTGTGAAGCCAGGACAGCACCGCCTGGACGAGCACGGCGGCCATCAGGATATAGACGCTGAAGCGGGCGAGGTCCACCAGCGCGACCACCGCGATAGGAATCAGCCGCGGCTCGCCGCCGATCACCTCGATCTGCGCCCAGGTGCCGAGAATCTGGATTCCCCAGGCAAGCAGCAGCGTCGGAATATCCAGCCCGGCAAGCCCGGGAATGAAGCGGCGCACCGGCATGACGAGCCAGCTGGTGGTCGCAAGCACGAATTCTCCGGCCGGGTTGTGGAACGGCACCCGCAGCCACTGAAAATGAAAGCGCGCGAGCAGCAGGAAAACGAAGAAAGTGACGACCGTGTCGATCAGGAAGATCGTGATCTGCGCCAGCACTTCAGTCCTTTCCCTGCTCTTTGCCCAGCTCCTCGCCGCGGCGGCTTGCGGCCGCGATGGCGCGCGCGAAGCGTTCGGCGAGCTTTTCCTCGTCGAAGACTTTCAGGGCGGCTTCGGTCGTGCCGCCCTTCGACGTTACCTGCTTGCGAAGGGTTTCCGGGGATTCGCCTTTCTCCATTGCAAGCCTGGCCGAACCCATGACCGTGTGAAGGGCAAGTTTCAATGCCGTGTCCCTCGGGATGCCCAGCTTTTCCGCCGACGCCGCCAGCTGCTCGATGAACCAGAACACGTACGCCGGCCCGCTGGCGGAGACCGCGGTGACCGGGTCGAGCAGCCTCTCTTCGGCGACCCACACCACCTCGCCGACGGCGCCGAGGATGGCCTCGGCTTTTTCCCGGTCCTCGGCGTTCACTTCCGGCGGGGCATAGAGGCCCGTGATCCCGGCGCCGATCAGGGCGGGCGTGTTCGGCATGCAGCGCACCACCCGGCGATGGCCTTCGAGCCAGCGCGACAGCGCGTCCAGCGTGACTCCGGCGGCAATGCTAATCACCAGCTTGCCGCGCACCGAGCCCGCGAGCGAGGCCAGAGAACTCCTCATGTCCTGGGGCTTCACCGCCAGCACCAGCGTGTCGGCGCCCTGCATGGCGGCGTCGGGAGCGGTCGTGATGCGCACCGGATAGCGCGCGGCGAGGCGCTCGCGGGCCGACGGGCTCACTTCGATCACCGAGATCGAGCGGGCATCGGCGCCCTTGGCCACCAGGCCGCCGATCAGCGCGCTCGCCATGTTGCCGCCGCCGAGGAAAGCGATTCTCATGCGGCGCTTTTCACTTTCTTCCTTTGACCGAAGATCGCAGTGCCGATGCGCACCAGCGTCGCGCCTTCGGCGATGGCCGACTCCATGTCGTCCGACATCCCCATGGAGAGCGTATCGAACGCGAACCCCCTGCTTTTCAGCTTTTCAAAGATTTCCCGCACTTCACGAAATCTTTTTCTCTGCAAACCCACATCACCCGTGGGCTCCGGAATCGCCATCAAGCCGCGCAAGCGAAGGCCTTTCAAGGAGCCTGCCTTCTCCGAAAGAGCAAAAACCTCGCCGGGAGAAGCCCCCGTTTTGGTCGCCTCGCCGGAAACATTGACCTGGATCAGCACGTTCAGCGGCGCCAGGCCCGCCGGCCGCTGCTCCGAGAGGCGGCGCGCAATTTTCTCGCTGGTGATGGTGTGCACCCAATCGAAGCGCTCGGCCGCGAGCCGCGTCTTGTTGCTTTGCAAAGGGCCGATCAGGTGCCACTCGACGCCTGCCAGCCCCTTCATTTTCTCGATTGCTTCCTGCACGTAGTTCTCGCCGAAGGCTTTCTGGCCGGCAGCGAGCGCCTCCCTGATCAGGGCGAGCGGATGCGTCTTCGAGACCGCCAACAATGTCACCGTCGCGGGGTCCCGCCGCGCCGCGCCCGCGGCGCGCCCGATGCGCGTTTTTACTGCTTGCAGGTTGTCGGCAATTGTTGCCATAATGCCCTGAACCAGCGAAGAAAAAGACTTCGCACGGCCATTCCGGGAGGATTGTAATGGATCTCACCGAGTTGCTCGCCTTCGTGGTCAAGAACAAGGCGTCCGACCTGCATCTGTCATCGGGCCTGCCGCCCATGATCCGCGTGCACGGCGACGTACGGCGCATCAACGTGCCGGCTCTCGAGCACAAGGACGTGCACGGGATGATCTACGACATCATGAACGACGGGCAGCGCAAGTTCTACGAGGAAAACCTCGAATGCGACTTCTCCTTCGCGGTGCCGAACCTCGCGCGCTTCCGGGTCAACGCCTTCGTACAGCAGCGCGGCGCGGCGGCGGTGATGCGGACCATCCCGTCGAAGATCCTGTCGCTGGAAGAGCTCAAGTGCCCGAAGATCTTCGAGGAGATCTCCGACCAGCCCCGCGGCATCGTGCTGGTCACCGGGCCGACGGGCTCGGGCAAGTCGACCACGCTCGCGGCGATGGTCAACCACATCAACGAGAACGAGCACGGCCACATCCTCACCATCGAGGACCCGATCGAGTTCGTGCACGAGTCGAAGAAGTGCCTGATCAACCAGCGCGAGGTCGGGCCGCACACCCTGTCCTTCTCCAACGCCCTTAGAAGCGCGCTGCGCGAAGACCCGGACGTGATCCTGGTGGGCGAGATGCGCGACCTCGAGACCATCCGCCTCGCCCTGTCGGGCGCGGAGACCGGCCACCTGGTGTTCGGCACGCTGCACACCTCGTCGGCGGCGAAGACCATCGACCGGATCGTCGACGTGTTCCCGGCGGCGGAAAAGGAGATGGTGCGCGCGATGCTCTCCGAGTCGATCCGCGCCGTTATCTCGCAGACGCTGCTGAAAACCAAGGATGGCGCCGGGCGCTGCGCGGCGCACGAGATCATGATCGGCACCCCGGCGATCCGCAACCTGATCCGCGAGAACAAGATCGCCCAGATGTACTCGGCGATCCAGACCGGCCGCCAGATCGGTATGCAGACGCTCGACCAGAACCTGACGGAGCTGGTGCAGCGCAACGTCATTTCGTCCGCCGAGGCGCGCGGCAAAGCAGCGAACAAAGACAATTTTGCCGGATGAAAATCCGGCACAATTACGGCGAGGGTCACGTTTTGCGTAGGCACAACGTGAGCCGAAGCCACAATTTTGCGGGGTAACCCATGGAACGCGAACAGGCAACCAAATTCATCTACGACCTCCTCCGCGCGCTGATCGCGAAGAAGGGCTCGGACCTCTTCATCACCGCGGCCTTCCCGCCGGCGATGAAAATCGACAACAAGATGACGCCGGTTTCGCAGCAGGCGCTCAATCCCCAGCACACGGCGATGCTGGTCCGCTCGATCATGAACGACAAGCAGGCGGCCGAGTTCGAATCCACCAAGGAATGCAATTTCGCCATCTCTCCGGCCGGCATCGGCCGCTTCAGGGTGAACTGCTTCGTGCAGCAGGGCAATGTCGGGGCGGTGCTGCGCGTCATCACCACCACGATTCCCAACTTCGAGGACCTCAAGCTGCCGCCGGTGCTGAAGGACGTGGCGATGACCAAGCGCGGCCTGGTGCTGTTCGTCGGCGGCACGGGCTCCGGAAAGTCGACCTCGCTCGCGGCGATGATCGGCTACCGCAACGAGAACTCCCACGGCCACATCATCACGATCGAGGACCCGGTCGAGTACGTGCACCCGCACAGGAACTGCATGATCACGCAGCGCGAAGTCGGGGTCGACACCGACTCATGGCAGGCGGCGCTGAAGAACACCCTGCGCCAGGCGCCCGACGTGATCCTGATCGGCGAGATCCGCGACCGCGAGGTGATGGAGCATGCCGTCGCCTTCGCCGAGACCGGCCACCTTTGCCTGGGCACGCTGCACGCCAACAACTCCAACCAGGCGATGGACCGGATCATCAACTTCTTCCCCGAAGAGCGCCGCCAGCAGCTGCTCATGGACCTGTCGCTCAACCTGAAGGGCGTGATCTCGCAGCGCCTCGTCCCGAACCGGGAAGGCAAGGGCCGCGCTGCGGCCGTCGAGGTGCTGCTCAACTCGCCGTTGATCAGCGACCTGATCTTCAAGGGCGAGATCCACGAGATCAAGGAGATCATGAAGAAGTCGCGCGAGCTCGGCATGCAGACCTTCGACCAGGCGCTGTTCGACCTCTTCGAGGCCAACCGCATCAGCTACGAGGACGCCCTGCGCTTCGCCGACTCCACCAACGAAGTCCGCCTCAACATCAAGCTCAACAGCAAGATGGCGAAGGACAAGGACCTCACCAAGGGCATCGAGCACCTCGACATCGTCTAGGCGTTCGGATGGTCGGATAACAAAAGGGCGCTTCGGCGCCCTTTCTTATTGCTGGACTGCGCCGAGTGGGGGGGCTCGCGACACTGCGCCCGCCCTAATCATTGATCAAAGCCTCTCGTGGTAGGAATAGCCGGAATTGCCTCCCGCTATTCAGGGGCGTAACGTATTGAAACGAGGGAAGGAAGACCTCATCAAACAAAAAAACCTCAACCTTGCTCACACACCAAGTTGTCAACTATAAAGTCAACCAATTCAGGTTAGCTGGCACTGTACCAGCATGGACCCGCAGGCCATCGAGGGAGAATAGGCGAATGTTCACCGTTATTTTTCACCGCAATTGGTGGCTGGCGCTTACTGCACTGGTATCTCTCGCTGCAATACCAGCTGCAGATCTGCGTGCACAGGCTGTGCCCGTCCTAGGTTACGTTGCTAACGAAAACGCCAGTCCGGAGCGTCTCGCCGCGCTAAAGAAGGGCCTAACCGATCTTGGCTATATCGAGGGAACGAATCTCAAGATCGATTATCGCTACGCCAAGCTGGATCGTGAGTACGACGCCGTGATGGCCGAACTGGTGTCCCGGAAGGTCGACGTTATCGTCGCAGGCAATGCGTCTGCGGCGCCTGCTGCAGCGAAGGCAACCCGCGCGATTCCCATTGTCCTGGCCGCAGTGAACGATCCGGTCGGGCTTGGCGTGGTCGATAGCCTCGAGCGCCCCGGGCGCAACGTCACAGGCACGACCATTTACGCCCCCCACTTAATCAGCGAGCGCGTGCGTATCCTTAAGAGCATTGCTCCATCCGTCGATCGAGTTGCCGTATTTATGAACGGCAACAACACGAACAATCCAGCGCAAGTTGCATTATTGACCGCTGCGGCGAAGGAACTTGGCATCCAGGTGGAGTCCATGGATATTCGATCGCCTGCTGACGTGGAACCGGCGGTTAACAAGGCAATCCGGTCCGGCGCCAAGGGCTTCTTCAACTGCGTGGATACCTTCGTAAACTCTCAGCGCTTCACTATCGCCAAATTGGCGGCGCAAAGCAGGCGCCCGATGATCTACACAGACAAGGAATATGTGCTCGCCGGCGGGTTAATGGCTCTTGGCGTAGGTCATCTTGAGGGCTATTACCGGGCGGCTGAGTACGTGGATAAGATTCTGCGCGGCGCCAATCCTGCTGATCTGCCAATCGCGCCGCCGACCAAGCTGACCTTCAGCGTAAGCCGTTCGGCGCTGCAGAACATCGGCATTGCTCTGCCTAAGGAGATAAATGAACGGGTTACCGAGTGGTTGCCCTGACACTGTTGACAGGAGCGCGAGCAGTGCCAGCTAACCACCCAGTCAACGCGGACGCGCGCGGAAGCGGCGTGCCTTGCATGAGTTCGTGGGCGCGCGCCGGTTACTGGGAACGTTAGGCAGCACCGGAAAAGAAAGGGCGGCCATGCGCAATAGCCGCCGCGTTTTCCTGACCGCATTCCCGGGCTTTGTCCTGGTGCTGCAGGCAATGTGTGCATTCGCTTCCGGAAGGGAAGGCGAAGCCTTAGTCGAGCCCGTTCGCTGGATCGTTGCGATCGTGCTGGTTACATTTGCCACGCTGGTCATCGGCGGCGGCTTTCTTGGAGCGTTCAGGGCAAGCCAAAGTGGCGAATCAATACTGAAGGGCAGCGCGCGCGGGCTGCTGAGAGGAATGGTCGCGTTCCTGGTCGTGGGCGCCGTGTCGGTGGCGGGACTGACAATCCTGAGCATCCTCTGGATTGCTTATTCATTCCTGGACGTCTACGTGTTGAGCCCTTCCTAAGACCGATGCTGCCTAACAGCACGCCCCACCGGGACGCGCGGGAATGATGCCCTGTTCGCCCAGCAAGGCTGCGGTTCGCCCAAGGCGTTCTTCAAACCGTACCTTCGCCCGTAACTACCGGCCAGAATGCTTGCCGAGCTCATAAATGCCTCTAATTCGCGAAGCGCAAACGCGCGGCGACGTTGAGCAAGCGCGCCGCCTGTTCGGCGAGTACCAGGAAGCCATCGGTGTCGATCTCTGTTTTCAGGGCTTTGCCGAAGAACTCGCCTCGTTGCCGGGGAGCTATTCGCGACCGGCGGGTCTCGCGGTAGACGGCGCAACCGTTCTCGGCGGCGTTGGCTTGCGTCCGCTGCGGGGATCGGATTGCGAAATGAAGCGGCTCTACGTCCGCCCGGCAGGTCGCGGTCAAGGCCTCGGGCGTATGCTTGCCACCGCCGTGATCGGTGAGGCGCGTCAGGCCGGGTACCATCGCGTGCTTCTCGATACGCTACCTGCAATGAGAGAGGCGCAGGCGCTCTATCGTTCCCTCGGATTCACGGCGATTGCGCCGTACTACCCTAATCCAGTAGAGGGGGTGTCGTACTTGGCCCTGTCGCTGAATGGTAAGTGAACCGCGCAAATCCGCTGTCCACGCACGGATGCCGAGGATGCGACGCCTGGGAACGCTGCTGATCGCTTCGCTTATATGCGTCGGCGCGTCGGCCGCCCGAAGCCAGTCGGAGACGGACTCGCCGGTGTACCAGGACGTCTTCTATGCCAGCGGAAATCTTCGAATCCAGGCCTATCTGTATAGACCGGACGGCGACGGCCCTTTTCCCGTAGTCATCTACAACCACGGCACGCGAGACAGCCGCGAGCGGGTGTCGTCCCCGTTCCCGCATGTCGGCAAGATGCTGACTAGGGCCGGCTATGCCGTGTTGGTTCCGGAGCGCCGCGGTTACGGAAAATCCGACGGCGCGATCTGGTGGCAGGAGGTGGGCAGCGATCAAGCCAGGTTGATAACCCGGCTGCAAGCCGAAACCGATGACGTGCTCGCCGGCATCGATTATTTGCGCACGCTGCCGTATGTCGACACGAAACGTCTCGCCGTGATGGGCTGGTCGTTTGGCGGTGTCGTTACCATGCTGGCCGCGACCCGCAGCACTGCGTTTCTCGCCGCGGTGGATCAGGCCGGCGGGGCCTTGACATGGGATGGGAACGGTCACATGCGAAGCGCGCTTATTGGGGCGGCCGAGAAATCGGCGGTGCCGACCTTGTTCATGGTGGCAAAAAACGACCGCACTACCCTGTCCGTCACGACGCTCGCGGACATATTCAAGAAGCGCAATGTTCCGCACAAGCTGGTGATCTACGAACCCTTCACCCCTTCCCGGCCAGGCGGAGTGGCGCCCGGGCACGTGCTGTTCTCGTCACAGGGCGCGAGCTTGTGGGAGAAGGATGTCATCGAGTTTCTTGGCCGTTACCTGAAGTGAGGCGATGGGGTCGAGCGATTTGAGCGGTAACCGGACCGTTCAGTGCTGCATCGCCGGCGGCGGCCCGGCGGGCATGATGCTGGGCCTGCTGCTGGCCCGCGCCGGCATCAAGGTCCTGGTCCTCGAGAAGCACCGCGACTTCCTGCGCGACTTCCGCGGCGACACCATCCACCCGTCGACCCTCGAGGTGCTCCACGAGCTTGGGATCCTGGAGGAATTCCTGAAGCTTCCGCATCAGAAGGTCTCCGAGCTGCGCGCGCAGTTCAGCGACCGCCTCATTCCGGTGGCCGACTTTCGCGGCGTGCGGGCGCGCTGCCCGTTCATTGCGATGATCCCGCAATGGGATTTCCTGAATTTTCTCGCGCGGCACGCGGCACGGTATCCGGGCTTCGGGCTGATGATGCAGGCCGAAGTCACAGGTTTGCTTTTTCGAGAAAATAAAATCAAGGGGGTTGAGGCAGAAAGTCAGGATGGCCCGCTGCAAATTCAGGCCGACCTCGTAGTCGGCGCGGACGGGCGCCATTCGACGGTGCGCGAGCAGGCGGGCCTGGAGGTCCTTGACCTCGGCGCGCCCATTGACGCGCTGTGGTTCCGCGTTTCGCGCCGGCCGAGCGACCCGGCGAACACCATGGCGCGTTTCGACCGCGGCAGCATTTTGGTCATGCTCAACCGCGGCGACTACTGGCAATGCGCCTTCGTCATCGCGAAAGGCGCCCTGGACGGGCTGAAGCAGCGCGGCCTGGAGGCGTTCAGGGCGACGATCTCCGGGCTGCTTCCGTTCGCCGCCGACCGGATGAAAGAGATAGCCTCCTGGGACGACGCCAAGTTGCTCTCGGTGCAGGTCAACCGGCTGCGAAATTGGTGCCGCGACGGCCTGCTGTGCGTCGGCGATGCCGCGCATGCCATGTCGCCGGTGGGCGGGGTGGGAATCAACCTCGCCATCCAGGACGCGGTGGCCGCCGCGAACCTGCTGTGGGGGCCGCTGCGCGCACGCTCGCTGTCCCTCGGATCGCTTCAGGCGGTGCAGAAGCGCCGCGAGTTCCCGACCCGCGTCACGCAACGCTTCCAGGTTCTGGTGCAGAACCGGATCCTGACTCGCGTGCTGTCCGATGCCGGTGGTCCGCTGCAGGCGCCCTTCGCAGTGCGCATGCTCGAGCGCTATCCCATCCTCAGGCAGATCCCGGCGCGGCTGGTCGGTATCGGCGTGCGCCCCGAGCACGTCCGATCACCCTCGATTGCTGCCTGAGACGATCTTGAACTCGTAGAGCCGGCACTCGAGCGCGCCGTTCCACAGCGGCGTGCGGCGCGAGGGCTGCAGGCGGATCAGCTTGGGCAGGCGCAGATCCGCGGTAAAGATATAGCAGCGCCAGCCGGGAAAACGGTTTTTCAGACTATTTCCCAACTCCGGATAAAAGCGCGCCAGCTCCTCGGCGCTGCCCATGCGCTCGCCGTAGGGCGGGTTCATCACCATCACGCCGGCCGGCGCCGGCGCCGTGCGCTGCAGGACATCCGACTGCTCGAGCTTCACCCAGCGCTCCACGCCCGCCTCGGCGAGGTTGCGCCGCGCCGCCTTCAACGCCTCGGGATCGGAGTCGCTACCGAATAGCTGAAGGTCCGGTTGTTTTTGAGTTTCACTTTCTTCTTCTTTTACAGAGGTAAAAAGTTTTTCGTCAAAAACCCTCAACTTCTCAAAAGCAAAATTCCTTCTTGCTCCAGGCGTCCGTCCGCGGGCCATCGTCGCCGCTTCGACGAGCAGCGTGGCGCCGCCGCACATCGGGTCGAGCAGCGGCTCGCCGGGCTGCCAGCCGGTCAGGCGGATGATCCCGGCGGCGAGATTTTCACGGATCGGCGCGTCGGTTTGGCCGACGCGCCATCCTCGTTTGAATAACGGCTCGCCCGAGGTGTCGAGGTAAAGCGCGCCTCTCTTTTCTTCCAGGAAACCATGAATCCGCACGTCGGGCGCCGCCCGGTCCACGTCGGGCCGGCGCCCTAGCGCGTCGCGAAAACGGTCGCACGCGGCATCCTTGATGCGCAAGGTGGCGAATTCCAGGCTCTTCAGCGGGCTCTTCTGCGCGGTGACGTTGACCCTGATGCTTCTTTCGACGGAAAAGTATTGCGGCCAGTCGATCGCCTTCGCCGCTGCATAGACGTCGTTCTCGTTGCTGTAGTCGAATTCGCCGATGCGCCAGAGGAAGCGCGAGGCGATCCTCGACCGGAGGTTGGCGCGGTAGCAGATCTCCCAACCACCTGAGAACGCTACGCCGCCGGGTACCGCGGTCGCTTCTTTGCCGTGAAGCGACTTTACTTCCTGAAGAAGCAGATCCTCCAGCCCGCGCGGCGCGGTGGCGAAGAAAGACTCAGAACGGCTTAAGGACAACCAGCAGCACCGTGGCGAAAAGGATGACCGTTGGGACCTCGTTGAACCAGCGGAACCAGACGTGGCTTTTCGCGTTGCGCTCCGCGGCGAACTCGCGCAGCAGGCGCCAGCACCACAGGTGATAGCCGACCAGGATCGCGACCAGCGCGATTTTCGCGTGCAGCCAGCCCGAGGCGCCGCGGTACCAGCCGAGCCACAGCCAGACGCCGAACACGATGGTGAGCACCGCACCCGGCGTCATGATTCCCCAGAAGAGCTTGCGCTCCATGAGCTTGAAGCGTTCGATGGAGGGGCGGTCGGCGGCCGTCGCGTGGTAGACGAACAGACGCGGCAGGTAGAACAACCCGGCGAACCAGGTCACCATGAACACGATGTGCAGCGATTTGACCCAGAGCATGGCTAGACGGAGAAGCGCTTCCTCGCGAGGACGACGACGATCGTATAAGCGACGGCAGCATAGCCGATAAGTACCCCGACATGCAGCGCCGCCGCCGCCGGCCAGCGCCCCGCCACCAGCGGCCGCACCAGCTCGACGCCGTGGTACAGCGGCAGCGCCTGCGCCACCGCGATCACCGGCGCGGGCAGCTGTTCGACCGGAAAGAACACCCCCGAGATCATCATCATCGGGGTCATCACGAGCGTCATGTAGTAGCTGAAGAAATCCCAGCTGCGCGCCGATACCGTCATGATCAGGCCGAGCGCCGAGAACGCGAGGCCGACGAGGAACGCCGCCGGCAGCGCGAGCAGCACGATCGGCGAGGCGGCAAGCCCGAACACCAGGATCACCGCGAGGATGGTCGATCCGGTGAGCCAGGCCTTGCTCGCCGCCCACATCAGCTCGCCCCCCACCACGTCGTCGATGACGAGCGGCGCATAGAGAATCGCGTCCCAGGTCTTCTGGCCGTGCATGCGCGAGAAGCCGGAGAACATCGATTCGAAGGACGCCGTGAACATGGTCGCCGAGCACAGCGACCCGGCGGCGAAGAACGCGAGATAGGACATGCCCTCGACGGAAGGCAGCAGCGCCCCCAGCCCGTAGCCCAGGCCGAACAGCATGATCAGCGGGTCGGCCAGGTTGGAGAGCATCGAGGCGATGAGCAGCTTGCGCCACACCAGGAAATTGCGCCGCCATACCGGGATCCAGCGCATCGCCTAGTCGCGCAGGTCTCGCCCGGTGAGCTTGAGGAACACGTCCTCGAGACTCGCGCGGCGATGGAGATAGGTCAGCTCTTTCCGTTCAGAAAGGCTCGTGAGAAGGGAATCGACTCTTTCCGCGTAACAGAACGCGGTGTCCCCGGCGCGCTCGACGCGCGGGCAGAGAGACTTCGCCTGCTCCATCCACTCCTCGTAGCCGGTGCCGTACACCTCGACGACGTGCTGCTCGATGTGCTCGGCGATCAGCGCGCGCGGCGAGCCCTCGGCGATGATCCTGCCGCGGTCCATGATGGCGAGCCGGTGGCACAGGCGCTCGGCTTCCTCCATGAAATGCGTGGTGAGCAGCAGGGTTTTGCCTTCCTGCGTCAGGCGGCGAAGCCGCTCCCAGATCAGGTGGCGCGCCTGCGGGTCGAGCCCCGTGGTGGGCTCGTCCATGAACAGCAGCTGCGGGTCGTTGACCAGCGCGCGCGCCAGGGTCAGGCGCCGCTTCATGCCGCCGGAGAGCGTGTTGATCCGCGCATCGGCGCGCCCCTCGAGGCCGGCGAACTCGAGCAGCGGCGGAATGCGCTGCGCCACCTCGCGCGCCGACAGCCCGAAATAGCGGCCGAAGACGAGCAGGTTCTCGGCCACGGTGAAGTCGGGATCGAGATTGTCGAACTGCGGCACCACGCCGACGCCGGCGCGCGCCTCGCGCGCCCGGGCCGGCACCGGCTCGCCGAGCAGCTCGATCTCGCCCGCGTCCGGCACGCTCAGGCCGAGGCACAGCCTCAGCGTGGTCGTCTTGCCGGCGCCGTTCGGCCCGAGCAGGCCGAAGCACTCGCCGCGCTCGACGGCAAGATTGACGCCCGACACCACCTCGAGCGCCCCGTAGGACTTGCGCAGCCCGCGGGCCGACAGGGACTTTACTTGCATCGGGCGCTGACGATCGCGCGCAGGCTGTGCAGCTTGCGGTTGAAGAAGTGGTCGGCGCCCGGCACCAGCACGATCGGCAGCTCCTGCGGCCGCGCCCAGTCGAGCACCGCGGCGAGCGGCACGGTCTCGTCGCGCTCGCCGTGGATCACCAGCGTATCGGCCGGCACCGGCGGCGTCTCGAAATTCGCCACCGCCACGCCGACCAGCACCAGTCTCTCGGGTTTGAACTTTTTTTCATTTTTCAGTTTCTCGGCAAGCCTCGCCTGCATGGCCGCTCCGAACGAAAACCCTGCAAGCACGACACTTTTTTCTGAAAATAGAGAAAAAACCGCTTTCAAATCTTCCACCTCGCCGCGACCTTCGTCGTATTTCCCTTCGCTTTGCCCGACGCCGCGGAAGTTGGGCCGCCAGCTCTCGTAGCCGAGCTCGACCAGGGCGCGCGCCAGCGTCTGCACCACCTTGTTGTCGAGCGTGCCGCCGAACTGCGGATGCGGGTGCGCGATGAGCGCGGCGCCCCTGGGGCCGGAGTCCGGCTTGTCGACCGCGCACTCGATTCGCCCCGCGGGACCCTCTACAAACCTGCGTTCTGTGCTGGCCCGCATCGCGTGCGCCGCATCACATCCTCAAGCGTTCGACGATGCGCCCGTGTTTCAGGTGTTGCTCGATGATCTCGTCGATGTCGGCGCGGTCCACGTAGGTGTACCAGACGGCGTCCGGATAGACCACCATGCACGGGCCCTCCTCGCAGCGGTCGAGGCAGCCGGCCTGGTTGACGCGCACCTTCCCCTTCCCCGAGAAGCCGAGCTGCTTCACGCGCTCCTTGGCGTAGTCGCGCATCTGCGAAGCGCCCTTGTCGTTGCAGCAGACCTGCCCGCTGTCGCGCTGGTTGCAGCAGAAGAATACGTGCCTGGAGTAGTAGGACATGGACGGGAGACTGGGCGGATTTTACCGCCCTTACTTCTCGGCTTCCCGGCGCCGCGAGGCCAGAAAGATGAGATAGGCGAGCGCGATGAACGGCCATGCCGCGCTCACCAGCCGTGTCAGGCCGTTGAAATTCAGGAAGTGGCCCTGATGCCACACGCGCAGCGTGTTGGCGAAATACGGATTGGGCGGCGCGAGATTGACGAGGACGGTCGCGGCCATGATGAGCACCGCGGCGAACGCGAGCCGCGCCGTGCGGGGCAGCGCGACGGCGGCGAGGGCAATGGCGAGGCCGGCGACCAGGCCCTCCTGCGCACCGGGGGTCAGCCAGATGAAGGCGTTGTCGCGCATGAGGGCGAAGCCCAGGGACTTGATGACGACGGCCGCCGCCGCGAGCGCGACCAGCATGGCGCGCAAGGGCTGGCGCGGCGCGGCCAGCGCCGACAGCAGCAGCGCCATCGCCAGCAGGTTCGCCGCGGCGGTGACGGCCTCGATCGAGGCGAAGAACTCGGGCGCGCGCGGATCGCCGGCCGGCGGCACCACCAGGTCGCGCAGATCGCCGGCGCCGAACAGCAGCGCCGTCGGATTGAGCTGGATGAACAGCCAGAGCGCGATCAGCGCGAGGCCGAAATCGACGCCGGTGCCGGGAAGGAAGACCTCGGCGCGCAGGCGCTTGAGGGGTCCATGCTCGAGCAGCCACGGCGTGAAGCGCACCCCGGCCGCGGCGCCGAGCGTCGCCCCGGCGACGTTGGAGAGCACGTCGATGTTGGAAGCAAAGCGCGTCGGCAGGTAGTTCTGCGCGGCCTCCATGCCGACCGACAGAAGCGCGCCGCTGAAGAGAGCCGCGGCAAAGGCCGGCCGGCCTGTTCTCCGGGGATACAGAGCCGCAACGCACAGGAACCCGTACGGCATGTAGCCCAGAACGTTCACCGCGATATCGAAGCCGCTTATCGGGCGCGGCCAGGGTGCGCCCAGGTAGGCGAACGGCGAGACCACCACGTCGCGCCAGCCCTCGAGCGGGTGCAGCGACGCATAAATCGTCAGCAGCGCATAGACAGCGAAAAGGATCCGGACGAGCGCGGAGGCGCCCGCGGGTATCACTGCGTCTGCAGCCGCTCGCGGGGGACGAGCGCGCCGAGCACCATGCCGAGAATCGAAAACGCGAGACCCACCAAGGGAGGCGGCATCGTGGCGTCGGCGGCGGTGTAGTCGGCTATCAGCCAAGCGACGAGGCCGAATGCCGCCGAGAGGATCGCGCCGGCATTGTTCGCCCGCTTCCAGAAGATTCCCGCGGCGAGGGGCACGAAGGCGCTCACCAGCGTCACGGTGTACGCGTTCTGCACCATGTCGTACATCGTCCTTTTCGAATTCAGGGCGAACAGCAGCGCCGCCAGCGTGAAGCAGACAAGGACCAGGCGCAGCGTCAGGAGAAACTGGCGGTCGCTCATGTGCGGATAGAACGGCCGGATGATGTTCTCGGTGCAAAGCGAAGTGGGCGCGATGATCGCACCGCTCGCGGTCGACAGGATCGCCGACAGCAGCGCGCCAAAGAACAGCACCTGAATCCACAACGGCGTATGCCCGAGGATGAAATTGGGCAGGATCTGCTGCATCTCGCGCGCATCCTCCGTCGAGAGCAGCTTGCCGAGCGAGGGATCGATGAGCAATCCCGCGTAGACGATATAGATCGGCACGAACGCGAAGCTGAAATAGACCGCGCCACCGAGCAAAGTGCCGCGGACCGCGGTCTTCTCGTTCTTCGCCGAGGTTACGCGCTGGAAGATATCCTGCTGCGGGATCGAGCCGATGGCGAGCGTCAGGAACGACGTGGCGAACGCCAGCCATTCCTTCGTGCCGGCCGTGGGAAAGAACTCGAACCTGCCGGCCTCGGAGGCCGCGGCGAGGACTTTACCCGCCCCTCCCGCCATGTCGCCGACGACCCAGGCGATCAGCACCACGCCGACGATGATCATCACCGACTGGAACAGATCGGTCATCGCCACCGACCACATGCCGCCCCACACCGTGTACCCCAGCACCACGACGGCACCGAGGATGATGCCGTTCTGAAGCGAGATCGCGCCGTTCGTGAGCGTCGAGAACGCCAGGCCGAGCGCCGTCATCTGCGCCGCTGTCCAGCCGAGATAGGAAATGCTGATGACGACGCTGGTGCCGAGCTCCATCGTGCGGCCGTAGCGCTTGCGGTAGAAATCGCCGATGGTCAGCAGATCCATGCGGTAGAAGGCGCGCGCGAAAAACAGCGCCACGATCACGAGGCAGAACGAGGAGCCGAACGGGTCGGCGATGATCCCGCCTAGACCGCTCTTCGCGAACTCCGCCGACACCGAAAGTACGGTCTCCGCGCCGAACCAGGTCGCAAAGACCGTCGCCGTGTTCATGTAGAGGGGCAGGCTGCGCCCCGCGACGACGTAGTCTTTCGAGTTGTGCACCCGTTTCGCCGCCCACAGCCCGATGCCGATGGTAACGACCAGATACAGAACGACGAAGGCGATCAGCATGCGAGTCGAATCATAATCAGAAAGCGAACACGGCGATCAGGATCAGGCCCGCGGTAAGCACTACCAGGAGCGCGCTGAGCAAGTCGTTGCGCCGCGCATTCTCGTCCGCCAGCCGCTCCAGTGTGGCGCGCAGCTCGCCGAAAGGGTCCTGCGAGAGGGCGCGGTGCACGAGCCTCGGCAACTGCGGCAAGGTCGCGGCCCAGAACGGCGCCTCGTGCCGGATCGCCTTAAGCACGCCGCGCCAGCCCACCTGCTCCCCCATCCAGCGCTCGAGGTAGGGCTTTGCGGTCTTCCAAAGGTCGAGATCCGGGTCGAGCTCGCGGCCCAGGCCCTCGACGTTGAGCAGGGTCTTCTGCAGCATCACGAGCTGCGGCTGCACTTCCATGTCGAAGCGGCGCGCCGTCTGGAACAGGCGCAGTAGCAGCTTGCCGAAATAGATCTCCTTCAGCGGCCGCGCGAATACCGGCTCGCAGACGGCGCGGATTGCGGCCTCGAACTCCTCGAGGCGCGTGCCGGCCGGCACCCAGCCGGCGTCGAGGTGCGCCTGCGCCGCCCGCCGGTAGTCGCGATTGAAGAATGCCAGGAAATTCTGCGCCAGGTAGCTTTTGTCGACGTCGGTGAGCGTGCCCATGATGCCGAAGTCGAGCGCGATGTAGCGGCCTTTCGCTTCTCCCTCGGTGGCGACGAAGATGTTGCCGGGATGCATGTCGGCGTGGAAGAACCCGTCGCGGAACACCTGGGCGAAGAAAATTTCGACTCCCGCGCGTGCGAGCGCGGGAATGTCGACACCCTGCTGCTCGATGATTTTTGTCTGGGAAATCGGGATGCCGTGCATGCGCTCCATCACCATCACGCGCTGCGAGCACAGCTCCCAATGCACTTCCGGAACCACCAGCAGGGTGGAGCCGGCGAAGTTGCGCCGCAGCTGGCTGGCGTTGGCCGCCTCGCGCATGAGATCTGATGCTCGAACTCCTTCACCACCTGCCGCGGCTTGAGGCGCCGCCCCTCGGCCCATAGCCGCTCCGCCAGCGCCGCCGCAGTCTGGAGCAGCGCCACGTCCTTGGCGATCTCCTCCTCGACCCGCGGCCGCAGCACCTTGACCGCGACCTCCCGGCCGTCGTGCAGGATCGCGAGGTGCACTTGCGCGATGGACGCGCTCGCGACGGGTTGCTTTTCAAACTTCAGGAACAATTCACCGATCGGCCGGCCCAGCGATCTTTCCACTTCCTTGATCGCGATTTCGGAAGGAAAAGGCGGCACCTGGTCCTGCAGCTTGGCGAGTTCGTCGGCGATGTCGAGCGGCAGCAGGTCGCGCCGGGTCGACAGCACCTGGCCGAACTTGACGAAAATCGGCCCGAGCGCCTCGAGGGCTTCGCGCAGCCTCTTTGCGCGCGGCTCTTTTCTGTTGAAAAAAACAAGAAAGACGTTCCCTGAGAGGCGCGGGACAAACTCGTGCAAGCCGAAACGCAGCCCGACGCTGAAGATGCGCGCGAGCCTGGCGAGCCTAGACAAAGCGGCGGATCCGCTGTTCCAGGCGCTCGACGCCGTCGCGCAGCCGGGCAGCCGCGCCGGCTAACTGGTCGAGCTCGGCGCGCCGTACCAGCAGCCGGCTCTCCTCGGCAAGGTAGTCGGCGAACGACTCCGCGAGCCTCTGCGCCGCGTCCGCCTGCCAGGCGGCGAAGCCCCGCAGCGCCCCGGCCAGCCGGTGCGCCGCGACGTCGCCCACCACCCGCGAAAGATCTTCCTCGAAATCCCAGCGCAGGTTGCGCGCGAGCAGCATCACCGCGTCGGCCAGCTTTGCGTTTCCGGAAATCTCGACTGCACGCAGGAAATGCTCCTGCCCGCGCAGCATTGCCGCAGGCGCTTCGGCTTTCAAGGCAATAACGAGCGACGCTGCTCCGTCCCCCGCTGCCCCGCTGAGGAATCCATTTTCCAGAACGGCAAAACGCAAGGCCGGAAACGGCGGCGCGCGCAGCTCGACCGTCTCTTGCGCAAACGGCGCGAGCCGCTCGCGCGCCCAAGGTTCTCCGGCAAGAAGGTGGTTCAGCGCTTCAGAGAGAAGTTTATGAATCAAGAATTGAGCCCGAGGAGGTGAATGAAAAAGGCCACCGAAGGTGGCCTTTTTGCGCTCCTATCCGCCGACCCCTATTGCATCTGCTGGATGCCGGCGAGCAGCCAGCCGCTGGAGCCGTCGGCGGGCTTGGCGAGGTTCCACACCTCCCCAAACGCCACCGGCGCCGTTCCCGGCGTCTCGCGCACCGTGCCCGAGAAGCGCACGCTCGCCCAATGCCTGTCGCCCTCGGTCGCGACCTCCAGCAGGTCCGCGTCGAGCGTGACGACATCGGTCTGCTGGGCGCCGCGCCCTCGTCCCACTACGTCTTTGCTCAGCTCGTCGAACAGCTCGGCGGTAGTGAACTCACGGATCTCGTCGAGGTTGCCGAGGTCGTTGGCCACCTGCAGCTTGACGAAATTGAGCTTGGCGCCGCGCAGGAAGCCGGCGGTGTCGAAGCCCGCGGGAATGGTTTGCTCTCGAGAAGTAGTTTCAGACGAGAAAGCTGCGGCGGGCAGCCTTATCGCTTCCGGGCCGATTCCGGCAAATTGGACGAGTCGCGGCGCCGCCTCCTCGCGCCGGCGCGCGAGCGCCTTGTACGCGATCACTCCGACGATCGCGAGCAGCGCGAGCAGCAACAGGCCGCCGAATCCGCTGCCGCCGAACATCGAGCCCAGCAACCCGCCGATCGCGAGGCCGCCAAGCATCGGCAGCCAACGGCTGAGGCCGGTTGGCGCAGGCTGCTGCGCGGCCTGCCCCGCCGGGGCCGCTTGCTGTTGCGCAGGTTTCGCCGGCGTGGAGGCGGGCGGCGTGCTGGTGACGCTGCGCTGCGTGCCGACGGAGCGGCTGCCGCCGAGCCGCGCCGCTTCGGCATCGTTCACCGCAAGCACGGCGCCAAGCAGCACGGCGCAAAGCCCGATCAGGAAATTTTTCATGTCTGGTCCCCCGAGACGCATCCGAACCGCCCATCCTATCACTACAGGCGATACCCTCGATGCACTGCAACAGCCCCGGCGGCGAGATTGAAGAACTCCACCTTGGCGAGCCCCGCGTTCTCCATCATCTGCGCGAGCGCCGCCTGGTCCGGGTGCATGCGGATCGACTCGGCAAGATACCGGTAGGCCGCGGTGTCGCCTGCGACGCGCTCGCCGAGCCAGGGCAGAACCTTGAGCGAATAAAGGTCGTAGGCACGCTCGAGCGGCTTCCAGATCTTCGAGAATTCAAGCACCACCAGCCGACCGCCGGGCTTGAGACAGCGCGCCATTTCGCCGAGCGCCGCCTCCTTGCGCGTCATGTTTCGCACGCCGAAGCCGACCGTCACGCAATCGAAATAGGCGTCGGGAAAGGGCAGTCGCTCGGCGTCGCACTGCACCGCGGGCGAAAGCACGCCCGCGTCGAGCATGCGGTCGCGGCCGCGCTCCAGCATCCGCCGGTTCAGGTCGGCGAGCCATACTTCACCTCCCGGCGCAACGCGCCGGGCGAGGGCGCAGGCAAGGTCGCCGCTGCCCGCGGCCACATCCAGCACGCGCTCCCCCGGGCGCGGGCGGGCGATGGCGACTGTGAACGCCTTCCATGCCCGATGCAGGCCGAACGACATCAAATCGTTCATCAGGTCGTAGCGCTCGGCGACCCGGTCGAAAACGGCTCCCACGCGAGCCGCTTTCTCCTGCTTCAGAACTTTTTCAAATCCAAAATCGGTTTCTTCCTTACCGGTCGCGCTCATTTGTCCTGCTTCCGCCCGCGGCCTCGAGCCTGGCGAGGTACTCCTTCCACATGCGGTCCTGGTTCTGGCCCAGAAAGTAGAGATAGTCCCAGGAATAGATGCCGGTGCTGTGGCCGTCGGAAAAGCTCGGCTGCACCGCGTA
>WNFM01237672.1_pt1 | contig 24058 bp, 17 predicted proteins | sample 5400271 | NCBI WGS metagenome assembly WNFM01 (sample SAMN13153352, study PRJNA577476) | soil metagenome | isolation source: 60 cm saprolite on Douglas fir-dominated hillslope | place: USA:California | collected 2013-09-17 | reverse complement strand
GCTTGTACAAATCCGAGGTGCGGCCGAAGGACAGCGAGAGCAGGGTATCGAGCGCCGCGAAATCCTTGGCCGTGGTCGAGAATGCCGGCGAGCGGAACGACACAGCGATCCAGGGCAGGGTGGGCGCCGGCCAGGTCACATGCGCGTACAGCGGGCCGTTCGGCGCGGGTTCAACCGGAATCGCCACCTTGTAGTTGCCGTGCTTCCACTTGCCCCAGTATTTTTCCACCAGCGCAAACGCGTCTTTGGCATTCACATCGCCGGCGATGATCACGGTGGTGTTTTCCGGGCGGTACCAGCGGTCGAAAAACAGTTTCGAATATTCGTACTGGTTGGGCATGTCCTCGATATCGGCGAGGAAGCCCATGGTGGTGTGCTTGTAGGTGTGCTTCTGGAAGGCCTTGTCGCGCATCACCTCGAACAATTTCGTGGTGGGGTTGGCGCTGTTCTTGTTGTACTCGCCCAGTACGGCGCGCGATTCGGTCTTGAAGGCGTCGACGGGATAGGACAGGTTCTGGAAGCGATCGGCCTCGACCTTGAGGATGATTTCCAGGTCTTCCTTGGCGAAGGTGGTGTGGTAATTGGTGTAATCGTCGGTGGTGTAGGCGTTTTGTCGCGCGCCGGATTTGGTGAGAATCTCCTGGTATTTTTCCGGCGGATAGGCCTTGGTGCCGCGGAACATCATGTGTTCGAAGAAATGCGCGAAGCCGGATTTGCCGGGCTCCACTTCATTGCGCGAACCGGTCTGCACCGGGATTTGCAGCGAGACGATATTGGGAAAGCCGGTCGGCACCACGATGACCTTGAGGCCGTTCGGCAGCGTTTTTTCGCTGGCGCTGAAGGGCAGGAGATCGGCTTTTTTGGTCGCACTGGCGGGCGCAGTGGCGGGCGCAGTGGAAGCGGCGGCGGTGGCGGGGCCAGAGACAGAAACAGGGGCAGCCTGCGCGGACGCGGACAGGAACAGTGCCGCCGCAATGGCAGATATGGATTTGAACAAGGGAGTCTCCTTCGAGGACCAACGTTTGTACGTCTGACAAACTCAAGCTGCGAAGGATAAAAGGATCGGCCGGGAAAGGAAAGAAATTCTGTAAGCCATATGTCGCCCGACATTGCGTGCGTGCGGCGCCCGCTTTACCATCGACGCCATTCGGTATTCATCGTTCGTCACCGCGACGGCATCTTCCACCTGCCCATGTTCGGCCTGCCCACCACTGCCACCGCGCCATTCTGTCCCTCCGAAGTCAAGGGCAGCATCACCATCCGCCGCGATGCCCCGCTGTGGCGGAGGATGGTCGGCTTCGCCGGACCGGGACTGCTGATCTCGGTCGGTTATATGGACCCCGGCAACTGGGCCACCGATATCGAGTCCGGCTCGCGCTTTGGCTACCAGCTGCTGTTTGTGGTGCTGCTGTCCAGCCTCGCGGCGATCCTGCTGCAAACGCTGAGCCTGCGCCTCGGCATCGTCGCCGGGGTCGACCTGGCGCGCGCCTGCCGCCAACGCTATAGCGCGCCGGTCAATCGCGGGCTGTGGCTGCTGGCCGAGCTGGCCATCGTCGCCTGCGATCTCGCCGAAGTGCTGGGAACGGCGCTGGCGCTGAACCTGCTGTTCGGCGTCTCGCTGCTGACCGGCATCGCCATCACCGCCTTCGATACCCTGATCGTGCTGGGGCTCAAGGGCAAGGGCTTTCGCCAGGTCGAGGCGATCATTCTCGGCCTGGTGGCGACTATCGGCGCCTGCTATTTCGTCGAGCTGTTCCTGATCAAGCCCGACTGGCCGGCCGTCGCGGCCGGCTATGTGCCCTCGCTACCGGCATTGCAGGGAGACAAGGCGCTCTATCTGGCGATCGGCATCCTCGGCGCCACGGTGATGCCGCACAATCTCTATCTGCATTCCTCGATCGTGCAGACGCGCGCGGTCGGCAATGACGTCGCCAGCAAGCGCTTTGCGCTGCGCTTTTCGACGCTGGATACGGTGATGTCTTTGTCGATTGCGCTGCTGATCAATTCGGCGATCCTGATTCTGGCGGCAACGGCGTTCCATGCCACCGGGCATCACGAGGTCGCCGAGATCCAGGACGCGCATCAATTGCTGACGCCGCTGGTGGGCAGCGCGCTGGCGGGCACCCTGTTCGGCATCGCCCTGCTGGCGGCCGGGCAGAGCTCGACTTTCACCGGCACTATCGCCGGGCAAATCCTGATGGAAGGCTTTCTCGATCTCAAGATTCCCTGCTATCAGCGCCGCCTGATCACGCGCGCGCTGGCCCTGGTCCCGGCGTTTCTGGCGGTATGGCTGATGGGCGAGGGCGCGGTCGGCAAATTGCTGGTGTTCAGCCAAGTGGTGCTGAGTTTCCAGTTGCCGTTTGCGATCTTTCCGCTGCTGCGCCTGACCGGCGACGCCAAAGTGATGGGCGTGTTCGCCAATGCGCTGCCGATCCGGCTGCTGGCCTGGACGGTGTTTGCGCTGATCACGGCGGCCAATCTGTGGCTGGTCTTCAAGGTGCTTGCCTGATCGCATTGCACAGGCGCGCGCGGCGAGGCGCACGGCGGCCATCTGTATAATCCGCGCATGACTTCGCATGCACTCCCGTTGCGCCACTTCCTGCTGGCGCTAGGCGTTGTTGCCATCTGGGGCAGCAATTTCGTCATCATCAAACTGGGGCTCGCGCATCTGCCGCCGCTGCTGTTCGCGGCCCTGCGCTTTGCACTGGTCGCAATCCCGCTGGTGTTTTTCCTGCCGCGCCCGCAGGCTTCATGGCGCAATCTGGCGGCCTATGGCCTGTTCATCGGCGTCGGCCAGTTCGGCCTGCTGTTCCTCGCCATGCAGGGCCATATCTCGCCGGGGCTCGCTTCGCTAGTGATCCAGATGCAGGTGTTCTTCACCATCTTCCTCGCGATGCGGATGACGCATGAACACGTCAAGCCGATGCAGTGGCTGGCGCTGGCACTTGCAGCCGGCGGCATCGTCGTGATCGCCGCGCATACCGACGGCAGCACCACGGTCGGCGGTCTCGCCATGATCCTGCTGGCGGCCCTTAGCTGGGCCTGCGGCAATATGGTGGTGAAGCGTGCCGGCAAGGTGAACATGGTGGCCTATGTGGTGTGGTCGAGCCTGTTCTCGGCGCCGCCGCTGTTCGCGCTCTCGCTGCTGTTCGAAGGTTGGCCGGCCATCGTCACTGGCCTGCGCGAGGCTGACGCCACCAGCTGGTTCGCGGTGTTCTGGCAGGCCACCGCCAATTCCATGTTCGGCTACGCCGCCTGGGGCTGGCTGCTGGCGCGCCATCCGGCGGCGACGGTCACACCGATGGCCTTGCTGGTGCCGGTGTTCGGCATGGCGGCCTCCAGCTGGTGGCTGCATGAGCCGCTGCCGGCCTGGAAGCTGATCGCGATGGCGCTGGTGATGGGCGGGCTGGCGATCAATCTGCTGCGGCGGCCGGGATAAGGCAGCCGGAATCGTTCAAGCGGCAGCCGGAATCGTTCAAGCCGAAAATGCAAATTCCAGCATTGGCGCGGGTTTTGAGACAAAAATGCTCCGAACGTCGCGCCAATACTGGAGTTTCAATTTGCGAAATCAGGGTCCGAGATTCTTGGCGAGGAAGGCTTCGAGTTTTTCGTAGAAGGCATAGCGGTTCTTCTCGGCGTAGAAGCCGTGGCCTTCTTTGGGGACCATCATCCATTCGAAGTTTTTGTTGGCGTTCTTCAGAGCAGTGCGCATGGCTTCGGCCTGTTCGGGCGGCGTCACCTCATCCTGGTCGCCATGTACCAGCAGCACCGGTATCTTGATTTTGTCGGCAAGGAAGGCAGGTGAATTTTGGCGTAATTTCTCCGGGTCATTGCCAATGGCCTTGGTGATGAAATTGATTCCCTTGTCGCTTGAGAATTTTTGTACTTGGGTCGACATTTTTGTCAAGTCATACAGCCCAGAGTAGCCGACCGCGCATTTGAAAAGCTCGGGTTCGGCAACGCTGGCCATCATCGCCGCATAGGCGCCATAACTGCCGCCGTATACGCAAATGCGTGATGCGTCGGAGATACCTTCAGCCGTCGTCCAGCGCACGCCATCGATCAGGTCCTGCACCATGCCTGTGGCCCATTGACCATATCCGGCATTGAAAAAATTGGCGCCGCGCCCGCCTGAACCGCGATAGTTGACCTGCAGGACGGCGTAGCCACGACTGGCGAGAAACTGCGAATCGGCGTCCCAGAACCATTCGTCATTTATCCCCTGCGGGCCGCCATGGGGCAATAAGACGAGGGGCAGCTTCTTGCCGTTGCTACCCGGGGGCAAAGTCAGATAGCCGTTCAACTCGAGGCCATCGCGGGCCTTGAACTGGATAGGCTTGCGCTCTGCCATGCGCGCTGCTTCAATCAAAGGCTGGAGGGCGACGAGAAAGTCGGCACTCTTGGTTTTGCGGTCGAAGATGTAATACTCACCGGGCTCACGGTCGCTGCTGACAATGAACAGTAATTTGCTGCCATCGGCCGAGAAGCTCGCAAAGTTGACGTATGAGCCAGGAAATTGCGCGCGAATCTGCTTGTGCAGAATCGCATCGGGAGAATTTTCGTCGATATAGTGAATGGTCGGAATTCCAACCGAGGTGGCCGTGGCAAACGGTTGGTAGGGTGCAGGCCCGTACTGAATGCGATCGATATCACCTGATTTTTCGCGGGCTATCAATTTCCGCTCGCCATTGGCCATTTGCTGGCGCATTAATGCATCTGGCCCACCGTTTTCGCTGAACAGGAAAAAGAATCCCTTGTCGTCGGGCGTAAAAACGAGGGGGTTGAAACCCTTGCCCAAGGACTCGGCGGGGATTGGCGTCCATTTGTCCTCAACCTGGCTGCGCAAGTAGGCAATGGGCTCGAGATTGTCACCTGCTCCCGCTGCCACGCGTGGCTTGCCGTCATGCTGGAACAGGTAGCCGAGATCCTTTGCGCCAACATCGGCAACCAGCTTGCGCAGGCCATTGGTCGCGTTGACTTCGTAAATCGGGGTGTGCGCAATGAGGCTGCCCCATTTGCGCTCGCGGAGCATGAAGGTTCCATCGAGCTGGTCCGGAATGTAGTGAATATAGCCGCTGCCGTAATCATCCAGGCCATTTGACGCACCGCCTTGATAATAGGAAGTCCGACGATAGCCATAAAGGTAGCGCTGGTTCTGGCCATCGAAATCGGTTGCAAGAATTTCGCCGAGATTTACCGGTTGTTCGAGAAAGCCCAGATCCTGCGCCTTCGTCACGACCAGGCGGGTGTTGCTGACCCATTCAAAATTACTCGGCAACTCGAAAATCGACATGCGCATCGTGCTGACCAGCTTCATGTCGGCCAAGTCGTAAACCGACATTACCTTGGTATCGCGGCCATTAATCTCAATATTGACGCGCACAGCCAAGTATTTGCCGTCTGGTGAAAGCTTCGGCAAGCTATACATGCTTGGGTGAACAAAAGCGGCGATGGGTATGGGTTTGTCGGCCGCAGATACCAGATGGAAACCGGAAAGCGCGAAACCAAGAGCGAGTACAGACAAAAAGCGAAACGACATGGATATTCTCCCCATTTTTTGGTAAACGAATTCGCGCAACAACAAGTGCACAATTCATCGGCGAGTATCCTACCGTCCCTGACGTGAATTGTGAGCATTTTTTTCCATCGAATTTTCATTCCTACCTGAGCGGGTAGTTCTTGCTAAAGCACAGAGGCCTGTAGCGTCATGACACGGCTATCATCTTGTTTGCGCATTTACCATGTTCCTGTTAGAAGAGCCTTTCCATTATTCGATTCGCCTTGTTTCCCATTCCCATGAAAAAACTGCTCAGTCCCGTTATTGCCGCCGTCGCACTGCTCGCCGGCTGCGCCACCTACATCCCGCCCGGCGCCAAGGCCGATTTGCAGGCGTTCGCGCCGGCCAATATCCAGGCGGGGTTCGAGCTGAAACCGACGTCGCCATTTCCGGCCAGCATTGCCGCAGTGCGGGTGCAATCGCCCAACTACACCAATTATCATTTGCAGTCGAACGGCGGGGCGTATGGCACGGGCCGTTACTCGGTCATTATGACGCGCGAAGTCGAACAGGCGAGCCAGTTCGAACGCATTGCCGGGCTGTCGCAGGTCGCCGGCATCGTCACTCTGAACCGCATGTTGCTGCCGGCCCGGCTGGACAGCGACAAGGAGATACGCGAAGCGGCGTCGCGCCTGCAGGCCGATCTGGTCTTCCTGTATACCTTTGATACGGCGTTCTTTGATGTCGACGTGGCCAAGCCGCTGAGCGTCATCACGCTCGGCCTCTCGCTAACGCACAAGATTTCGATCAGTACCACCGCTTCGGCGTTGTTGCTGGACACGCGCACCGGCTATGTCTATTCGGCGTACGAAGTGACCACGCGAAAAGACGCCACGGCGACTTCGTGGGGCTCGCGCGATACCGCCGATGAAGGCAGGCGCGATACCGAACGCGAAGCTTTCGGCAAACTGGTTGAAGAATTCATCGCCAGCTGGCCCAAACTGCTGGAACGCCATGCTAGGCGCAATGGATGATGTGTCGTGCTTGCCGTGATTGACGTTACCGGCATCGATCCCATCCGCGGGCAGTCGCCGTTTTTGCACCCCGCAGGCCTTCATCGTCAACCCTCGATATGCTAAGGTGACAGCACTTTTTTACCGAGGTGCCAATGAAATCTGCTTCCTTCCCCGCTTTTTCCCTGATGCGGATCGGCCGCATCGCTTCGCTGTCGGCCATGCCGCTCCTATTCGCTGCCTGCACCGCCATGGGCCCGGTCGCCAGCCATTATCCGGATGCCGATCTCGCGGTGGCGCGCCAGGCGATGGCGCAGGCGCAGAGCAGCGATCTCGCCTACGATCTGGTCGCTTCACTTACCACCGAAGTCGGCCCGCGCTCGGCCGGCTCGCCGGGCGATGCCGCCGCCGTGGCCTGGGCCAAGGCGAAGCTGACGGCGCTCGGGTTCGACCGGGTATGGACCGAGCCGGTGCACATCAATGCATGGATTCGCGGCGTGGCGCGCGCCGAAATCGTCGCGCCTTATCCGCAGCCGCTCACGGTGGCGGCGCTGGGCAACAGCGTATCCACGCCGGCCGAGGGGATTAGCGCCGAGGTGGCGTACTACGAAAATTTCGACGCGCTGAAAAATGATGCCTCCGATCGCGCCAAGGGCCGCATCGTGTATATCGACAATGCCATGGAGCGCGCGCGCGACGGCAGCGGCTACGGCAAGACGGTGCCCGGTCGCGGCAATGGCGCGGTCGAAGCCGCCAAGCGCGGCGCGCTGGCGGTGGTGATCCGCTCGGTGGGCACCGATCACGATCGCATGCCGCATACCGGCATGATGATTTACAAGGACGGGGTCACAAAAATTCCGGCGGCAGCGGTATCGACGCCCGACGGCGATCTGATCCGCCGCCAGGTGCAATCGAAGCAGCCGGTAAAACTTTCGCTGTTCATGCAGAACGCGACGCACGCCGATATGGAGTCCTTCAATGTGCTGGCCGAAATGCGCGGCAGCGAGAAGCCCGATCAAATCGTCGCCATTGGCGGCCACCTCGATTCGTGGGACTTGGGCACCGGCGCCATCGACGACGGCGCCGGTGTGGCCATCACCGTGGCGACCGCCAAGATCCTGCGTGATGTCAGCGCAAAGCAGGGCGTGATACAGAAGCGCACCATCCGCGTGGTGCTGTTTGCCAATGAGGAAAACGGCTTCGATGGCGCTTTTGCCTACACCCGGACGCATGGCGGCGATCGCCACCAGCTTGTTGCCGAAGCCGACCTTGGCTCCGATCGGGTGTATCGGCTGGATACCGGCGTCAATGAAGCGTCGCTGCCGTGGCTGAAGGAACTGGGCCCGATGCTGGCGCCGCTGGGCATCGAGATGGGCCCCAACACCGGCAAGGCTTCTTCCGACCTCGGCCATATCGGCGGCACCCACAATTTGCCCGCGGTATCCATGCACCAGGACGCCAACCGCTATTTTGATCTGCACCATACTGCCAACGACACCCTCGACAAGGTGGATCCGGCTAACCTGAAGCAGACTGTGGCGGCGTGGACGGCGATGGTGTGGCTGGCGACGCAGGCGAGCGTCGATTTCAGTGGGGCGCCGGTCAAGAAGGACTGAGTCGCATACTGCACAAATAAAAACAAAACTCCAGCACTGGCGCGGCGTTTGAGCCAAAAATGGCTGGAAAGGCGCGCCAGTGCTGGAGTTTCAAATTCTGTAACCCGCCTCTCGGCGCTTTCTAGTTTCTGCTTGCCATGTCCGAATTGAGTTTTCGCATCGCCCAACCCGCTGACGCCGCCGCCATTGTCGCGGTGGTCAATGCCGCCTATCGCGGCGATTCCAGCCGCGCCGGCTGGACCACCGAGGCGGATTTGCTCGACGGCGTGCGCACCCACGAAGCCGAGATCGTCGCGCTGATCAAAGCGCCGGGCTCGATGATCCTGCTGTGCTTTGACGGCGGTATGCTGCTGGGCTCGGTGCATTTGCAACGCGTCAGCGAGGACGGCGAACAAGCCGCCTTTCTGGGCATGTTTGCGGTCAATCCCGGTTTGCAGGCGAAGGGCATCGGCAAGCGATTGATGGCGGGGGCCGAAGCCGCTGTGGTGCGCGAATGGGGTGTGACAAAAATGCTGATGGACGTGATCACGGTGCGCAGCGAATTGATCGCCTTCTACCAGCGCCGCGGCTACCAACTCACCGGCAAGCTCAAGGCCTTTCCGGTGAGCCCCGAGCTTTGGACGCCCAAGGCGGGCGATCTGAAACTCGCCCGCCTCGAGAAATCCCTGCGCTGACTAACCCTTGGCGGGCGCAACGCTGCTGCCGCCCATGGCCCTGAACAGATCGGCCACGGCGGCGCGGAAGGCGCGCTCGGCTTCGATGCGGTTCAGCTCGGCGTTGATCAGACTGCGTTCGTTATCGATCACCTCCAGCTGGCTGGCCACGCCACTCGCAAAGCGCAGCTTGGCCAACGAGTAGGACTGGTTCAGGGCGCTGACGCGCCGGCTTTCGGCATCGAATATTTCGCGCGCCTTGGCTTGTGCGCTGACGGCGTCCTGCACCTCGCGAAAGGCGTTGGCAATGGTGTTGCGGTATTGCGCCAGCGTCTGTTCATTGCGCGCCCTGGCGACCGCAACCTGCGAACCGACACTGCCCGCGGTCCAGATCGGCTGCGTGAGATCGCCGGCGAAATGCCAGATACGTGCCGGGCCGGTGAACAGATTGGACAGTGAGGCGCTTTCGCTGCCCAGCAGGCCGGTCAGCGAAATCGAGGGGAAATAGGCGGCGCGGGCGACGCCGATGCGCGCATTGCTGGCGATCAGCTTCTGCTCGGCCTCGCGCAGATCGGGCCGGCGCAGCAGCAGGTCCGAAGGCAGGCCGGCGGGAACGGCGAGCGCGACCTGCGCGCCGGTATCGGCGGTCGCCATGGCATCGGCCTTGCTGCGCTCGATCTGCGCATCGAGCACCGCGCGCGGCGAGCGGCCGAGCAGCACCGCCAGCGCGCGTTCGGTGGCGGCGCGGTCGCGTTCCACCGGCGGCAACTGCGCCAGATTGGCCTCATGCTCGGCCAGGCGCTGCTGGTACTCGAAGCTGGATACCACGCCCGCATCAAAGCGGACTTTCTGCATGTCCAGCGATTCCTTCGAGCGCTGTACGGCGAGACGCGTCGCATCCAGGCGCTGGTCCAGCGCGACCAGATTGAAGTATGCGGTGGCGACTTGTGCGGCCAGGGAAATCCGCACCGTGTCGCGCGCGGCCTCGGAGGCCAGCAGCTCGGCGCGCGCGGCTTCAGTGGCGCGACGGTACTTGCCCCAGAAATCGATTTCGTAGGACACATTCAGCGCCACCCGGTTGGTGGTGGTTTGCAGCGGCACGCCGGGCTGGGTGAAGCTGCCGGCGCCGGTGGCGCGATCGCGACTGCGTTCCGCGGTGCCGTATACCGAGGGAAACTGGTCGCTGCGCACAATGCCCAGTTGCGCCTCGGCCTCGGCCAGGCGGGCGACGGCCACCGCCAGGTCGGTGTTGTTGTGCAGCGCTTCATCCACCAGGGTATTCAGCCTGCCATCACCGTAAATCGTCCACCAGCGTGCGTTATCGCCGGCGACAGCCGCGGCGCCGGCGGGGGTCGCCGGCCAGGTCTGCGGCAGTTCCAGCGCCGGGCGTTTGTAATCGGGGCCCACCGCACAACCGGCGAGGGTAGTGACGACGGCAATACTCGCAAGAGATCGCATCGGCAGCTTAATCATTGAAATCTCCTTTGTTCAATGGCGTGTGCATCGGCGGCTTGATGCTGCCGGTGGAACGCGCATGTGCCAGTTCGGCTTCATCGACGATCTCTTTTGCGCTCTTGGTCTCGGTGAGTTTTCGGTCGGTGATGATTTTGTAAAACAGCGGCACGAAAAATATGGCCAGGAAGGTGGCGGCCAGCATCCCGCCCATCACGCCGGTGCCGACGGAATGGCGCGCGCCGGCGCCGGCCCCCGAGGACAGGGCGAGCGGCATGACGCCGAGAATGAAGGCCATCGAGGTCATCAGGATGGGGCGGAAGCGCAGGCGCGCAGCCTCCAGCGCGGCGGCCGCAGCCGACATGCCTTCCGCCGATTTGTAGACGGCGAATTCCACGATCAGGATCGCGTTCTTGGCCGAAAGGCCCAGCAGGGTCACCAATCCGATCTGGAAGTACACGTCATTGGTGAGTTGCGCCCTGCCGAAGAATACGCCGACGTGACTGACGAGCCAGATGGCGAACAGCGAGCCGAAGATGCCGAAGGGCATCGCGAGCAGCACCGACAGCGGCAAGGACCATTTTTCGTATTGCGCGGCGAGAATCAGGAAGGCCATCAGGGCCGCCAGGGCCAGCGCGATACCGGAGGTGCCGGAAGAACGTTTCTCCTGGAACGAGGAACCGGTCCAGTCATAGCTCATATCGGACGGCAGTACCTGCGCGGCGATCCTTTCCATCTCGGTGATGGCCTCGCCGGACGAGTGGCCTGGCGCGGCCTGCCCGAGCAACTTCACCGCGGGCAGGTTGTTGTAGCGATCCAGCGTGTCGGGCCCGGCGGAATATTCCACCTTGGCGAACGCCGAGACCGGGATCAGGGCGCCGCGATCGCTTTTCACATAGATGCGTCCGATATCGTCCGGTCGCTTGCGGTACTGGCTGTCGGCCGACATCAGCACCTGCCAGGCGCGACCATATTTATTGAAATCGTTCACGTAATAGGTGCCCAGCGTCGCGGCCAGGGTGTTGAAGGCGCTGTCGAGCGGGATGCCGAGCGCCTTGGCTTTTTCCCGATCGACATCGATTTTCAATTGCGGCGATGACGATTTCCACAGCGTCTGCACCCCGGCCAGGATCTTGCTCTGGCTGGCTGCGCCCTGGATGGCGCCGATGGCCTGGGCCAGCTTGGCCGCTCCGCCTTCGCCCCGGTTCTGCAAATAGACCTCGAAGCCGGCCGTGTTGCCGAGGCCGAAGATCGGCGGCGGGTTGAAGGCCAGCACCAGCGCCTCCTTGATGCCGCCGGTCTTCATGAAAAACTCGCCCACCAGTTGCTGGGTGGAAATCTTGCGTTCGTCCCAGTGCTTCTGCGTCACGAAGACGGTAGCCGCACTGTTTTTGTAGCCGCCGCCCAGAAAGTCGAAGCCGGTGAAGGCGATCACGTATTCATTGGCCGGATTGGAGCGGATGGCGGCGACCACTTCGGTCATCACCTTGTCGGTGCGCTCCAGCGAAGAGCCCTCCGGCAGGAACACGGCGGCGATGTAGTAACCCTGGTCCTCGTCGGGCACCAGCGAGCCTGGTGTGAACTTCCACAGGCCGGCGGTGATGACAACCATGCCGAGAAACAGGATCACGCCCAGCGCGCCGCGCCGGATCATCCACAGCACGCCCCCGGTGTAATGCCGCGTGACGCGCGCGAACCAGCCGTTGAACCAGGTGAAGAAGCGCCCCGGCGTGCGCGCCTGGCCTTTCAGTACCACCACGCACAGCGCGGGCGTCATGGTCAGCGCGATCAGGCCGGAAATCACCACCGAAATCGAGATCGTCACCGCGAACTGGCGATACAGTTCGCCGGTGAGGCCGCCGAGGAAGGCGATCGGCACGAATACCGAGACCAGCACCAGCACGATGGCGATCACCGGGCCCGTGACTTCGTGCATGGCCTTGATCGCGGCCTCGCGCGCCTGCAGGCCGTCTTCATGCATATGGCGCTCGACGTTTTCCAGCACGACGATGGCGTCGTCCACCACGATGCCGATCGACAACACCATGCCGAACAGGGTCAGGGTATTGATCGAGTAACCGAGCAGTTGCAATCCGGCAAAAGTGCCGATCAGGGACACCGGCACCGCGGCGAACGGGATCAGCGTGGCGCGCCAATTCTGCAGGAACAGGAACACCACCAGAAACACCAGGGCCATGGCTTCGGCGAGGGTCTTCACCACTTCGCGGATCGACACTTTTACGAAACGCGTGGTGTCGTAGGGCACGGAATAGGTCAGGCCCTCGGGGAAGCGCGCCTTCAGCTTGGTGAGCGTGGTATTGACGTCTTCAGCCACACTGAGCGCATTGGCGCCGGGCTGCAGGAAAATGCCGATGAGCGTGGCCGGCTGGCCATTGACGCGGCCGATGAAATCATAGTCCTTGGAGCCGAGTTCGACACGGGCGATATCCTTCAGGCGCAGGCGATTGCCGTCCGGATTGGAGCGCACGATGATGTTCTCGAATTCTTCGGCGGCAATCAGGCGGCCCTTGGTGGTAATGGTATAGACCATTTCCTGGCCGCCGCCATTCGGGCTTTGGCCGATCTTGCCGGCGGCGAACTGCGCGTTTTGCTCGTTGAGCGCGCGCGTCACTTCATCGACAGTCACTTTCAGCTGCGTCATGCGATCCGGCTTCAGCCAGATGCGCATGGCGTAGTCCTTGGCGCCGAAGATCTGCACATTGGTGGTGCCGGGAATGCGCTTGATGTTGTCCAGCACATTCAGCGTCACATAGTTGGAGGTATACAGATCGTTGAAGCGGCCGTCGGGCGAATAGAAGGCCAGCACCTGCAGGAAGGCGGACGAGCCTTTTTCGACCGTGACGCCCTGGCGGCGCGTTTCCTGGGGCAGCTTGGCCTCGACCTGCTTGACGCGGTTGTTGATGTTTTGCGCGGCCTTGTCGGGATCGGTGCCGATCTCGAAGGTCACCTGGATGGTGACGGTGCCGTTCGAGGTCGAGGTCGAAGACATGTACATCAGGCCCTCGAGGCCGGTCAGCGCATTTTCGATGGGAGTGGCGACGGTCTGTTCGATCACCTCGGCGGAAGCGCCGGGATAGACCGCAATCACCTGCACTACAGGCGGCGAGATTTCCGGATATTGCGCGATCGGCAACGCGCGCATGGCCGCCAGGCCCGCGATCACGATGAAGATCGAGATCACGAAGGCAAAGATGGGCCGGTCAATGAAGAAACGTGAAAACATTGGGGATATCCTTTGCGCTTACTTGGCGGCGGGTTTGTCGGCGGATTTTTCGGCCGGCTTTTCCGCCTCGGGCTTGCCGGCGGGTCCGCCCGGCGCCTGCGCTGCGGCCTTGGCGGCAGCTTCGGCCTCGGCGGCGGTCATCGGATGGAGAGATTGGCCGGGGAAGAAGATTCGTGCCATACCGTCGATAACCACCTGGTCGCCCACCTTGAGTCCGTCGCGGATCACCCAGCCGTTGTGTTCCTTGCCCTCAAGCGAGACCCATTCGCCAGGTACCACCGGGCGCGGTTCTGCGGCAGGCTTGCCATCCTGACCCTTGCCGACCAGGTACACATATTTGCCCGTCGGCCCGTCAAGCACCGCGCGCTGCGGGACCACGATGGCGCCGGGACGCCTGGCGCCCGTAAGCACCACGCGCACAAACTGGCCGGGCGTAAGCACGCCGTCGGCGTTCGGAAATTCGGCGCGCGCGGCGTAGGTGCCGGTATTGGCGTCGGCCTTGTAATCGGTGAAATTCAGTTTGCCGACGGGTTTCAGCGCCTGTCCCTCGGAGGTCTTGAGCCTGACCACATAACCACCGGGCGGCAACTTCAGGGCACCCGAGGCGAGCTCGGCCTGGGCGCTGTTGCGCTCGTTCTCGGTGATCGAGAAGTTGACATGAATCGGATCGGTCTGTGCCATCGTCGCCAGCAGGCTGTCGCTGGCGGCATTGGCCAGCGAGCCTTCCATCTTGAGCGCGCGGCCAATCGAACCTGAAATCGGCGCCACGATATTGGTGTATCCCAGATCGACCCTGGCACTGGTCAGCTGCGCCTGCGCTTGTTTTTGCTGCGCGCGGGCAACATCGAAAGCGGAGGCCGCGCTATCCCATTCTTTCTGACTGATGGCCTTGGCGTCGATCAGCGGTTTCAGGCGGTTGTATTCGCGTTCGGCCTGTTTCAGATTGGCGTCGGCGCTGTCGAGCGCGGCTTCGGCCTGTGCGGCAGCGGCGGCGTAGGTGGCCGCGTCGAGACGAAACAGGGGGGTGCCCGCCTTGACGAAACTGCCCTCGGCATAGAGCCTTTTTTCGATGATGCCGTTGACGCGCGCGCGGATTTCGACCTCGCGTGAACCATTGGCCTGCGCTACATATTCCTGCTCGACGCTGACTTCCTGCGGGGCCACCGCCTGGTAGGTCACGGCGGCCGGGGGCATACCGCTCATGCCGGCGGCGCCCGCGCCACGGTCGCAGGCGCTCAAGGCCAGCATCAATGTCACCGCGATCGCGGCGGCTACTGCAGTTTGGGGCCCGAGGGCCCGGACGGAGACAGGGGTGGATATCATTGAACGTTCCTTTTCTGCGGCAATAGTGGTCATAACGAATGAAGTGCGGAAATTGAGAATGAAGTACGAAAATTTAGAGTGAAGTACGAAAATTTAGAGTGAAGTACGAAAATTGACATAAGGCAAGCCAAGGCGGGCGCACTTGCGGGAAAACGGGATAACGGGTAGGATACATACATACGTGCATGTATGTAAAGTGAAATCTGCATGACAACGTTGCTGGCACCACAAAACGGGTGGCGGCGTTAAAGAAAAGCGGTACGAGAAGCAGCCAAGGAGCAGCACAAGGATGGCCAGGAAGACCAAAGAGGAAGCCAACGAGACGCGCAGTCTGTTGCTGGATACGGCGGAACGGGTATTCAACGAAAAGGGCGTCTCGCGCACTTCCCTGAACGAAATCGCCGAGGCTGCGGGCCTGACCCGCGGCGCGATTTACTGGCATTTCAAAAACAAGGCCGATCTGTTCGATGCAATGATGGAGCGGGTCACCCTGCCGATGGAAGAAATGGTGATACGTTCCGGCGACCAGTCACTCAACGACCCATTGACTTATATCCGCACCTGCGCCATCAATGTGCTGGTGCGCACCGCAAGCGACGAACAATTGCAGCGCGTATTCGATATTTTTTGCCATAAATGCGAATTCGTGGCCGATATGCTCCCGATGCGCGAACGTCAGCTGGAGGGCCGTAACGCCTGTCTGTTGCAGGTGGAGGAGGGGATTCGTCATGCCATCGACAAGGGACAGCTCCCGGCAACGGTAAACCCGCGTCGTGCCGCCATCGGCATGCATGCCATGATCGATGGGCTGATTGCCAACTGGGTGCTCGACCCCGGCTATTTTCCGCTGGCCAGGGAAGCCGAAGGCATGGTCGATATCTATCTTGCCGGACTGGGAGCCAAACCGTTGAACCTCGCACGGACACCGACCGTCTGCGAGCCGAAGAAGGTGGCCGCCGGCAAACGAATTGCCGGCGCGGACTGACGGCGCCGCGCGCAGGTGATCTTGCCTAACGCAGGATCAGTGCAATCGACAGGCCGATGGCCAGCACCGCCAGCAAGGCGACAATACCGAGCGCGACATACATGGGCAGGCGGCTTTGGGGCTCCGGTTCGCCATACGCATCAAGTTGCAGGGTGGGGGTGGTATCGGCCGGCACGGGTGCTGCTGCCAGCGCTGGCGCTGGCGCGCGCTTGACAGGGGCCGATTGTGGAGCAACCGGCTGGCTGGGTGCTTCTCCTTTGTAGGCGCGCATTTTCTGCGTTTCGGAAATGTAATCCGAAAAATCGGCCGTCTGGTTGGTCATGGCCGCAAGTTTCAAGGTGGCGTCGAAGGAATCGAATTTCTTGGCTAGCTTGAGCGGTTTGACCTCTTCTTCGGCTTCTTTTTTCTGATAGCGGCCGCCGATACCCAGGGCATCGAGCGAAACCGGCTTGGGTTGCGAAGGCGCCTGGGTGGCGATGATTTTCGCACCCGGCGCAGCGCTCGCCAGCTGACGCTTGACCTCGTTCAGGTCCTGGGCGAATTCGCGCATGCTCTGGTAGCGTTCATCGATTGTCTTGGCCAGCGCCTTGGCGACGATCAGGTCGAGCATGGTCGGCACATCGGCATTGGCGCTGGACGGCGGCGGCGGCGGGTGGTTGACCGTGGCGTACATGATGGCATTGACGTTATCGCCATCAAACGGCGGCGTGCCCGTCAGCGTCTCGTACAGCACCACGCCGAGTGAAAAAATATCGGTACGGTGATCCAGCGCGCGGCCGATGACCTGCTCGGGGGACATATAACGCGGGCTGCCGAGAATCAGGCCGGTCATGGTCTTTACGGCCGAGGCGGACATGCGGGCAATGCCGAAATCGGTGATCTTGGCGAAGCCCCCGCGCACGATCATGATGTTCGATGGCTTGACGTCGCGATGGATGATGTCGTTCTCGTGCGCCGCGCCCAGGCCCAGGGCTACCTGCGCGATCCAGTCCACGGTCGAGGCCACTGCCGGTCGCTCGCCCGTCGCCAGGATGTCCTTGAGTTCCTTGCCCTCCAGGAATTCCATGGCCATATAGGCCATGTTCTCGTTGCGGCCGACGTCGTAGATGGTGACGATATTGGGGTGGTTCAGGCGTCCAGCAGCCTTGATTTCCTGCTGGAAGCGCGCCTCGTATTCGGCCTGATCGTCCTTGTTGAGCGACAGGTTGACGGTCTTGATCGCAACGGTGCGATCGATCATCGGATCGACAGCCTTATAGACTACGCCCATCGCGCCTTGGCCGATGGTCGAGAGAATTTTGTAACGGCCCAGCGTTTCGATCATGGAAGTATTATTTTTTCGCCGGATTAGGTTTCTGTTTGGACTTGGCCGCCCGGAACGAGGGCCCCCATGAGGGGTGGCCGGCTTCGGCCGGCTCCAGGTTAAAGTCCGGCTTGAGTTGCAGGATTTTTTCAAATTCGGCGCGGCCCAGCGAACCGCGGTTGCTCAGGCAATAGCTGAAGGCTAGGTATTTGCGAACCCGGATCTGCTCGCTGTCGGAAAGAGATTCCTTAAGGGCCTCCTGAAAGGATTTGATGGTCTTGTTATAGTCGGCCGCGTCGTAAGCCGTCATTCCCTCGTTGATGCGCTGGTCGGCCACCGACGGGGCAAGAAGGGCTGGCAGCAGCAACGGAAACCGGGGTTTGCGTGCTTCGCCCTCGTTCTTGACCGCCTTGAATACCGGGCCCCACGCGGGGTGCCCGGCCTCGGCCGCTGGCAGTTCGAATTTGCTATCCAGGGCGAGAACCTTCTGGAACTCGTCCTTGCAAGCCGCTTCCCGTCCGCCGAGGCAATGAATGAACGCCATATGCTTGCGCGCCGTCACCTGCTGCGGAACGGTCAGCACGCCGCTGTCGAGTGCGAGCAGAAAGTTCTTGATTGCCTCGTCGTAGGCGCCAGCCTCGTAACGTTTCAGGCCGTCGCCGAGGTTAAGTTGCGCGCGGTCAAATCGCTGCTTCCTGGCGACTTCATCCGGCGAAGGCCCGGCCGGGGTGGTCGGGGGCAGCACGCATCCCGCAAGCACCATCAGCGCGAACACGGCCGAACCCAGCAGACGCCACGACGCGTATGCAGGCTCGGCCTCGCCATCTGGATGAATGCGATGATCGGCAGAAAGACACATTATGTTGACGGACCTTGAATGCGATGGTGGGCGACAAAATTTCGGGATTACGCTTTGTCGCGGGCTACTGGAACTTGTGCTTGATCCCCAGTTCTTCTTTCGACTTTATTTCGATATTGGCAACGAACGGCGCGAAAGTCGTGTTCTTGATTTCTATTTTGTACTTGCCGGGCGCCAGCCGGGTTTGTTTTAGTGGCGGTGATGCGCCGATCGATTTGCCGTTGATGAATACATTTCCCCAGGGCTGGACGCTGAAATTGACGACACCCTGCAGCGCAGCAAGTCTCGCGGCTTCCGCTTTGGCGGCTTCGACCTTGGCGGCGTCAATCCTGCTTTGTTCGGCCTTGGCTGCTTTGTCGTCGACGGCAGCGGCCGGGTTGTCCGGCGACGTGGCATCCACTGCGGCGGGCTCAGCCGCGCCGCTCGGTACTTGCGCCGCGGCGGGTGGAGCTGTCGCTGTTTCAACCGGCGCCACTTTTGTTGCGGCAGCCGTTGCGGCCATTGCCGGCCTGTCCCCTGGTTTTTTGACGATCAGCGCAAACAGCAGGGCCAGCACCACCACGGCCAGGGCGCCGCCGACCATGGTGAGTTTCTTGTGGTCCTGCAACAGGGCGAGGAGGCCACCGCTTGTCGCCGCCGCATCCGCGGCGGGCGCATCCTGACCCTTGAGTGGATAGGTGCCGTTCGACACCCCCAGGCCACCCGCGCGCACCTTGGTGTTGGTGGAAGCGGCGCGGTCAACCATGCCGGCCTTGGCTTGGTTGAAGGCGGCGGCCGATTCACCGACGATATAAATTTCATGCTCGCGCACATGCTTGTCGGTGCGCGAGCCTTCGTATTTGAAGAGCTTGGCGTACTCATCGGAGATCACCGACACCACATCGTAATAGGAGCGCGACACGACGATCTGGCCGGGATGGGCGAAACTCATGATGCGTTGCGCGACATTGATGCCGTCGCCGACGATATTGGGCTGGCCGTTGATATCGCGAATCAACTTTACGGGACCGAGGTTTACGCCGATGCGCAGGCTGAGTTCGTTGACGAGCTGGACATCGCCGCCCTGGGCATTGGCGGAAACGGCCTCGGCACGCTCGACCGCCGCGCGCGTCAGGAAATCGCGCATATTCATGCTCACGAACAGCGCGTCCTCGGGGTCGCCGAGGAAACTGAGGGCGGCACCGTCGCCGGTGTCCAGAATGATGCGCTGATCGGGTGCGACATCCTTCAGCGAATCGGAAAGAAGGGAGGTGAAACGATCCTTCAACAGGATCTGTTCGGAAACGGACTGCTTGGAATAGCCGACAATATCGACAAAGCAGACGCTGCCGATAAACGTACGATTTCCTTGCTCGAGCATGGCGTTCACGATGATGGTCGCAATAAAACGTTGGATCGAATGCGGAATAGGGCGGCGACTTCAACAGCCGAAGCGCCGGGCGTATTGACTCCCCCGTAGTTTACCGAAAACTGCCGGGCTTTCGAAACCATATCAACCTCTCCCATTGATGGAATGTGCGGCGGCGCACATTAAGGAGCACATTTGTAAAGAATCTCGCCGCCCGTCCTGCTGTCCGGACCGAGCAGATAGACGAAGTGCGGGGCGAGGCTGTGCGCCGACGGCAGCGAAGAAGACAGCTCGCCGGGGTGGCTCTGGGCGCGCATCGGGCTGTCGACGGGCCCCGGGACGCAGACGCGAAAGCGCAGTGCCGGTGTCGCCGACATTTCGGCATTCCAGGTGCGGGCAAGTGTGGTCAGAGCGCTTTTGGCCGTGGCGAACACTCCCCAATAAGCGGTCGGCGTGATCGCGTGGGTTTCGGACAAAAAGACGACGGCTGCATCCGGTGCGCGTCTCAGCAGGGGCAGGCAGGCGCGCGTCAGCGCCGCCGGCACGGCGAGGTTTACGGTGAGATGTTTTTGCCAGGTATCCAGGTCCTGCAGACCCAGCGCCATCAGCGGCGAAAAATGCGAGGCGGCATGGAAGATCCCGTCCAGGCGTCCGAAAGCGCCGTGTATGGACTGCGCGAATCCATCGAGCTCCGCCTGCGTTGCGGCCAGGAAGTCGAGGGGCAGAATCGCCGGCTGCGGGGCGCCGGCGGCCTCGATTTCGTCGTACACGGTTTCAAGCTTGGCCATGTTGCGGCCATGCAGGATGACGCTGGCGCCGTGCGCCGCGAAAGCCAGCGCAGCAGTGCGGCCGAGGCCCTGGCCGGCGCCGGTTACCAGGATGACGCGGCCCGCGAGCAGCGAATTGACGGGGTGGTAAGCGGGCGGGAGGGTCGTAAAGGATTCGGAGGATTCAGTCATGGTCCGGTCAGGATATCGGCAGGGAGGCATGCGCCAGTTCGGCGGCGTGCGCGCCATTGCGCACTGCCGCTTCGAGTGTGGCCGGGTAGTCGCAGGCGACAAAATCGCCGGCCAGATAGAGGCCGGGCAGGGTGGTTTCGGCAGCAGGGCGTTTCAGGGCAGGGGTGCAGGCGAAGGTGGCAAATTTTTCGGCAATCACCTTGTACCATAGCGGCGGCGGCAGGGCGCCAACATGGGATTCGAGCTCCGCATGCACACGCTGCGCGAGTTCATGCTGATCCAGCGACTCATGCGGGCCGGAAGCCGAAATCACGGCGGCCACCAGCCCGCTTTTCCCGGACAAGTGCTCGCGATCGAAAAACCATTGGCAATGTCCTGACAGCTGGCCGAGCATGGCCTGCGGCAGCGGGACCGATTGCGCATACTGCAGATAAACGGTGTAGATGGGTTCGTAGTCGAACGCCTGCGGCAACAGCGTAACAGGAAGCGCAAGCGAATCGAGCTGATGCGGCGCGACCGCGACAATAACGCGCTCGAATAATTTTTGTTCGCTGCTCGCCGGCTCGGCCGTATGAACGGCCCATTGTTGCGTGCCGGCCCGGTCGACGCGATCAATGCGCACAACCCTGTTGCCGAGCCGTACCTCATTGCCCTGCGCCGCCAGCCAGACGGCAGCCGGCTCTGGAAACAGGGCCGATAAATCCGCACAGGGCAGGATCAGGTCGCTGGCTTCTCGGCTGGCGGCGAGCGCATCGCGCAATACACAGGCGAATACCTGCGCGGAGGCGAAGTCGGGCGGCGTGTTCAGCGCCGAGATGGTCAGGGGTTGCCACAGGCAGCGTACCAGCCGGGCCGGCTGTCGATAGTGATCCAGCAGGCGTGTGACCGACCAGGCCGGATCTACTGCAAAGCGGTCATGCGCTAGTCTGCGCATCAGGCGGATCGCCGCCCAGCGTTCGCCGAGGCCGAGGCCCGTTGCCGTCAGCAAGGCCCAGGCCAGATGCAGCGGGGCGGGCAGGCGCGGCGCGCGCAGGGAAAATTCGGGCGGCATGTCGAGTCGCAACGGGATGCGCCGCCAGGCCGCGGATGGAACGCCGACAAGCGCCATCATGCGCAGCAGTTCGGCATAGGCGCCGGACAGGATATGCTGGCCGTTATCAAGCGCTACCCCACGATAATCGATGCGCCTGGCGCGTCCGCCGAGGACCTTGCCGCCTTCAAACAGGATGGATTGGCGGCCCAGTTCGGCCAGCCTGACAGCGGCGGCCATCCCTGCATAACCACCGCCGATGATGGCGATACGGGGTGCCGCAACGCTCAATTCAGCACCCAGGTTTTCCAGGCGATCCACAGCTTGCGCAGCGGCGTCAGCGAAGTACGCTGATTGAGCACCTTGAAACCGTCGCGCTCAAGTTCCTCAAGCAGGGTGCGATAAATCGCCGACATGATGAGGCCGGGCCGCTGCGCGCGCCGATCTTCGGGAGCAAGTGCCGCAAATGCCGCGTCGTACAGGGATTGTGCGCGCTGCGACTGGAACGCCATCAGCCTTTCAAAGGCCGGGCTTTGCCGACGGTCGAGAATGTCGGCATTGCTCACGCCGTATTTCTGCAAATCGTCCTGCGGCAAATAAATGCGGTCGCGCCTCGCGTCTTCGCCGACATCGCGGATGATATTGGTCATCTGGAAGGCCAGGCCGAGATTTTCGGCGTACTGCAGGGTCGCAGGGTTGCTGAAGCCGAAAATGCTGGCCGACAACTGGCCGACGACGCCGGCCACGCGATGGCAATACAACTGCAGCGAGGCGAAATCCTGATAACGGCGGCGCGACAGATCCATTTCCATACCATCGATGATTTCATTCAGTCTGGCTTCATCGAGTCCGAAGTGCCGGGTCGCCGGTTGCAGGGCTTTGCTGACAGGATGTGTGGGATGCCCGGCGAACAGACTGGCAACTTCGGCGCGCCACCAGCCCAGTTTGGCGCGAGCCACGTTGACATCCTGCACCTCGTCGGCGATGTCGTCGACTTCGCGGCAGAAGGCATACAGGGCGGTAATCGCGCGCCGCCGTTCGGGCGGCAGAAAGCGGAAGCTGTAGTAGAAACTGGAGCCGCTCTGGGCGGCTTTTTGCTGGCAATATTCGTCCGGAGTCATCGGTGGCGTATCAGGTCGTTAGCAGGGCGCGCGGAGCGATTCTAAGCCAGTCCCATTTGCCCATTCTGGGTCGTTGGTGAAATATATCGCCCCGGACGGCATCGATTTTATCCAGTATGCAGGCGCCGCCCGCCACGATCAGCCGGAGTTCGATACCCATGCGGCCGGGTAATTCGCGCGTCAACGGTTTGCCGGACATGAGCAGTGTCCGCGCCCGTCCGCATTGAAAACGCATCATTTCCTGCCAGGCTGGGCCGGCATTGCCATCGGCAATATCGGCCTCGGATAAACCGAAGTTTGCCAGTTCGTCCTGTGGAACATAAACGCGTCCGCTGTCGTTCTTTTGCCAGTCGATGGCGATGTCCTGCCAGTGATTGATCAGTTGCAGCGCCGAGCAGATCGCATCCGACCAGGCGAGGTTTTGCGCATTGGCGGCACCATTGAGATGCAGCAGCAAACGGCCGATCGGGTCGGCCGACCGTCGGCAATAATCCATCAATTCGGCGAAATCGGCGTAGCGCGTCTTGACGACATCCTGTTTGAACGCGTCGAGCAGGTCGTGGAACAGGGTCAGCGGCAAATCGTGCTCGCGAATCACCGCAGCCAGTTTGACGAACAGGGCCGTAGCCGGCGCCACGCCACGCCCGATCCGGTCCAGTTCCAGGTGATATTCGTCCAGCAGTCGAATGCGCTCGGATGCGGGCAGTTCGCCTTCGTCCGCAAAATCATCCGCCGTACGCGCAAAGGCATAGATGATTTCGATCGGCCGGCGCAGATGCCCGGGCAACAGGAGCGAGGCCACCGGAAAATTTTCGTAATGATCTACTGGCACGGGTACAGATTTCTCAATGGGGTATCGCGGGAGTGGGCGGGTTAAGGTTAAGGCCGCCGCGCGCGGCGGCGGTTTCGTTCATGCCTGAAGTGACCGCGATTATATGTGTGAAAACAAAGGGTTTTCGGCGCCAGGCGCGAATAAAAAGTGCTTGCGCGCAATGCGGGGCACCCGCTTTGCGGTAAAATCGGGGCCAGGCGAAAGTGGCGGAATTGGTAGACGCACTGGATTTAGGTTCCAGCGCCGCAAGGCGTGGGGGTTCGAGTCCCTTCTTTCGCACCAACAATGATTTTCACCAGCGCCCGTTCCCGGCGCACTCGCTTATTTGCGCCGTTGGCGCCGTCAGTCTTTTCAAACAGGAATTTGTCATGCAAGCACAGGCCAGCACCAACAAACTCGAACGCAACCTGGTTCTCTCGCTGCCCGCGGTCGAGATCGAGTCGGAAATCAAATCGCGACTCAAGAATATCGCACGCACCGCCAAAATGCCCGGTTTCCGGCCCGGCAAGGTGCCGTTCAATATGGTTGCCAGCCAATATGGTTTTCAGGTGCGCCAGGAAGTGATGTCGGATGCCGTGCAGACCACTTTCTCGGTCGAGGTACAGAAGCAGAACTTGCGCGTCGCGGGTTTCCCCCGGTTTGCGCCCGCCAACAGCGGCGAATCGGCGGATAAATTCGAATTCACGGCGACCTTTGAAATCTACCCGGAAGTCAAACTGGGCAGTCTCGCCGGCAAAAAACTCGAGCGTTTCGGTGCGGAGGTTAGCGACAAGGATATCGACAACACTCTCGCGACGCTGCGCAAGCAGCGCGCGGCTTACGA
>WNFM01172294.1_pt2 | contig 24062 bp, 25 predicted proteins | sample 5400271 | NCBI WGS metagenome assembly WNFM01 (sample SAMN13153352, study PRJNA577476) | soil metagenome | isolation source: 60 cm saprolite on Douglas fir-dominated hillslope | place: USA:California | collected 2013-09-17 | reverse complement strand
AGGGCGTCCACGTCGAGCGTGCTGGCCGCGATCTCGGACGCGCCCGCGAGCAGCGCGAGCTGCCCCGCGCGCCGCTCTTCCGCCTGCCGCGCGTCGGCCTTGGTGAGGGCCACCGCGGCGCGGCGGCCGAGCGTTCCCAGCGTGGTGAGGTCCGCCTCCTCCCAGGCCGCGGCCGATTCCACCACGACGAGGCCGCCGAGCGTCCGGCCGCCCGCGGCCAGCGGCACCACGATCGCGTGCCGCCCGTCGTCCTCGTGCCCGAGACGCACGCTGCTCGGCGCGGCCCGGGCCAGGTACTGGGCGAGGGGGGTGCCGGCGAGGGTGGGTGGATCGCCGAGAAGCTCCAACGCCCGCGAGCGCTCGCCCCCGGCGACCTGCACGTCCTCGTTGCCGTCGAGCAGGACGATCACGGCCTCCCCGCCCGACAACCGGGAGGCCGCGCGCGCGATGGTCCCGAAGATCTCGGTGAGGTCGCGGTCCTCGACGATCGCCTTGTCGATCTCCCACAGCGCCTGCACCTGGGCCAGGTGGCGGCGCGAGCGCTGCACGAGGCGCGCGTTGTCGATGGCCGCCCCGAGCATGCCCCCGACGGCGGCCAGGAGTTCGATCTCGTCCTCCGCGAACGGCCGGACGGCATAGCCGCCGACGGGCATCATCCCCACCGCGCGCCCGCGCGCGTACAGGGGGACGAAGGCGACCGAGCGAAGCCCGCTCTGCCGGGTGGCCTCGCGCGCGTCGGCGGTGGCCGCGATGTCCGGCACGACCACCGGCCGCACGGCGTCGAGCGCGCGCCCGATGAGGGCCTCCCCACGCTGGAATCGGGCCACCGCGGGCGGGTAGTCCGGGGGCAGGCCGAAGTGGTGCTCGGTCGCGCGCAGCTCGCCGGAGCCCTCGTCGAGGAGGTAGATGCCGCCCGCTTCGAGGTCGAGGGCGTCGAGGGTGGAGCGCAGCGCCTGGGAGAGCGCGCGCTCGAGGTCTTCCGAGTGGGCGAGGCCGGCCGCGATCGACGCGAATGCGGCGAGGCGTCGCGCCTCGCGGTCCCGCTCCGAAGGCCCGATGCGCGTCATGTCTATCTCAGGGGGGGCACTCACGCATCGCGAGTTGGGCGCTGCGCGACGCCGCCGTGCTCTGCGATCGGCTTGCCCTCGCGGGCGGATCGTAACACGCGTCAGGGGCCGAAAAGGGGGCGGGGGAACAGCGCGGATGCCGCGGGGGAGCGCAGGAACGGGAAAAGCAGGATGCAGGACGGCACCTGGAAGAGGCTCTGCACCACGACCGACGCCGGAAAGCGCAGCGGGGCGTGGGCCAGCGCGAGGCCGATCGCGATCACGTAGGTCACGATCGCGGCCAGACAGTAGACCATGGCGACCGACCGGCAGAGGGCGAAGCGCCGCCAGAGACCCCAGGCCAGCAGGAAGTGAAGCAGCCCGGCCCCGGCCGCCTGCCACACCGTGGTGAACGGGACCGGATAGGGCGCGTCGTGGACGGCGAGAGCGATCTCGAAGACGCCGCTCGCGGCGAAGAACAGGGCGGCGAGCCAGACGCCGGGTGGCGTGGAAGTGGATTGGGTCACGCGGGTGCGGCCGCGCTTGGGGGCCGCGGAAATTATACGTAGAATGGCCCTGAGCCAGGACTTTCCAGGTGCTTCCCATGACCGCATCAAAGCCGGGATCGAGGCGACGCGCCCCGCGCCTGTCCATCGAACGACCCGGGCGCCTCAAAGGTCGCCTTCCGCACGCCATTACCGTGATCGACCTGAGCCTCACCGGCTGTCTCGCGCGTTGCGGAACCCTCCTGAAGGCGGGGGCCATCCTCGACTTCGAGATGGATCTCGACGATGGTCCGCTCTCGGCCAAGGTGCGGGTCGCGGATGCCTCCGTCGATGGGGCGGCGGCGGGGGACCACGACCACGGATGCCTGGCCGGCCTGGAGTTCCTGGGGCTCCTGCCGCGGGAGGACGCCCGCCTGCGCCGTTTCCTGGACGAGGAGAGAAAGCGGCGCCGGAGTGCGGACGCGTCCCCTCGCTGAGATCTCCTCGCGCGACCTGCGTCCACTCCTGGACGAAGAGTCCGAGCACTGGGGCCAGGAGCTGCTCTGGGACTACACGGACGTCTCCTCCGCGGTGGCCAGCGGCCTCGAACGGCGCGCGCTGACCGGTTTCGTGCTCCAGGACGGGCTGCGCTGCATCGGTTATTGCTACTACATGCTCGATGCCGGCCGCGCGATCGTCGGGTCCCTCTTCGCCGCCGCCGGCTTCCGCGGTCAGGGTCTCGAGGAGTCGCTGCTCGACGCCGTCCTCGCCGAGGCGCAGTCCCATCGCAGCAACGACCGCGTGGAGTGCCAGACGCTCTTCTCCACGGCCGCGGAAGCGGACGGCCGTTTCGCCCGCGCCGGCTTCCTGAGCCGCGTCCGTCACTACCTCGTGCGGCCGCTGGCCGGGTCGGTGACGGTGCCCGAGCACCGCTGGAAGCTGCGCGCGCTGCGCCGGGAGGACCTCGCTCCCGCCGCGCTCGTGATCCACGCCAGCCACCGCGGCAGCCTCGACGCCGCCTTGAATCTCACCTATGCCACGCCGGGCTACTGCCGCGGGTTCGTGGAGACGCTCGTCCTGCGCGCGGGATGCGGGCGGTTCGATCCGGATGCCTCGTTCCTGGCCGAGGGTCCCACCGGACCGGCCGGCGTCGTCCTCTCGAGCCATTTGTCCCGGACGAACGGCCACATCTGCCAGGTGTCCGTGGCCCCCGATGCGCAAGGCAGTGGCCTGGGCGAGGTGCTGATGACGTCGGCTCTCGGCGCCTTCGCCAAGGAAGGCCTCGCCACCGCCAGCCTGTCCGTCACCTTCGACAATCGCCGCGCCTACCGGCTCTACCAGAGGCTCGGCTTCCGCCTGCGCAAGGAATTCGCCGCGCACGCATGGGTGCGCCCTCCGGCGCGGATCGAGTTGCCAGCCTGACCTCGACGTCTTCCGCGGGACCCCCGAAATGATCCTGACGACCCTGCTCCTCCTGCTTTCCGCGGGACCCATCCCGACCGCGTCGCCCGCGCCGAGCCCGACCGCGTCGCCCTCGCCCTCGCCGCGCCACACCCTCCTCGTCCTGCCTCTCGAGGCCTCGGGGGGGACGACCGAAGCCTGGGTGAGCGAGGCCGTGGCCGATCAGCTGCCCCGGTCGCTGACGCAGCTCGGCGCGGCCGCGGTGAGCCGGTCCGAACGCCTGCAGGCACAGGCGGCGCTCGAGATCCCCGACGTACCCTTGAGTCGGGCCACTTCGGTGCGCGTGGCCGAAGCGCTCGGGGCCACCCGGCTGGTGACGGGCACCTATGCGATCGAGGGCGCCCGCATCACGCTCGCCCTGCGCCTTCTGGACGTGGAGCGCGCCACCCTGAGCGCTCCGCTCATTTCGAGCGGGCCCATCGAGGGCGTGATGGACCTCATCGACCGCCTGGCCTGGGACGTCGCCCTGGCCGGGCCGACTCCTCCCGCCCAGAGCCGCGACGTGCTGCTTGCCGCGCGGCCGAAGGTCTCCTTCGAAGTGTTCAAGGCCTACGCGCGCGGGCTGGCCGCGCGCGACCCGAAGGCGCGCGCGACCCTGCTGCGCAGCGCCCTGGCCGCCGCGCCCGCCTTCGACGCCGTGCGCCTGGCCCTGGGCCGGCTCCTGCTCGAGCAGCGCGAGTTCTCGGCCGCCAGCCAGACCCTCGCCCGCGTGCCCGCGGCGTCTCCCCTGGCCCGCGAGGCCTACTTCGTGCGCGGCGTCGCCCTGCTCGAGATGGGCCGCTACCGCGAGGCCAGCCGCGTCTACTCCGGGCTGGCCCAGGCGGCGCCCACGCCCGGCGCCCTCAACAACTACGCCCTGGCCGTGCTGCGCGATCCGGTCCCGAACTCGCTCAAGGCTTCCGACATCCTGCGCCAGGCCCTCGCCCTCGATCCGGAGTCCGTCGATCTGTCCTTCAACCTCGCCTGGGCGCTGCTCGCCGAGGACGACGCCGCGGGGGCGGCCTTTCAACTGAAGAGCCTCACCCAGGTGGTGCCGCTGGACAAGCACACGCGCGTGGTGCTGACCTGGGCGCTGCGCCGCGCGGGCCGCGAGCAGGAGGCGGATCGCCAGTGGCAGGCGGTCGTGGCCCTGGCCCCGGTGTACGAGACCCTGATCGTGCCCGACCTCTCGCGGAGGTTCGAGAGGATTCAGCGGAGCGAGCGCCCCTTCGAGCTGGCGCGGGAGAGCCGCAGCGATACCGAGGTGGCGGCCTCCCTCTACATGAAGGCGCAGCGGCTCTTCGACGGAGGCGACGCCGCCGCCGCCCTGGCCGAGGCCACGAGGGCCGGCTACCTCGATCCCTACAACCGATCGATCCACCTGCTGCTTGCGCGCCTGTATCGCGCGCGCGGCGAGGGCGAGAAGGCCGTCAACGAGTTCCACATGGCCCTCTGGTCCGAGGACGACGCGGACGTGCGGGTCGAGGTGGCGGGCCTGCTGCGGGAGATGGGCCGGCCGGCGGAGGCGCGCAAGGAGGCGGCGCGGGCCCTGGCCCTCGCGCCCGGCAACGAGGCCGCGCGCAAGCTGGCGGAGACGCCGCAATAGGCTGCGTTATCATCGGAGGGTGACCTTGTTTCCCGCCGTCCTCACGTTCTTCCTGCTGGCCTTGGACTCCCCGGCCGTCCGGCCCCACGCCACGACGCGCTCGACACCCGCCCGGCCCGGCCTGTCCTGGGCGGAAGCGGACGCCCTCAGCCGCAAGCTCGCCGTCATCGAGGAGCGGCACAACTTGCAGAAAGCGCGCAAGAGCCAGCCCGTGCAGGTGACGCAGGGCGAGCTCAACTCGTACCTCAACCTCAGCTATGCGTCCGAGCTGCCGAAGGGGCTCAGCAACGTCGAGGTTCGCTTCGGCTCCGGCCGCATCGAGGCCAAGGGCTACGTCGACGTCGACCAGGTCAAGGGAAGCGTGCCGTCCAGCTCGTCCTGGGGCCCGCTGTCGTTCCTCGCCGGGCAGGTGCCCATCGAGCTGTCGGGCAAGCTCGTGAACCAGGACGGCTTCGGAACGGTCGAGCTCGAATCCGCCTACGTGGCCTCCATACGCGTGCCCGTCGCCGTCGTCGAGCAGATGGTCGCCTCCTCCACGAAGAGCGAGAAGCATCCGGAGGGATACGACATCCACTCGCCGTTCCGGCTGCCGTACTCGGTCAGCCGCGTGCGCATCGAGCCGGGCAAGGCCACCCTCGAGTTCTGACCCCGGCCCGGCCGGCCGTCGTGGGATGATCGCGGCCATGGACCTCGCCTCGCCCGTGCAGTTCGTCAAGGGCGTGGGCCCGCAGAGGGCGGAGGCGCTCGCACGCGAGGGCGTGACCACCCTCGAGGACCTCCTCTTCCACCTGCCCATGCGCTACGAGGACCGCACGGCCCTGGCCCGCATCGTCGACCTCCGTCCGGGCATGAAGGTCTCCGTGGCGGGCACGATCGCGGTGGCCGGACTGCGTCGGGCCCGCCGTCTCACCCTCTACGAGGTCCGCCTCGAGGACGGGACGGGTCGGCTGAAGGCCCTGTGGTTCAACCAGCCCTTCTTGAAGGACACGCTGCCGCGGGGAGCGCAGGTCGTCCTCTACGGGACGGTCGAGCCGGACGCCTACGGATCGCGCCAGCTCATGATGTCGTCGCCCCAGTACGAGAAGGTCGAGAGCGAAGACGCGGCCGGGGTCCACACCGGCCGCATCGTCCCCGTCTACGAGAAGCTGGGGCCTCTCACCGGCAAGACCCTGCGCCGCATCCTGCTCCGCCTGGCGGAGCAGGTCCCGGACGACCTTCCCGATCCATTGCCAAAGGACCTGCGCGAGCGGCTGGCCGTCATCCCGCGCGCGGAGGCGCTGCGCCGGATCCATCGCCCGCGGGAGGACGACGATCTCGCGCTGCTCAGCGCCTCGCGCAGCCCGGCGCATCGTCGGCTCATCCTGGAAGAGTTCTTCCTCTTCCAGCTCGGACACGCGCTGCAGCACCAGGCGCGCCAGGAGCGGCCCAAGCGCGCCGCCCTGGCGATCACGGATGGGGCGCGGGAGGCGGTCAAGCGCATCCTGCCCTTCCACCTGACCGGCGCCCAGAAGCGCGTCCTGCGTGAGATCGCGGACGACATGAAATCGCCGCACCCCATGAACCGCCTGGTCCAGGGGGACGTGGGGTCGGGCAAGACGATGGTCGCGCTGCTCTCGATGGTGGTCGCGCTCGAGAACGGGTACCAGGCCGCGTTCATGGCCCCCACGGAGATCCTGGCCGAGCAGCACTACCTGACCTTCAAGCGCCTGCTCGCGCGCTGTCCGTACACGGTGGGCCTCTTCACGTCCGCGGTGAAGGGCAAGGAGCGAACGGCGGCGGGGGAGGCGCTGGCCGCGGGGACCGTCCAGATCGCGGTGGGCACGCACGCGCTCATCCAGCAGGACGTCGCCTTCCGCCGTCTCGGCCTGGCCGTGGTGGACGAGCAGCACCGCTTCGGCGTGCTCCAGCGCGAGGACCTGCGGAGGAAGGGCGGCGACGTGGACGTGCTGGTGATGACGGCGACCCCCATCCCGCGCACGCTCGCCCTCACCGCCTACGGCGACCTCGACGTCTCGGTGGTGGACGAGCGCCCGCCCGGGCGCACGCCGATCCGCACCGTTCACCGCGCGGCCTCCGACCGTCGCGCGGTGGTGGAGGAAGTCCGGCGCGCGCTGGCCGCGGGCCGCCAGGCCTACGTCGTGTACCCGCTGGTGGAGGAGTCGGACAAGCTCGAGGACGTGCGCGCGGCCACGCAGATGGCGGAGGAATGGCGCGCCGCCCTCCCCGCCGCGCGCATCGGCCTCCTGCACGGCCGCTTGAAGGGCCCGGAGAAGGAGCAGGTGATGGGCGCGTTCTACCGGGCCGAGGTGGACGTGCTCGTGGCCACGACGGTGGTGGAGGTGGGCGTGGACGTGCCCAACGCCACCGTGATGGTGATCGAGCACGCCGAGCGCTTCGGGCTCTCTCAGCTCCATCAGCTCCGCGGCCGCGTGGGCCGCGGCACGGGCGCCTCCACCTGCCTGCTCGTCACCCACGGGCGGCTCTCCGACGAGGCGCGCGCGCGCATCGACGTGCTCACGCGCAGCGACGACGGTTTCGTGATCGCGGAGAAGGATCTGGAGCTGCGCGGGCCGGGAGACTTCTTCGGCACGCGCCAGTCGGGACTGCCGCACCTGCGGGTGGGCGACCTCCTGCGCGACGGCGACCTCATGGCGATGGCGCGCGCGGAGGCGTTCCGCTACGTCGAGCAGGCGCGCGGCGCCGGCGCCATGGGCCCGCTCGAAGAGCTGCTCGAGCGCGGCGGCTGGCAGCGGCGCTTCGGCCTGGCCCGCGTCGGGTAACGTGTCAGACGGGAGGTCATGGTGAGCCCCGCCCCCCTCAAGCCGGAGATCGCCTTCGCGGACGTCGAGAAGATCGACGTGCGCGTGGGAACGATCGTGACCGTCGAAGACGTCCCGACGTCCTCCAAGCTCGCGCGCCTCACCGTCGACTTCGGCGACCATCGGCGCACGATACTCGCGGGCCTCCGCAAGGAGCGGGCGAACCCGCGGGAGATCGAAGGGCGTCAGGCCCTGTTCGTCGTGAACCTGCCTCCGCGCCCGATGGCGGGGGAGGTCTCGGAAGGCATGCTCTTCGACATCGGGTTCGCGGACGGCGTGACGCCCGCGCTCGCCGTTCCCGAGCGGGCGGTGCCGAACGGGACACGGGCGGGCTAGGCCAGGCCTGGACGCCGTCATGACGCGCATCATCGGGGGCACGGGCAAGGGACGGAAGCTGCGCACGCCGCGCGGCGACGCCACTCGTCCCACGGGCGCGCGCGTACGGCAGACCCTGTTCGACATCCTGGCGCCGCGGGTGCGGGGGTGCCGCTTCCTGGACGCCTTCGCGGGCAACGGCGGCGTCGGGCTGGAGGCGCTGTCGCGGGGAGCGGCCCGCGTCGTCCTCGTCGACCAGAGCCGTGCCGCGGTCGAGGTCATACGCGAGAACGCGGGCGCGCTGGCCGCCGCCGGGGGCGACGTGCAGATCTACCATCAGGACGCGCGCATCGCGCTGGCCGCCCTGGCCGACTCCGGCGTGCGCTTCGACCTCGTCTACCTCGACCCGCCTTATGGGAGCGATCTCTACCTGCCGCTCCTCGAGCTGGCGGAGCACCTCCTGGAGAGCAGCGGCCTGGTCGTGGCCGAGCACTTCCACAAACGCGCGCTCCCGGAGACAATAGGGGGCCTCGTGAGCACGCGCTCGGTGCGCATCGGGGACCACACGCTCACGTTCTACGCGCGGCACGCAGGCGGCGAGGCCCCGCCGGACGGTCCGGTCACGGGCGGCCGCAGAGGCCCGGCATGAATCGCAGCGGCAGGACGATGGCCGTCTTCCCGGGCTCGTTCGACCCCATCACGAACGGCCACCTGGACATCATCGCGCGCGGCCTGAGCGTGTTCGACGAAGTCACGATCGCGATCCTCCTCAACCCCGAGAAGCAGCCCCTCTTCACCGTGGACGAGCGGGTGCAGATCATCGGCGAGGCCTACGAGGGGGAGTCGCGGATCAAGGTGGACACGTTCTCGGGGCTGCTCGTCGACTACGCGGAGAAGATCGGGGCCACCGTGATCGTGCGCGGACTGCGCGCCATCTCCGACTTCGAGTACGAGTTCCAGATGGCGCTCATGAACCGCCACCTCAACCCCCGCATCGAGACCGTGTTCATGATGCCCGCGGAGCGCTACTCCTATCTCTCCTCCCGCCTGGTCAAAGAGGTCTTCCAGCTCGGAGGCGCGGTCCACGAGCTGGTGCCGCCGGTGGTCGAGCGCCGCTTGCGTGAGAAGTACGCGGGGCCGCCGCCGGAGGGCGAGCGCCGCCGGAGGCGGACGTGAAGCCAAGCGAGCGGGACGGCTCCGCGCGCGACCTCTCGCAGCGGGCGCGCGCCCTCGAGGTCTCTCCCACCGTCGCCATGGCCCAGCGCGCGGCCGCGCTGCGCACGGCCGGGCACAGCGTGCTCGACTTCTCGGTGGGCGAGCCGGACCAGGCCACGCCGAAACACATCTCCCAGGCCGCGACGGCCGCGCTCGACGCCGGACGCACGCGGTACACGGGAGCGGCCGGGCTGCCCGAGCTCCGCGCGGCCGTGGCCGCGCGCTACGCCAAGGATTTCGGGGTCTCGTTCGCGCCGGAGGAGGTCGCGATCACGATCGGGGGCAAGCAGGCGCTCTACCTCGCCGGCCAGGCCCTCCTCGATCGCGGCGACGAGGTGGTCATCCCTTCGCCGCACTGGCCCACGTTCTCGGAGGCCGTGCATCTGGCGGGGGGGAAGCCGATCCTGGTGCGGGCGCAGGAGAAGGACGGCTTCAAGGTCACCGCGCGCATGATCTCGAAGGCGACGGGGCCGCGGACGAAGGCCGTCCTCATCAACAGCCCCTGCAACCCCACCGGCGCGGTCGTGGATCCGGAGGATCTCCTCGTGATCGGCGACATGGCCATGCGCCGGAAGTTCACGATCCTCTACGACGACACCTATGCGCGCCTGACTTTCGACGGCCGCCATCAGTCGGCGCTGGGCGCGGTACGCGAGGCCGCCGGCGAGCGCCTCGTCATCCTCGGCACCGCCTCCAAGAGCTACTGCATGACGGGCTGGCGCATCGGATGGGTGCTGGGGCCGCGGGCGCTGGTGGACGCCTGCACCGCGCTGATCTCGCACAGCACGCAGTGCCCGGCCACGTTCGCCCAGGTCGGCGCGGTGGAGGCGCTCACCGGCCCCCAGAAGTTCGTGACCGATCTCCTGGCCGAGTACCAGCGCCGGCGCGATTTCGTGCATCCCGCGCTGGCGGCCATTCCCGGCGTCACCTGCGTGGTACCCGCGGGTGGGTTCTACGCGTTCCCCAACGTCGGGCGTCATCTCTCGGCCCGATGGCCGGACACGCTCGCCCTGGGCCTCGACCTTCTCGACGAGACGAGGGTCGCGGTCGTGCCCGGCGAGGGGTTCGGCGCGCCCGGCTACCTCCGCGTGTCCTTCGCGCGGCCCATGGAGGAGCTGAGGGAGGGCGTGCGGCGCATCGCCGCCTTCCTGGCCGGGGGGCGCGGAGACTGATGGCGGGCCGCGCGCGTAAGGCCGCGCCCGCGCCGCTGGCCGCGCTGGGCCTCGCCGAAGGCGACGCCGTCATCGTCTATCTGCAGGCCCCGAAGGAGAAGGTCTGGGGCCTGCTCCTGTCGCTGCAGGCCGCGGGCCTCGTGCTCCGCTGCATCGACCTGGCCGCCTTCGACGACTGGATGCGCCAGGAGGCGCGCCGGGACGAGCCCTATCTCGGTCTCACCACGCTGTTCTATCCGATGGGGCGGGTCGAGCGCATGGAGAAGGACGAGAGCCTGGGACCGATTTCGAGCTACTCCGCGCGGTTCGCGCGCGAGGTCGGACGCAGCGTGCGCGCCGTGCTCGGTCTGGAGCCCGACCGCGAATGAGGCGCGCGAAGCGCGTCCGTGGGGGCGTGCGGTCCTTTCGTGCGGGTTAGGATGGATGGATGGCAAAGGACCTCTACGGGCTCAAGATCCTGGTGGTCGACGACGACAAGGACACGCTCGAGCTGCTGGAGTGGGTCTTGAAGCGCGCGGGCGCGGAGGTGACGGCGGTCGCCTCGGCGCAGCAGGCCATGGAGGCCCTCCAGCGCGACCGTCCCACGATCCTCGTCAGCGACATCGCCATGCCGGAAGAGGACGGGCTCAGCCTCATGCGGCGGATCCGCGCGCTGCCCAAAGAGCGGGGTGGCCGCATTCCCGCCGTCGCCCTCACCGCGCACTCCCTGGTACAGGACCGGCTGCAGTCGCTGCGCGCCGGATTCCAGAGCCACGTGCCCAAGCCGGTGGTGCCGGAGGAGCTGGTGGAGGTGGTCACCAGCATCGTGCACCTACGATCGAGCAGGGACGATTAGAAGCCGGCGTTCGTAAATGGCAGCCGACCTGGCCCGCACTTCAATCTGCTAACCGCGTCGATCGATCTTCTCTCGCGGCGGCGAAGCCGCCGCGGAGGATTTCCTACCGTTCGAGGAACACACCCGTCAGCGGCCCGACGGGGGCCAGAAACGTCGGCGCGAACAGGCACAGGTCGCCGTTGAGGCCGAGAGCGCGCGGGCGCCGCGCTCCGATCAGCCCGCGGCCACGCCGGCCCATCCCGTAGCCGTTGCGCCCGGAACCATAGCCGCTCGTCCAGAACATCGAGTAGCGGCCGCGCGCGCCGGCGCGGTAGAACCCGGCGATCGGATAGCGGTCGCCCGTCCCTGCCGCCTCGTACCCGAAGTCCGAAGAGCCGCTGCCCTGCGAGGAGTGATAGAAGGACGAGATCTCGTACGGGTCGTGCAGCACCTGGAGGTGACGCCGGGGCGGCGCCGGCTCGTTGTCCAGCTCGTCGACCTGGGCGGGAGCAGGAGTGGGCGCGGGCGTTTCCTGCGCGCCCGCGGCGCCGGAAACGAGCAGCAAGGCGGCGACGGCGGCCAGGGTCTTCATGGAAGGACTATACGCAACCGCCCGCGGCGTGTCTTGTGACGGGCCATACGCGCCCGGAGTGATGCGTCATACGTCCGGCCGCCGGTGTGGCGTCCCGCCCTGAAGGTGAAAGAATGAGGTGTGCTGCCCCGCCCCATCTACCTCGATCATCATGCGACGACCCCGTTGGACCCCGCGGTGGTGGCGGCGATGCTGCCGTACCTGACCGAGAAGTTCGGCAACCCGTCGAGCCGGCAGCACGCGTTCGGACAAGAAGCCCAGGCGGCGGTCGAAGAGGCGCGTGCCCAGCTCGCGCGGCTGATCGGGGCCGAGCCGGGAGACATCGTGTTCACCTCCGGGGCGACGGAGTCCGACAACCTCGCGGTCCGAGGCGCGGCACGAGTGGCGACGGCGCGCGGCCGTCACCTGGTGACGACCGCGATCGAGCATCCGGCCGTGCTCGAGCCGGCGCGGACGATCGAGCGCGAGGGATTCGAGGTCACCGTCGTCGGCGTCGGACCGGACGGGATCGTCGCCACGGACGAGGTCGCGCGGGCCTTGCGTCCCGACACGGTCCTCGTTTCGGTGATGGCGGCCAACAACGAGGTCGGGACCGTTCAGCCGATCGCGGAGATCGGACGGCTGTGCGGAGAGAGGGGAATCCTGTTCCACACCGATGCCGTACAGGCCGTCGGGCGCATGCCCGTTCGTGTCGACGAGTGGGGAACGGATCTCGTGAGCATCTCGGCCCACAAGATGTACGGGCCGAAGGGCGTGGGCGCGCTCTACGTGCGTCGGTCGCGCCGGCCGCGCATTCGCCTTCAACCGCAGGCCGAGGGCGGAGGACAGGAGAAGGGGCTTCGCTCGGGCACGCTGAACGTGCCCGGCATCGTCGGCCTCGGCGAGGCGGCGCGCCTGGCCGCCGAGGCCCTGGCCGGAGGCGAACCCGCGCGGATCGCGGCGCTCCGCGACCGCCTCCTCGCGGGGCTGCGCAGACGGCTCGACGGCGTCGAGGTCAACGGATCGATGGAGCACCGGCTGCCCGGCAACCTCCACCTCTCGATCGCGCGCGCGGAAGCGGAGACGTTGATCCTCTCCCTCGGCGGGCGGATCGCGATCTCCTCGGGCGCGGCCTGCGCGGAGGCGGGCGGCAAGGGATCGCACGTACTACGAGCCCTGGGACTATCCGACGAGCGGATCTACACCGCGCTGCGGTTCGGGATCGGCCGCTTCAACGACGCCGCCGAGATCGACGCCGCGGTGGAAGCGCTTGCGCTCGCGGTCGAGGCCGCACGCCACCGCGCGGCGGCGGCGCCGAGATGAGAAAAACCCCATCACGCAAATCGCATGCCTCCGCCTTGCTGCTGTCACAGAGTGCAAATCGCTTCAAGCCCTGAATAATGATTGAATTACGGCCACCTCGCGCGAAGTTTCCACAAGGTTTTCCACAGTTTCTGTGGACGGATTCGGAGCGCTCTTCTCGAGACGAAACGCGCCTCGTCGGCGCCTCCATGGAGCGGAAGTCCGTCTCTCCGACATAAGCGATGATCCAGAAGCCGCGTCTCTTCACTCCCGGCCCCACGCCCCTCCATCCCGCCGTGCAGGAGGCGATGGCCCGGCCCATCCCTCATCACCGGACGGACGAATTCCGCAAGGTCTTCGCCGAATCCATCGCGGGCCTGAAGGCGTTCTTGAAGACGAGCGAAGACGTCTTGATCCTCGCCTGCTCGGGCACGGGCGGAATGGAAGCGGCGCTCGTCAACGTGCTCTCACCGGGCGACACGATGCTGGCCCTGGTCGCGGGATCGTTCGGCGAGCGCTGGTCGGCGCTGGGGCGAGCCTACGGAATGAACGTGAAGGAGCTCCGCGCGAAGTGGGGCGAGGCGGTCGCGCCGGACGAGGTGGGGCGCGCACTGGATGCCGACCCCGCCATCCGGGCCGTCTTCGTACAGCTGAGCGAATCCTCGACGGGCGCCGCGCACGACGTCCAGGCCCTGGCCCGCCTCACGCGCGGGCGCAAGGACACGCTGCTCGTGGTGGACGCGATCTCCGGCGCCGGCGCCCTGCCCCTGGAGACCGAGGCCTGGGGCGTGGACGTGGCCGTGGTCGGCAGCCAGAAGGCGCTGGCCCTGCCGCCTGGCCTCGCGTTCCTCTCCGTGAGTGCGCGGGCCTGGACGCGGATCGAGAGCGCTCGCGCGGCGCGCTTCTACTTCGACCTCCGCCGCGAGCGCAAGGCGCAGGCGGGCGGCGAATCGGCGTTCACTCCGGCCATATCGAACGTCGTCGCCCTGCGCGCAGGGCTGGCCGCGGTGCAAGCGATGGGCGGGGTCGACGCCCTCGTCCACAATGCGGAGACGCTGGCCGCGGCCACGCGCAAGGCCGCGCAGGCCCTGGGCCTGCCCCTCGTCGCGCCGCGCGATCACGGGGACGCGCTCACCGCGCTGTATCCGCCCCCCGGCATCGAGTCGGGGGCCATCGTGAAAGGCCTCAAGTCCGAGTTCGGCTCCACCGTCGCGGGCGGACAAGGCGAGCTCAAGGGCAAGATCCTCCGCATTGCTCACCTCGGCTATTACGACGCCACCGACATCCTCGGTCTCATCGCGACCCTGGAGATCGTGCTGCGGCGCGTCGGCCATCGTTTCGAAGTCGGACGCGGCGTGGCCGCGGCGGAGGAGGAATACCTCCGCCGCGTCACGCGCTAGGAGACGACCCTTGTCCTACAAGCTCCTCGTGCTCGAGGGCGTCACCGAGCGCGGCCTGCAGCTCCTGAAGGCGGAAGGCTGGCAGATCGACCAGCACAAGGCCATGGCGCCCGCGGAGCTGGCCCGCATCGTCGGCGCCTACGACGCGATGACCATCCGCAGCGGCAGCCAGATCACGGCCGAAGTGCTCGAGGCGGGCCGCCGCCTCAAGGTGGTCGGGCGCCCGGGGGTCGGCGTCGACAACGTGGACCTCGCGGCGGCCACGCGGCTGGGCATCATGGTGATGAACTCGCCGATGGGGAACCTCGTGTCCACCGCGGAGCTGACCCTCGCCCTGCTCTTCGCGGTGGCGCGCAACGTCGCGCAGGCCGACGCCGCCATGAAGGCGGAGCGGTGGGAGCGCAAGGCGTTCCCCGGTGTCGAGCTGTCCGGCAAGCGATTGGGCGTGGTCGGCTTCGGGCGCATCGGGCGGGAAGTGGCGGCGCGGGCGCGCGCCCTGGGCATGGAGATCGCGGCCTTCGATCCCTTCGTGGCGCCCGCGGCGGCGGCGGCGCAGCAGGTGCCCATGGTGACCCTCGACGAGCTGATGGAGACCTCGGACTTCATCACCCTGCACACCACGCTCACGCGGGAGAGCCGGCACCTCATCGGAAAGCAGGCGCTGGCCCGCGTCAAGCGGGGCGCCCGCATCGTCAACGCGGCCCGCGGGGAGCTGATCGACGAGGAGGCCCTCCTGGCCGCTCTCGACGACGGCCGCGTGGCCGCCGCCGGCCTGGACGTCCACGCGCAAGAGCCGCCGCTGGACTGGCGGCTGGCCAAGCATCCGCGCGGAGTGGCCACGCCGCACGTGGGCGCGCAGACGGTCGAAGCGCAGGAGCGCGTCGGCACCGACATCGCGATCCAGGTGCGCGACTTCCTCAAGGGCGGGATCATCCAGCACGCCGTCAACTTCTTCTCGCTCACCGGCGACGTCTACGACCAGGTGAAACCGGCCATGGATCTGGCCCAGCGCCTGGGCATCTTCCTGGCCCAGGCCTGCCCGGGCACGCCGGAGCGCATCGAGGTCGGACTCTACGGCGATCTTCGCGAGATCGACTCCAACCCGATCCAGGCCGCGGCGGTGTGCGGGGTGATGCGCTGCGCCTTCCCCGAGAACGTCACGCTCGTGAACGCGCGCGCGCTGGCCACCGAGAAGGGGATCGACGTGGTGGAGTCGACCTCTTCGGCGAAGGTGGCGTTCTCGAACCTGATGGCCATCCGGCTCAAGACCTCCGAGCGCGACTACTCGGTGGCGGGGACGCTCTTCGGGCGCAACCACCTGCGCCTCGTCGACGTGGACGGCGTCGAAGTCGACGCGATCCCGCAGGGGCACCTGTTGCTGGTCAAGAACGACGACACGCCCGGCGTGGTCGGCCATCTGGGCCAGGCCCTGGGCCGGCGCAACATCAACATCGCGAGGATGACCGTCGGCCGGAAGCCGGGCAGCGGCCGCGCGGTGATGCTGATCGAGGTCGACAACGAGGTGCCGCCCGAAGTGTTGGCCGAGGTGACGACGATCCCCGGCGTCCGCGAAGCGCGCGCCCTGAAACTGGGCTGATCCTCGTGCCCATCGGCTTCGACCTGGGTGGCACCAAACTGCTCATGGTCGCGGATGGGCCGGGAGGACGCGTGGTCGAGCGCGTCGCGACCCGGATCACGTTCGACGGGCGCGCCCTCGAAGCCGCCATCGCGTGGTTCCTGGATGCGCACCGCGACGCCGCCTCCGCCGTCGGCCTTGCTATTCCCGGCCTCGTCGGTCCTGGTCCATGCGTGCAGGCCTGCGACGTGCTGCCGGCCTTGGTGGGCTGGCGGCCTCCGGAGGCGCTGATGGCGACGCGCTTCGCGATGATGAACGACGCCGCGGCCGCCCTGGCCGAGGAATGCCACGACGAGCCGTCCGACGTCACGGCCGTGGTCGTGATGGCGGGCACCGGGATCGGCGCGGCCATGCGCGTTCACGGCCGGCCCTTCGCCGGTGCGAACGGGTGGGCGGGCGAGCTCGGCCGCATCCCGCTCGCCGCGGGGCCGGACGGCGTCCGCACGCTGGACGAGCTCGCGTCCGGCCAGGCCCTGGTCGCGCGCCTCGGCGGGGACGGCGCCACGCTGCGCGCGCGTGTCGAAGGGGGAGACGACGTCGCACGGCGCGCCGTGCAGGAGGCGGGCACCGCGCTCGGCCTGGGCCTGGCGACGCTCATCGACCTGGTCAATCCCGCGCTGGTATCCGTCGGCGGGGGAGTGGTGGACCTGCCCAACTACCTCGACGCGGCGCTGGCCAGCGCCGAGCGCCACGCCCTGCCGGACCTCTGGCGGGCGTGTCGCGTGCGCAAGGTGCGTGCGGGAGAGCTGGTGGCCGCGCTGGGCGCGGCGCGCGTCGCGTCTTCCTGAGGGCTAGGCGGTGGTCAGCGGACCGGCCCCGGCCTGTCTCTGATCCAGCAGGCCGCCCTCGGCCTTCCCCGGGCCGTAGAGCAGGCGGCGTTGCTCGGCCGAGATCCGCGTGCTGAAGATGATGTCCCAGAACCCGTTGGTGAGGCCGTAGCCCACGTCTCCGCCCTTCGGGCTGTGATGGTACAGGTGATGCCGCTTGATGTAGCGGAAATACGGGTTGTCGAAGTGGTAGAAGTGCACCGAGTGGTGCACCCACTCCTCCACCACGTAGCTCTGCAGGAGTCCCGCGATCACCACCGGCATCGACCAGAGGGGGAAGAGACCGGCCAGGGCGACGAGCGCGATCGAGAACGGGAGCGTGTCCATGATGCGCCCGTTGATGTGCTCACCGTCCCAGGGCCGCGCGTGATGCTCCCAGTGCAGCGGGTCGAAACGCTTGTGGAGGAAGTGCTGCACGACGCCCGGGCCGTCGGCGAAACGGCCGTGAAGGATGTAGCGGTGGACGAAGTATTCGAGCAGCGTCCAGGCCGCGACGCCTCCCGCGAAGGACGCGGCCACGGCCAGGCGGTGCGGCGTGCGCAGCGCCCAGGTCAGAAGGGTCACCGAATAGGCCGTATAGAGCACGGTCGCCGGATAGAGCCGGCCGCGCGCCTTGGCCGCCTCGCGGGGCCAGAGTTCGTACCCGGCGATCCCGCCGGGCCGATTCGAAGGTGTCATGTCGTCTCCTGATGCGCCTTGCGGCGGCACGTCTCCCCCCTCACGCACGAACGGCCTCGAGGTACGCGACCGCAAGCTGCTTGGCACTGTCGACCGGCTCCGGGCTCTTGCTCGCTTTGCAGAAGAGCAGGGCGCCTTCGAGCAGGGAAAGGATGGCCTGGGCCGCGACCTGCGGCTGGAAGTCCTCGCGGAAGTATCCGGTCTGGCGCCAGCGCTCGAAGAAGGCGGCCAGCTCGGTCGTCCAGGCGTGCAGGTGCTGCGCCACCTTCTGCCGGATCGTTTCGTTTCCGTCCGCCGTCTCCTGGGCGAGGTTGCCGAAGAAGCATCCGCCGGAGCACTGGCTCTGACGCATGAGCCCGGCCGCCTCCTCGAAGATCCGCTGGATGGCGCCGACGGGGTCGTAGGAGTGTCCTCGAGCGACTCCTTGGTCGGATAGTAGTGGAACAGGTTGGCCTTCTTCATGCCCGCCGCCGCCGCGACGCAATCCATGCTCACCGCATTCAGCCCACCCGTGTAGAAGAGCTTGTGAGCGGCGTCGAGGATGCGTTGGCGGGCTTCGAGGTTTGCGGTGCGGGGCATGGGTTGACCAACCGGATGGTAAATCTACGTCGTGGGTCCACGTCCTGTCAACGCGAGGGTTTAGGGGGCGCCCGCGTCGACGACAGGGTAACATCCAGGGTTTGAGCGGCCCCGCACCCGCGCCGCCGAGGACCCACACATGCCCCTGAATCCGCCATCGGGCGAGAAGATCTCGATCACCCGCGGAACGCTCTCCGTCCCCTCCCATCCTATCGTTCCCTACGTCGAGGGCGACGGCACGGGCCGTGATATCTGGCGCGCGTCGCAGCGCGTCTTCGACGCGGCGGTGGAGAAGGCGTTCGGCGGGAAGCGCAAGATCGCCTGGCTGGAGGTGCTGGCGGGAGAGAAGGCGTTCAATCAGACGAAGGAGTGGCTGCCGGCGGAGACGCTCGACGCGTTCCGCACGTACCTCGTCGGCATCAAGGGTCCCTTGACCACGCCGATCGGCGGCGGCATCCGCTCGCTCAACGTCGCGCTGCGCCAGGAGCTCGATCTCTACGTCTGCCTGCGCCCGGTGCGGTACTTCAAGGGCGTCCCCAGCCCGGTCAAGCGGCCGGAGGACGTCGACATGGTGATCTTCCGCGAGAACACCGAGGACATCTACGCGGGGATCGAATGGGCGGCGGGGACGCCGGAAGCGCAGAAGGTCATCGCCTGGCTGCAGACGGAGATGAAGGTCAAGAAGATCCGCTTCCCGGAGACGAGCGGCATCGGCGTCAAGCCGGTCTCGCGGGAAGGCACGGAGCGCCTGGTGCGCGCAGCCGTCCGTTACGCGCTCGACTTCAAGCGCAAGAGCCTGACCCTCGTGCACAAGGGCAACATCATGAAGTTCACGGAGGGCGCGTTCCGCGACTGGGGGTATGCGCTGGCCACCCGCGAGTTCCGCGCCGAGGTCGTGACCGAGCGCGAGAGCTGGATCCTGGCCAACAAGGAGAAGGACGCCTCGACCACCGTCGAGGCCAACGCGCGCGCCATAGAGCCCGGCTACGACCTCATGACCGAGGACCAGAAGGGGAAGGCGCGCAAGGAGGTCGAGACCGCGCTCGCCCTCCTGCCCACGCACGGTGACGGCAAGTGGAAGTCGAAGGTCCTCGTGCGCGACGCCATCGCGGACATCGTCCTGCAGCAGGTGCTCACGCGGCCGAAGGACTTCGAGGTGATCGCGACGCCCAACCTCAACGGCGACTACCTCTCGGATGCGCTGGCCGCGCAGGTGGGCGGGATCGGCATCGCGCCCGGTGGCAACATCAACTACGCGACCGGCCATGCGATCTTCGAGGCGACGCACGGCACGGCGCCGAAGTACGCGGACCTCGACAAGGTCAATCCCGGATCGGTCATCCTCTCCGGGGGCATGATGCTGCGCTACCTCGGCTGGGAGGAGGCCGCCGACCGAATCGAGTCCGCGCTCGAGAAGACGATCGGCCAGAAGCGCGTGACCTACGACTTCGAGCGCCAGATGGAAGGGGCGCGCGTCCTGAAGACGTCCGAGTTCGCGTCCGCGATCATCGAGAACCTCTGATCCGGATGGGACGTCGGATCCCCGGGTGGGTGGCGGTCTTCGCCTTCGCCTTCCTCCTCCGCCTGGGCTACGTGATCCTCGTCGACGAGCCGCTGCTCTTCCGGCATCAATACCACTACTTCCGCGGCGGGCTCCTGGTCGCGGAGAACCCGCATCCCTGGTCCTTCATCGTCCACAGCGACGAGTGGCGGATGTGGGACGGCATGTGGACGCTGGCTCCCGGCTACTTCTGGTTCCTGGCCGCCGGCTTCCGCCTGGGCGGGTTCCATCTCTTTCCCATCCAGGTGGCGCAGTGCGTCTTGGAAGCGGGCACGGCGGTGCTCGTCGCGCTCCTGGCCCGCCGCGCGGCCACGCCGCGGCTCGGCCTCCTGGCCGGATTCGTGTACGCGCTCTACATGACGGAGAACCTGCACACGTTCCTGCTCGTGGCCGCCTTCGCCGCCGTGATCGGCCTGGTCCTCCGCGAAGGGACGGACGCCGCGGCGGAGGAGCCGGCCCCGAAGTCCGCCTGGCGCGGCCTCCGCGCGGGCGTCCTCTTCGGCCTGTCCGCCCTCGCCCGCGCGGTCGGGATGGCCTTCCTTCCCCTCACCCTCGTCTGGCTCGTGTTCGAGAAGGGACGGAGGCGGCGTTGGGCGGCCGCCGCGGGCGTGGTCGCGGGCCTGGGCCTCGTGGTTGCGCCCTGGGTCGCGCGCAACTGGTGGGTGATCGGCGATCCCTCGCCGATCGAGAGCGTTTCGCTCGCGAACCTCTGGGAGGACAACGCGTTCGCGCGCGACGCGCGTTTCGAGCGGCAGCATCACTACCTCATGGAGGCGGAGGATGCACGCGAGCGCGAGGCCCTCGTCTGGCGCTTCGTCCTGCGTGGTCTCCGCGAGCGCGGCCACGACTATCCGGCGAAGGTCTGGGGAAACGTGCGCCATCTCCTGCGCCCGGACGGCTTGTGGCTCCTCCTCGGCGCCGAGCAACCCTGGCCGGCGTGGCAGCACGCCACCCGCCTCGTCTTCGACGACGGCATCGTCTTCCTGACCCTTCCCCTGTTCGTCGCCTTCCTCGTCGGCGGGCGGCCGCCGCCGCTGCGGCGCTTCTTCCTTCTCTGGACGGCGTACTACCTCCTGATGATCCTCGTCTTCTTCCACAGCGAGATCCGGTACCGCAGCCCCCTGATGCCGTTCGTGATCGCGGGGGCGGCGGGAGGGCTGGCCGCGGTGCGCGCGCCGGGCGCGCGCGGGGCCCGGCTCGGACTCCTCGTGGGCGGCCTCGTCTCCGTCCTCTGCGTCGTGCCCTTTGCCGGCCGCGCGTGGCGGGCGCTGGAAGCGCGGTGGCGCCTTCGTGCGGGCGCGGCCGCGCTCGCGCGCGGAGACGTGGGTGGACTGCAGGCGGCGCTGGCGCGCGCGGTGGAGGCGGCCCCGACCTCGTCCCGGCCCTGGTTCACGGCCGCGCGGTGGCTGGCCGCTTCCGGGCGCAGCGCGGAGGCGCTCGAGGCCTATGCGCGCGGCGAGCCCCTCGTCGAGTACAAGTGGATCCCGCGCACGGTGCTTCCGCGCCTGCTCACGGACGTGGGCCGTACGGAGGAGGCGGCGCGGGCGACCGCCGACGCCAACGCCGCGTCGTTCGACGGCGATCCCTGGCTGCTCCTGGAAACGGCCTGGCGTGAGCTGCCGCCGCCGCGGGGGACGGTGATCGAGCTGAGCCGTGGGGACTATGGCGCCGTCCGCGACTTTCTCTATCCCCTGGGCGGGCAGCGTTGGACGCGGCAGCGGGCCTTTCTGCGCCTCATCCCTCCTCCCGCGCGCGCGTACGAGGTCACGCTGGAGATGGCGTCGCCGCCACCCGCGTGGCGGGCGGATCCGACGGTGACCGTGCGCGTGCGCGGAGGCGCGGAGGCGCGATTCACCCTGACCTCCGAGATGCGCCCGTATCGATTCGTGACCCCCGCGCCAACCGATGGCGTGGTCCGGGTCGAGATCGAGTCGCCCACGTGGAATCGCGCGACCGAAACCGCGGAACAGGGAGTGCAGGTGTCCCGCATGACCGTGGTCCCGGCCGGAGGGTAGAATCGGAGCTGATCATGAACAGAAAAGTCACGGTCGTGGGCGCGGGAAACGTGGGGGCCACCCTGGCCCAGAGGCTGGCCGATCAGGAGCTGGCCGACGTCGTGCTCATCGACATCGTCGAGGGCATGCCGCAGGGCAAGGGCCTCGACATCATGGAGGCGGCGCCCGTGGAAGGCTCGGACGCCCGCGTCATCGGCACCAACGACTACAAGGACACCGCCGGCTCCGACGTGGTGGTGATCACGGCCGGAATCGCCCGCAAGCCGGGCATGAGCCGCGACGACCTGCTCAACACGAACTACAAGATCGTCAAGGAGTGCACGGAGCAGACGCTCAAGCACTCGCCGAACACCATCCTCATCGTGGTCAGCAATCCCCTCGACGCGATGTGCCAGGTGGCCTACAAGGTCTCCGGGCTGCCCAAGCACCGCGTGTTCGGCATGGCGGGCGTGCTCGACAGCGCGCGCATGCGGACCTTCATCGCCATGGAGCTGGGCGTCTCCGTCGAGAACACCCACGCCTTCGTGCTGGGTGGCCACGGGGACACCATGGTCCCGCTGCCGCGCTACTCGACCGTCTCCGGAATCCCGATCACGGAGCTGATGTCCCCGGAGCGCGTGGACGCGATCGTCAAGCGCACGGCCAGCGGGGGCGCCGAGATCGTCGCCCTGCTCAAGACGGGATCCGCGTACTACGCGCCGTCCTCCTCGACCGCGGAGATGGTGGACGCCGTCCTCAAGGACAAGCACAAGATCCTGCCCTGCTGCTGCTACCTCGAAGGCGAGTTCGGCATCCAGGGCCTCTACGTGGGTGTCCCCGCCCAGCTCGGGCAAGGGGGCATCGAGAAGATCTGGGACATCAAGCTCACCGACTCCGAGCGCGCCGCCCTGCACAAGTCGGCGGCGGCGGTGAAGGAGCTGGTGGACGTGCTCAAGATCTGACGCCGATCGAGGGGGATCGCGAACACCCATCGAGATGAGGTGTGAGTGCCCCCCCTGACTTGATACTTCGGGAGGGCCGCTATGAAGTTCCTGCTCGCGATCCTGGTCGTGCTCCTGCTCGCAGGGGGCGTGGCCGCCTTCGTGGTGAAGACGGGCCGCCTGCCGATCGCAGCCACCACGCCGCCCGATTTCGTGGACCGCGTGGCCGTGACGGCCAAGTTCAAGGCGGTGGTGCGGGGGGCCGCCGGGCTGCAGGTGACGGTGCCGACGGATGCCGCATCCGTCAGCAAGGGCCGAGAGCATTACGTCGAGAACTGCCTGCCCTGCCACGGCGCTCCCGGGGTCAAGCCGGCCGAGTTCGCCGAGGGCATGAACCCGAAGCCACCGGACATCGACGGGCAATTGCAGAACTACAACGACGCCCAGCTCTTCTGGGTGATCAAGAACGGCATCCGGGCGACCGGCATGCCCGGGTTCGGCGTGAACCACAAGGACGAGGAGATCGCGGCCATCGCCGCCTTCGTCCGCCACACGCCGCGCCTGACCCCGGAGGAGCGCAAGGATCTGGCGGCGGCGGCTTCGCACGAGGACCACCACCACGAGGGCGAAGGCCAGACTGCCCCCGAAGAGCACGGAGCCGAGCCGCACCACCACCACTGATCGCGGCTCCTCCTTCATCCCTGACGGCCAACCGAACCGACGCCGGGCCGGCGGCGTCTTGCTTTGTGGACAGTGAAGACCGGTGCCGATGAATGAAGCGGCCGCCCCGCTCACGGGACACCTGGTGAGCGACGCCTCCCTCGATCGCGAGTTCGAGGAGCGCCTGGCGGCGGCGTCCACCCTCGCCTTCCGCGTGGCCTACGGAGTCCTGCGGCAGCGCGAGGATGCCGAGGACGTCGCCCAGGAGGCGGCGGTACGCGCCTACCGCGGCTTCACCTCCTTGAGGAACCGGGATCAATTCCGTTCCTGGCTCGTGCGGATCGCCTGGCGGCTGGCCCTCGACCGTCGCAAGTCCGAGCGGCGGCGCGGTGTCCGGGAGCTGAAGGCATCGGCCGCGCCCCCGATGTCCCCCAGCGCCGAAGCGATCGCGGCCGGCCGCCAGACGGAGGAGCGGGTGTGGGAAGCAGTGGACGGCCTGCCCGAGAAATTGAGGATCGTCGTCGTGTTGTCCGCGATCGAAGGCCACGGGATGCGCGAGGTGGCCGCGCTCCTGGGACTGGCGGAAGGAACGGTGAAGTCGCGGCTGTACGAGGCGAGGCGGCGGCTGCTGGAGAGATTGCAATGCGTTGTGAGCGGTACGAGCAGGACCTGACCGTCGGCGCGGCCGGCGGGGCGATCCGATCCGATCTCGAGGCGCATCTCGCGGGCTGTGCCGCGTGCCGCGAGCGGCTCGCGGAGAAGCAAGCGCGGCTCGGCCATATCGACCGGGTGCTGACGTCGCAACTCGACGTCGAGCCGTCGGCGGGGCTGCGCCACCGCGTGATTTCGCGGGTTGCACGCGCGGAGAGCGAGCGCCGACGCATGGCCCCCTGGGCCGCGGCGGCCGCACTGGCCGCCGGCCTCGTGGTGGCCTTGCTCGCCGGCGCGTTCCCTCACCGGCCTTCCGTCACGCCTCCCGAGTTGAGCGCCGCCGGGATGGT
>WNFM01048640.1_pt1 | contig 24062 bp, 18 predicted proteins | sample 5400271 | NCBI WGS metagenome assembly WNFM01 (sample SAMN13153352, study PRJNA577476) | soil metagenome | isolation source: 60 cm saprolite on Douglas fir-dominated hillslope | place: USA:California | collected 2013-09-17 | reverse complement strand
GCCAAACAGGACAAACAACGGCGTGTGATGAGCCTTGACCTGGATTTTTTCCTCGGTAGGCGCTGGCGCTGGGGCAGGAGCTGTGGCCTGGAGAGAAGCCGGTACAGCCACCACCACAGGTTGAGCATGCGCTCTGCGCCGTATTTGAATCTTAAACCCTTCCGGTCTCGGGCCAACGCGTTCTTTGATTTTGAGTTGATAGCCGGTATGATCGATGAACTCGAAATGCTGGAGCAACATCCCCAGGACGAGAGGCGCCTCTTGCATCGCGAAGGCACGACCGAGGCACGCACGCACGCCATTTCCGAAAGGTTTGTAGGCATTGGCAGGGATCTTTGCCTCCGCGTCTGGAAGGAAACGGTCTGGCTGAAAGGTGTCTGCATTGTCCCCCCAGATACTGGGGTCAAGATGCAGCGCCGGGACAAGGATAGAGAGGTCCTGGTCCGCTGTCACACGGTATTTGCCACCAAGCGTTTCTTCCTCTTTAATCGTTTGTACTGTTAAAAGCGTCACAGGTGGATGTAGCCGCAGCGTTTCTTTCAGGATCTGAGAAATATACTGGAGTTGGCCCAGCTGGGCCGCTGTCGGAGGGCGAGCGAGGACGTCGCCCAAAACGCGGTCGGCCTCGGCATACGCTTTGGCCAGCACAGCGGGATGTCGGATCAGTTCATAGAGGGCAAAAGAGAGCAGCGTACTGGTGGTGACATGGCCGGCAAACAGCAGTGTAATAACCTGGTCTTGCAACTCCTGGCTCGTCATTTTCTCTCCGCTTTGCCGGTCATTACTCGCCAGCAGGCTATCCAGCATAGAGTTGCCGGCGCCTGTTCCGTTGGCGCGGCGCTGGCGAATGATCTCGTCCACCATCTGATGCAGATAGGCCGCGTCAGCCTCCCATTGGAGCGACTCCTGCTCGCCCGGCGCCTTCTGGCCAGGACCACCCCGCTCACGTAATAATAAACCCTCGAGCGAGCGCATGAGGGCTTGCATGATAGGATGAGGCGTCTCACGGTAGAACGATTGGAAGTTATAATCCAGACAACAGGAGCCAATGATATCAGAGGTGAGACGGACCATGTCATCGTATACATCGATCTCATCGTCTGGATTTAAGCGCTCCCACTTCAAAATCATGGGCATCGTCGTTTCCCACATCCTCGGCAAGTAGGCATGCATGGCCTGGGTGCTGAAGAGAGGGAGCATGATTTTATGCGCCTTGGACCAGACAGGTTCCGTCGTAGAAACGACAAAAATGCTCGCCGGAACAATCTGGCCCACGGCCCGGAAAGGGAGATGTTTCTTGAGAAAACGTTTCTCATCACAGAGCTCATTCGCAAGCTCATAGTTCGCCGTGATCACCCATTGGCGCCCGGGAAGATTCAGTTGAAAAATCGGTCCATACGTGTGCGCCAGACGCATGAAGCGGGTCACCCTGGCTTCTTCTTCCATGTTGTCAATGGTTGGTTTTACCGGGGGCTGCGGCATAGGCTCTAATGTAGGTCGAGGTGATTTCATGGTCATTGCATCTGCTCCCTTTCTCAGGATGGAAAACAGGACAGGTTTGCTGCCAGCAAGAGGCTTGACAGAAAAACAATCCTCCTAAGAAAAGAATAGTTGAGCAGCAAAACACCACAGTAGGGATTGATCGAAGAGCAGACTCAAGGTGAGTGTTCATCGCAGGATACAGGAATTGATGGGAATAACCCGGGTGCATTCAGCCTTTCATGCTCGTTGATGCCCTGTGCAGTCCCACCAGAGTCACGTCATCCTCTTGCTCCCACCCTTCCCCGGTAAAGCCTTTGAGTTCGCTCAGCAAGGAGTCGATGAACGATGCCCCATCGGCATGCTTTTCGAGCAGCGTCTTGAGACGTGGTAAGCCGAACATCTCGCGCCGTCCGTTATGGGCCTCCACCAGGCCATCGCTGTAGAAAAGCACACTGTCTCCGGGGGCCAGCGTCACCTCGTGATCGTCGTAGCGTGTACCGGGCATCATCCCAAGAGGCATGCCGGTCGCGCGGAGTTCAGAAATGCCGCCGTTGTGCCGCCGGTAGGGGAGATCGTGCCCGGCATTGGCATAGTGCAGCCAACCACTTTGCGGGTCAAGAACAGCATAGAAGCAGGTGACAAACATCCCAGGTGGAGTTTCTGCATAGAGCAAATCGTTGACCCGTGCAAATACCTCGCTGGGAGAGAATATCCCCTGGGCGGCGGTACGGAGCATGGTGCGGGTGGCTGTCATCACCAGGGCGGCGGGTATCCCTTTATCTGTGACATCACCGATGACCAGGCCCAACCGGCCATCCTCAAGCGGGAGGAAATCGTAGAAGTCCCCACCGACCTCGCGTGCAGGCTGGTAGTAGGGGACAAGCTGCCACCCGGGGAGCGCAGGCACATCTTTGGGCAAGAAGGCATGCTGGATAGCCTGCGCCGTCCGCAATTCCTGCTCGATACGCTCGCGTTCGCGCACCTGTACCTGTTGATCTTGTACCATCTGTGCCACCCGCAGCGCTGGTGCGACCTGGGGGGCGAGGGTATCGAGCATACTGCGCTCCTCGCGGGTATATTCCTCTCCTTTCAGATGCGGCCCCAGCGCGAGCAAACCGATCAATTCTCCCTGACTGGCTAAGGGCACGACGATCTCCATCGCTCGCGCCTTCAAGTCCTGTAAGAGCGGCGCATCCAATTGCAGCCGGTCAACCTCTAGAGCGTCAGGATGATGCAGGATGTAGGCAATGAGCGGATCATTGCCGGCAACCGTGATCTCTTCCGTAGAGTCCGATTGCTCCTGCTGTTTATTGAAGGCGAGTATCCACAGTGAGACAGAGTACGGCTGCATGATCTGCTGGATGACGGTGAGGAAGCGCTCGCGCAGCTGATCGAGATCGATTTCTTCGCGCAGCGTCGAGGTGAAGGCTTCGACGGCTTTGATCGCCTCACGATTGCGAACGTTGAAGCGCCGCTCAATGCGTTTCTGGACATACACGCGCACAGGATCAAGTATGATCGCCCAGGTGAGTGCAGTGGTGATAAGGATGATGTGAGATACATCTGGACTCTGGTGGATAAGCAGTTCTACCGCGGTGATAAAGCCGTAATAGACGAAAGCCAGGCAGACCGTGAGCAAGAGATAAACCGGCGTACTATTGAGAAACATATTAAACACGAACACGGGAAGATGGAGGTTGTAGCGCTGGAACTGTGTAGCGGCGAGGTACACGAACACGGGAAGCAGGACGAATACAGTATCGTTAGAACCTTTGAAGAAAGTCACCAGGACGAATAAGCCGCTAGCGCCGCTCACGGCAACAACGAAGCGGATGATGGAAGCCCATTCCTGGCGTAAGCGCCTGGGTCGCTTCTTTGGTGGGACGGCCAACTGTGCCGTTCTCGATATTACCTGGAATGTAGCCATGACTTACTTCCTTTCTCGCTGCGCATTAATATTCTGTAAAGATGATAACATCGTTATTGACGAAGTAACGCGTTTGACCTATACTCCTTTTTAGAGAGCGCATGGTATATAGGTTGAAAGGGGACCGGTATGTCAACGCAGCCACCCAACCGACTGGAAGAACTAGAAAAAGCATTCGCGATTTTTAAGCAAAGTAGCGAAGCATTTGAAAGGAAATACCGAGCTTTTGAGCAAGACCTGAGAGCACACATTGATGGACTCAATCACTATGTCACAATGACGTATGGCATTGTGCAAACGCAAGAGATAGATATCAGAGAGATCAAATCTATCCTGAGCGAACACACGTTAGTCCTGGCCCAAATGCAAGAGATAGATATCAGAGAGATCAAATCTACCCAGAGCGAACACACGTTAGTCCTGAGCGAACACGGGAAAATGCTTGAACGCATTCTCTTACTATTAGAGCCAAAGAGCTAAAAGTGGGAGCAAAGTTTTTATCAAGCCACACACCTTGGACGATCATCAGGATTCGCCCGAGGTGTGTTTTATTTGTCAATGTTCACTATTCGACGTCTACTGGACAATGATGGTCAGGTTCATCCCCTGGTGGATCGCGCAGTAGATGTGGTAGGTCCCCGCTGTGTTAAATGGTCCAATCTCAATGCTGTTCCCATTGACCTGTACGTTGTTGACTCTGGGTGCGCCTGATTCGTCCACTGGCTTGGCTACACCGTTCTGCCAGGAACCATTCGCAAGGATGTGCAGGGACGATACGTCATCCACCAGTAGAAGCTTCGAGCCTTTGGGAATGGTAACAGATGACTGGAGAAAATTGCCAGCGCCCATGTGCACTGTTGGCACGCCATTGGTGTAGGTCGTGCCTGTTATCACTGCAGGCTGCGCGAGGGCGCCGATGAAAATGGCGCCGATAGCCATTCCTGCAACCAGGCTCAAGGCTGAAGGAAGCCAGCGCGGAGCCTGCCGGCTGCCCTGACGGTAGTTCTGCGCCGCTGCTCCAATACTGCCTCCAAACGCCAGAATCGCGCATGCCACGACAAGCACGTCCCCTACAAAGTGAGCAAGCCCTCCGTTTGGACCCTTTGGATTGGCCAGGCTTTCAATGACATAGGGCTCTGTAAAGACCAGGTAGAGGTTATACCCCCCCAGTACACTACTCACCAGCGGCGCCCAGCGCATTCTGGTTGCGAGGATCACTGCGCCTGCCAGCGTACACACCGTCGTGATGACGATGTCCCGGCTCGGGGAACCGTTACTGAGCGTGAGCGCTATTGCGCCGCCAAGACTTCCAATCCCCTCCACAAGGAATGCCCAGAAGGCGATCTTACCAAGCACAGAGAGTGGTTCACGCGTAAACAGGTGTGTTTGTGTTGTTTCTTTACTCACCATTGATTTCTTTTCTTGTTCTACATTCATTGCTGGTTCTTTCCCTTCGCATTGCATAGATCTCCTATTGATTCAGCTCTAACCCGCTTTCGAACTCCGACAGCATGGTGAGAAGGAGTGGAACAAGGTCTGCCCATTCGCGAAAGTAGCGCACGTCTCCGCTGGTTAACAATTGTACTTTGCCCCGCCACTCGGTCTGATCAGTCCCTACCTCTTCTTTCCACACACGTACAGTAAACAGGTGAGAATGAGGACGCTGTAAAGGCGTATCCATGCTCATGCACTCCCTCTAGCATCTTTCCCGCAGAGCAATACTGCGTTCTGCAAGGATGGTAACGTTGTTGTTCATCCTGATGGGAGTGTAGTGCATGCGCCGTTGCTCTACCGTTGCTTCCGAGCGTTCCCTGATGAATATAGGAAAAGAGAAGCGTTCTCTGAACTTTTACCTAATTGTGATCAAAGGCTTACCGCAAGCTGATACAATAGAGAAGAATAGTGATGTTTAGGGGAAAGATCAGTAATGCTCACGCTCCTTCTTGCTCTTGGACTGCTTATCTTCGGGACCCTGCTGCTCGTGCTTGGGGCAGATTGGTTTCTCGATGGGGCAGAAGATCTCGCACAGTCTCTTGGCGTGAGTGCGCTCGTGCTGGGTGTGGTTCTGGCAGGAGTGGAACCAGAGGAAATGCTCACTGCTGCCATTGCTTCAGCTCGTGGGGCGCCAACCCTTGCCGTCGGCAATGTCGTTGGGACCAATGTCACCATTGTCACGGTGGCTCTGGGCCTCTCTGCGCTCATTACTCCAATGATCATTGCCCCCGGCGTGCGTCGGCAGGCCCTCATCGCCACCCTGGTGTCGATCATCCCTATTGTGCTGCTCTTTCTGGGAGTCGTCACTCAACTTGAAGGAGTTCTCTTGCTGATCGTATTTGTGGGCTACACAGCCTTCTTGTTTCGCACAGATCGAGAGGCCATGAAGCGCATGACAGAACGCGATGACGACGATGATGACGACGAGCCGAGGCAGCGAGTGCGCCCTCGCTTCCACTGGAAACCCTTGCTGCTCACCATTGGCGGTCTGGCAGCGATGGCCGTGGGCGGTCCGGCGATTGTGGAGGGTGCTCTCCGCCTGGCTCAGGTGGCCGGACTGAGTCAAGGAGTTATGGGGGCAACCATCGTCTCGTTAGGGACAGGAGCCGAGATGATCGCTCTTGGCGTGAGCGCGGCTCACAAGAAACAGTCCGATATTCTGGTGGGCGGCATTCTCGGCTCATTCGCCTACAATCTGCTGGTCACGCTCGGACTGGCAGCCGCCATTCGCCCCATTCCTGTGGACCCTCATGTCACCTTCATCGCGTTACCAGTCATGGTCGTTGTCCACCTCGTGCTCTTAGCTCTCGTCTGGTATGGGAAGATTCCGCGCGTGATGGGAGGCCTTTTGGTGGGAGTGTATATCGCCTATCTCATCGGTGTGGTGCTGGCTTAGCATACAGTACCAGCGCCCCATTGACACACCCCTTGCACACCTCTACAATGAGAGCGCTGCATGATGCGCACAAGAGTACAATACTTCCAGGAAAGGACTCAAGCATGGCTGATCGTGTGGGACAACAGCTCGGCAACTATCGCCTCGTCCGGCTCATTGGGCATGGAGGCTTCGCCGATGTTTACCTTGCTGAGCACGTCTACCTCAATACAAAGGTGGCTATCAAGATCCTGCAAACCAGAGTAGCGGATAACGAGCTCGAAGCCTTTCTCAAGGAGGCGCGTACCATCGCCAGCCTGGTACATCCTCACATTGTGCGTGTGACGGACTTCGGCGTGGCGAGCGACACTCCTTTCCTCGTCATGGACTTCGCGCTCAATGGCACCCTGCGCCAGCGCCACCCCAAAGGCACTCAGCTTCCACTGACTACCATCGTACCCTATGTCAGACAAGTAGCAGAAGCCTTGCAGTACGCTCACGACGAAAAGTTCATCCACCGCGATATCAAACCAGAAAACATGCTGCTCGGAAGGCGCAATGAGGTCCTGCTGAGTGATTTTGGCATTGCTGACATCGCCCAGAGTTCTCGTTACCAGGGCACGCAGGAATCTGCAGGCACCGCCGCGTACATGGCTCCCGAGCAAATCCAGGGCAAGCCGCGCCCGGCCAGTGACCAGTACGCATTGGGCATCGTCGTCTACGAATGGTTGAGCGGTGATCGCCCTTTTCAAGGGTCTTTCACCGAGTTATGCGCTCAACATATCTTTGCCCCACCGCCATCTTTACACAAGAAGATGCCAGCGATCTCGCCCTACGTTGAGCAGGTGGTGATGACTGCTCTCGCCAAAGACCCCCGCCAGCGCTTTAAGAGCATACAGGCCTTCGCCAACGCCCTGGAGCAGGCCAGCCGTCCAGAAGAACCGGCAGCGGACCTGACGCCACAACCCGGCCTCTCATCATCACCGGCTTCACCTTTCGAGCAGCCATCCGGGAATTCATCGCTCACTCTACTACAGACCCCAGAGCCTTCACTGCCTCCCTCGACACAATCTGCGAAGATCTCCGCGTCCCCGGCAGAAAATTCCCCCATTTCAGATATAGCATCTCGAGGCGACGAAGAACAAGCTGCCGTCGCAGTGGAACCGGAGACAGAGACACCTGGCAAACGGCGTCTCGTTTCGTGGAATAGCAATGCCTGGCTGAGATGGGGTATCGGTCGACGGCCGGCAATAGCCCTGATACTCGGGGTTATTCTCTATGCCATTCCGAACTACTTCATCGACCTCCTATACAAAAATAACGGCGCTTTTATGAGCACTGGTCCCATCATCTTTAACGAGAACATCGACACCGGCCTCTTCTTTATTGGTTTGGCTCTTATTGTCCCTCTTTTTTTCGGAGCTATCTCCGGACCCTGGGCCGGGCTTCTCATCATCCTGGCCGGTACCTATTTTGGCGATCGTCTCGCCGATTATAGTGTCTCTGCTTACTACGGGCTACCCTGGACGTGGTACGCGGGACATATCTTGATTGGTTTCATGGCTGGACTCGCTATATTCAAAACACTGGGGCGCTACAACACTGGACGAGCCATTATTATTGCAGTAGCTACCAGCGCAGCCGCGATCATAATTGGCTCGGCTTTCACTGCATATACTGTTACCTGGCTCTTAGGCGAAACGAGCGATGTAGCATGGTCGGGGTTCATCAAGTTATCCCTATCTTCCGCCATCGACCTGGTACTACTTCCCATCCTGCTGGTTATCTATAACGCCATCGCCAGCCGTATTCTGCCTTCTCTGCCATCGCTTGAGCCTGAAGAGGAGAAAGGTAGCCGATCATGACGATGCCAACCCTTCACCTCCGCTTGCTCGGCGATTTCAGCCTGCTCTACAACGACCAGCAGGTGACCAACCTCAATACCACGCGCCTGCGCTCACTGCTCGCCTATCTCGTGTTGCATCGCGATGTTCCTCAACAGCGCCAGCATCTTGCCTTCCTCTTCTGGCCCGACGCAGCCGAGGCTCAGGCTCGCAATAACTTGCGCCAACTGCTCCACCAGTTACGCCAGGCACTTCCGGCTGTGGAGCAATTCCTCTCTGCCGGCACGCACATGTTGCATTGGCACCCCGTCACGCCATGCCACCTCGATGTCGCTGAGTTCGAACAGTCGCTCACTCTCGCAGACGCGGCCACACGACACAATGACCAGCATGCACTCCAAGCCGCTCTCGAGCAGGCAGACAGCCTGTATCGAGGGGAATTACTGCCTGGCTGCTATCAAGAATTGTATCAGCACTGGAGGTCCTTATGCGTGAACTGCTCATTGCCGCTGCGGAGCGGGCGATTCGTTATCTGGAGGGTCTCGACGAGCGAAATGTTGCCCCTGATCCCACCGTCGTTGCTCGACTCTTAGAGCTTGATATCCCGCTGCCTGCTCATCCCTTCCCCGCGGACGAAACCGTAGCACTGCTCGATTCCTATAGCACTGCGACGATGGCGATGGCCGGGCCACGCTTCTTTGGCTTCGTGATCGGTGGGGCATTACCAGCAACACTGGCAGCGAATTGGCTGGCCGGCGCCTGGGATCAAAATTCCGCTCTGGCAGCGGTCACCCCATTTACCGCGAAGCTGGAGGACGTTGCGCTCCGTTGGCTCCGCGATGTGCTCGGCTTGCCGCCCGAAACGGGTGTGGGGTTCGTCACTGGCGCGACGATGGCGNNNCCGCCATACCGTCTTGAAGCAAGTAGGATGGGATGTTGAAGCCGATGGGATGTTCGGCACACCGGAAGTCGCCGTTGTGGTTGGCGAGGAGGCCCATCCCACGCTGTTCAAGTCCCTGGGGCTGGCGGGATTTGGTCGCAACCGGGTGGTGCGCGTCCCGGTGGACAAGCAGGGCCGCATGCGTGCTGATCTGTTTCCGGACCTCTCTGGTCCCACCATTGTCTGCTTGCAGGCCGGGAATGTGAATACTGGGGCATTCGATCCCGCGCCCGAGCTCATCCCCAAAGCGAAAACAGCCAATGCCTGGGTGCATGTCGATGGCGCTTTTGGGTTGTGGGCAGCAGTTGCTCCCTCCAAAGCGCATCTGATGGCGGGCTATGCCGGTGCTGATTCCTGGGCGACGGATGCGCATAAATACCTGAACACGCCCTATGACAGTGGCCTCGCATTTGTCCGCTATCCGGATGTGCTGCAGGCCGCGATGGCGGTTTCTGCGGCATACCTGCCCGCTAGCCCAACACACGACCCGGCAAACTTCACGCCAGAACTTTCGCGCCGGGCACGCGGGATCGAAGTCTGGGCCGCGTTGCACTCTCTGGGGCGATCAGGTCTCGCCGATCTCGTCGAGCGCACCTGCCGCTATGCTGCGCACTTTGCGGAAGGCTTGCGCGCAGCGGGGTACACCATTCTGAACGAGGTCGTGTTCAATCAGGTCCTGGTGATGTTCGGGGATGCCGAGAGGACACGGCGCGTAATTGCAGGCATTCAGCAGGATGGCACCTGTTGGTGCGGCGGGACCACCTGGCAAGGGCACACGGCCATGCGCATCAGCGTGTCGTCGTGGGCCACAACCGACGCGGATGTTGAGCGCAGCCTGGAAGCGATGATCCGGGTTGCACGCGAGCTGGCGTAATCATCCATATCATTAACCTGATCATTATTGACATCTCCTCTCCGCCCACGTAAAATTTAGTGGGATACCTGCACATGATCGCAAAAAGCCAAGGCTTCGATTCGTACTTTGGGTTGCACTCTACGTTAATGTTTGGAGAATTTGCTTTATGTCCATGGTGCATAAATCATCCCATCCCACTCCTGGCAAAGCCCGGATTAGTATAGTTCCTAAAAATCTAGCGTTGTATTGTACTAGGTTCATGGAGCTACCAGCGGGCTTCTGCGGAAGCAGCAGTTCGTCAGGTGATCACACCGTGAGATGTGGTTCCAGTCTTACGCTCTGTGGCTCCGGTTTAAGGGTAGCCGAAAGGTCAAGGTGATCGGAGCATGACAACCCTGGTGAACACTCGCGAGGAGCATATCACTCCGCAAGGAGGGCATAAAGCCACTATGTCTGTCTATGTACGTAATCAGGATGGTCAACCGGTAATGCCCTGTACGCCAGCCAAAGCCCGCAAGCTCTTACGGGCAGGCAAAGCCAGGGTGGTGGAACGTTGCCCTTTTACGATCCAGCTCGAGTGGCAATGCGAGGGGGAGGTTCAGGAGGTCACGGTGGGCATTGACAAAGGTAGCCACATCACCGGGATGTGCTGTGTCGGCAATGGGACAGTCCTGCTCGCTGCGGAAATCCACCACCGCCGCGATGTCAAGGCCAAGATGGATGACCGCCGAGATCGGCGCAAGCGTCGTCGAGCGCGCAAGTGGTATCGAGCGCCCCGGTGGGCGAACCGAGCATCAAGCACACGCAGTGGGCGTCTTCCTCCGTCTGTCAAGACCAATATGGAGGAAGTCATTCGCGTTGTAGCGCGTATCCCGCTCCCAATCAGCTCTATGGTGATAGAAGATGTACAAATCGATATTGCCCGTCTCAATGACCCGACCTTGCGCGGTTCACGCTACCAAGACCCAACACGGTTGGATGAGAACCTGCGCATCGCCTGTCTGATGCGCGACGGCTACACCTGCCAGCAGTGTAGCAAACGGAATGTGCGGCTACAAGCCCATCACATCGTTTTCCGCGAACACGGAGGAAAAGACACGTTAGCGAATCTGCTGACCCTGTGTGAGACCTGTCATAGAAGGCTCCATGAAGGCAAGATCACCCTCAAAGTGCAAGGCGTGAGCGGGCATCTGGACCAGATCGCGCAACGGACCATGCAAGGCAAATCTTACCTCTATGCCACCCTAGGAAGACACACTCCGCTGGCAACCCTCTTTGGCTACCAAACGGCCGCCTTTCGGAAAGCCAGAGGGCTGCCAAAAACACACATCGTCGATGCACTGTGTATTGCGACCTATCACAGTGGGGAACTCGTTGCAGAGCCAGCAACCAACATTTATACGATTGGGTTTCGCCCCAGACAGACCCGCAAGCAGTATCACAGCTTGCCGAAGACCGGGAAAGGGCGCGTGCGCTATCAGCGATACGAGGAATTAGAGGGGTTGCGCAAAGGAGATGTCGTCCTGGTCAAGGGGAGGTGGGTCAAGCAGGTGAACGCGATCTATGGAGCAGGTCGACTCGCCTTTAAACGTGTCAAGGGAGAACCTGCCAATGCCAAGCCACAGGATTGCAGCTTGCTTGAACGAGGGCAAACGATCGTCTGGGAAAAGGTGGTTTAAAAAACTATGAAACGCTCCAGTTCGCTAGGTTTCTTAAAACTTGTTGCAATACCCTGCCTCTTTCTCTTACTTGTCCTCGTTGCTGGCTGCGGCGGTACAGCTCCCCCACCGCAAACTCCACCTATTCAATTTACCACGGTCGACCTCGGACTGCCACCCGCAGCACTGAGTGCTCCCGTCGTCGGCCCACTACCTGCCGCTACCCTCATGCACGTGAGCATCACATTGAAGGCCAATCAACAGCTTCTAGCTCAGTTGGGCCAAAGGAAAGTTCAATCCGCACAAACGTTAAATCTCGAAACCCAGGCGAATAAGCTTGGTATCGATGAGCCTACCTATCAAAAGATCAAGAGCTTCTTTGGCATAGAGGGTGCGGCGCTGAAGTTGAGTAAACTGCATACCAACCTCACCATCAATGCCAGGGCCAGCACCTTTGCCAGGCTCTTCCAGATAAGCTTTGTTATCCATAAACTCAATGATCGCACCTTTTATGCTCCAACCACCAATCCTAAACTGCCCACAACTATCGCGTCTGCTGTAATTGCCATCACGGGACTGGACACTTACACCACCTTACAGCATGGCCACTCCGCCAGGCCAGTCCTCAAGCCTTCCCCTCGGAGCAGCAGCAATTGCCGACCCCTCGCCGGTTCGTTGGTACCCGGCCAGGTTGCCCACGCTTATGGCTTCGACCGGTTCTGGCAACAGGGATTCCGGGGCGAAGGCATGACTGTCAACCTCATCGAGCTGGATGGCTTTAATCGGCAAGATATTCAGAACTACTTTGACTGCCTTCATTTTCAAGGCAATTTGAAAGTCGTCAATGTGAACGCTCCGCCAAAAACTGTAGAGCTGGAGTCAACATTAGACATCGAAACCATCGCCGGCCTAGCGCCCACCATCAATATCGTTGACTATCAAGGCCCCAACACATTCACCGAGTTCAATGACGAATTCCAGCAGATCCTCAATGACAACACCAGGAATACTAATTCCGGCAGCGTTGTCAGTATTAGCTGGGGTGCCGCCGAAGATCAAATGACCAGTAGTGACATCATAGCGCTCGATCAGAGTATAGAGCTGCTGACGAAAGCGGAGCATATGACGATCTTCGCAGACACCTATGATTGTGCCGCCTTCGCCGATCAGACCTACAACCATCTCTCGGTGAGCTTCCCCGCGAGCGACCCACTGGCAACCGCTGTGGGAGGTACCGTCTTGAAGGTCGATTCTGCTGGCAATCGAGCCAATGAGGTCGCCTGGTCCGACGGCTCAAATCCCCATGTTTGTAATAACCAGTGGGGCTCCGGTGGAGGCCTTAGCACAATGTTTAAGCGCCCTTCCTGGCAAGATGGCCAGGTCATACAGAACAAGTACGCCAATGGGACACGTCAACTCCCGGAGATAGCCGCTATAGCGTATAACCAGGCGCTCTACTACCAGGGCCAGTGGCTGTATGCCTATGGCACCAGCGAGGCAACTCCCACCTGGGCGGCTGCTATGGCGCTGGTAAATGAAAACCTCATCAAACAGGTTCACGAGTTTTTCTACTCACCTCAATTGTTCTACATGGTTGCTAATGACAGTACTGCCCTGCATTTGCATCCCTTTTATGACGTAATCCAGGGCAACAACCTGTACTATCCAGCAACCCCCGGTTGGGACTTCGCTACTGGCCTTGGCACACCAAACCTGGTGGATTTCTCTTCCGTACTCCTGTGGTCAACCATCCACCACTAAAAACAAGCGACTCCTCATAGCCATGAAACGTTCCTGAAACGCTCCGCATGTTACGCTGTTCTTGTCGTAACGTTTACCGTAACGATTAGCAGACAGGTAATACCTACAATAGGGCTTAGAGCTGTTCAATTCTGCAAATATACAACACCTGTTGTTCAAGGAGCCTTCAACAGTGATCGAAAAGCGTAGCCAATGGGGTGAAATGTGTATATGATGAACACGTTTACGCCTGTGGACGCTCCTTGCGCTGCTCTTTTTTGATGGTTCTCAGAAGCTCTCGCAGGGCAATTCGGATAGCATCGGCATCAGATTGAACACCATAATACTCTCGAATAGCTGCGATAGCTTCCCGATCTTTGTCCTCCAACGGGAAAGTGGTCCTTGACTTTTTCATAGTGCTATGCTATCATATTGATAGCACCTTGTCAACTGAATAGCGTTTCGGTGGGTTCCGTAGCGAAGGGCTACGGGTAAAAATGCTACCATATGCAAGCAAGGTACAAGCGGGTTCATATGAGAAGTGATTGAAAGTACCGTCTCGCAAAAGAGAGCCTGCTGCACTTGAGACACCATTCAAGGTCTCTTGCCTGGCTGAGGCCATACACCGAGCAATCGGTGCGATGTGCCGTAAAGCGTTTCTCGATTGTAGTGCTACTGAGGCACATCGAGAAAGGCAATACGGAAATCAACACGTTTTAACACGTTTTGAAAGGCAGGTTCTATTCATGGCTCTTCCCAAATTAACTCGCAATAGAGGTAATGGGCTTCTGGTGGGGGTGGTAATACTCTCGCTCTTAGTTCTGGTTGGCTGTGGCGGTCCTAACCCAGTCACTAACCCGACCCCAACCTCAGTTGCGACCCAGCCCCAGCTCGGGCTCCAATTTACGACGCTCGATCTCAATTTACCCCCTGTTGCCCTCAATGCGCCTGTTGTAGGGTCAGTGCCCGATAGTACAATCCTGCACGTCAGCATTACATTCAAGGTCAATCAGCAGACGCTTGATCAGTTGAACACCAGGAAGGTGCAGAAAGGACAAAGCACCAATCTGGAAGGTTTGGCCAATAAGCTCGGTATCAGCGATCAAGACTATCAGAAAATCAAAACCTTCTTCGGCATTGAGAACGCGACATTGAAGCTGAACAAATTACACACCAACCTTACCGTCGATGCCAGGGCTGGAACCTTTGCCAGGCTGTTCCAGACTCACTTTGTGGTCCACAAACTCGACGGCCGTACCTTCTTCACCCCGGCCGCAGACGCCCCACCGAAGCTGCCCACGTTTATTGCCAGCCAGATCCTGGCAGTCACTGGCCTGGACAACTATAGTGTTGCGCCGCAGCGATCAGGCTCAGTAGCACATCTCAATACCGTAAGCGTAAAGAAAAGCTCTGCAGGCAATTGCACGCCAGCCAAAGGCTCCTTGACGCCCTCGGATGTAGCCAGCTTGTATGGCTATGATCAATTGTACAAGTCGGGCTTACATGGGGAAGGTATCACAGTCAACCTGGTCGAGTTCGATGGGCTTTCGCAGAGCGACCTTCAGAATTACCTGGGTTGTGTGAATTATCAGGGCAAGATCAATGTAGTCAATTTGAAAAAAGCGCCAGCGCCAGGCGCTGAGTCAACGCTGGATGTTGAGATGATTGCTGGCCTGGCCCCTGCTGCGAACATCAACGATTATGACACTGACCTCAACAGCATCCAGACGTTCAACGATTATTGGACGTTGTACAATGATATCCTTCAGCAGATTATCAATGACAATGCCCAGAACACTGCCAGTGGCAGTATCGTCAGCCTCACCTGGGGAGCCCCCGAAGGCTCGCTTACCAAACAAACTGTTGCAGCGATCGACCAGAGTCTGTCTATCCTGACCAAAGCTGAGCATATGTCGGTCTTCGTTGCCAGCGGTGACTGTGGTGCTTTTGACCTCGGTGATTATGTGAAAAGCTCTTACGGCCAGCTGGCTGTGGATTATCCGGCAAGCGATCCATTCTCAGTAGCAGTGGGTGGTACAGCACTAACGGTCCAAAATAACAAACTCAATGAAGTCGCATGGTCGGATGGATCGAACCACAACGCTTGCAAGAGCCAGTGGGGCAGCGGTGGAGGACTCAGCCAGATATTCCAGCGCCCGTCGTGGCAGACCGGACAGGTTGTCCAGAATAAGCATGCCAATGGTGCACGCCAACTGCCCGATGTTTCAGCTGTTGCAACTTATGTTGCCATCTACCTCCAGGGTAAGTGGCTGGTGGGCCTCGGCACGACCGTGTCAGCACCCATCTGGGCCGCTGGAACAGCCCTGGTAAATGAAGGTACTATGCAGCAAACGAAGCTCTTTCTCTATGGACCGCTGCTCATCTACGACACTGCCCAGGTCGGGGCGGGGAGCAATACGCATCCCTTCTTCGATGTGACCCAGGGGAACAATCTCTACTATGCTGCCACCCCCGGCTGGGACTATGCCACTGGCTTCGGTTCGCCCAATATGAGGGATTTCTTCCCCATCGTTCTAGCGATTACCAAGCAACATTAAGAGCGATGAAAAAGGGTGGAAGTACCTCGTGCCTAAAAACCGGGGTACTTCTCTTCTGGTGGTCGTGTACGCCTCTCTGGTAAAGTAGAAGTGCCCAGGTAAATTACCCTAACAGGTAACTATCTGTAAGCTCATCTCGTAGCGCTGCCTTCTCCTCTTCCGCCTGCAGAGAAGAGCCAGTGGCTGAATCATTCCAGATCGCCAGGGAGCTGGTGGCGGCAGAGGCGAGTTCGTCAAATATCATCTCTTCCAGAAATGCAGGAGAAGGTGATGGTGTGATCTCATCCCTACCAGGCTCATACTCGATGGGCAGCTCGTCAGGAATAGAGGTAGTGGATATTGCCTTTCCTGGTGCTTCATCGGTGACGGGCGGCCTTTGTAGCGTTGCAAGTGGCTCAGGCGAGTTGACAGCCGGTGAAAACCTTTGGCCAAGGATAGCGACAGAGATACCTCTACCTTCACGCAGGTCAGCGAGCTGGCTGCGCAACTCTTGATTCTCCTGCGCCAACTCTTCCAGGCGGCTCTTTTGCTTGAGCAATTCTTGCAATATGAGTTCGAAGGCACTGTCACTCGTTTTCATCAAAACTCCTTCAGGATGTACCGTAAACTCGCAGCTGCTAGCGAGCCTGACTGACATCAATAAGCATGTGGGTGAATGCTCTTACCTTAGACAATGTTACTTACTGTCTGGCTTCGTATAAAGACGTATCAACGTGTCTAAGGTAACAATGGCTGAGCCTTCAGTTTTTGATGTAGCACCCAAAATTACCTCCTTTTGACTTCAAGTTCGTGTGAAGCAGGATTTGCTTTGGCAAGCAGACAGGTTATTTCTTGCTTGTGTCAAGTCGCTATGCTACACTATGGGCATTGAGCAAACAACCCTACAGGAGCAGGTTTTCTCATTATAAGGATGGATATGGCACAGAGATCGCTGGCGCACGGAACAGCAGGTAGAACGCAAGGAGATCAGCACGGTCAGGGCAAAAACTTGCTAGGCCCTCTCCTCTGCTGGGCAGTTGTTTTTGCTGATATCGGCACTTCTGTCTACTACGTCCCTGGTATCCTCTATACCATTCCCAGCATTGGTAGCCTGGCGGGATTTTTTGTATTTTTAACCATGTCTGTGTTCGTACTACTTACACTAAAGTATGCCGAGGTGACCGAGCGCTTCCCACAGGGAGGAGGCGTCGTGACGGTGGCCGCGCAAGCCATGAATCACTGGGTCGGAGCCTTAGGGGGTATGTTTATCCTGGTCGATTACTTCCTCACTGCAGCTATCAGCTCTCTCTCGGGTATGCAGTACCTTAGCGTGGTTATTCCCGCGCTTGGACGCCCAACTATTGTTATTCCCCTATACGGTCCAGTTCAGGTTCTCTTGTTATTGATCACCATTGCTATTCTCGTACTGCTGGGTATTCTTAACTGGATAGGCATTAGTGAAAGTGCAAAAGTAAGTCTTGTAGGAGCCATCATCGCTTTTGCCAGTGATATAGCAATACTTATTACTGTCTTCACGCATATCTCCTTCTCTGAATTTTTGTCGCTTTTTCCCTTGATGTTTGCGAACCATAGACTCACTGCGGCTACTCTATTGATCGGTTTTGCAAATTCCTTTCTCGCCTTTTCGGGTCTGGAGAGTATCTCGCAGCTCGCGCCTGTCATGAGGACCCCGCGCAAGAAGGTTGCGGGACTCGCGCTCTTGCTCGTGGTACTCACTATTGGCATAACCAGCCCCTTGCTGACGATGCTTTCAACAACCTTATTGCCGAAGAACATCGTTGGCGACCCAATCTTTTCCAGCCAGCTAATCTCACTACTGGCTGGCCACTTCGGCGGCTTATGGGGGCAATTCTTGCAGGTCGAGGTGGCGATTAGCGCAAGTGCGCTCCTGATATTTGCCAGCAATACGGCTATCATCGGGACCTATCATGTCTTCATGGCGCTTTCGCGCATGGAGTTCTTCCCTTCATTTATCCTGAAACGCAATAAGTTACGTGGCACGCCCCACAACGCCATTACTCTTGCTGCCGGTATTCCCATTGCAGTGTTACTACTGGTAATGGGGAATCTCATTATCCTGGGTGATATGTATGCCTTTGGTCTGCTGGGCGCCTTTTCACTGACATGCCTGGGACTCGACATTGTACGGCATCGTGAACGTAAAGCCGCTAAAGTTATAGCCAGTCACCTGCCGGGCAAAGATAACAATCGTGGGTCAGCCCCTGCCGGGACTGTGCTGGACAACGCTGTTGAGTTAAGTCGTCGATATACGCGCTCCAATGGATCAGCATCCGCGGGTGGGCTAGAGCCAGAGGTAATTGCAGCCCTGGCTATGCCTGCTGCTAAAGAAGGCCTGGGAGTACGCTTGCACAGGCTATGGTACACAATCGATTTCTGGTTAGGTGTACTGACTACTGTTTTAGTAATAACTGCCTGGTCCACTAACCTGGTGAACAAACAACTGGCAACGCTTTTTGGTGGCACAGTAACAATCCTGGGCATGGCAGTAGCCTACTACAACTATAACCTTCACAAGCGCAAGGGCCGCCTGCTGGTCGTTACTACTACCGTCGAGAAACGCTTGCCAGGTTCCATCTTAGCTGTGTTAATACCTGAAAATGAGCGCAACAAGGCGGTTATGCGCAGTGCAATCAGTAATGCGGATGGAAATCCGGTCGTGTTTCTTTATGTAAGTGATCGCAAGGGCCGAGCTATACCGCGCATGTTCGAGGTTTATGATCCCTATCTGGAAGACCAGCAGGCCAAGGAGTTGTTTGGACAGGCTGAGAGCCTGGCGCAAAGAGCTAAAATCAATCGTCAATACGTCTATCAACAGCAAGATCATGATGTTGTTTCCCGGGTTTGGCATCGGGTCCAACCACGCGATACTGTAATTGCCGCGGAAGATGCTGCCCAGTTCGAGGATGTTAACCCGGATCGCATCCGTTACGAGCTTACTCCAGAGGGCAAAGTAGCGCACCTGCTAAAACGTTGGTAATAGTGATATCGTGATACAATAAAAGCGCCTACATAGTTTGTGCTGAAAAGGAGTTGATCGAGATGAATGATCGCATCCGTGAAATTTTAAGCTGGTATGCCAGCGAAAATCCTGGCATCCGCACAAATCTGGCTCGCATGCTCAACCATGGTCGCCTGGGCGGCACTGGAAAAATGGTGATTTTACCTGTTGATCAGGGCTTTGAACATGGCCCGGCTCGCAGTTTTGCGCCAAACCCCGCTGCCTATGATCCACGATACCATTTCCAGCTGGCCATCGAAGCGGGCTGTAATGCCTATGCTGCTCCACTTGGCTTTCTGGAGGCAGGTGTCGCTGATTATAGTGGGGACATTCCTCTGATCCTCAAGTGTAATAACCATGATACGCTCCATGACGAGAAAGACCCCCTCTCAGCGGTAACTGCTGGAGTGAGTGATGCATTGCGCCTGGGTTGTGTTGCTATCGGCTTCACTATTTATCCGGGGTCCGCTGAGAGTGCTACCATGTATGAGCAGCTACGGGACCTCACCGAAGAGGCCAAATCCGCTGGCCTGGCTGTCGTGGTCTGGTCGTATCCACGTGGTAGCGGCCTGAGCAAAGAGGGTGAAACTGCCATCGATGTCGTAGCTTATGCAGCGCAGATTGCCGCCCAATTGGGGGCAGATGTCATCAAAGTAAAGCTGCCAGGCGAAAAGGTGGAACTGCCAGAGGCACAGAAGGTTTACCAGAAGTACGAGATCCCCATCTCAACCCTGGCCGACCGCGTCCATCACGTCGTTCAGAGTTCCTTTGCAGGCCGCCGTATCGTCATTTTCTCCGGTGGAGTTTCGGTTGCCGATGAACAGTTCTACACCGAGGTCCGTGCTATTCGTGATGGTGGCGGGTTCGGCTCGATCATAGGCCGTAACTCGTTCCAGCGCAAGAAGCCAGACGCCCTGAAGTTCCTCGATACCGTAATGGGTATTTACGAGGGGTCCATCCACTAGGGAGAAAATTCCATGCCGGTATTACGCAGACTCACCCTCGATGACCTCTGGACCTTCAAATGGATGGGTAACATTGCTCTTTCACCGGATGGCCGGCGCGTTGCTTTTGTCATGCATAGTAGCGATAAGACAAAGAATGACCGGCAAAGCGCCATCTACCTGCTCCACCTCGACGAACAGGGGTATGCCGTGGATGAAGTCCGCCAGTTGACCAGCGGGGTGAAAAACGACTCCTATCCCGTCTGGGCGCCCGACAGCAGGCGTTTGCTGTTTATCTCTGATCGCGAAGAAGAAAAGGGGCAGCTCTGGCTCATCGATACCGGTGGCGGCGAGGCGCGCAAACTGACCGGCATGCTAAATGGCGTGAGCGAAGCAGCATGGTCACCCGACGGCCAATGGATCGCCTTTACCGCTGCGGTTTCGGCCAAAGATGACGACGAGGTGTTGACAGGACGCAAGCCGCTTAACGCCGACGAAAAGAAGAAGCGCGAGGAAGAGGATCGTATCCGCGATCATACCATCACGACCATCTGGTATCGTCTTGATGGGCGTGGCATCTTTGAGAAGTTCAGCCAGCTTTTTGTGATGCCAGCCCCCAGTGATGGCCCGGTCGATCCCGCTGCCATTCGTCGCCTCACCTCAGGCGATTTTGATCACGCGCTGCCATCGTGGACGCCTGATAGTAGCGAGATCAGTGTTTTGTGCAATCGTGCTGATGATCGGGATCGCTCGTTCATCAATGATCTGTGGGCGGTCTCTCGCGAAACCGGCGAAACCCGTCGTATCAGCGATGGCACGCTGGAGATAGGAACATATGCCTGGTCACCTGATGGCCGCCAGGCTGTTGTCGTGGGCTCGCAGGATATACGTATTGAGGGCAGCAGCAATACCCATCTCTACCTGCTTTCTCGTGCCGGAGGTGACATCGAGGACCTGACGGCAGATATTGATAATCATGCCACCACAGCTGCTTTTGCAGGATACGGTATGCCTGGCCCTTACATCCCACAGTGGAGTGCAGATGGAGAGCGGGTCTATTTCCTGGTGACAGAGCTGGGATGTGTCAATGTCTATTACCTGGATGTCGCGCAAAAGAAAGCGATCCCACTGACCGGCGGTGAGCAATTGACCTTCTTCCTGGCGCTCTTGCCCGGCGAACAAGGACTACTGCTGGCGCAGGGAAGACCATTGCAATTATGGGAGCTGCACCTGCTGCCGCTTCCTGCTCTGGGCACAAGCGAGCCAACGCGCCTTACACACCTGTATAAGCGCCAGGTGGACGGAATTGCCTTGAGCGAACCAGAGCGTATCCATTATAAGGGAGCAAACGACGATGAGATTGAGGGCTGGTTTATACGCCCTATTGGAGCACGGGAAGGAGTGCGTTATCCTCTCGCCGTCAGGATTCATGGTGGGCCTCAATCGGCCTTTGGCGCGGGCCTGAATCCCTACCACCAGTATCTTGCCGCTCAAGGGTTCGCGGTCTTCTATTGTAATCCCCATGGCAGCACAGGTCATGGACAGGCATTCATGCGCGAGGTCGAAGGTGATTGGGGTGGTTGGGATTACCAGGATATCATACTGGGCATCGATGAATGCGTTGCGCGAGGCGTAGCCGACCCAGAGCGGCTGGTTGTCTCGGGCTATAGCTACGGCGGCTACATGTCCATGTTCATCATCGGGCAGACCGATCGTTTCAAAGCTGCCGTGCCGATGGCAGGCGTCTCCAACCTTGCCAGCTTCGTCGGGACATCGGATATTGGCTTCTGGCAGGTGCTGCAGTCAAAGGGCTATCCATGGGACGAGGAACGCGCAGCCTACTACCGGGACCGTTCGCCACTGAGCCACGCAAGTCGCGTCAGCACACCTACGCTCTTCATACACCCTGAGAATGACCTGCGTTGTCCCATCGAGCAGACCGAACAATTCTATATGGCGTTGAAGATGATGGGCAACGTTCCTGTAGAGTTTGTGCGTACCCCCAGCTCGTGGCACGTTGGAACGTCCAAACCCAGCCAGTACCTGACCTACTGGGAGAAGATGGTAGCCTGGTTCCTCAAGTATGTGGAGGTTCGGCCAGAGGAGTATGATCCTCTGGAAGGGTGATGAGTCGAGATTTGTGGGCGCCGTCAAGCGTCGCCTACAACGCATCAACCTAAGAAAAAGCCCATCGACATCCGTAGGGGCGAGGGTGGTGGAGCGGCGCGGGGAGGGCCTTTATGGTCGCCCGCCGTGCCCTGTCCGTCAGCTTTTCGTGTTGTATCCTTCCTTCGGGTGATGCGTAAAAGCGCCAGAAGCCCACACCTGGTAGGCGTGGGGAGGCGTCACTACCTCACTCCCCTGACCTGCCGGATAACCAGTGTACCCAGCCCGAAGTACACGATGGTAACGGCAAAGAGAGTCGTATAACCGATATGGTTGGGGAAACCACGTAAGAGTTGCAGTAGTATACCACCGATGCTAATGCCGATGACCTGGGGTAGAATACCCATCGCTGACCAGATACCCAGAAATTTACCTGCTTCATCGGTTGGCGGCAACACATCAGCAGTCAGTGCCCAGTCTACACTGGTATATGCTCCATAGCCGATGCCGAAGAACGCTCCTGCAATGAGCGCGCCGTATTGACTCTGAAAGATGATGAAGATCAGGCAGACGACCGTCATCATCGCGCCAGAAAGGTAGACCAACCCTTTGCGCCCCCAATGGTCTGAGGCCCAGCCTGCAATAATTGATGTTGGTAATGCCGTGAGTAGGAGTATGGGGAGGAAAAGCGTGCCGGCGAACTTTTCGCCAGAGAAGGCCCCGTTGAGAATAATAGTTTTCACGCCTGGCCCGCCCAATACATCATCGAAGTAGTACTGCAGAAAGTAGAAAACGCCCCAGATACCCATCATTACCAGGAGACGTGCCAGCAGCACCCACGAGAGATCGGGAAACCTGCTGGGTTTGAAGAAGAATTTTTTCAGAATTGGAGTGATCTGGAATAGCCTGTCTTCATGGAATGCTAAAGGGGTCTCTTTGACGGTCAGGATCGTATAGGCAACAAAAACAACTTGCACAACGGCAATGATCAAGAAAATCTGTACAATCTCATTGCGATACAAAGGTAACGCGTCGTTCTTGTTGACGATGATACCAGCGACCACAGAGCCAATAATCGTGCCGAGCAATGTAAAGAGACCGTTGAAGCCGGCGGTCACTCCGCGCTGCTGCGTTGGTACATTATCCGCGATGATCGCGCTCCACGGGGAGTTCGCCAGGTTATTGCTGAACTGCAAGAGCAGGAACAAGAGTGCAAGCATGAATAGGAGGATGCCGGAAGGAAGTGCAGGTGAGAAGGCAAAAGCAATGAGTACGATGACGTTGAATATGGTGCCAATGATCATGAAGGGGCGACGACGTCCCATGCGGAACGTAGCGTAATCGGAAATGGCGCCAACAAGTGGGTTGACAACGACCGCCACAAGGGTTCCCCAGGCGACAACTAATGTGAGATTGATATCCTTGTGAGCATCTCCAAGAAACTTTGCCACCATACTGGGTATGACGATAGCGAGCAATGCCTGCCAATGAAAGTTGTTTGCGATCCAAAACACGTTGATGTTGATCTGGTCGAAGAGGGAAACGCGTCGCTGCTTTGCGGCAGCAGGTGAACTGACGGCCAGCCCACCTGGGTTATCGATAGTAGCCATAAGGTGTTAAACCCCTCTCTTGAACGCTGGGACATCATGGCTCTCGCCTCTACTTAGGCTTGTGCTCATTATACCGGAGGGGTAGTATTTATGACAAGATGGCATCTGACCCATATTTCTGCCACCGGGCGCTTGAAAAGCTCGATTTTCAATCGCGCACTTTAATTAAGGATACACTGGCAATGAAATCCGGTATTGACAGTTCGTTCAGATTTTTGTACTATGAACTTGTCCATACAGGATATACCATCACATAGATTAAATTATAATGCATTAGTTTCTTTACGCGCCCGAGGTACAAAATGCAACAAGAACAGATAATACTCCCTGCAGGGGTCAGCGTACGAGACCCCGCGGGAGAGCGCTACGTGATCGAGACCCTGCTTGGCGAGGGCGGGTCCGGGGCGGTCTACCTGGTGCGAGATCAGAGTGCCTACCCCAAGCGCTTCGCGCTCAAAGAAGTGATCAACCCGGATAAACACGACCGGGAACGCTTCACCTTTGAAGGG
>WNFM01301100.1_pt1 | contig 24075 bp, 27 predicted proteins | sample 5400271 | NCBI WGS metagenome assembly WNFM01 (sample SAMN13153352, study PRJNA577476) | soil metagenome | isolation source: 60 cm saprolite on Douglas fir-dominated hillslope | place: USA:California | collected 2013-09-17 | reverse complement strand
CCGGCAGTTCGCCTGCCGGATTGAGCAACAGGAATTCTTCGCGCCGTTCCCAGAACCGTTCTTCCACGAGCCGCACCGCGATGCCGTACTCCCCGAAAATGAGCCGCACATAGCGTGATCGAGGACAGAGAGGATGGTGAAACAGTGTCAACATGGGTGCCCGGATTGACGCGGCGGGGCCGCTCGCGGTGGGAATCAATGTTGGCACTATAGAAAGGCGCGGAGGTGGCGCAAATCGTCACGAATTTTCGCGTTTTTTCGTTGCCTCGCTGGCGCGTTTGCGCCAAAAGCGCTGGCCCGCATCGCCCGCATTCCCGGAGCAATTCATGGATTTCGATGGCATCAAGGCCGTTTTTGGCCCGGCCGCTGCACATATGGACCTGATTAAGGCAGCCGTGCTCGGCATTGTCGAAGGCCTGACCGAATACCTTCCGGTGTCGTCGACAGGCCACTTGCTGTTGATGGAACACTTGTTCGGCTGGGGCGACGACGCCTTTGGCAAATCGTTCGCCATCTTGATCCAGCTCGGCGCCATTCTGGCCTTGCTGACAATTTATTTTGGGCGGCTCTGGGCGCTTGCCAAGGAAATGTTCACGCAATGGGCCGCGGCGCGTTTTGTTATCGGCATATTGCTCGCCTTCCTGCCGGCGGCGGTCATTGGCGCAGTGGGCTACCACATCATCAAATCGTATCTGTTCGACATTCGTATTGTCTGCGTTTCGCTCATTGTCGGCGGCTTTATTTTGTTGTGGGTCGACCGGCTCAACTTGCAGGCGCGATATCACGAAGCGACCGCGTTTAGTTTGCCAATGTATTTTGGCATCGGAGTCATCCAGTGCCTCTCAATGGTGCCCGGGGTGTCGCGCGCAGGCGCAACCATTGTGAGCGCAATGCTGTTCGGGGCCGACCGCCGCTCGGCAGCGGAATTTTCATTCTGGTTAGCGATGCCGACGATGGTTGGTGCATTTGCCTACGAAGTCTTCAAGAGCCGCGGAGAGCTTGCGCTCGGCAGCAATATCGCCGTGACGGCCGTCGGTTTTATTTTTTCGTTCATCTTCGGATGGATCGTAGTGAAGACGTTTCTGCGCTATGTGCAACGCCACAGCTTCGCGCTGTTTGCGTGGTGGCGCATCTTAGTCGGCAGCGTTGGACTCGCGGCCTTGTACATTATGTAAGGCTCAAGCAATGTGGCTGCGGAATTGCCCAGTCTTGCGAAATCGCCAGAGATAAGACGGCACAATCGCCTCGATCGGCTCCGGCTCGATGCCGAGCCCCTGAAGGGTTCGCTCTTCCGACTTGGCGGATTGCGACACCACATTGTCGGTGCGCAGCAGTTCAACCTGGTCGGGCGTGAGTAATGGTTTCGGAAGGTACTGCAAGAACGTCGCCTGCAACTTTGCCAGGAAGAACGGCAGCGAAACCAGCAATCGTTTACGTTCGATCGTCGCGAGTACAAATTGCATAAGCTCTTTGAACGTTCGTACGTCCGGGCCGCCCAATTCATAAACTGTGCCAGGGCGCGTCTTGCCATCGACGGCGTCGGCGACTGCGGTGGCAACGTCACCGACGAACACCGGCTGAAAGCGGGTAAGGCCGCCGCCGATCAGCGGCAACGCCGGTGAAAGACGCGCGAGCGCGGCGAAGCGATTAAAGAAGTCGTCTTCCGGCCCAAACAGGATCGATGGGCGCATGATGGTGGTCAACGGCTGCGCCGACAGCACCAGTTGTTCGGCATTCGCCTTCGAGCGGGCATAGGCGCTGGCCGAATTCTCGTCGGCGCCAATCGCGGACACGTGCACCATATGCGCGCCATGGGCGCTCGCCGCGAGGGCTACTTGCTCCGCACCATAAGTGTGCACGGCATCGAAGCGCTGGCGGCCGCGTTCGAACAGGATGCCGACCAGATTAATTAACACCTGGGCGTCGCGAGCTGCCGCATTTACCGAGGGTGCGTGGCGCAGATTGGTCTGCACGGCATGGACTTGGCCGACGCGGCCCAGTGGCTGCAGAAAGCCGGCGAGTTCTGGCCGTCGCACCGCCACCCGAATCCGATAGTTACGTTTGGCAAGGGCTCGCACGACGTGACGGCCGAGAAAGCCCGATCCGCCATAGACGGTAACCAAGGTGTCATAGGGGCTGCGTGCGGTCATGCCGCCCTCGATTCCATGCCGGCGGGGATGCCTCGAGACCCGGCAGATACAAGATAGGCCGAGGGCTGTACAGGGCCAAACCCCCTTCATTGACAAGCCGGAAACGGCTCCGTATCTGGTCCCGAGCAGCCCAGGTGGCGGAATTGGTAGACGCACTAGTTTCAGGTACTAGCGGTGAAAGCCGTGGAGGTTCGAGTCCTCTCCTGGGCACCAACGTTCCGAGCCTGAGAAACTGAATGACCATCCGCTTGCACCGCGGCGACCTGCCTGACCTTACCGCCTACAAAGGCGCAGTGGCGATCGACACTGAAGCTATGGGGCTTGATCCCAATCGGGACCGGCTTTGCGTCGTGCAGTTGTCGCCGGGTAATGGTTCAGCCGACGTCGTGCAAATCGGCGCCGGTCAGCGCAAGGCGCCTAACATAGAGCGGCTGCTCGCGGACAAATCCATTCTCAAGATTTTTCACTTTGCTCGGTTCGATATTGGCCTTCTCGCCAAAACCTTTGGTGTGATGGCCGCACCGGTCTATTGCACGAAAATCGCCTCGCGGCTCGCCCGCACTTACACCGACAAGCACGGGCTTAAGGATTTGGCGCGCGAGGTGCTCGGGGTCGATCTTTCGAAACAGCAGCAATTGTCTGACTGGGGTGCCGACGAGCTTAGCGATGCGCAGGTGTCCTACGCGGCGACAGATGTTTTGCATTTGCATGCGCTCAAAGAGAAGCTGGATACGATGCTCGCGCGCGAAGGTCGCGCAGATTTAGCCGCGGCATGCTTCCGCTTTCTGCCCGACAGGGCGCGGCTCGACCTCGCCGGTTGGGCGGCCGAGGATATTTTTTCGCACTCTTCGTAAGCCTTTGAATTAACGTTGTTATTGTTTACCGGCAAGCAGACCTTATTGCCGTGTCGGAGCCATATTCGGACGGCATGGTGGTTGATGGGGCATGAGATGATTTCCAAGACCATCTTTAAACGAAGCCGGGCGCTAGGCTTGCTATGAGTCGTGTAATTACAGCCAGAACCGATCCGGAGGCTCCGCGGTCCTATTGGACCACGAGCCGCGGCGATGCCGAGCGTGCATTTAAAGCCGCCCGCCGTCATAGCCGTCTGGTTCGCGTCTTGCGCATCGCTGTTCCGGCGAGCGTAGCCGTGGTGCTCGTCATCACGATGCTGATCACCTATCTCAATCCGCTGCGCATGCTCGCAAAGCTGCCGATCAACATCGACAACCTGGTGGTCTCGGGCACTAAGGTCACCATGGAGGCGCCACGTCTTTCCGGATTCACGAGTGACGCGCGCGCGTATGAATTAACTGCCGACACCGCAGCACAAGACATGACCAAGCCGGACATGGTCGAGCTGCACAACATTCGCGCCAAAGTCGAAATGCAAGATAAGACTACAATGGAAATGACGGCGGTCTCCGGCCTTTATGACGCCAAGGGTGAAACGCTCCAACTCGATCGCGACATCGTGCTTAACTCGTCGACCGGATATCAGGGCCGCCTGAGCGAAGCGATGGTCGATATCCGCAAAGGCAATGTTGTGTCCGAACATCCTGTCGAGGTGAGGATGTTGCAAGGCACGCTGAATGCCAATCGGCTGAACATTACCGACTCTGGAGACTTCGTTCGTTTCCATGGCGGCGTCGTCATGGACATGACGCTAAACCAGCCGACACCCCAAACTAAGCCGGCTGCGCAATGATCGTAATGCGCAATACAAACCGGCTATTGCTATTGCTGATTGGCGCCGCGTTGGTGATCTGCGGACCTGGTGTGCATGCACAGACAACCCCGCAGGGACCGCCGAACGCGTTGCAAGGCTTTTCGCAGAACCGCGATCAGCCGGTGCATATCGAAGCGGCTACGCTGGAAGTACGTGACAAGCAAAAAGAAGCGACGTTCAGCGGTGATGTGCGGGTGAAGCAGGGCGACACCGGCCTGCGCTGCAAATCGCTGGTGGTGTTTTATGAGCAAGATGCCGCTGACAAGACCAAGACCCTACAGGCGGCCGCGCCCGGGCCTGGTGGTGAGCAACGCATCAAACGGCTGGAGGCCCGTGGTGGTGTAGTGGTGACACAGAAGGACCAAACCGCTACCGGCGAACTTGGTATTTTCGACATGAAGAGCAACACCGTCACGCTGACTGGCAACCCCGTGGTTATGACACAAGGACAAAATGTGCTGAGAGGCGAAAAGCTGGTCGTCGATCTGACCAGCGGCGTGTCGCGGGTAGAAGGTGGCCGCGTGCAGGGCCTCTTCAACGGCTCCGGTTCCGATCTCAATCTCAAACCTGGCGGCAATAGCGCGGCTTCACCACGGCCAGCTCCGGTGCGGCCGTTTTAGTCGAGCTGCAGCGCGTGCTGAGCAACTCCAGCCAGTGGCGGCTTCGGGAATCAGCTAGAGTTGCGTTTCCAGTCTTGCGCCGCGAGGTAGCCCGGTGAATATCCTCTCGCTGTTTTGGCGCCGGCCGTCACAGACTCGCCGTGTTTTGACTCCGGAAGCTCGCGCGCACCAGGCTGCCGCACGCAATCCACAAATTCAGCCGTCGCCGCAAATGCGTGGCGCAGCGCAGACCCAGGGTAGCGCGAAACCGCGGCGCGACGGCGATGGCCGTCAGGCGACCCGTCACGCCTATCTTGCGGCACACGGCGTTGAGAAAAGCTTCGGTGGCCGCATGGTGGTGAGGGGCGTCACGCTTTATGTGCGGCGCGGCGAGGCAGTCGGCCTGCTCGGCCCAAATGGGGCCGGCAAGACCACCGTGTTTTACATGATCACCGGTTTGATCAATGCCGATCGCGGTCGCATCGAGCTCGATGGCTACGACGTTACAGCGCTTCCGATGTACCAACGCGCGCGGCTTGGCATTGGCTATCTGCCGCAGGAGGCGTCAATCTTTCGAGGCCTCAATGTGGAGGACAACATCCGTTCAGTGCTGGAAGTGGTGGAGCCTGACCGGAGACAGCGCGAAGCCGATCTCAACGCGCTGCTCGAAGAATTCAACATCGCTCGTGTGCGAAAGACGCCGACCATTGCGCTCTCCGGCGGCGAGAGGCGACGCGTAGAAATCGCACGGGCCCTGGCGACGCGGCCGAGCTACATGCTGCTCGACGAGCCTTTCGCCGGCATCGATCCGATCGCGGTCGGCGACATCCAGGCACTGGTTCGCCACCTCACCAATCGCGGCATTGGCGTCCTTATCACTGATCACAATGTGCGCGAGACGTTGGGTCTCACGGACCGCGCTTACATCATCTATTCCGGCGAAGTCCTGATGGAAGGTCGCGCCGACGACATCGTCAATAATCCAGATGTGCGTCGGCTTTATCTCGGCGAAGAATTTCGGCTGTAAGGCCGGCAATCCTCATTGGTTAATCCGCACATTATTTGTGCAATGGCGTTCTGCGAAATTGCGTATCGCTGACGCGTGCGACCTGATATGAATTTATACAAGCAAGAATTGGACCACTTCGGCCGGGAATTTTATGGCGCTTTCGCAGAGATTGGAGTTTCGCCAGACACAAGGGCTGGTGATGACGCCGCAGCTGATGCAGGCCATCAAGCTGTTGCAGCTCTCCAGTCTTGATCTGGTGGCTTACGTAGAAGGGGAGCTTGAGCGCAATCCGCTGCTCGAACGTGCCGAAGATGAAGGGCCGGCCCCCGGTGCGGAAGCTAACGCCGCCGTCTCGGAGGGAGAGGCCAGCGATGATGTTTCAGCCACGCCCGATTGGATCGGCGCGGATCTCGAGACCAGCCGCACGTCAATGGAGCAGGGGCTAGGAACCGAACTCGAAAACGTCTTTCCCGATGACAGCGGGGAAAAAACTTCGAAATCGGCTGAAGCACCGGCGCCTTCCTATTCGGAATGGTCGGGCGCAGGTTCGGCCGCTGGCGAAGACTACAATCTTGAGGCCTTCGTCTCAGCGGAAACGACGCTCGCCAATCATCTGGCCGAGCAGATGGCGCTGGCGATTTCCAATCCGGCCGGCCGTATGATCGCGCAATACCTGATCGATATGGTGGATGAAGCCGGCTACCTCACCGGAGACCTCGACTCGGTTGCCGAGAAACTCGGCGCCCACCACAGCGACGTAGAGCTTGTGCTCGCAGTCTTGCAGACATTCGATCCGTCCGGGGTGTGCGCACGCAATCTCAATGAATGTCTCGCTATCCAGCTGAAGGAACGAGACCGCTACGACCCAGCCATGCGGGCCTTGGTCGAACATCTCGATCTGCTGGCCAAACGCGATCTCGCCGGACTGCGCCGAATATGCGGCGTTACCGACGACGATCTTGCCGACATGATCGCCGAGATTCGAACGCTCAATCCCAAGCCGGGCTTGGCCTTCGGCTCCACAACCGTACAACCAATTGTCCCCGATGTATTTGTTCGCTCTGCGCCGGACGGCACCTGGCAAGTCGAACTCAATTCCGACACGCTACCAAAAGTCCTGATAAATCAGCGTTACCATGCGCAAGTTTCAAAAACGACACGCAACGACAAAGAGAAAGCCTACATTGCCGATTGTCTGCAGACCGCGACGTGGTTAGTGCGTGCGCTCGACCAACGCGCGAAGACAATTCTAAAAGTGTCGAGTGAAATCGTGCGGCAGCAAGACGGCTTCTTTGCCAAGGGCGTGCAGTATTTGCGTCCGTTGAATCTGAAAACGGTCGCCGACGCCATTGGTATGCATGAATCGACTGTTTCTCGCGTCACCGCCAATAAATACATGGCGACCAGCCGCGGTATTTTTGAATTGAAGTATTTCTTTACTTCGGCGATCGCGGCAGCCAATGGCGGCGAAGCGCATTCGGCCGAAGCCGTGCGTCATCGCATTCGTCAATTGATCGATAGCGAGAGCGCCGCGGACGTCCTATCCGACGATACCATCGTCGAGAAATTGCGCGGCGCCGGAATTGACATCGCGCGCCGCACCGTCGCGAAATACCGAGAAGCCATGCGTATACCATCCTCGGTGCAGCGCCGGCGCGAAAAACTGGCAGCTGGCGCTTAAATTCGCGTGTCCTGATACGCTTAAATTCGCGTGTCCTGATACATTGACGTCCGGAACATTTTTAAGCTGAAATCTTTACCGCCGGACGGGCAACTGGCGCCACTTACGCGCCGATGGAGGCAATCGATGCCTTTACGCGTTTCGGGACGGAACATCAGCATCGGCGCGGCGCTGCAACGAAAGATCACTGACCGCGTCGAGGAGGCAGCATCAAAATATTTTCGTGGTGGCTATTCAGGGCATGCCACCGTTGGAAAGGATGGTTTTGGATTTCGCACCGAATGCGTGCTCCATCTCGATTCAGGCGCATCGCTGGAAGCTGAGGGCATGGCCCCGGATGCTTACGACAGCGCCGACCAAGCAGCTGTTCGCATCGAAAAGCGGTTGCGACGCTACAAACGCCGCCGGAAAGACCATCAAGCCCGCCGCGGCCGCTGAAAATGCCGAAAAACGCGGAAAAAGCCGGCAATACTGGGCCGACTTCGCCCATTGACGACGGGGCGGACCACTCTTATGGTCCGCCGCCTTCAACACCCCCTTTGCAACTCGGCGCCGATATCTCCGATCATTGGACACGTCCATGACGCTTACCGACCTCGTCGCGCCGAACGCGGTTATCCCGGCCCTCAAAGTTAACGGCAAGAAACAGGCGATCCAGGAATTAGCCGCGCGCGCGGCCGAACTGACCGGCCAGAACGAAAAGGCAGTTCTGGAAATCCTGCTTCAACGCGAGAAGCTCGGCTCCACCGCGGTTGGCAATGGCGTAGCGATTCCGCACGGCAAATTGCCCAAGCTTGGGCGGCTGTTCGGCCTGTTCGCAAGGCTGCACAAACCAATCGATTTTGAGGCGCTCGACGGCCGGCCGGTTGATCTGATTTTTCTGCTGCTGGCGCCGGAAGCTGCTGGCGCCGATCACCTTAAGGCACTGGCGCGAGTCGCGCGGCAATTGCGCGATCCGGAGATCGCGCGCCGCCTTCGCGAATCGAGTGACGCGAACGCAGTCTACGCTGTGCTGGCGATGCCGCAGGCGAGTAGCGCAGCGTAATTATCGATAGTGTGAGAATGTTGCGCTTGGCCCTGGGTCCCCGCTTTCGCGGGGACGAGCGGGAAGACCGCGCACTCTCAACCGCTCATTCCCGCTTAAGCGGGAATCCAGTCAATTTGTTTAGTGTACGCTGACCGGTTCGAGCTCCTGGCTCCAAGCGTTCGCGATGGCGGCTTCACGTGTATCAGTGAGCATGATCGGCGTGCCGTCCGCTGCATGCAGCGCGAATAGTTTGATGCCCGGTTCGATTTTCGGCGCCTGCGGAAACAAATTAGCGACATCTTCGGAGCGGATCGACTTGACGTAGGCCAGACGGCCGTCGCCGAGCTGCGCCAGCGCTTCCTGGGTGATCGCCGGATGAGTCGTGTTCGGTTCAGTCTGTTTGTCGTTGGTCATGGCCCTCGACTCCTTTCTGATTCAACGCTTGACGCGGTCGAGTCCTGCTTCACGAGTCTGTCATTCCTGTTCATTGATCGAGATCGATTTCACGATTCGTTCCGGCTGTGGCCGCACTAAATCAATCGACAACAGCCCATTTTTCAGGTCTGCGCCCATTACCTCCATGCCGTCAGCCAGCACGAATGTGCGCTGGAATTGGCGCGCGGCGATGCCGCGGTGGAGATATTGGCGGGTCTTGTCGTCCTGCTGCCGGCCACGAATCACCAACTGGCTTTCCTCGATACTGACATCGAGTTGTTCGCGGGTGAATCCGGCGACGGCAAGTGTAATGCGCAACCGCTCCGGGTTTTGCCCGTCGCGCGGCAACCGCTCGATATTATAGGGCGGGTAGCCGTCGGCCCCCTTGGTGACACGGTCGAGCACGCGCTCGATCTCATCGAAACCCAAGAGGAATGGGCTGGAGAGGGATGGAACTCGCGACATTGGTCTCAAAGCCCTCGCTTGAAGCGACTTTGACGGGGCCCCTTTCAGGCACCCCAACCGTGCGGCAACTGCCGACCGGTCGCTCCTAATATGGGCAGGGTCGGTTAATGGTTCAAGAACAGGCGGAAACAGGCCCGTAGTCCGCTATAATCAGCCGCCAGCAGGGTTTCTCATGCCTAAACAGATGCCGATCCCATCGTTGAACGTTCGCGCCGTCCGCGCCACGCCGGTCGAGGTTCCGCCCAATTTCGTGCTGGGTACCACCATGGGCGCGTTTCGCCAGGTGCCCTTGCTCCTGATCGATCTGGAGACCGAGGAGGGCGTCACTGGCCGTACCTACGTGTTTTGCTATTTGCGTGCCGCGGCGCCAGCAATCATGAGCCTGCTTGGTGAGGTCGAACGCGTCGTCAAGGGTGCGCCAGTCAAGCCGGGTGAACTCTGGGCGAAACTCACGCATCGCTTCACGCTGATTGGCGTGCAAGGTGTCGTGCGTATGGCCATGTCCGGGTTCGACACCGCATGTTGGGATTCGCTGGCGGTCGCGGCTGATGTACCGCTTGCCACGTTGCTCGGGGCGGAGCCGCACCCCATCCCCGCCTACAACAGTTGCGGCCTCGGCCTCATGGACGATCTCGGAGCGCTGGCGGCCGAAGCGGAGAAGCTGCTGTCGGGCGGCTTTCGTGCGATCAAGCTTCGTCTCGGCTATCCGACACTGCAGGCCGACATCGCTGCTGTTCACGCCGTACGCAAAAGGGTCGGCGCCGGCATTGCGTTGATGGTCGATTACAATCAAGCGCTCAGCGTGGGTGAAGCGCTCGCGCGCGGCCACGCACTCGATTCCGAAAACATATATTGGTTGGAAGAGCCGATCCGGCACGATGACTATGCCGGCGCTGCAGAGCTCGCGCGCGAACTCCAGGTCCCGATTCAAATCGGCGAAAATTTCTCATTGCCTGCCGCAATGACGGTCGCGATCGAACATCATGCGGCCGATTATGTCATGCCAGATCTTGAGCGTATCGGGGGTGTCACCGGCTGGCGTCAGGCCGCCCGGATCGCGCAATCGCACGGCGTCAAAATGTCTTCGCATCTTTTTCCCGAGGCGAGTGCGCATCTGCTCGCCGCGACGCCGACCTGCCATTTCCTAGAATATGTCGATTGGGCGGATGTGCTGGTCGAAGAGCCGCTGGCGATCATCGATGGCCACGCCGTGGTTCCAGCGCGCCCCGGAAGCGGCATGGTGTGGGACAAGAAAGCGGTCGAGCGCTACCGCATGTAAGTTGGGCGCTCAGCTACCTTTCAGCTTGAACAACTTTAGGGCGTTGGTACGGCCGATCTTATGTCGGTCATTTTCGCTGATAGTGGCGGTGTCAAACCATTTCGCGGCATGGTCGATATTTTCAAACGGCCAGTCCGTCGAGAACATGATGCGGTCAGAGCCCACCACCATCATCGTATTGAGCAGTGCGGGCGTATGAAAATTGCCTGACGTCGTGATGTGGAAATTGTTCTGAAAATAATGGCCGATTTTTTTCTTTGCCGGATAGTTATGCCGATTTGGAATCCATCCGTTTGTATTGTCGACCCGCCACATTCCGAAGGGCAGGTTTTCGCCCATGTGTCCCAGTATGACCTGCACTTTCGGATATTGATCGAATAGTCCGGAACCCATCAGCCGCAGGGCGTGCACAGCTGTTTCTTGACCAAATGCCCAAGTCGGGCCCAGAAGCCACCCGTGTCCCTCATAGATTTTGGCGTGCTGTGGCAGCGGATTGCGCGGATGGAGATAAAACGGAACATCGAGCTTTTCGAGCATCTCCCAGAACGGCCAGTACTGCTTCTGGTCGTAGTACGCGATGGTGTTGGTATCGCCCACTTGTGAAAATCCGTTGGCCAGCACCCCGACCATGCCAAGGTCCTTTACACATCGGTACACTTCCTTAGTTGCGAGGTCGGGATCCTGCAGCGGTAAGGCGGCGAGACCTTGAAAACGGTCGGGCCGTTTGCGCACGGCATCGGCAAGATAGTCGTTGGCCTTACGCGCAATGTCGTTGGCTTTTTTTGCATCGGGAATGGCCTGGATGGCAGGCGCATTGAGCGAGAGGATCATCGTTTCAATGCCGAATTCATCCATTAGACGAAGACGCCGATCGTGTAGGTCGAGAATGCGTTCGCGAACTTCGACCCAAACGTTTTCGGGAAAGAATCCCTTTGAATCCATCAGCGTGTCGTCGATAGCGAAATGTTCTTCAAGCGCGATCTTGCCTTGCATGTCGTGTCCCCGGTTTCCCGTGTATCATGCAATGCCGTGATATGACTTGTCAGCAGCGGTCAACGTTAAACGCGCGGCAACAAAAAGCCGCCCATCGGACGGCTTGCAAAACTATCGTTTGCGAAGGCTGGTGGAGCCAGGCGGGATCGAACCGCCGACCTCGTGAATGCCATTCACGCGCTCTCCCATCTGAGCTATGGCCCCAATCGTCGAATTCGATTGCCGCCTATCGAGAAACGCGAGCAGCCGCGCGTTGGACTCAGGTCTCCTCTTCTTTCTCGATGGATTCGCCGATGATGTCTGTCACGTCGGCATCGCCTTCTTCCTGCTCCTCGATGAAGGCGGCGTCGTCGAGGCTCTCATCCATCTCGACCTCTTCCTCTTCGCCCGCTGCAGTCGCGCCTTCGGCTGTTGCCGGCTTCTTGCCCTGCTGTTCGGCCTCGGCGTCTTCCAGCGAAACGAATTCGGCGTCCGCCGTTTCCGGGACAATGGCTTCGGTTGGTGCGACCGGTGCGGGCTTCACGGGCGCTGCGGGTTCAGCCCGTGCGCGCGAAGGCGTCGGTGCCGCTATCGGCACGACTTTACCGGTATAGGGTGAAATCACCGGCGTCTTGTTGAGATCGTAAAATTTACGACCGGTATCGGGGCAGACGCGCTTGGTGCCGAGATCGGGTTTCGCCACAGTCGAGGTTCCTCGGGACAGGGTCGTTTAAATCGGTGTTTCACTTGGCTAGTTGCAACGCCCCTGTCAATAGCGCACACGCGCCCAATAAGGCCAAAAGCGGCAGGATGACGGCGCGCGCGGCTGCGTGGTAGGACGGCGCAGATTTTAAGGATACCACCCGGTGAACTCCGCTGAATTCACGCCGCTGACCGCCCGCAAAAGCGGCCCTGTTCAGGGCCGCACGCGGGTCCCCGGCGACAAATCAATCTCCCACCGCGTCCTGATCCTCGGCGCGCTTACGGTCGGGGAAACCGTGATCGCCGGACTGTTGGAAGGCGAGGACGTCTTGCATACCGCCGACGCTATGCGTGCGTTAGGCGCCCGGGTGGAGCGCATCGGCGATCACGCCTGGCGCGTTCACGGTGTCGGCGTTGGCGGTTTTGCGCAGCCGGCCCGGGCACTCGATTTTGGCAATTCCGGTACCGGTGCGAGGCTAGCAATTGGCGCCGTCGCGGGCGCCCCCGTGACGGTTACTTTCGATGGCGACGATTCCTTGCGCAGCCGGCCGATGCGGCGCGTGCTCGACCCGCTGGAGAAGATGGGTGCGCGCGTCGTTCAAATCGCCGATGACGGACGACTGCCGCTAATACTGCAGGGCGCTGCCGATCCGATCCCGATTATTTACGAATCACCGGTCGCGTCGGCACAGCTCAAGTCGGCGGTGCTGCTCGCTGGGCTTGCGGCGCCGGGTGAGACGACAGTAATTGAATCAGAAGCGACTCGAGATCACACCGAACGATTGCTGAAACATTTCGGCGCCAAGCTCACCAGCAAGCCACACGGTGAGCACGGCCGACGCATTGTTTTGCAGGGACAACCCGAACTTGAGCCAGCAAACATTCTGGTGCCGGCAGATCCTTCGTCTGCCGCATTTCCGCTCGTCGCTGCTTTGATTGCTCCCGGCTCCGAACTCATTCTCGAAGCGGTGATGACCAATTCGCTGCGCAACGGTTTGCTGATGACGTTGCTTGAGATGGGCGCTTCCATTGAAGCGCTGGAAAAGCGCGACGATGGTGGAGAGGAAGTCGCTGATCTGCGCGTGCGCACGTCGGCGCTCAAGGGCGTGGAAGTGCCGCCGGAACGCGCACCATCGATGATCGATGAGTATCCAATCCTCGCGGTGGCTGCATCCTTCGCGGAGGGCGTGACGCGGATGCGCGGCTTGAAAGAGTTGCGTGTGAAGGAATCCGATCGTTTGGCCGCCACGGCCGAGATGCTGCGCGCCAATGGCGTCGCTGTCGAAATCGAAGGCGACGATCTTATCGTGCATGGCAAAGGACGTCCTTTCGGCGCTGGCGAGGTGAAGACCCACATGGATCATCGCATCGCCATGGCAGCGCTGGTGATGGGGTTAGGCGCCGAAAATCCGGTGCGTATCGACGATAGCGCATTCATCGCGACCAGCTTTCCGGGTTTCGTTGAATTGATGCGTTCGGTCGGTGCGGATCTCACATGATCATTGCGATTGATGGGCCGGCCGCCTCGGGCAAAGGTACGCTCGGCAAGCGACTTGCCGCGCACTATGGCTTGCGTCATCTCGACACCGGACTGATCTATCGCGCCGTTGCCAAAGCGCTGCTCGATGCGGGTCGAAATCCTGCCGACGTCGCGGCCGCCGCGTCTGCGGCGAAAGCGCTCGATCCCTCGCGCTTCGACGAAGTCGCGCTCAAGGCGCACAGCATCAGCGAAGCGGCTTCGATCGTCTCTGCCATCCCCGAGGTACGCAATGCGCTCCTCGCGTTCCAGCGGGAGTTTGCTGCCAGACCGCCGGGGGCCGTGGTGGATGGGCGGGACATTGGTACGGTCATATGTCCTCATGCCGATGTTAAGATCTTCGTCACCGCGACCCCGGAGGTCCGTGCCCGCCGCCGTGCCGTCGAATACAAGGCGCAAGGCCGCAATATCGACGAAGCCGCGGTTCTGGCCGATATCCGCAAAAGAGACGAACGCGACCAAAACCGCACGACAGCGCCCCTAAAACGAGCACCCGATGCGCACTTGCTCGATACGACGCATTTAGATATAGACGCGGCCATCCGGGCCGCCATCGACATCGTCGAGGCCACCCGAGCGGGCCGAGGGCGCGGTTGACCGTCCCTCGTGTTGGAGGACAAAGCCCCGCTCGAGCCTCTGCGTAAGGCGCGCCTGACCGCTCAATCGTTCGACAAGCACGGTATTTGCGCCGGCTATCCGGATTTCCGGAGGCCGCCTTTGGTCTTGCGGGACCAATGGCCCGAGCTTGTTGAACGCCATTCAAACCCGCCGGCGCCCGCTTACAGGAGACTCCATGGCCACCGCTACAGCACCCTCGCGTGAAGACTTCGCCAAGCTGCTCGATGAAACCTTCGGCGGCGGAAACCTGCAGGAAGGTTCTGTCATCAAGGGCAAAGTCGTCGGCATCGAAAAGGAATTCGCCGTCATCGACGTCGGTTTGAAGACGGAGGGCCGTGTGGCCTTGCGTGAATTCACCGGACCCGGACGACAGGCCTCTCTCAAGGTCGGCGACGATGTTGAGGTCTATCTTGAGCGCGTCGAGAACGCGCTCGGCGAAGCGGTCCTTTCGCGCGACAAGGCGCGGCGCGAAGAAAGCTGGGGCAAGCTGGAGAAGGCCTTTAACGGCAGCGAAAAGGTTCAGGGCGTCATCTTCAACCAGGTCAAGGGCGGCTTCACCGTCGATCTCGACGGCGCAGTGGCGTTCCTGCCGCGGTCGCAGGTCGATATCCGTCCGATCCGCGACGTCACTCCATTAATGAACGTGCCGCAGCAGTTCCAGATCCTGAAAATGGATCGCCGGCGCGGCAACATTGTCGTCTCACGACGTACTGTCCTTGAGGAGACGCGGGCCGAGCAGCGCCAGGAGCTGGTGCAAAACCTCGAAGAAGGTCAGGTCATCGACGGTGTCGTGAAGAACATCACGGACTACGGTGCGTTCGTGGATCTCGGCGGCATCGACGGATTGCTGCACGTTACCGATATCGCCTGGCGGCGCGTCAATCACCCGACCGAGGTGCTCAACATCGGTCAGCAGGTGAAGGTCAAGATCATCAAGATCAACCACGAGACCCACCGCATCTCGCTCGGGATGAAGCAGCTGCTGGACGATCCGTGGCAGGGCATCGAGGGCAAGTACCCGGTCGGTACCCGCTTCAAGGGACGCGTGACCAACATCACCGACTACGGCGCCTTCGTGGAACTTGAGCCGGGCATCGAAGGCCTGATCCATGTTTCGGAAATGTCGTGGACCAAAAAGAACGTTCATCCGGGAAAGATCGTATCGACCTCACAGGAGGTCGAAGTGCAGATCCTCGAGGTCGATCCGGTGAAACGCCGCATCTCGCTCGGCCTCAAACAGACGATGCGCAATCCGTGGGAAGTGTTTGTCGAGAAACATCCGCCGGGTTCCACCGTCGAAGGCGAGGTCAAGAACAAGACCGAGTTCGGCCTGTTCCTCGGGCTCGATGGGGACGTGGACGGCATGGTCCACCTGTCCGATCTCGACTGGAAGCGTCCGGGCGAGCAGGTCATCGAGGAGTACAAAAAGGGCGATATGGTGAAGGCCCAGGTCCTCGATGTTGATGTCGAAAAGGAGCGCATTTCGCTCGGCGTCAAGCAGCTGGCAGGCGACCCTATGGATTCCGCGAGCGATCTCAAGAAAGGATCGGTCGTGACCTGCGAAGTCACCGAGGTGAAGGAGTCTGGCATCGACGTGAAGATCGTCGGTACCGAGCTTCTCGCCTTCATCAAGCGCGCCGACCTTGCGCGTGAGCGCGGCGATCAACGCCCCGAGCGTTTTTCAGTCGGCCAAAAAGTCGATGCCCGCGTCACCCAGTTCGATCGCAAGACCCACAAGGTCGGGGTTTCCATCAAGGCGCTTGAAGTCGCCGAGGAAAAAGAAGCGATCGCCCAATACGGGACCGCCGATTCCGGAGCCTCGCTCGGCGATATCCTAGGCGCTGCCCTCAAGCAGCGGGCCGGCGACAAGCCCGAAGCCGAAGCCGAAACCGAAAAGGCTGAGGAATAGGCAGCGGGCGGCGCGCCGCATGGAACAAACGACCCCCGGGCATTGCTGCCCGGGGCTTTTCGTTTGGCCGGCCCCTTGCCAAAACTCCGCCGCATGGCCAAGCAATGCCATGCGTTGATAGGTACAATTCACGTTCGATTCGATTGAAGGAGCGCACCCATGTCGCTCGATGCCGATGCCATCGTCGATCGCCGCCGCATTCGGCGCAAACTTACATTCTGGCGCGTCAGCGCGTTGGTGATAGCCCTGCTTGCCATCATCAGTGCGGCAGTCGTGCTTGTGCCCGGCAGTCGCTTGCTGCCGGCCGGCGCCTATATCGCGCGCATCAAGGTTCAAGGTTTGATTCGGGGCAATCAGGAGCGCGTCGAGGCCCTCGCGCGCCTTGGGCGCTCGCGCGCGCGCGCGGTCATCGTCCATATCGATAGTCCGGGAGGCACGACTGCCGGTTCCGAGCAACTCTACGACGGGTTGCGCGAGTTGCAGGGCAAGAAGCCGATGGTGGTGGTGGTGGATGGGCTCGCGGCGTCCGGTGCGTATATCGCTGCGCTGTCGGCCGAGCACATCGTGGCGCAAGAAACGTCATTGGTCGGTTCAATCGGGGTGCTGTTTCAGTACCCGAACTTCACCGACGTGCTCAAGACGATCGGCATCAAGGTTGAGGAAGTGAAATCGTCGCCATTGAAGGCCGCGCCCAATGGCTTTGAGCCCACCAGCCCTGAAGCGCGTGCCGCGATTGAGGCCATCGTGCTCGATTCCTATGCCTGGTTTAAGGGCCTGGTGAAGGATCGGCGGCAAATGGACGACGCGCAACTTGCGCAGGTGTCGGATGGGCGCGTCTTCACCGGCCGTCAGGCCGTCGGCCTCAAGCTGGTCGACGGATTGGGCAACGAGAAGGCTGCGCTGGCATGGCTGGAGAAGGAAAAGAAGGTGCCGGCCAATACGCCGGTGCGCGATTATTCGCTGCAACCGCGTTTCAGCGAGCTTTCCTTCCTCCATGTCGCCGCCTGGTCCTTCGAAGCGGTGGGATTGAGCGCCATGGCGCGTCGCATTGAGGAATGGAGTGCGGTGCAAGCGGTCGAGCGACTCAACCTTGACGGTCTCTTGGCGCTTTGGCACCCTCCCTCCACCAATTGATTTCCAGTTGACCGGGCAGGGCGGCGCCAATGATTAAGTCAGAGCTGGTCCAGCGAATTGCCTCCCAAAATCCTCATCTCTATCAACGCGACGTCGAGAACATCGTCAACGCCATCCTCGGAGAAATCACGAGCGCCATGGCCAAGGGCGACCGTGTCGAGTTGAGGGGCTTCGGAGCATTTTCGGTCAAGCACAGGCCGGCGCGGACGGGCCGCAATCCGCGGACCGGGGCCCATGTTGCCGTCGACCAGAAGTCGGTGCCGTTCTTCAAGACCGGCAAGGAAATGCGTGAGCGGCTTAACAGGCCGGGCGCGATCTAGGAGTCTTTCCCGGACGAGTGAGCGCGGAGCGCGAGCGAAGATCCGGGACCCAGGAGAAAATCCGCGAAGCACATTAATAACGATCGTTTGAAATGGCGGATCGGTTTTTTGTTTACATCCTGACAAGTCAACGCAACGGGACGCTCTACGTCGGCGTGACCAATAATTTGAACCGGCGAATTGGCGAGCATAAAGCGAGAACGATTCCCGGATTTACGAAGCGCTATGGCGTGGACAGATTGGTGCCTGTCGAGGGATATTCCACGATCGACGAAGCAAGAACTCGTGAGCGACGTCTAAAGCGATGGAAACGGGAGTGGAAACTGGAACTCATAGAGAAGACAAATCCCGCGTGGCGCGATCTAGTGAGCGAGATTTAGATCGACTGTACCGAAAATGACGCTTCGCGCCGTTTCTCCTGGGTCCCGGATCTTCGCTCGCGCTCCGCGCTCGCTCGTCCGGGACGCGAGGCCAAACTTATGGTGCGCAGAATCATCTCGACGCTGATCCTTGTTCCGCTGGCAGTGGTGATCATCGCCTTTGCGGTGGCCAATCGGCAGTGGATCACGGTTTCATTTGATCCGTTCTCTTCAACAAGCCCGGCCTATGCAGCGACGCTGCCGCTGTTCGCATTTATTTTCGTGTCGCTTATTTTGGGAGTTGTGATCGGCGGCGCGGTAGCGTGGATCGGCCAGGCCAAGTGGCGGCGAACGGCCCGCAAGCTCGATAGCGATGTCCGCGTTTTGCACCAGGAGCTTGACGCCGTCCGCCAGCGCTTTGCATCCGAACCACCGCCGGCTTCGCCGGAGCCTTCCCCATACACTGTTATTCCCCCGCCAATTCCTTAACTCAGCCCTGCGGTTCCGCTTTGCGACCGCGTGGAGAAGGCGGTAGAACGCGCCTCACAATGGCTCTGTCGATCAAAATCTGCGGCCTCAAGACCCCGCAAGCGCTTGATGTAGCGCTTGATTCCGGGGCCGACCTGGTTGGGTTCGTGTTCTTTCCGCCAAGCCCGCGCAACCTCGGGCTCGAGGCGGCGCGCATGCTCGGTCAACGGGTAAAAGGTCGGGCCGGTAAAGTTGCACTGACCGTCGACGCCAACGATGACACGTTGCTCGACATCATCGCGGCGCTCAAACCGGACATGTTGCAACTGCACGGAAGTGAAACTCCGGATCGCGTGGTCGCGGTGCGCACACGCTTCGGACTGCCGGTGATGAAGGCGCTGCCGATTGCGGACCGGAAAGACCTTTCGCCGATCCGTCAATACGCGCAGGTGGTCGACCGGCTGATCGTCGACGCGCGTGCGCCCAAGGACGCGACGCGTCCGGGCGGCTTGGGCAAACCATTCGACTGGACGCTGCTCAAGGACATCAATTTCGGCGTTCCGTTCATGTTGTCCGGTGGTCTCGATGCGAGCAATGTTCTGGAAGCGCTGCGCATCACGCGCGCGCCGGGCTTAGACGTTTCCTCCGGGGTCGAACGCGCGCCCGGCGAGAAGGATCCGGAAAAAATCCGGGCCTTTATTCGGGCTGCGCGAGCTGCCGAAGCCGAGCTTTTCTCGCCGCCGCTCCAGCTTGGCGAGACGTCGATCGTGCGCTCGGTCAAGTAAGGGCAATCCGATGACGGTGCAGCGGCCCAACTCATTCCGGACCGGTCCCGACGAGCGCGGGCATTTCGGCATCTATGGCGGCCGCTTCGTCGCCGAAACGCTGATGCCGCTGATCCTCGATCTTGAAAAAGCCTATGCCGAGGCCAAGGCAGATCCGGCCTATCAAAAAGAAATGGACGGCCATCTTGCGACGTATGTCGGGCGGCCCTCGCCACTCTATTTTGCCGAGCGGCTGACGCAGCACTGCGGCGGCGCCAAGGTCTACTTCAAGCGCGAAGAGCTCAACCACACCGGCGCGCACAAGGTGAACAATGTGCTTGGCCAAATCATGCTGGCTTTGCGCATGGGCAAGACACGCATCATCGCTGAAACGGGTGCCGGCATGCACGGCGTCGCGACGGCCACGCTGTGCGCGAAATTCGGGCTGCCCTGCATCGTCTACATGGGCGCGGTTGACGTCGAGCGGCAGCAGCCGAACGTATTGAGAATGAAAATTCTCGGCGCCGAAGTGCGCCGGGTGGAGTCGGGCGCGCGCACGCTCAAAGACGCCATGAACGAAGCGTTGCGCGACTGGGTGACCAATGTCACCGATACATTCTACTGCATCGGCACTGTCGCCGGTCCGCATCCTTATCCGGCGATGGTGCGCGACTTCCAGTCGATCATTGGCCGCGAGACGCGCGAACAGATGCAGGCCGCTGAGGGCCGGCTTCCCGACTCGCTCATCGCCCGCCTGCATCGGCGGCGGCTCCAATGCGATGGGCCTGTTCCACCCGTTTCTTGATGAGCGCGCGATCGAGATCTACGGCGTCGAAGCGGCCGGATATGGACTCAAGAGCGGCAAGCACGCCGCCTCGATTGCCGGCGGCCTGCCGGGGGTTCTGCACGGCAACCGCACGTATTTGCTGATGGACGACGACGGCCAGATTGAGGAAGCGCACTCGATCTCCGCCGGTCTCGATTATCCCGGCATTGGCCCCGAGCACTCCTGGCTCAAGGATATGGGCCGCGTCACATTTTTGTCGACCACCGACGACGAGGCGGTGGCGGCGTTCCAGTTGTGCAGCAAGCTTGAGGGCATCATTCCGGCGCTGGAAGCGGCGCACGCTTTGGCCAAAGTGCCGGAAATCGCGGCGAAAAAGCCAAAGGACCACCTGATGGTGGTCAATCTTTCCGGCCGCGGCGACAAGGACTTAGCATCGGTCGAAGCCTTTCTGGAGGGCAAGAAGTGATCGTGCGGCAGACTCTCCGTCACCTCTCCCCCTTGGGGAGAGGTCGCGAGCGAAGCGAGCGGGTGAGGGGATCTCGCGCCCTTTGCTCGAACGCGCTCCATTCCCCTCACCCGGCTGCTTCGCAGCCGACCTCTCCCCTTTGGGGAGAGGTGCAACACAGCTCAGGGCACCGCATGACCGCGCGACAGACTCTCCGTCACCTCTCCCCGTTGGGGAGAGGTCGCGAGCGAAGCGAGCGGGTGAGGGGCTCTCGCCTTTACGAAAGGCGCAATGTTTGGTCGATCATTTCGAGCACGCCGTCGAGGTTCTCGTACACGTCGAGATTTGTCACGCGAACGATATGGAATCCGAACGCTTCGAGGATTTGGGAGCGCTCTGCATCGCGTTTGATCTCGGCGTCGGTGCTGTGTGTGGCGCCGTCGACTTCGACGATCAACTTGCCTTCGATTGTCACAAAATCAGCGACGTGTCGACCGATCGGATGCTGGCGACGAAATTTCCACCGTGCGAGTCGGCGTCCGCGCAGCGCTTGCCAAAGCCGTCCTTCGGCGTTTGACTGGGCCGCACGAAGCTTGCGCGCTCTTTGCTTGAAGCGCTCCATCCCCCTCACCCGGCTGCTTCGCAGCCGACCTCTCCCCTTCGGGGAGAGGTGTAGCACGGCTCTTGGTGCCGCATGACCACGCGCATCGAACGCCGCTTCGCAGCGCTCAAGGAAGAAGGGCGTGCAGCGCTGGTGACCTTCACCATGGCGGGGGATCCCGATTACGAGACTTCACTTGCGATCGCCAAGGCCCTGCCGAAAGCGGGCGCCGACGTCATCGAACTCGGCATGCCGTTCACCGACCCGATGGCGGACGGTCCGGCAATTCAGGCCGCGGGATTGCGCGCTCTCAAGTCTGGCCAGCGCATGACCAAGACGCTGGCGCTGGTGCGCGAGTTTCGCAAGGACGATAACGACACGCCTGTCGTGCTGATGGGGTACTACAATCCGATCTACATCTATGGCAACGACCGCTTCCTCAACGACGCCAAGGCGGCGGGCGTCGATGGTCTTATTGTCGTCGACTTGCCGCCGGAAGAAGACGAAGAGCTTTGCCTGCCTACGCTCAAGGCGGGACTCAATTTCATCCGCTTGGCGACCCCGACCACGGACGACAAGCGCTTGCCCAAAGTGCTCACCAATACCTCGGGCTTTGTCTACTACGTCTCGATCACCGGAATAACGGGCGCGGCAGCGCCGGATGCCGCCAAGGTCAATGCGGCGGTCGCACGCATCAAGCGGCACACCAAGCTTCCGGTAGCCGTCGGCTTTGGCGTGAAAACCACCGAGCAAGCGCGCGCCATTGCTGAGGGCGCCGATGGCGTTGTGGTCGGCTCTGCGCTTGTCGATGTGCTGCGCCAAAGCCTGGACACCAGCGGCAAAGGCGGACCGGGAACGGTCAAGGCGGTGACGAAGCTGGTTTCTGCGCTTGCGGAAGGTGTGCGTTCTGCCCGCCGTTTGGCGGCCGAGTGAACATTTGGCGCGGCCAGCGGTTATAATTTCGCCGAATCGCATCTATAGAGACGAACCATGAATTGGATCTCCAACGTCGTCCGGCCGAAGATTCGCAGCTTCTTGCGCCGCGAGACGCCGGAAAACCTCTGGATCAAGTGCCCGGAGACCGGGCAGCTCGTCTTTTACAAGGACGTCGAGGCCAACCAGTTCGTCATCCCGAGCTCCAACTATCATATGCGCATCAGCGCACCGCAAAGGCTCAAGGCGATGTTCGACGGCGGCGAATTTGAGGATATCGCCCTGCCGGAAGTACCGCTCGATCCGCTCAAGTTTCGTGACGAGCGCCGCTATGCCGACCGCCTGAAAGATGCACGCGCAAAAACCGGATTACAGGACGCCGTGAAGCTCGGCATCGGACGGCTGGAAGGCCAGATGGTGACGATCGCCGTTCAGGACTTCGACTTCATGGGCGGGTCGCTCGGCATGGCAGCGGGCGAAGCGGTCATCACCGGCCTGGAGACCGCCGCGCGCCGGCAGACACCGTTTATTATGTTTGCAGCTTCGGGCGGCGCGCGAATGCAGGAAGGCATTCTCTCCCTCATGCAGTTGCCGCGTACGACCGTCGGCGTGCAGATGCTGCGTGAGGTGCGCAAGCCTTACATTGTGGTTCTCACCAATCCAACGACCGGCGGCGTCACCGCATCTTACGCGATGCTCGGCGATGTGCAGATCGCGGAGCCCGGCGCATTGATCGGGTTCGCCGGCCCGCGCGTGATCGAACAGACCATCCGCGAGAAATTGCCGGACGGCTTCCAGCGCGCGGAATATCTCGCGGAGCACGGCATGGTCGACATGGTCGTGCACCGGCACAAATTGCGCGCGACGCTTGCCGAATTATGCCGTCTCCTGACAAGAGCACCGGCACCCGCAAGCCTGCAGCAATTGCCGGTTCCTGCGCACGCGTAGGATCAGCAGGGAATTACCGGTATCTGTCTTGCCGGGCTTGACCCGGCGATCCCGCTTAGCGAAGCAAGGTGGTGCCGTTAGTTCGGGATCACGGATCGGTGCCTAGCGCTAATCCGATAACGACAATCGAGAGTTTGCAATAAGTTCATGGCTCCCATCGATTCCATCGTTGCCCGTTTGACTGCGCTGCATCCCAAGCGCATCGACCTGTCGCTTGATCGTCTGCAACGACTGCTCGCTGCGCTCGATCATCCTGAGAGAAAATTGCCACCGGTGATTCACGTTGCCGGGACGAACGGGAAAGGGTCCACCATTGCTTTCCTGCGCGCGATTTTGGAGGCCGCGGGCAAGCTCGTGCACACTTACACCTCACCGCATCTGGTGCGTTTTAACGAGCGCTTTCGGATCGCGTCGCCAGGCGAGGGCAGGCTGGTGAGTGATGAAGAGCTGACAGCAGCAATGGAGGAGTGCGAGCGCGTCAACGCCGGTGCGCCCATCACCGTGTTCGAGATTACGACGGCGGCTGGCCTGCTGCTATTTGCCGGCCGTCCGGCGGATGTGCTGTTGCTGGAAGTCGGTCTCGGCGGCCGGCTGGACGCGACCAATGTGATCGATAATCCGCTGGCTACGATTATCACGCGCGTTTCGATCGATCACACCGATTTTCTGGGCGACTCCCTGGAAAAAATCGCGACGGAAAAGGCCGGCATTCTCAAGAGGGGTGTTCCGGCTGTCATCGCCGCCCAATCTCGCGATGCGCTAGCCGTGATCGAGCGACAGGCGGCCAAGGTCCATGCGCCGCTGAAAATCGCCGGCGAAGATTGGACTGCGACGGAAGAGCGCGGACGCCTGGTCTATCAAGACGAAGCTGGATTGCTCGACTTGCCGCCGCCCCGGCTTTACGGCCGCCATCAATTTGAGAATGCCGGATTGGCCATCGCGGCGCTGCGAACGATTAAACAACTCGGCATACCGGCAGCCGCATTCGATGCCGGCATAGCGAAAGCCGACTGGCCGGCGCGGCTGCATCGGCTGGGACATGGCCCGCTGGTTGATCTCGCACCAGCAGGGAGCGAATTGTGGCTCGACGGCGGGCATAATCCCGATGGAGGCCGCGCGATTGCGGCGGCACTGGCCGATCTGGAGGACCGCGTGTCACGCCCCCTCGTTTTGATCGTTGGCATGCTGGCCAACAAGGACTGCG
>WNFM01016286.1_pt2 | contig 24085 bp, 26 predicted proteins | sample 5400271 | NCBI WGS metagenome assembly WNFM01 (sample SAMN13153352, study PRJNA577476) | soil metagenome | isolation source: 60 cm saprolite on Douglas fir-dominated hillslope | place: USA:California | collected 2013-09-17 | reverse complement strand
AGCCGGGTTTCCATGAGGTAAATAAAGTCAGCCATCAGCTAAAGACACTCTTGCCCGCCCGGCGCCAGCCAGGGGAGCTAACCGATCCCTCCAGGTTTTTCGTAAGTTGCACTTTATACAAGAGTTAGACGGCTACAGCAGGGACACGAACAAACTCGAAACATTATCACAAAGGTTAACCTTTTGGCTACCCCGCTCGCAGGAAAGCAGGCTTAACGCCTTTGATGCCCCGTAAATCAGTGCGAGAATCGGATAGTAGGTCAGTTTTGAAAAACTGATCCACTATCGTATCAGCGTCTAGCGATTCGCTTGCGAATCGCGGGCCTTTAGGCAGACGTTCATCGCGTAGCGATGAATTTATGAGCTGTATCTGCCGATTTTTAAATTGCTATTTTTGGTAATTTTTTGAGACTTATGCCTTCCACCCACAAGAAAGTCATCGTGCGCAAAATGGGACGCGATTCCATCAGCGGATACGTCGCGCCCGCGCATTTTGTGGTGGAAGACAAGCTGGAATTACTGAATCCATCCGGCAAAGTGGTGCTGATTGACCTGGCGGAAATCAAAAGCGTCGATTTTGTGCGCGACTTCAGCGAAAGTCCCGGGACCGGGCGCAAGACCTTTACCACCCGGCCGCGCACAGAGGGCCTGTGGGTGCGTCTTAAGTTTATCGATAACGACGTTCTGGAAGGCATGATGGCCAACGATCTTACCCAGGTGGTTCCTCAGGGATACCTGATCACTCCACCCGATACTCGCGGCAATACCCAGAAAGTTTTCGTTCCCAAAACCGCGCTGCATGAAATGATTGTGCTGGCCGTGATTGGCCGTCCGGAGACCCGCAGGAAAACCGCCGACGACCTGCGCCAGGAAAAATTGTTTACCGAGCCGTAACGATTTTGCTCTGACCTTCCGCAACGACCAATTACAATCACGCCTTTAGGCACTTCCTCAGGACCTATTTGTCATGAAGCTCAAAGAACTCGCGGACAAGCTGGGCGCCAAGCTTGATCCGCCGGATGCGGAAGCGGAGATTACCGGCGTCGGGCCCATCGAGTCGGCGGTACCGGGCCAGGTCACCTTCATTGCGAACTCCAAATATGCGGCATTGGCCAACACCACCCGCGCTTCAGCGCTGATCGTGGATGAAAAGTTTACCGCTGCCGGCAAGCCGCTCTTGCGCATCAGGAACACGCAATACGCTTATGCTCGAGCGGTGGAACTTCTTCACCCGCCGCTGCGGGAACAGTGCACCATTCATCCCACCGCCGTGATTGATCCTTCTTCGCAGATCGGCGCTAATGCTTCCATCGGCGCGTACGTGGTGATTGGCCCCCGTGTCGAGATCGGCGAAGGCTGCACACTGATGCCGCACGTGGTGATCTATCGCGGCGTCAAGATCGGCAGGAATTTCTTTGCCCACTCGCATGTTTCAGTGCGCGAAGACTGCGAGATCGGCGATAACGTGCTGCTCCATAACGGTGTGGTCATCGGCTCCGACGGATTCGGCTTCGCCAAAGACGATAAAGGAGACTGGTACAAGATTCCGCAGACGGGCAAGGTCGTGATTGAAGACCACGTCGAGATTCAGGCCAACTGCTGCATTGACCGCGCCAGCCTGGCGGAGACTCGCATTGGCCGCAATACTAAAATCGATAACCTCACACACGTCGCCCATAATTGCACTGTGGAAGAAAATTCCATGCTGTGCGCCCAGGTAGGCTTGGCCGGGTCCACCGAGATTGGCAAGAACGTGATCCTGGCCGGGCAGGTGGGTGTAGCCGGGCACTGCAAAATCGGAGATGGCACGATCGTGACCGCGCAGAGTGGCACGCACGGCGACATCCCCGCGGGTTCCATGGTCAGCGGATCGCCCGCCTTTGACCACAAACAATGGCTGCGCAGCGTTACCGCGTTCACCCGATTGCCGGAACTGGCGCGCGCCATTCGCGGAAAGACGGGCAAAGAATGATGCTCTTGGCGGTTTGATATTTCGATTCGAAGATGCCGCTGCTATCGTTTTAAGTGTTTGGCGACAACGAGCGTTTAGATGCTTTGATAACAACATAGAGGCTCAAAGCCAGGCCTCGCGTAACCGGGCATGACTCAGCCCATGCCTTTAGGGATGGGTAAGCGTAAACGAAAAGTGCCGTCCAGGCGTTCACCGAGAAGGGCTTTTAAGCCCCTGAAAGAAAGGTCCCGATTTTCAATCGTCACTTTTGGCAATTTCGGCGATTTTGGCAATTTTTCCCATGACTGACGGCCGCACAGATTCGACCAAAAAACCAATCCGCGTCCTCCTGCTTGACGACCGCCACGATAACCTCATCCTGCGCTCTGCGATTCTGCGCAGCAACGGTTATGAGGCCATCACTTCGGCTTCTGTCGAAGAGGCGGAGACGCATCTGGGCAACATCGATATCGCCGTGCTCGACTACCACCTGGGCGCGGGAAAGTTTGGCACCGAGGTGGCCCAGTCGCTGCGAGACAAGCGCCCTGAGGTCCCCATCATTATTCTTTCCGCTACGCTGGAAAGGAAATTTGGCGGCGTGGAAGACATGCACCTGCTCAAAGGTTACAGCTCGGTGGACGATCTGCTGGCCGCGCTGCGCTCCTTTGAAGCCAAGCGTCGCGGAAAACCTGTGGTGGTGGACGCACGAGATTTTTTCTATTCCCGCATCGCCATGGCTATGGGCGAAGACATTGTGCTGGAGATCCTCGACCGCGACGGCGTGTGGCAATATGTGAACGAGTTCTTTGCCCGGCTCTATGAGAAGAAGCGCGCGTGGTTCGTGGGCAAGAACCGCTTTGAAGAATTTCCGGAACTCGCCGGCGAATGGCAGGACATCATACGCACCGTGGCCGACACGCGTGAAACCTACGTAGACCGCAGCTTTGGCGGACTGCCGCACCTGCCCAAGAAAAAGAACCGCTGGAACTGGAATATCCTGGTCTTCCCTTTAAAGCTGCACGACAATCGCAACGGCGCCGTGCTGGCCGCGCGGGTCATTGAGAAGAAATGAGGATCTCGACGGCCGTATTCACGTTGCTGGCAGCGATCGCGCTCGCCGGCTGCCGCTCCCGCGTAGTTAAAGTGAATCTCACCAACACCAGCGCTGCGCCGATTTCGACCATCATCGTTGACTATCCCAGCGCAACTTTTGGCAAGGACAAGCTCGCACCGGGCGAGACCTTTTCCTACGCCATCAAGCCGCTGGAAACCGGGGAACTTAAGATCCAGTTCACCGATGCCAAGGGCGCCCGCCACACCTACACTGGATCACCTCTGCACAAAGACGATGAAGGCGAAATTGACGTCAGGTTGACTCAGGAAGGGGCCACGGCTGCCGTAAAGCTCAATACGTATCGCTAACGAGCTTTTTAAAGGAAACGCCTTTCCGCGGCTTGGATTGCACGGCGGCACTGCGGAGCTTTTCCAACCGGTACCAGTGATGCTCAATCTGGGTCCGCCCGGTGGACGTGAGAAAGACGAGTGTCTGCGGTTTTTTGTCTACAAACCTCTTTTCTATTTCGATCAATCCTGCGCCTTCCAGTTTGCTCAGATGCGCGGATAGATTTCCGTTGGTCAATCCGGTCGTGCGCTGCAGAAAAACAAAGTCCGCCTCTTTGCAGGCTGAGAGCACCGTCAAAATCGCCAGGCGTGCCGGTTCATGGACCATGCGGTCCAGATCGTTGATTTGCTGCGTCAAGTTAGCCACGGCTCTCCTCTGGTTTTGCGGCCGGAAGGCTGCGCACCAGTACCCAGTAATCGGCCAATCCGATGATGAGCAGAGCGACCCCGCTCACAATATTTTCCATGCCTTGTGTGAGCTGTTCTTGGGTCACCCAATGAAGAAGAGGCGCAACACTCAGGCCCACAAAAATCACCCCCGCAACGATGCGCTGCGCCAGGAAGTCCTTGTGCAGTTCAGCGCGGATCAGGAAGGCGCCAACGATGAGCCAGATCCGATTGACCAGAGAAGGGAAGTACGCCGGTATGATAAAAATGCAAAGGACGCCCAGCGCCAGGATGGTGATGCCCCGTAATTGCGCCATTGACTCTGAAAATTCTACTGGCTTGGCGAATACGGTACCGTACTTCCGCTCATAAAACTGTTTTGCCGTCACCCAACTATAGAGGTAGACAAATACACCGGCCGCCCAGCAAGTTTGCTGCGAAAGGATCCGCGTTACCGGGCCGCCGCCCAGCCACTGAATGGAGCCGCAGAGTAGCAGCATTCCTCCCACAAAGGCCCATGGCAGAGTCTGGAGTCTATCGTAGTTCCTGGCTGCAAGTTGAAGACGTTCGAGATCGTATTCCACGGCGTTCGCTCTCCGCAGAGTAGTTTGTATCACAAACTGATCTGCGAATCAAGAAAAAACGACCTTCATCCTTTGCAAAATCTGCGGCTTCTGCCTCCGTGTTCTCTGTGTCCTCTGTGGTAAGAGTCTTACTGCCGTTCCGGAGGCAGCGCGCTATTGATGGCCGCGCGTACGGCCTGCACCAGTTGTTCCCGCGAAGCAAACTGCTTCGGGTCAATCGGCGGGTGAAACACCAGTGTCGCTGTGCCGCCTTTTATCAGCCTGGTCCCCTTGGGCATCATCTCGTATGTGCCTAAAATCGTAATCGGAACAATAGGAAAGCCGGTCTCCGCCGCCAGGTGAAATGGGCCTTTTTTGAACGGCATCAGGCGTCCGTCAGGTGAGCGTGTGCCTTCAGGAAAGATGGTCATGTTGATGTGGTGCTTCATCACCTCGCTTGCGCGACGGATGCTGCTGATCGCTGAATCGCGATTGCTCCGCTCCACCGGCACGATCTCAGCCAGGTCCAGCGCTTTGTTCACAATGGGAATCCGCCAGATCTCTTTTTTGGCCAGCACCGACGTGCGCCCGGGAATCAGCGGGACAAGGATGGGCGGATCAAGGTTCGATACATGGTTCGACATGAATATGTAAGTGCCTGCGGGATCGATCTTGTCCAGTCCCACTAGCTTCACTTTTACGCCGGCAACTTTCGGTCCCGCCAGCGCCAGCCCCATCCCGACCCAGTACAGAAACTCGACCTTGCCTGTGATAAGCGTCCAGGGAAACGCGATGAGCGCGGCCGGTGGAACCAGCACAATCCAGAACAGAAGCGCCAGTAAGGTGCGGCAAAACGCGATACCGCGGGCGATCATGAACGCTGCACGCCGCGCAGCTCCTCCAGCTTGCGCGGCAGCTTCTCATAGATGCCGCCGAATCCTCCGTTGGAGAGGATGGCCACCACGTCGCCGCTCTGCAGTTCAGGCGATACGGCCTCAACAATGGAGTCGGCATCGGCAATTTCGCGCGCGCTCTTGCCCAGGCGCTTTACGCCGTTCACCACTGAGGCAGTGGTCAGCCGCTCATTCTCCGGCACCGCTTCCGGCTTGAAGATCGGCGTGATAACAATTTCATCCGCCAGCCCCAGGCTGTTGATCAGCTCCTTTTGCAGGACTTTTCTGCGCAGGGTATTCGAGCGCGGCTCAAAAATCGCCCACAGGCGCGCCGCGGGATAGCGCACGCGCAAAGCGGTCAGCGTAGCGGCAATGGCCGTAGGATGGTGGGCAAAATCGTCAATGATGGTTATGCCGTCGATCTCGGCTTTGATCTCCAGCCGGCGCTTCACGCTCTTAAAGCTCTTAAGCGCTTCGACGATCGCCGGCGGCTCAATACCATAATTCGCCGCCACGGCCGCGGCCGCCGTAGCGTTGAGCACGTTGTACTCGCCGGCCAGTGAGAATTCAAAATCAACCGGCTCCTTCCCGTCCCTCAGCACGGTCCATGTCGTGCGCCCGGTTTCAAATTGCAAGTTTGTGATTCTCCAAAACGAATCTTCCTTCATTCCGTATCTCTCTACCGGACAAAACGCTTTCGCGATGCACTCGTCCACGTTCTCATTGGCATCGTAGGCAATGACCTTGCCCTTGCGTGGCACCAGATTCACCAGCCGCTTGAATGCAGTTTTCACCGCGTCCAGGTCTGCGTAAATGTCGGCGTGATCAAACTCCACCGAGGTAAGAATGATGGACTGGGGAAAATAGTGCAGAAACTTGGGGCCTTTATCGAAGAACGCGGTATCGTATTCGTCGCCTTCGATGATGAAGTGCTTGCCCTGGCGCAGGGCGTAACTGCTGCCGAAGTTTTCCGCAATGCCCCCCACCAGAAACGAAGGGTCCTTCCCCGCCGACTGAAAGATCCACGCCAGCATGGAAGTCGTGGTGGTCTTGCCGTGCGTGCCCGCAACCACAATCGGCTGGCGCGTACGCATGAACAGGTCAAACAGAATGTCCGGCATGGAGCGCAGCAAGATCCGCTCTTCCAGCACGTATTCCAGCTCGGGATTGCCGCGGGAGATGGCGTTGCCCACAATCACCATGTCCGGCCGCGGCTTCAGGTTGGACTCAGAGTATGGCTGCGCCACGGGAATGGCGATCGACGCCAGAAAGTCCGACATCGGCGGATACGCCGCCGCGTCTGAGCCGGTGACTTTGAACCCACGCTGTTTGAGCAGTCCCGCCAGCGAGGCCATGGCCGTCCCGCAAATTCCAATGATATGTACGTGCTGTTGTTCCACGTTTTTAGATTAACGGATGAAGAAGCTTCTTGTCGCCTGTTACCATGCAGTGATCACCAACGTATTTACATGTGACAACCCAGCTACTCCGGCCAACATCTACTCTGGTGCGCCCGCTTCCCCCGGCCCGGAAATGAAAGTATGCGTCTGTTTCAGGTCTTTTTCTTTTTCGCTTGGATTCCAGCTATCGCTGGCTGTGCCGGCATGAACGCTCCCACGCAGCAAAACCCGGTTCCGGCGGCTTCGCAGGTCCCGGAACTCCTCTACGTCGGCACGTCCAATCCGGGGCTCCTTACGTATAAAATCGGGCCGGATGGCGTCTTGCAGGCGACGCCCACAAGCGCCGCTTCCCCTCCGCTCTGCTATCCCACTCTAGAACCGGTTCCTAGGCGGATCTTCGTGGTTTCTGTCTCCTGCTCCAATCCCACGGGCCCATTGGAGTTTCGCCGGCTGGACCTCGATTCGGCCGGGAACATTGCATCGGCAACCGGGCCCTTGTCTTTGGGACTGGATTTTCCCTCCAGCATGAATGCCGTTACGAACTTTCTTCCCGCAGACACGGGCAAGTTCGCCTATACGTGGTCGGTTGGCGGTGATTCGCACGAGCACATCTCTCTTATTCAAATCGGCGCGGCCGGAGAGCTGACGCTCAGGCCCGGCCTGGGACTCTCGTGGCCAATTATGGCAAGTGATTCTTGCGGGGAAAGCCATCAGCCCCGCTCCGTGGTCACAACACAGGAAGGCTCATTCCTGATTGTGCTGGATACGTTCTGGTGCAGAGGTGCGGAGCCAATCGTGAACTATTTTGTCTATCAGGTGGACAGCGAGACAGGCGCCATTGAAAACCAGGTGGGCGAAGTGGCAATTGGCGAAACCTCTTCTGGCCCTTTTGCCATACACAATGGCGCGCTGATGATTCTTGGGGAGCTCAGCGACGGCGTGCACGGCGATTTGCGGCTATTCCATATAGGGCCGGATGGCGTAAGGCCGCTCCAGCAGTGCCTTGCCGACCAACCGGCGTGCGCGCACCCGCACGATGCCGTTTTTCATCCTTCCGGGAAATGGGTTTTCGTCGCAGACGAGACCGCGCGAGGGATTTGGACGATCCCGGTCACAGCCAATTCGCTGTCCGCCGATAAGACCTCATTCCTTCCGACGAATATCAGCTTTGCCGGCGGATTTGCCTTCTCGGCAGACGGCAGGAGCGTCTATTTGAGACAGTTACACCTTCCTACTGAAAAATGGCAGATCCTTGGGTTCCGCGTGAATGACTCGACAGGGGTCTTGACGCCGATAGCCGGCTCGCCTTGGTCTCCGGAGAACATTGATATGATTACAGCCATAACCGTGGTCGTGGGGACGAACCGGTAAAACTCATCGTTATTCGCGATAAGTAGCTGGGGGTAACACTTTGAATTTGACGCCTGACCCCTCTGCCGCCAGCTCTGCTTGCGCGCCGATGGGCAGCGTGATATTTCCACCGGTCACGTGCCCGGACTTTAATCCGTAAGCAATCGGAACGTTGTACGGCTCGAGCACTCGCATGATCACCTGCTGAAGCGTATATGTCTCGCCTTTCAGCGGTAGACAATCCAACATTTCGCCAAAGACAAAGCCGCGTACTCTATCCAGCTTGCCTGCAAGCCGCAACTGCATCAGCATGCGATCAATGCGAAACGGCTTTTCAGCGATGTCTTCAATGAAGAGGATTGTGTCGTCTGTTTGAATCTCAAACGGCGTCCCCACCGATGCGACCAGCATGGAAAGACAGCCCCCATAAAGCTTTCCACGCGCCGTTCCCGGCCGCAGAACTTCCACTCGGTCCGTTGGCACATTCCAGTCAGCAACGCCGGTGAGAGAATTGTTCCAGCTCAGCAGCTCAAAAGTTCCGTCGGCAATATCTTTGGCCACCATTGGCCCATGGAAGGTGACCAGACCAGTGCGATCGTGAATGGCCGTGAGCAGTGTTGTGATGTCGCTGCAGCCGACCAGAATTTTTGGGTGTTTTGTGATCAACTCGAAATCGAGATTTTCCAGCAGATAGTTGCTGCCGTATCCGCCACGCACGCAGACCAGCGCGGCAATGTCATCGCGCTCCCAGAATTCCCGGAATTCCCGCGCTCGCCGCTCCGCCGTGCCGGCAAAATAAATATCGCGGTCAAAAATATTCGGCGCATAGACCGGCTCGTAGCCCATCTCGCGCAGACGATCACAGCCGGCAAGGAAGCCCTCCCGGCTGAAGCTGCTGGCAGGCGCGATCAGCCCGATCTTGTCGCCCTTCTTGAGCGACGGCGGCTTTATGGTTTTGGCTCTAGCCAAAAAATTCTCCCTGGCACACCAGCTGCGCCGGCCCGCGCAGAAAAACTTCGACGCCCGACCAGCGTACTACCTGCGTTCCGCCCGGAGCGTGCACCTTGACCGGCGAATTCGCGCGCCCTGCGGCAATCGCGGCAACAGCCGAAGCACAAGACCCCGTGCCTGACGATTGCGTCTCTCCCACGCCGCGCTCGTAAAAGCGCACGTCAATTTCGTTTTGGCTCTTCACCCGCACAAACTCCACGTTGATGCCGTCTTTGAAACCGTGATGGCGGCCGATTTCAGCGCCTTCGCTCTGCCACGCCGGAGAAAACTCCTTCACAAACACCACATAATGGGGATTGCCCATGGAAACCGGCGTGCCATGCACCTGCCCGAAAGCCACGTCAATGGAAAAAGCGTCGCCCACCTGCGGCTCGCCCATGTCCATTTCGAATTCAAATTCGTGTCCTTCGCGCGCCATGAGTTCGCAATGCTTCACGCCAGCGCCTGTTCTGATCGCCAGCTTGCCGGCGTGGCCGTTGCTCACCATGTAAGCCGCGACGCAGCGCGTTCCGTTGCCGGAAATTTCCGCTTCGCTGCCATCGGCGTTGATCAGGCGCGCCCGCATGTCGGCATCCTGCGCGGGAAAGAGCCACTCCACGCCGTCCGCGCCCACGCCGTTGTGGCGGTCGCAGATGCGCTTGCTGAACTCATGTAGCTCCGCGGGCGCGTTCATCCCGTCAATAATAAGAAAATCGTTGCCGCAGGCCGACGCCTTGGTAAAAGGGACCATGTTTACTCGGTTTCAGGGCCTTCAGTGGTTTCCAGGTTCTTCATGTCGTCCGACTGCCGCAGCCGGTTCGCCAATTCTCTGTGCTCGTTGCGCGTGCCGTCCACGGTGAACACCAATCGCTCTTTTCCGTTAATCCGGCTCAAGCGCATGCCCTGCATCTCTTTGCCATGGGCCTCCAGGATGGAATTCACGTCGGCCACCAGGTCGTCCCCCGATTGCGTCGATTCAATCATGTAATTCATCATCACCGGCTTCAAATTGAATCGCCGCTCCACCCAGCCGAGCAGATGCAGGGCCAGGAACAGAAGCATGCTGGCAAAAATCGCAAGCAGGTAAAGGCCGCCACCGCAGGCCATGCCGATGGACGCCACCACAAAGAGCGTGGCCGCCGTGGTGAGCCCGCTTACGCTTCCCTTCGCATGCAGAATCGATCCCGCGCCGATGAATCCGATGCCGGGAATGATCTGCGCGGCAATGCGCGTGTGATCGCCGACCCCCCATCCTGAAGCCAGCTCCGCGGAAAGAATCGTGAACATGGCGGAGCCGAAGCAGATAAACATATTGGTGCGCAGCCCGGCCGGTTTGCGGCTGAGTTCGCGCTCCAGCCCCACGATCCCGCCCAGCACCGCCGCGAGCGTCAGCCGCACTAGCGTCTTGGAAAACAGATCGGCCATCGAAAGATGCGGCAAAAACAGGAGAAAGACTCTCATGAAATCAAAACTCAACCTTTGCCTCTATTATCAGTGCGTCGCGGCATAGATAAAAGCTTTTGGCCGTGAGGGAGTGCCGATTGTGGCAATGGGCCGCAGACCTTCCGGAAACCGTCGGACGGCCCGAGCGACGTCGTCGCCGGGGAAAGCAATGATGTAGTCGGCGGAACGGGCCGGACGGCTCAAGGCAGTCTCCCAGTACGGCGGGTTGCTCTCCCGCAGCACCCGGCTGAAGTGGATTCCCGCCATTTGGATAGCGCCCGGATGCGCGCCGCAATCCATCATCAGTGTTGCCGACGGCGGCAATTTCTTCAACTCCGACGCCAACGCCTCTTCCAGTATCATGCGCTCTTTTCCATTCGCATAAGCCTCACGCAGGCAGATGGGCTTTTTGTGCCAGACGGAAAAGTAACTCACAGCGATCAGCGCCAAAGCTGCTCCGGTCACGATCCGCGTGGGAAAAAATTTGGCGGCGAACTCGCACGCCAGCGCAACAAACACGGCGATGGCCGGCAGCAACTGCAATCCATATCGCACGTTGTAGTAGCTGAAGGGCCACCATTCTGGATGATAGATGGGCACGCTGCCCCAGGCGACGCACAGCACATAAAACGGCACCGGAGCCCACAGCACGGCCCAGGGAAGAAATCCGCGAACGAAGTAAATTGCGCCCAGCAATGCGACAAAAGCCGCGGTGAAAAGCAGATATTCAGGAAGACCCTCCGCCAGGTTGAGCCGGGAGATCTTCAGGAACTGGAGCGCCGCGTCCCGTGGCGAATTTTCTCCCGGATAGGTCGGCATGCTGGCGGTCTTGCTGCGCTCCTGAATCGCCCGGGCTGAGTACGGCCCATTGGCGAATTCCAGGGCGTTGCCATAGCCAACCTGGTTATAAGCCAGAAAAAGGCCGCCGGTTAGACCGGTGAGAAGAACAAAGTTGATAAAGCCCCGGCGCAAGATCGCGGCTGACGACCGGTGCTGCGACAAGACAACGATCGCCGCAGAGCCGATGACTGCCGCCAGAAACCAGCCGTCATAGCGCACCAGCATGGCTGCGGACACCACGAGCCCGCATTTCATTAACGATCGCCGTCCGCGTTCCGGATCGTCGTTCGCTGCGCGTACGAATTCCGAGAAATAGACCGCGGCCCAGACAAACAGCGCCAGGTAGAGAGACTCGCCCATCGCGGTGGCCTGCATATATATAAGGTTGGGGTTTAGCGCGTAGATCAAGGACGCAATCCACGCCGCCGCACGGGACGCCAGGCCATTCACCAGCCGGAAAACGCCGAGCGCCCCGGCCACGTACGCGACCATAGATGGAATCGACGCCCCCAGGCCGGTCTGCCACAGGCGGTCATTCACGATGAACGGAATATCGAGCACATGCGGCAGCGGCAGCCACACGGTGCCCAGTTGAAACAGGCCGGGCGTTCGCGAATCAAAGACGCGACGAGCAATGTTGATGTGGGCCACGGCGTCGCCGTAAAGAAGAGTGGCGTCCTGATGGTAATAGAAGATCAGGGCGCCAACAGAAATGGCGGCGGAAATTGCCGTGAGCAGAAGGTAATCACGGCGCGCCGCGGCGTTCATGGGCGCCGCGCTTACGCCTTCGCCTCTTGGCCCTTGCCGTCGGGGCCCTTGCCCAGGTATTTGTCCAGCAGCAGCGCCAGCTTCTGCCGCGTGGCCGCGGGGATCTTGTCTTTGTCAGTCTGGATGGCGTACTTCATCGCCGAGCCGCAGGCGCACTTGCGCTCTTTCGGCATGATGGCAACGGCACGTTTCACCACCTTCGCCGCGTTCTCGGCGTTCTCGCGCACCACCTTGAGCACCTGCTCCACGTTGACGTCGTCATGGCCTTCACGCCAGCAGTCATAGTCGGTGACCATGGCGCAGGTGGAGTAGCAGATCTCGGCTTCGCGGCACAGCTTGGCTTCCTGAAGGTTGGTCATGCCGATCACGTCGGCGCCCCAGCTGCGGTAGAGGTTTGATTCCGCGCGCGTGGAAAACTGCGGGCCTTCCATACAAATGTACGTTCCGCCTTGCTTCCCCACCACGCCAATGTCTTTGCAGGATTGCGTGAACGCGGCCGCCGCCTCCGGGCAGATGGGATCGCCGAACGCCACGTGCACCACAATGCCGTGCCCGAAGAACGTGGAGATGCGATGGATGGTGCGGTCAATGAACTGGTCAGGGATCACAAAGTCGGTGGGCTTGTGCTCTTCCTTGAGCGAGCCGACGGCCGAGAGCGACAGAATGCGCTCCACGCCCAGGTCTTTCATGCCGTAAATGTTGGCGCGAAAGTTGATCTCCGTGGGCATGATGCGGTGTCCGCGGCCGTGGCGGGCAAGAAACGCAACCTTGCGCCCTTCCAGCGTGCCCAGCACGTAGGCGTCTGAGGGTTCGCCGAACGGAGTTTGTACCGTGACTTCACGGATGTCCGTGAGCCCGGGCATGGAATACAGACCGCTGCCGCCCATAATGCCGATTTCTGCTTGTTGCAAAGAGAGTCTCCTTGAATGAGGTAAGGTTGATTATAGCGAAGAGTGATGACTACCTTGATGAGACTTCCGCTTGTTTCACCCCTTCCTCAATCAAGTTCTTCGCAACATCCTCATCAAAGCTCTCCACCGCGACCACCATGTTCCCGGTCTGCTGGATGAAGATTGGGCCATCAGAACTCATGTACTGATGGCGCTCAGGTACTGCCGCATCGCCATGAACGCGGCGCACTTCTTTATATCGCGTTGGTAGAGCTTCCGCGTAAGTCTTCGCGAACTCTTGCGCTGCGGCCTCGGTCGCCCACTTGGAAACATAGAACAGGCCAACGTGCGCCGTGGAGTTGTGATCGGGCGGCTTAGCGCCTTTGCGCCCGGCAGCATAATAGGCTCCGCCGCGCCATTCCGGGCTAAGCCGCTTGGCCACATCTTCATCGGCATAGACACGAAGCAGGATGTTCACGTCCAGTTCGCCTACGGCGCCGGCATCGAAAGGCTCATAGTCTTTTTTGAGAAAGCTGAGGTCGGGCAGCAGCAGCGGCGGCACGCGACGTCCGGCAAGGTATTCTTTGGGCTCCATGATCTCGCGCGACGTCTGCGGCATCCGCTCCAGCACGCCGGCATAGGCCAGCTTCTTGCCGCCCGCAACCAGCAAGTCCCTGATGAACTTCATACCCTGGCGGTACGGGAAGGCAAGTTCTTCCCGCAACAGCAGCGGCGCGCTGTCAAAGACTGGGCTGCCACGGCTCTTGTCCATGGAAGCCTGCATCAGGTCCACGACCTGGGGCGCTTTTTCCACGCTCTGGCCGGAAGGGGCCAGCACGTAATCCAGCAGCACAATCATGGCCTGGCCTTCCAGTACGGCGCTGCGGCAGGTGGACGCTTCGTCACTGCGCAGCAGCTCATCCAGATTTTCCAGGCCGCGCTTTTCGATTTCCTCATCGTGCTTGCTCATCTTCTCCAGGTTGTAGCTCTGGTCCTGGAGCGCGTGCGTGAGCTCGTGAGCCATTACCGGGCGCTGCATCTCCGGCTCATTCCAGTCCAGCAGGTTCATGGTGCGGGTCTTCTCGTTATAGTAGCCCGCCACCTGTTCGGTGAGCAGCTTGATCAGGAAAGCGTGGAGATCGAACTGGCGCGGCAACAATCCAAACTTTTTCTGCACCAGCTCAGAGCGCTCAAAGCGGATGCGGTCCGCGTCATTCTTGAACTTGTCCCCGATATACTTCTCCACCTGCTCGCGGCTGACGATCGTTCGCTTGACCTTCTTCCTGATCGGCAATCCTGTGTCCTGGCTGGCAAAATGCAGGATCTCGTCCACCGACCGGAAAAGCTCTTTCGCCTCGGCCGCGGTGATCTTGTGCTCTTTCTCAACCGGCTCGATTTCAAGGCGATGGGAAGGCGTGGCTGAAGGCTGCGCCGGCTGGGCGGGCTCTTGTGGTGGCGATGGTTGCGTCTGCGGCGAGCCTGGCGCCTGCTGCGGCGTAGCCGACGGCTGTGCCGGTGTGGCCACCGGCGGCGGCGGCGGCTGGGTCTGCTGCGTGCTCTGCGCTACTCCCAGCGGAATGAAAAGCAGCAGCGTTGCTAACAATGATTTAAAAGAACGCTTTCTCATGGGAAGATCAACAGCAACTCCATTCTCATGGTAACAAACGGCAGTGTTACCTCAAGAAAAAGACTTGCCGCTGATCACGCAGATCTCCGCAGATCAAAATAAGATCAGCGTTCGTCTACGCAAATCAGCGGCAAATTGTCTTTACAGCACCGGCTCGGCCGCGCGGATGTACTCGATCACCGAATCGCTCCAGCCATCGATGTGAATCCACTTGCCGTAACCCACGCCGTTCTGGAAGCTAGCCACGTTGATCACGTAGCCACGCGCCTTGGGGTTGGGAACGGCGTCATGCGACTGCTCGTCCGTGATTACGATCAAGCGGTCATACTTCTCGTCGATCTCGCCCAGGGCCTTGCCCAGGTATGTGCCGCTGTGCGGCTGGCTGGCGTTCATGGCGTCGCGCAAAGCAAAGCCCTGGCGCGACGGCACGCGGACCAGATTGTCAGAGAAGGTATAGATGCTTACCTGCTCTGCGATCTCGCGCAGCAACACCGCCAGCCCGTAGGCAGCGTCATTGCGGCGCATCTCCGCACGGCGTGAAAGCGGCGCGTCCATCGACCCGGAGACGTCCACCAGCAGCACGGTCTTACCCGGCAGCCTAGCCTGCGTCTCCACCGAACGGAGCATTGCCTTCTCCAGCTCCGGCTCCCACTGCGGCGCGTAACGCGCAGCAGCGATGAAGCGGAACGGTAGCACGCGCTCAGTCTTCATGCGGTAGAGGCCGGTGCGGACCACCTGCTCATCCACCTTGGCCTCCGCCATGTTGCGCAGGTTGCGCAGCAAAGCCAGCGCGCCCAACTTGTTCTCCGCGAGCAGACGCTCCCAGGCCTCGCGCTTATCGGCGCCGGCGGAGAGAGCCACCTCCCAGGTATCGGGCGTGGCTAGCTCACCAGCAACCAAACGCTTCCACAGCTCAGCCTGCGCGGCGTCCATGGGCTTGGCGTGACAGAGAAAAAGCACATCACGCAGCTTCACCGGAGACGCGCGGTTGTACTTGGCCAGCGCGTACTCGTCAAACTTGGTGAAGGCCGCGGCCAGGCCCTTCTTCACCTGCGCGGAGAGAGGCTGCTTGCCTTCGCTCCAGTAGAGCGCCACGAACTCAGAGAGCTCGTCGGCGCGCTGGATCACGCGGAGCAGCGTCTCAGCTACCAGCTGGCGGTGCGTGGCCAGACGAGCCATCTCACGCACCAGCAACAGCGGCGCATGACGCAGCTTCATCTGGGTGCGTGCCTCAACGGCCAGCGCAGCTACCTTTTCGGCTGCGACCTTGGGCACCAGCTCGCGGATGCGTCCGGCGATCGCCACGCCATCCTCGTAAAATTGGTCTTCCCACAGCATGCAGGCTAGGACAGACCGGCGCAGCTCCTGCTCGGCAGAGATGTTCTTTGCCGGCGCGCCCTCGTGCGTCTGCTTATGCTTCATCCAGGGTAGTCCGCTCAGGTTGAGTACGTTCATGCGGGCCATGTTTGTGCTCCTCTCTATGTTGTGGCTCAGGCGTTCGTGCCTGTGGGCTAAAAATTATTCTTTCGTGGCTGCCGGAAGCATCTCAGGATCCTCTTCCTCGGATTCGTCTTCGAGATCCAGCTTCTCAAGATCTGAACCCACCACGAACCCTGACACAGCTCCTGCGTTCTTGCTGCGGATTTCCCATGCAATCTTCTGCATCTCGGAGTAATCAGGCAGGCGCTTGTCCTCATACGTGCTGCACTGGCGGACATTGAATGGTATGCGCATTGGCGGATACGTGGCATCGCAGAAGACCAAGCGCTCGCTTTCCGCGTAGCCTTCAATGATGCGCGCGTTCGCGCAAGTCACGCAGCGCGATTCATTGCCAATTGGCGTTCCACCATAAACCTTTCTCAGGCCCATATTCCCATTTTCTAAGCAGAATTCACTGCGGAGTTAAGCAATCTCATGACTGCGAAGTAAAAGTTCGCCGGGGAACAAAAGCGATGACAGTGTCTATCCCGGTGTCCTGTCTTAGACGACGCCGCAAAAGCGGCGGCAGGATTCGATACCTGCATCACCAGGTTGGCGAAGTAACTCTCATCTTCACCACCAGCGAAAAACAAATTTTGCCGGGGGAACCAGTCGACGAGGGTAAGTTTGACTGAGCTACGCCGTTCAAGGCTCGAACAGCGGCAGGAATCGAACCTGCGGCCTCCTGAAATAACCAGACGCTCTATCCGAAGTAACCCTCGTCTTCGCCACCGACGAAATTGTGTTCATTTTTAGGTAGAGACGTAGCATGCTGCGTCACTACGAAGCTTTCTGATCAAGCAGCCAACGCTGGAAACAAATCGCAAACGGGGAACAATCGACCGAAGTGTAGTGGTCCGCCGTTCTGGCTTGAAACTACGGCACTCGAGATGCCGGCGGGATTCTTGCCCGCACATGCGGACAGGCGATGTAACTCTGGTCTCCACCACCGATTAAACTTGTTCCAACGTATAACTGCTGCAAAGGGAGCAGGTTGTTAACTGATCCTGCTCCGTGTCCATTGCCGGGGAGTCGGCGGGTACACAAGGCCTCTCCAAGCCATTCGCTTCCCGCGAATACCCGCGACTCCTCCGGCAATCCTTTATTCATGTCGCTGCGCTCCAAACCGCTGGGGCGGCAATCTCGACGACAAGTTAGTTTCGCTCCTGCGGCAGGCGGCTCGGCGTGCAAGCCGGCCTCGCCGCTGTCAATCCATACCGGGGAACCAAGCGACCACAGTACATTCCATTGCTCTGCCGAATTGAGCTACGGTTACCTTTCGGACCGGCAGGATTCGAACCTGCAACCCATGGATTAACGAAGTAACTCTGGTCTTCGCCACCGGCAATTTCACAACCAGTCGGGGAGCCTTCGACAGGAGCGTGCATCGAATATCCCTGTCGCTGCGCTCCAACTGGGTGGCAATCTCGACGACAAGTTAGTTTTGCTCCTGCGGCATGCGGCTCGGCGCGCAAGCCGGCCTCGCCGCTCAGCACACTGGCTTCAGCCGCTGCAGGTATCAGGGCACGAGTTCACTGGTGCCGTTAGAGCACAATAAAAGTGCGGCTTTAGCCCCTGAACATCGCAGGGACAAAGATTGAGCCGGGGGAACAAGCGGTCACGGCATTGGTCGGTTATCAAACGAAGTAACCGCGACCTTCGCCACCCAGCAGTTGAATGGTCTTAGCTGCGCTAAGGTTCCGCCTGCGGACACACATAGCCGCAAATGCGTTCCAAGCTCAATTAGTTGACGATTTGCGTAGGACTGAAGCGCCTGAGGTTAGCTGGAGAAATAGTTCAACGCCCACAGGCTATCAAGACCCACTACGGGTTCTGTCAGCCTCCGCACCGAGATGTGGTTGATGCATTTCATTGGGCGTTACTCCTACGCATATTCAGAATAGCAAACTATAGATTGGCAGTGAATACGAAAAATACGGAATTGCAGAAAATAATTTGTGAAATGAAAACTTTTGCGGGTGAAGTGCTGAAAGTTCAGTTCCTGCGTCGCCAATGAGTGCGACTTGCAGGTGACGAACTACTTCAACTTCAGTTTCTTCTTCACGATCTTGTGCAGCTCGGCCGAACGGCGGTCTCTATAGTAAGAGTCGGCGTTTGCGATCTCAAGCTCGTGCAGCTTCTGGCCACGTCCCGCGATGGGCGTGCAAACAGGAGTTTTGGGATCCGAAGCCTGCAATTGCTGCGGGATGAACGTCCCCACCAGTTTTCCTCGTTCGCTGATCACGTGAATTTTCATGGTCACAACCAATCTTTCATATTTTACAACCAATCTTGGAGATTCAGATTATGTGCAACGGGCGCGGCGCCCGGGTTATGGATATCCACCGTATAGAAGTTGCGGAAATCCCCGGTTGCGCCCAGGGCCTGGTTCTGCGCCTCGAGCCGAACGACGCCCAGGACATCGTCCACAATGTTGGGTGCAGCGGTCACAATGCCGACGTCCTGGCCGGTACCGTAGCTGATGCTCCAGAAAGCGGTCTGTCCACCAGCCAAGCTGAACAACGGTCCCACTGAGCGATGCTGTGCCATGAGAAAATCCTCTCGTTTGAGATAGTGCCACTGCCCGGAAAAACGTTACACGAAATAAGTTATTTGGACTGGAACGATTACTTGAGCAGCTTTCTCAGGCTACCGACTTCCCTATTGTAGGGTTCCCCGCTACGCTCGGGACAGAGCATGAGCTATCCACGCCGTCGCTTCCTTCGTCCCCAGGCTCCCGCCGATGTCCTGTGTGGTCTTCTTCTGCCGCACGGCTTCGAGCACGGCTTGATTAATCCGCTCTGATTCTTTGGCGAATCCCAGATGCTCCAGCATCATCGCGGCGGTGGAGATCGCGCCGATGGGATTGGCGATGTTCTTACCGGCAAAGGGCGGCGCGGAGCCATGCACCGGCTCAAACATCGAAGTCTTGCCAGGATGGATGTTGCCGCTGGCAGCCATGCCCAGTCCGCCCTGCAATGCCGCAGCCAGGTCGGTAATGATGTCGCCAAACATATTGTTGGTCACAATCACGTCAAACTGTTTGGGATCGCGGGCCATGTGCATGCACAGCGCGTCCACGTACATATGCTGCGCCTGGATATCAGGATATTCGGCCGCCACCAGCTTGAACACCCGCTGCCACAAGCCGCCGGCAAAAGTCATGACGTTGGACTTGTCTGACATCAGAACTTTCTTGCGCCCATGACGGCGCGCCAGCTCAAAAGCGTAGCGAATTACGCGCTCTACGCCCTTGCGGGTGTTGAAATCTTCCTGGGTGGCGATCTCGTCTGCGGTTCCCTGCTTGAGCACGCCGCCGGCGTCCACGTAAGCGCCTTCAGTGTTTTCGCGAACCACCACAAAGTCCACGTGCTCCGGCTTCACGCCCTTGAGCGGGCAGAGCGATTCATCCAGCAGCTTGACCGGACGCACGTTGGCATAGAGGTCCATCTTGAAGCGCATGCCCAGCAGGATTTCCTTGGCGTGAATGTTTGAGGGCACGCGCGGATCGCCCAACGCGCCGACTAAGATGGCGTCAAAGTCGCGCGCCAGCATGGCGAAGCCATCGGCGGGGACCGTGGTGCCGTCTTTCAGGTAGCGGTCGGCCGACCAATCGAACGTGGTGAACTCGACCGCCGCGCCGGTGGCTTCAACCACTTTGAGCGCTGCGGGGATGACTTCTTTGCCGATACCATCGCCGGGCACGACCGCGATTCGTTTCATTTTGTCGCTTCGCTCCAAACCGCTTACGCTTCCTCTCTTCGGCCATCGTAATTCAGCCCTGATGCCTCGGGCTCGGCGCGCTAGTCGGCCTCGTCCTGAACAATTAAGGAATATACCAAAGCTTATTCACCGCGGAGGCGCGGAGACGCGGAGAAAAACCTTTTTGCCGCAGATTTGCGCTAATGAACGCAGATCAAAGAGAAAAACTGCGGCCTGGTGCTGCGCGGAATTGATCGAGCCTCCCAACCTTATCCTTACCTATCAGCGTTTATCTGCGTAATCTGCGGCTGTTTTTTTGTTTCTGGCATTCTTCTCCGCGTCTCCGCGCCTCCGCGGTGAGTTTGTGTTTCGGGAACATCTTCCCTGCTCCGAGTGTCAAATTATCTCAGCGCGCAAAAACCATGAAGGCCGCAAAACGCGGCCTGAGCCAGGGAGCAAAGCTATGTCTATGACACTTGGAGCGCGCAATGACCGCACGGCTGAAATAAACGTCACGCCGCTGATCGACGTTCTGCTGGTGCTGCTCATCATCTTTATGGTCATCCTGCCGGAGCACAACCGGGGTGAGCAGGCGCAGATACCCCAGCCCAACCCCGACAATCTGGTGATGAATCCTGAGGAGCCAATTGTCATCCAATTAAAAGACCTGGGTGAGGGGAAGCGCCCGCATCTCAAGATCAACCAGGAAGAGATCGCGTGGGAAGAGCTTGAAGCCAGGCTTCAGGCCATCTACCGGAACCGGGAAGACCACGTAGCTTTTGTAAAAGGCGATCCGGAGATTGAGTTCGCATTTGTCGCTGAGGCGGTGGATATTACCCATCGTGCCGGAGCGGCCCGTATCGGCTTAATGGGGAAGAACGATTAAACGACTCGCCGAGTCCAGCAATCGGGTGGGCGAATTCGGCTAAGAGCGGGAAACTATAGCCAAATCAATAGCTTTCGGAGGGCAGGATCTCTGTCTTTTTGCGCCCTTCAGCTTGCTGCCTGCGTTGTTTTTTGTTCGCAGTCGGCGTATTATTAAGAAGTTGTAGCTGGTTTCGGCCTGGGCCGGAAGGTGGGTCCGGGTGGGTTAGAAGTCCCCAATTCGTGGCGAACGTACCAGTGGGCGGATGGCCCACTTTTATTTTGGGCGCTTCATTTGTTTTGGTCGCTTCGCGACAAACCGCTTGAGAGCTTAGCTCGTGTACAGATTCTCACGCGCTTGTTGCGACGCCACTCGGCGGGACAGCCGAGTGGCTGATGGAGTGACAGGGACGATCTTGCGACAGTCCTCGCCACTGAAGTGGGTTTAACGACCGAGCTACTGACGAACGTGGATGGCGCTGGATCTGAATACAATTCGCGATATTGCCGGCCGCGTGGCCACGGCGCATGGGGTTGAGGTGGTTGAGGTGGAGATGCGGGGCGGCGGCAAAGCGCGCACCCTGAGAATCACCATCGACAAACCGGAAGGCGTCACGCACGAGGATTGTGCCAGTGTCAGCCGGGAGGTTTCGACCATCCTGGATGTAGAGGATACGATTTCCGGGGCGGCTTACACCCTGGAAGTTTCGTCGCCTGGGCTGGACCGGAAGCTGTTGCGGCGGGAAGACTACCAGCGCTTCACCGGAAGCCGGGTGAAGTTGATGACGCGCGAGCCGGTGAACGGCAACCGTCATTTTGAAGGACGGCTGGAAAGTTTTGCCGACGAAAAGTTGACGCTGGAACTGGTGGGCAAGAAAAAACCCAAGCCCGGGCACGCGCAGCCGGGACAGAAAATTGAGATTGAGCTGGGCAACATAGAAAAGGCCAATCTGGTTCCTGAGATATAGGCTGGGTTTTTGCAGGGGCAAAAGCCAGCTATACAGAGGCTAAATAGAGTTGTTTTAGAGAGTTTTCGAAGAGCTTTCTGCAGTTTAACGCAGAGTTATACCGGGCGATCTCCGGGATGGTTACCGTAAGTCCTTTGGAATCCTAATTGAGGGGTACCGGGGGGTGGGGATCGGGAAGATACAGTTTCAAAGATGCAATTCATAGGGAAGAAATAATTTATGGCAAGCGAGATTTACAACGTCATTGATGCGCTAAGCCGGGAAAAAGGGATCGATCCGCAGATTGTGGTGAGCGCGGTGGAAGACGCTATTGTTGCGGCCACGCGCAAGAAAGACAAGAGCCAGGAAAATCTGAAGGGCGAACTGGACAAAGAATCCGGCAATATCCGCGTGTACGCGGTGAAGAGCATTCTTCCGTCAGAAGACGACATTGAAGATCCCCAGCTGGAGATTTCCCTGGAGGAGGCAAAGGCCATTGACCCCAACGCAGAGGTCGGGGGCGAGGTGCGGTTCCTCAAGTCCACGGAGGGGCTGGGCCGTATCTCCGCGCAGATTGCCAAGCAGATCATCTTTCAGAAGGTGCGTGAAGCCGAGCGCGACACGGTTTACAACGAGTACATCGGGCGCGTAGGTGAAGTTCTGAACGCCACGGTAAAGCGCATTGAAGGGCCGGACGTGATCTTTGATATCGGCCGGGCTGAGGCCCGCATGTCAAAGAAAGAACAGTCGCGGCTGGAATCCTTCTCAGTAGGCGAGCGCGTGCGCGCGGTGCTGGTGCGCGTGGACAAAAATTCCAAAGGCCCCGCTGTAGTGGTCTCACGCGCGGCGCCGGAGCTGGTGCAGAACCTTTTCCAGACCGAAGTACCGGAAATTTATGACGGCACGGTGCAGATCCGGGCCATTGCCCGTGAAGCCGGCGAGCGCACCAAAATTGCCGTGATGTCGCGCGATAAAGATGTGGACGCCGTAGGCGCATGCGTCGGCATGAAAGGCATGCGGGTGCAGTCCATCATCCGCGAGTTGCGTGGCGAGAAGATCGACATTATTGAGTATCACGAAGACCCGGTCACCTTCGCAGAGAAGGCGCTGCAACCGGCCAAGGTAAGCCGTGTGACCGTCGTCGATCCATCAGACAAGCACCTTGAAGTTGTGGTGGATGACAGCCAGCTCTCGCTTGCCATCGGCAAGAAGGGGCAGAACGTGCGGCTGGCGGCCAAACTGCTGGGCTGGAAGATTGACATCAAGAGCGAAGAAGAAAAGCGCCAGGAAGTGGAGCAGCAGATGGAATCTCTGGTGGGCACTCAAGCTACTCCGCTGGAAAAAGTTACGGAGCTGGGCGAAGCCCTGGTGACCAAGCTGAGTGAAGCCGGAATTACCACGGTTGAGTCTCTGGCGGACATGACGCCGGAGCAATTGGAAGAGCTGCCAGGCGTCGGCCCCAAGACAGTGGAAAAAATCAGCATTGCAGTGAATAATTACTTCTCTACCCTTGAACCAGGCGCTATTGCTGCGGTCCCTGAAGCCGGCGAAACGGCTGCTGTGGAAGGCGCAGAAGTTGCCGATGCCGCTACGGGCGTCACGGCCAGCGATGTTCCTGCGTCAGAGTATGCCGAAGCCGCGGAGACGGGCCAGGGAAGTGAAGCGGCGCTGATCGCGGGAGTGGAGAATGCTCCCGATGCCGACGTGGCGGAAGTCCACACGCACGGGGAAGAACAGCCTCCGGTGGAAGGAACGGTGGAACCGGAGCTGGAGCAACAGGAAAAGAAATCAGAAGAAGAACCATCGTAGTGAGATTTCACAAGGTCAAAATCGTGAGGTCATTATGATCGCGTAGCAAGAAACTTGGAGGAAATACGGAGCGGATGAAAATTCGAATCAATGATCTGGCTAGAGAGCTTGAGGTAAAAGCCAAGGTAATTCTGGATATCTTACCGGAAGTGGGTGTCACTGAGAAAAAGACCCATTCAAGCTCAATTGAGGAGGATGAAGCTGTAAAAGTGCGCAAGCACTTTTCGGCTAAGTCCGGCTCTGCTTCACGGGAGAGGGCGTCCGCGACGGAAGTGAAACCGAAGATCGACCTCTCCAAGATCTCCAAGCCCGGCGACGTAGCGAGGCTGCTCAAGCAAAGAGAGCAGGAACAACAATCTCCAGCGCGGCCAGCGACGCCAGTTGCGGCCAGGCCAGCGGCTCCTCCCGCGGCCAAAGCGCAAGCTCCAGTAGCGCCTCCAGCAGCAGAAAAACCAGCAGTCGTAACTACCAAACCGGCTGCTCCGGCAGCGGAAAGAAGTGTTGTGGTCACACCTCCCATGGTCAAGCCGGCGGCGCCAGCGGTAATTGCGCCTCCTCCAGTTGAAAAGCCGGCCGCTCCGCCCGCAGTTGTGGTCACGCCGCCCGCACATCCTCCGGCAGCAACAGTTGTGCCGCCCGCAGCTCAGCCCAAAACTCCGGCTGCGCCTCCAGCCGCGGCCGCAAGCACGCAAGCTCCACCGACTGCGCCATCCACGCGGCCCACGCCCGGCCAGCCGATCGCGCAGCAGCGAAGAATGATCACGCCGCAAACGGGGCCGCG
>WNFM01055628.1_pt3 | contig 24087 bp, 18 predicted proteins | sample 5400271 | NCBI WGS metagenome assembly WNFM01 (sample SAMN13153352, study PRJNA577476) | soil metagenome | isolation source: 60 cm saprolite on Douglas fir-dominated hillslope | place: USA:California | collected 2013-09-17 | reverse complement strand
GCTTCTCAACGAGGTGGGCGTCGCCGGCCTGACCGTCAGCGAGGTCCAGCGGAAGATGGTGACGCTGCTGCAGAAGGATTTCCTCGTCGATCCGCACGTGGAGGTCAAGGTCAAGGAGTTCCTGAGCCAGTTCGTGGTCGTGATCGGCGAGCTCAACACGCCGGGCCGCAAGGTCCTCCGGGGGGGCAGCCGCCTCGTCGACATCCTCGTCGAAGCCGGCGGCTTCACCCCGCACGCCTCCGGCGAGATCGTGATCACCCGCACCGAGGGGTCTTTCGAAGGCGGAGCCAAGGTCGTGCGCATGCGCCTGGGGGGCGCCTTCAGCGCGCAGGACTACGTCGGGCTGGAACTGCCGCTCCACAACGGGGACGTCATTACGGCCTCCGCGCGCCAGTATGTTACCGTTGAGGGCGAGGTCCAGCGCCCGGGGCGATATGCCATCGAGGGTGATCTGACCGTGACCGGCGCGATCTCGACCGCGGGTGGGCTGACCCGATTCGGGAGCAGCGATGTCAAGTTGCGGCGGATCGAATCCGGCACGGGCACGGTCACGATCACGAAGGTCGACCTCCGGTCAGTGCGCAAGGGCAAGGGCCCGGACCCGACGGTCGGCCCGAACGACGTGATCACCGTTCCGCGGCGTCTCTTCTAGCCGTGCCGAGCCCCGTTCCTGCGCCCGCCGGGAGCTCGTCGGAAAGCCCGATCGACTTCCGCTACTACGGCAACCTCCTCTGGAAGAACCGCGTCCTCCTGGCTACGGCGGCGGTGCTGGGCCTCGCCCTCGGGCTCGTGATCGCTTTCGCCCAGACGCCGGAATATCGCGCCAGCGTGATGGTGCAGATCGATCCGCCGACGCCGACGTTCATGAGCGTCCAGGAAGCGCTCGGAGGCGGCTACTGGCAGAACGCCGACTTCTACAACACCCAGTTCCGTGTCTTGCGCTCGAATGCCCTCGGCGAGAAGGTCCTCGACCGTCTGAAGCTCAAGGACCGCGCCGAGAATCGCGAGGCGGGCGGGGAGTTCATGGCGCACGTCAGCGTGGAGCCGATCCCGGAGAGCCGGCTCGTCCTCGTCCACGTGACGCACCGCTACCCGAAGGAAGCCGCCCTCTGGGCGAACACCCTCGCCGACGTCTACATCGAGGACACGATCTCCACCCGCGTCGAGGCCGCGCGCAAGGCCTACGAGTGGCTCCAGGAACGTCTGGGGGCGACCCAGAAGAGCATGCGCGAGGCCCAGGACCGCCTGTTCAAGAGCTACCAGAGCCAGGATCTCTTCGTGCCCGAAGGCAGCACCTCCGCCGTGACCAGCTCGATCACGAAGCTGACCGCCGACCTCATCGAGGCGCAGGCCCGTCGCATCGGCCTCGAGGCGGCCCTGAAGCAGATCGCGCAGCTCAAGGCGGCCAACCAGCCGCTGGACGCGGTGCCCCAGTTCGCGGCGGATCCGACCATCATGACCCTCAACACCCAGGTCTCGGCCGCCAACAACGAGCTCACGCGCCTCCGCCAGCAGTACAAGGAGGGCCACCCCGAGATCCAGAAGCTCCTCCTCCAGCTGGACCAGGCGCAGAAGACGAAGGAGAGGCAGGGCACGCAGATCATCGCCGCCCTGCGCGCGGACTACGAGCAGCTGCAAAAGCGCGAATCCGAGCTCCGGGGGGCCATCGACACCGAGAAGGCCCAGGCCGCCTCCCAGAGCCGGAAGGCGGCGGAGCTCGACGCCATCAAGAAGGAGGCCGAATCGGCGAAGGGCCTCTACGACGTCCTCCTGCAGAAGCTCAACGAGACCGACATCGCCGCTTCCATCCGCAGCAACAACGTGAGCGTGGTGGAGCGCGCGTCGGCGCCCACCTCGCCCATCCGCCCCAACAAGAAGCGGATCGCCGCCGTGGCGGGCTTCCTGGGCCTGCTCCTCGGCGTCGGCCTCGTGATCGCCCGCGACTACCTGGACAACACCATCAAGGATCCGGAGGAGATCGAGCGGTACCTGCACATCGACCTCCTGGCCGCGGTGCCCCAGTACGACGAGGCGAACGTCCATTTCGTCACCGAGGCCTACCAGAACCTCCGCACCGCCCTCATCTTCGGCCGCAAGGACGAGAGCGGGCAGATCGTCCTCGTGACGGGCACGGTGCCCCAGGAAGGCAAGACGACGACGATCGTGAACCTCGGCAAGCTGCTGGCATCGTCGGGGGAGAAGGCCGTCCTCGTGGACTTCGACCTGCGGCGCGGCCAGCTCCACAGCCGGCTGGGGCTGACCCGGGAGCCCGGAGTCACCAACTTCTTCGTGAACCACGAAGACCTGGACGCGCTCGTGCGGCCGACGCGCGTGCCCAACCTCTTCGCGCTGACCACGGGTCCGTTGCCCCCGAATCCCCCCGCCATCCTGACCCGGCCCAACATGCAGGATTTCCTGGACCGGCTGCGCGGCCATTTCTCCTGGATCCTGATCGACTCGCCCCCGCTGGCCTCGGTGACGGACGCGCAGCTGCTGGCCCGCTACGCCGACCTCACCACGTTCGTGGTCCAGTACAACACCGCGGACAAGAAGCTCATCCGCCGCAACCTCAGCGCGCTCCGGAAGGTCACGGACACGGTGCTCGGGGTCGTGCTCAACGCGGTGAACGTGAAGGCCAAGGGCTACTACTACTACTACTATCCGCACGACGTGGAGACGTCGAAGGCGCCGAACAAGCCCAGCGAGAGCAAGCCGGCCGAGGACATCGCGGTCGGAAATCGCTGACGTTGCCTTTCGGCGCCGCCCTTCTCGCCCTCCTCTTCGCCAAGCCCGAGGTGGTCGTGCGCCGGCCCGCGCGGCCCCTCCCTCCGGCGCCCGTGGCTTACGTGCGCATCCTCGACGGCACGCTGCAGCGCGGTGACGGGCGGTCCTGGAAGTCCGCGGATCGCGAGTTCCGGATCGCGCCCGGCGAGAGCCTGCGCACCAGCGGCGACGGAGCCGCGCTCCTGACGTTCCCCTGGATGCACATCGTGGTGGCCGACGATACCGTCGTCGGCCTCACTCCCAGCACCGTGCTCTCCGCGACGCTGGATCGGGGGCGGATCCAGGAGCAGTCCACCGCCGGCGACATCCTGAAGGTCGTCACCCCGGAGGCGGAGGTGCGTGGCCGCGGCGACGTCGTGGTCATCCGGTCCGACTCCCCGGCGGAGACGCGGGTCTCCGCCCTCCGCGGCTGGTTCCGGGTGAAGTCCCGGCACGGCAGCCTCTCCCTCGACGGCGGCCAGGCGGCCGTGGTCTCTGCCGACGGCGGCGCCGTCCTCGTCGAGCAGCCCCCGCCACCCACCGGCCTCAGTCCCGGAAGCGATCCCCTCTACGTCGTGCAGGGCCGGAGCGCGCCCCTGGGCTGGAAGGGATCGGCGCGCCGTTATCGCGTCCAGGTGCTGAGCCTGGACGGCACCGACATCGTCCTCTCACGCGAAGTCGAAGGCACGTCGCTGGAGGTGCCCGGCCGCGGGATGGGGACCTATCGGTGGCAGGCGTCCGCCATCGACGACCGCGGCGTGGAGGGCGCGCCCTCCGCGCCCGGCCTCATCTGCGTCGTGGAGAAGTAGCGGCCCCTACGGCGAAGGGCTCGGGCTCGCCACGGGCAGCACCGGCGTCGCCACGTCCGGCGAGGGCAGCGTGGGGGGCGGCGCCGGCGTGGGGGAAGTGGGGACGAACGGTCCAGAGCTGAGCGGCGGCTGTCCGGGTCCCGCAAACGGAGGCGGCTGCGCCGGGCCGGGGATCTGCGACACCTGGAGCCCCGCGCGCGTGACCGGGACGGCCGTGGCGGGCAGGACGACGTCCCCGCAGAGCGCCGTCTTCATCGTCACGGCTTTCTTCTCGAGGAACCGCATCGCGTCCACGGCGCGGTTGCGGGGCATCGGTCCGGCCGGTCCGACGTCGAAGCCCAGGCGCCGCACGGTCGTGACGTAGTCCGCCGGAGTGTCCTTCTTGCGCTCCGCGCGCACGCGCTGGACGGCGGCGCCAGGGGCGAGGAGGACGGAGAACGCGTGGCGGCCCGGCGCGAACTGCGCCGTCAGCACGGGACGCCACTGCATGACGTCGGCACCCGGGTCCTTGTCCGCGCACACGACCGACTTGAGGCAGGAGTCGGCCGTCCAGCTCTGGCCGGCGCCCTTGAGGCCGAACGCGGAGATGGTGTAGAGACCCGCTTCCGGCAGGTCGACGATGACGACGGCGCGCGTGCCGCCCGGCCCGCCCTTGATCGCCTCCTGCAGCGGGCCGCCGGCCGCGACCGGCAAGGCGCCGGACTCGACATGGAACTGCGCGGCTTCGAGCTCGACCGGCGTGTCCGCGGGCGGCAGCTCGCTTTGCTGGTCGAGGGCCTGCAGCAACGTCACCGCGGCGTCCTCGGAGAGAAGCACCGCCGGCGCCTTCCAGCCCCCGGGGGGCTCGATCGGCATCACGCACGGAGGTGCGACCTCGACGTGCTCGAGGGTGGCGCCTCGAGGCAGCAGGACGGAAGCGGTATAGGCGCCGGGATCGAGGTGCGTGGCGCCGGCGTCCATCCAGGCCATGGCCGCCGCCGGAGTGATCGTGAAGGCCTCCACCGGCTTGACCTCGCCGGCCCGGGCGAGCTCCGCGGACACCGGGCGCTGAGGGTTGCCCGCGACCTGGAGGCGCACCCGATAGTCGCCGCCGCGCACGACGGCGACGGCGTAGGTGACTTCGCCGATCTCGCCCGTCGCGGTCACCTGACGCTGCTCGCCCTGGCCGTCGACGCGAACGTCTTCGCCGGAGACGAAGCGATCGGCGCGAAGGCTGAGGCTTCCCTTCCAGGACAGGATGGCAAAGGCCTGGGTCGCGGTCGTGGTCTGCTGGATGGCCTCCTGCATGTCGAGGCCGCGGAGGAGCATTCGTGCCCACTCCGCGTGGGTGACGGCGGAGTTGCGGGGGTCTCCGTAGAGCGGCAGCAGCGCCGCCACCGCCACGGCGGCCACGAGCGCGACGAGCTGAATCCGCCTGAGCACGGCCTTGCCCCCGGAGAGAGTTCGATGACGGTAGAACGAAAGGGCATCCGAGTCAAAGATCGGAGGGGGAGGGGTTGCGATCGCTCACAAACGCCTCCGCCGCCGAGGGTTGCCGTTGACAGGCGCGCGGGGCGGGGGCTAGTCTGCGGCTATCGTGAAAACCGATGTCGGCCGCGAGGAAAAAGAGGTCTTCGCCGCCTACCTGGTCAAGAACCGCCTCAAGCGCAGCGAGCAGCGCGAGGTGATCCTGGACACTTTCCTGCGCTCCGAGCGCCACCTCTCCGTGGACGACCTCCTGCAGCTCGTGCAGAAGCGCCGCCCCGACATCGGACGCACCACCGTCTACCGGACGCTCAAGCTCCTGCAGTCGGCGGGCCTGGCCCAGGAGCTCGTGCTCCAGGGCCAGACGCGGTTCGAGCGCGAGTACAAGCGGCAGCACCACGATCACTTCATCTGCAAGTCGTGCGGCGAGATCTTCGAGTTCTCCAGCGCGGAGATCGAGCGCATCCAGGACGAGATCGCGGCCGACATCGGCTTCGTCATCGACGGCCACCGACACCAGATCTTCGGGTACTGCCGCGACTGCGCGGCGGACGCCAAGGCGCGCCCGGAAGCGCGGCGCTAGCTTCCCGCTTGTGCGGCCTGGCCGGGGTCCTCCATTTCGACGGCTCGCCGGTCGATCCGGCCGTCCTCCATCGCATGGGTACATCGCTCCGCCACCGCGGCCCGGACGCCGAAGGCATTTGGGAGGATCACCTCGGGCCACCGGCGGTCGGTCTCGTTCATCGCCGGCTGTCGATCATCGACCTCAGCCCGGCCGCCAACCAGCCCCTGAGCGGCGAGGACGAACGCGTGCAGGTGATGCTCAACGGCGAGATCTACAACTTCCAGGAGCTGCGCGCCGTCCTCGAGAGCGGCCACACCTTCCGTACGCACGGCGACACCGAGGTCATCGCGCACGGTTACGAGGATCGCGAGGAAGCGATCGTGCCGCTCCTGGACGGGATGTTCGCGCTCGCCATCTGGGACGCGCGGCGGCGGCGGCTGGTGCTGGCCCGCGACCGCTTCGGCAAGAAGCCGCTCTACTACTGGTCCGACGCCCGCCGCCTCGTCTTCGGGTCCGAGATCAAGGCCCTCCTGGCCGCGGGGGTGCCCGCGGAGATGGCGGACGAGCACCTCGGCGAGTACCTGGCCTTCGGCTACGTGCCCACTCCTTCGACCTTCTTCAAGGGGATCCGCAAGCTGCCCCCGGCCTCGCTGATGGTGGTGGACGCGCACGGCCCGTCCGCCCCCCGCGCCTATTGGGATCTCTCCTATCCTCCGGAGGGGGCCGCGGCCGCGATCGATCTCGGCCAGGCCGCGGAGCGGGTGCACGAGCTCCTCTCGGCGGCGGTCCGGAAGCGCCTGGTGTCGGACGTTCCCCTGGGCGTGCTCCTCTCCGGCGGCGTCGACTCCAGCGCGGTCGCGGCGCTGATGACCCGACTGGTGCCCGGGCGGGTCAAGACCTTCGCCGTCGGCTTCGAGGGCGACGCGTACTTCGACGAGCGTCCGCACGCCGCCCACGTCGCGCGCCACCTGGGAACGGAGCATCACGAGTCGGTGGTGGCCCCGCACGCGGCCGAGCTCGTCGAGACGCTGCTGCATCACCACGACGAGCCGTTCGGCGACTCCTCGGCCCTGCCGACGTACCTGGTGGCGCAGGAGGCGCGGCGCGAGGTGACGGTCGCCCTCAACGGCGACGGCGGCGACGAGGTGTTCGCGGGGTACGACAAGTTCTGGGCCGCCCTTCTGGCCCGGCGGATTCCGGGACCGCTGCGCGCCCTCCTGCGCGCGGGCGCGCGCGCGCTCCCGGAGGGTGGCACCCATCACGGGCGGCTGAAGCGGCTGCGCCGGTTCACGGACAAGGCCACCCGCCCGGAGGTCGAACGGATCGCGGGCTGGAGCACGTTCTTCGACCAGCCCGAGATCGAGGCCCTGACCCGCGGCCGCGCCGAAGGCGACGTGCTCGCGTCCTATCGCGAGGCCCTGGGGAGGTGCGAGGGGCGCTCGCTCCTCTCCCGCCTCCTCTACCTGAACGCGCGGACGTACCTCCTGGACGATCTCCTGCCGAAGATGGATCGCATGTCCATGGCGCACGGCCTGGAGACGCGGAGCCCCTTCCTCGACCGGAGCCTGGCCGAATACGTGGCCACGCTGCCGGACGAGCTCAAACGCACGGGGCGGCACGGGAAGGTCGTGCTGAAGAAGGCGGTCGAGGCTTTGCTGCCGGCGGCGATCCTCCGTCGCCCGAAGCACGGCTTCGGGGTGCCTCTCGGCGCCTGGTTCCGAGGCGAGCTGCGCCCGATGGTGGAAGCGACGCTCCTGGATGGCTCCCGCCTGGGCCGGCGGCTCGATCCCTCCGTGATCCGCGGCATCTTCGACGACCACGTTTCCGGCCGCGCCGATCGCGGCCACCAGCTCTGGACGCTGCTCACGCTCGAGCTGTGGATGCGCAAGCACGCCTTCTCGTGAGGGACAGATGAGAATCGAGCGCGTCGAGGTCCGTGAGCTGGCCCTGCCCCTGCGCTACCCGTTCGAGACGTCCTTCGGCCGGACCACGCGCAAGGAGTTCCTGCTCGTCGCGGTGACGGCCGGCGGCGTCACCGGTTACGGCGAATGCGTGGCCGACCGCGATCCCTACTACCTGCCCGAGACGAACGGCACCGTCGCCCACGTGCTCGACGAGTTCCTGATTCCGCTCCTGCTCCAGCTCGAGATCACCCACCCGCGTGAGGTCTGGCCGGGCCTGGCCCGGGTGCGCGGCCACGAGATGGCGAAGGCCTCGCTGGAGATGGCGGTCTGGGAGCTCTGGGCCCGGCGCGAAGGGGTGCCCCTGCGGCGCGTGCTCGGCGGCGAGAAGACGACCATCGAGGCCGGCGTGTCCGTCGGCCTCCAGGACGACGAGGGGGCGCTCCTGGGCAAGGTGGAGACGGAGATCGCGGCCGGCTACCGGCGCATCAAGATCAAGATCAAGCCCGGCCACGATGTCGGGCTGGTCCGCGCCCTGCGCCAGCGCTTCGGCAGCGTCCCCCTCATGGTCGACGCCAACAGCGCCTACACGCTCGACGACGTCGCCGTGCTGCGCGATCTCGATCCGCTGGGCCTGATGATGATCGAGCAGCCGCTGGCCTGGAGCGACATCGTGGACCACGCGGCGCTGCAGCGCGAGCTGCGCACCCCCATCTGCCTGGACGAGTCCATTCGTTCGCCCGACGACGCCCGCCATGCCCTTGCCCTCGGCGCCTGCCGCGTCATCAACATCAAGGCGGGGCGCGTGGGCGGCTTCACGACCAGCCTGGCCATCCACGACCTCTGCCGCTCCCGCGGCATCCCCGTCTGGTGCGGAGGCATGCTCGAGTCCGGCATCGGCCGCCTCGCCAACGTTCACCTGCAGACGCTGCCCGGATTCTCCCTGCCCGGCGATACGTCCGCCAGCGCGCGCTACTTCGAGGAGGACCTCGTGGACCCGCCCGTGGTCGTCTCCGCGGACGGCCGGATCGCGGTGCCGGAGGGGCCCGGGATCGGTCACGAGATCGTCTGGCCGCGCATCGAGCGCGCCACGGTGACGCGGCGGAGCTGGACGCCCTAAAGCCTTGCCGTGGGTTGCATAACCGCCCTGCCCAGGTAGGATGGAGGCGCTCGCGGTGCCTCGTCACCGCGGGATCCCTCGCCATGAGCCGTCGCCGCCGGATTCGCGGGAAGCGCCGCCGCAGGGCGTCCAGGGCCTCCTCCCCGTCCACCGTCTCCCCCCGCGGGGTCAGCGAACCCTCGCCGGACGACATCGAGATTTCCCGGGCCGCGGAGGAGAGCGCGCCCGCCGACCTGGATCGGCTCGCGCCCGACGCGGCCCTCAGCGAAGCCGGCCTGCGCGAGCCTCCCGCGCTGATCGTGGAGGGACCGGAAGGCGCCAAGCGCCGGCGCGCGCGCGACGAGCGCGACGGGATCGAGGTGGCGGACCCGCGCCGGGGAATGCTCTACGTCGGGATCGCGGTGTTCGTGGCCGTGCTGGTGTTCGCCGTGCTCAGCCTGATCGAGTCGCGTTAGCCATCGAGTCGCGGGAGCTCATCCCTTCGCGTCCCCCCGCGCCCGGATCGCTTCTTCCGCTGCCGCGATCAGGAACTCGCAGCCGATGGGGAGCGCGTCCTCGTCGAAGTCGAAACGCGGGCTATGGTGCGGCTGATCGAGGCCGCGCGCGGCGTTCGAGGATCCCACGAACACGAAGCACCCCGGCACCTGCTCGAAATAGACGGCCATGTCCTCGCCGCCCATGGTGGGCTCGGGGCGCACGACCTTCTCCTCGCCCACGACCCGCACCGCCGCGCGCCGCGCGATCTCCGCGATGTCGGGATGGTTGATCACCGGCGGATTGCCGGCCTTGACCTCCACCTCGGCCCGACACCGCAGGGCCTCCGCGACCCCGCGCGCGACGCGCGTGAGCCGCTCGGGCATGGAGTGGCGGAGGGCGGGATCGAAGGTGCGGATGGTGCCGGTGAGGACCACGTCATCGGGGATGACGTTGAAGGCCTGGCCGCCGTGCACGGAGCCGATGGTCACCACCGCCGGCTCGATCGGGGAGACCTCACGCGCGACCACGGTTTGCAGCGCGACCACGACCTGGGCGGCGCGATGCGGCTTGCCCCCGTGGCCGCCCCGGCCGTGGATCACGATACGGAGCCGGTCGACCGCCGCCATCAGCGGGCCTTCCTTCACCCCGATCGTGCCCACCGGCAGCTCGTTCCAGAGATGGACGCCCATCACCACCTCCACTCCTTCGAGGCCGCCGTCGCGGATCACCGCCTGCGCGCCTCCCTCGCCCTCCTCGGCGGGCTGGAAGAGGACGCGCACCGATCCCGCCAGGCCGCGCCCGACGAGCGCCTTCGCCGCCGTCACCGCCATCGCCACGTGCCCGTCGTGCCCGCAGGCATGCATGCGCCCGGGGGCGAGCGAGGCGTAGGGAGCCGTGCTGTCCTCCTGGATGGGGAGGGCGTCCATGTCCGCGCGGAGGAGCACGGCCGGGCCGCGGCCGCCGCGGACGCTCGCGATCACCCCCGTGCCTCCCACACCCGTGCGCACCTCGAGGCCCGCGGCCTCGAGGAGGGCCGCCACCCGTGCCGCCGTGCGCGTCTCCGCGTAGGCCAGCTCCGGATGCTGGTGCAGCTCGCGGCGCAGCGCGATCATCTCGGCCTGCAGGGCGCGGACGTCGTCGGAGAGTCGAGCCATGTCGGGATTGTAGCCAACGCCGACTAGAATCGACGGCGTGGGGGAAGGGAATGGCCCGCGCCGCGCGTCGGCGTCGCTCGCGGGAGCCGCGGTGGCCGTGGTCGTGGCCGCGGTCGTGGTGATGGCCGGCCTGTACGCGCGTGCGCCGCGCGCGACCCGCCTGCACGTCGGCGAGATCGCCCCCGACTTCACGCTTCCCGTCGTGACCGGCGGTCCCCCCCTCCGCTTGTCCGAGATCCGCGGCGGGCCCAACGTCCTCTTCTTCTTCGATACGCAGTGGCCGGGCAGCGACGCCTACCTGCAATACCTCGAGCGCATGCACCGGCGGTACTTCCGGCGGGGGCTGCGCACGACGGGGGTGGCCCTCGACTCCGACCTCGCCGCCGTCCGCCGCTTCGTCGCCCGCAACGAGCTGACCTTCGCGGTGCTCTCCGACCCCTTCGCGTACGCGCTCCACCGCAGCTACGGCACTCCCCGCGATCCGGAAGCGTATCTCCTCGATGCCCAGGGCCGCGTGCTGGCCGTCTTCACCGAGCGCGTCGACTGGAGCACGCCGGAGTTTCGCGCGCGGCTCGAGAAGCAGCTCCAGCCCGCTCCTCCCGGCTGGTGAGAGGACGCGTGCGCGCATGAGGGAGGTCGTCAAGTTCGCGGCCGTGATCCTCATCGTGGCCGGGACCGCCTTCGGCTTCATCTCGCTGCAGGAGAGGAAGGGCGACGGACTCCGCCCGGGCACCGCCGTGCCCGACTTCCGGCTCCTCTCCCCGGCGGGGGGCACCACGGACCTCGGATCGCTGCGCGGCCGCGTCGTGCTCGTCAACTTCTGGGCGACGTGGTGTCCGCCCTGCGTGCAGGAGATGCCGTCCCTCGAGCGCCTCCACCGCACCCTGGGTCCGGAGGGCCTCGTGGTCCTCGGCATCTCCGAGGACGCGGACGAGAAGGCGGCGCGCGACTTCGCCGAGCGCCTGGGCCTCACCTTCGCGATCCTGAGCGATCCCGGAGCGCAGACCGCCGCCGCCTATCGCGCGACCGGCTATCCGGAGACCTTCGTCATCGGCCGCGACGGCACGCTGCTGCGCACCTTCGTCGGTCCCGCGGAGTGGGACACGCCGGAAGCCCTCGGTTACTTCCGCCGGCTGCTGCCCCGGCGCCCGGCCGCGACCGAACGCAGCACCTCGCCGGCCAGGTAGAGGCTGCCCGCGGCCACGACCAGGCCGCGGGGGCCGGCCAGCCGCCGGGCGCGGGCCAGGGCCGCTCCCACCGTGCCCGCCCTCCGGGCGCGGCGCGCCGGCGCGCCCACCGCCTGCGCGATCGCGTCCGGCGCGGCGGCCCGATTGCCGGCCACCTTCGTGAGGATGACCTCGCGCGCGAGCGGGAAGAGGATGCGGCCCATGGCCGCGATGTCCTTGTCCGCCATGGCCGCGAACACGAGCACGAAGGGACCCTCCCTCCGCAGCTCGTCGGCCAGGGCGCGCGCGGCCGCGGGGTTGTGCGCGCCGTCCACGAGCAGCGGCGGCCGTCCGGGCAGGCGCTGCAGGCGGCCGGGCCAGCGCGTCCGCGAGATTCCGGCCGCCATCTTGGAGAGATCGACGGCGAGCCCGGCCGCGCGGGCCTCCTCCAGCAGCCTCACCGCGACGGCCAGGTTCGCGCGCTGATGCGCGCCCGGCAGGGGACCCAGGTCGCGGTGGACGCGGCGCGGAGTCACGACGTCCACCTTTCCTCCGGGCCGCGGCACCACGCGGTCCACGGCCACTTCCGCGATCCGCGCCCCCAGGCGGTCGGCCGCCGCCTGGATGGCCTCGCGCGCCTCGTCGGACATGGGCCCGAGCACGGTGACGCGCCCCCGCCGCAGGACGCCGGCCTTCTCGCGCGCGATGGCGGCGAGCGTGGTCCCGAGGTAGGCCTCGTGATCGCGATCGATCGTCACGATGGCGGAGCACAGCGGATCCACCACGTTGGTGGCGTCGAGGCGCGCGCCCATTCCGACCTCCAGCACCGCGACGTCGACCCGCGCCCGCTGGAAATGGAGAAGGGCGGCCGCGGTCAGCACCTCGAAGAAGGTCGGCTGCGCGGGCAGGGTCCCGTCCGCGGCCAGGGCCTCCGCCGCCGCGCGCACGCGCGCCACCTCGCGGTCGAGGGCGCGGCTGGAGATGGCGCGTCCCCCCACCGCGATGCGCTCGCCGACGTGCACCAGGTGCGGCGAGGTGTAGCGCCCCACGCGCAGGCCGCTCGCGCGCAGGACGGAATCGGAGTAGGCCACCACCGATCCCTTGCCGTTCGTGCCCGCGACGAGAAGGGAGGCAAACGCATGCTCCGGATGCCCGAGCGCGGCCACCAGCGCCTGCATGGTCTCGAGTCCGAACTTCATGCCCAGGCGGATGCGGGACGCGAGGTAGGTGCCGGCCGGCGGAGGGTCTCGCTGCGGCATGGAAGGACGCCCATGATAGGCCGCCCCGGCCCCGGAGTGGCGGCCCCCTCCCGTCCGCTTACAATCGGAGAGCCCATGCCCCCGGCCCGGATCCTCATCGTCGACGACCTGCCCGAGAACCGCGACATCCTGACCGGCCTCCTGGAGCCCGAGGGGTACGTGCTCGTCACGGCCAAGGACGGGCAGGAAGGGCTGGAGAAGGCCCTGGCCGACCCGCCCGACCTCATCCTCATGGACGTCTCCATGCCGCGCATGACGGGCTTCGAAGCCTGCCGGCGCCTCAAGGCCGACGAACGGACGCACCTCGTCCCCCTGGTCCTGGTGACGGGTCTCGTGGCGCGGGAGGACCGCATCCAGGGCATCGCCGCGGGCTGCGACGACTTCCTGACCAAGCCCGTGGACGCCGAGCAGCTCATGGCGCGCACGCGCAGCCTGCTCCGGGCCAAGGCCCTCATCGACGACCTCGAGCGGGCCGAGAACGTCCTCGTCAGCCTGGCCAACGCGCTCGATGCGAAGGACAACTACACGCGCGGGCACTCCGAGCGCGTGGCCGAGTACGCGGAGGCGCTCGGCGGCGCGCTCGGCCTCGACCGTGCCGAGCGCCGTACCCTGCGCCGCGCCGGCCTGCTGCACGACATCGGGAAGATCGGGACGCGGCTCGACTACCTCCAGAAGCCAGGTCCGCTGACGGCGTCGGAATACGAGGAAGTGAAGAAGCATCCCGTCATCGGCTACGAGATCTGCCTGCCCCTGCGCACGATGGTTCCCCTCCTCGCCCTCATCCGCGGCCACCACGAGCGACTCGACGGCCGCGGCTATCCGGACGGCCTCAAGGGGGACGCCATCCCGCTTCCCCTGCGCTGCCTCAGCGTCGCCGACGTGTACGACGCCCTGACCTCCGATCGCTCGTATCGCAAGGCCCTCGCCCGGACAGAAGCGATGCGCCTGATGCGCGAAGAGGCGAGCGTCGGCATGTGGGACCTGCGCATCGTGGACGCGCTCGATCGCGTACTGATACGAGGTCAGTAGTAGCCGGCCCGGCCGTTTTCTGAAGACAGCCGACAAGCCATAACCTCTCATCTGCTCACCGAGCCGATCGATCTCTCTTGTCGTTGTTCGTTTCAGTGTGGAAAAGTGGAAGAAAGTGTGGAATACTCCTAGCTCGCTGTGTTCAAAGGGACTTATCGGCATCGAATCGACCCCAAGGGTCGTCTTCCCGTGCCCGCCGTGTTCCGCCGTGGTCTCGGCGAGGCGCCGCCGGCGGTCGTGGTGACGCCGCTCGATCAGTGCCTCGCGGCCTATCCACCGTCCGAGTGGTCCCGTCTCGAAGAGCAGCTCCGCACCCTCCCCGCCTTCAGCCGCCCGGCCAAGGCCCTCACCCGCCTTCTCACCAGCCGCGCCGTGGACTGCGAGCTCGACGTCCAGGGCCGGATCCTCCTGCCCGCGGCCCTGCGGGCCGCCGCGGGGCTGGACCGAGAGGCCCTCGTCATCGGGGTCCTGAACCGGTTCGAAGTCTGGGCGCCGGACAGGTGGGACGCCTTCGTGGCCGATTCCGAGCGCCTGCTCGAGGACGCCACCCTGGACGTGCAGTGGCCGCTGCCGCCCGCGGCTCCCCCCGAGCCTCGTCCCTCCGGTCATCCACAGGAAAAACCCAAGCGGATCTGACTTTTCCCCCTTGACACCCTGAGGGGCAGCCCTCTAGACTCGGTGGTGGAATTTTGTGGAAAAAAGTGGCCTCGCGTGTCCCAACATGGGGCGTGAGGGCCGCGATTGAGCGGGAGCCCTGACCCGCCGCGGAGAAGCGTCTCCCCGGCGGGCCGATGGGCGTACGACGAAGGCGGGCTCTAGCGTGCTGCGGGGAAACCATCCGGCGCGCGTCGACGACAAGGGGCGACTCAAGATCCCCAACGGCTTCCGTGTGCTCGTCGAGCAGCAGTACGGCGCGGAGCTCTTCGTCACCAGCGTCAGCGGCGAGTACGTGCGCATCTATCCGATGGCGGTGTGGCTCGAGATCGAGCGCAGGCTGGCCGAGGTGCCGTCCGCCAACCCTTCCAAGCAGCGGTTCCTCGACCGCGTGAACTTCTTCGGGCAAGCCGTGACGATGGACAAGCAGGGCCGCGTCGTACTGCCCCAGCTCCTGCGCGAGAGCGCGGCCATGGCCGGCGACGTCAGCGTGCTCGGCCTGCAGAACCACCTGGAGGTGTGGAACCAGAAGCGGCTCACGGAGCGGTTCAAGAAGGAGCCGTTCACGGACGAGGACGGACGCGTGCTCTCCGGGTTCGGGATCTGATGTGGCGACCGGCGCCGTCCCTCGCCACCAGCCGGTGCTGCTCGCGGAAGCGATGGAGCTGCTCGCGGTGAGGCCGGGTGGCCTCTACGTGGACGGGACGCTCGGGCTCGGCGGCCACGCGGGCGAGATCCTGCGGCGCAGCGCCCCCGACGGCCGTCTCGTCGCCTTCGACAAGGATCCGGGGGCCCTCGCGCACGCGCGCGCGCGGCTGCGCGAGTTCGGCGATCGCGTGCGCTTCGAGCACGCCGACTTCCGCGAGATCCCCGAGCGACTGGGCGGCGAAGCCCCCCAGGGCGTGCTCCTCGACATGGGCGTGAGCTCGATGCAGCTCGACGAGGCGGCGCGCGGGTTCAGCTTCAACGCCGAGGGTCCGCTCGACATGCGCATGGACCCGACGGAAGGGTTCACGGCGGCCGACCTCGTGAACCGCCTGCCCGAGGGCGAGCTCGCCGACCTCATCTACCGCTGGGGCGAGGAGCACGGGTCGCGCCGCATCGCGCGCGCGATCGTGGAGACACGGCGGCGCCGGCACTTCACCACCACCACCGAGCTGGCCGAGGTGGTGCGGCGCTCGGCCGGACGCTCGCGCCGTCCCGGCCTCGATCCCGCCACGAAGACCTTCCAGGCCCTGCGCATCCACGTCAATCGCGAGCTGGAGGGCCTGGGGCCGGCCCTGGAGCGCATCGCGGGCGTCCTCGCGCCGGGCGGACGGCTGGCCGTGATCGCGTTCCACAGCCTGGAGGACCGCGAGGTCAAGCAGACGCTGCGCGGCCTCGCCCCCCGCGGATTCCGGATCCTGACCCGGAAGCCCCTCGTGCCCGGCGCCGCGGAGACGGCGAGGAATCCCCGCGCCCGCAGCGCAAAGCTCCGCGCGATCGAGCGCCCGGCGGTGGCCGCGTGAGAATCGACAACTCCAACGTCATTCGCGAGGTCGATCCGCGGGCCAGCCGGGACCTGTGGTGGCTGCTGGTCCTGGTGATGACGCTGGTCGGCGGCCTGGTCCTGTACGCCTGGCCGCACCTGCAGATCCGCGAGACCTCGCGCGCGCAGGACCGCATGTCCCAACAGCGCGAGCGCCTCCTGGAGGAGAACCGCAAGCTGCGGCTCGAGAAGGCCAGCCTCGAGAACCTGCGGCGGGTCGAGAGCATCGCGACCCGCGAGCTCGGGCTTCAGTCGCCGCCGGCGGCGCGGGTGGTCGTGATCGAGCGCGCGCGCACTCCCGCGCCGGGGGCGCAGCTGGCGAAGGAGCTCGGCACCCCGGCCGCATCGTCGCCGGGAGAGCGGAACTGATGGGGGGCGAGAGGACCAGGCTCGGCGCCTCGCTGCTCGCGCCGCCCCCTTCCGCGCGCGAACGCATGGTGCACCTGCGCCTCATGCTCATCACGCTCTCCGCCTGCCTGTGGGTGCTCGTGATCATGGTGCGGCTGGTGCAGCTCCAGGTCCTGGGCCGGGCGTTCTTCGAGCGGCAGGCCGCGCGCCAGAGCGAGCGCACCATCAACCTCGATCCGCGCCGCGGGGCCATCGTCGACCGCAACGGCCATCCCCTGGCCGTCAGCGTGGACGCGGAGAGCATCTACGCCGTCCCGCAGGACATCGAGGATGCGGCGGGCACGGCCACGGCCCTCGGCCGCGCGCTGTCCCTCGACGCCGGCGCGCGCAAGGAGCTGCAGGCGCTGCTGGAGAAAACGCGCGCCTTCGTGTGGGTGCGGCGAAAGGTGGACCCCACCGTCGCGCGCGCCGTGCGCGCCCTGCAGCTCGACGGGGTCGGGTTCCTCACCGAGAACCGGCGCTACTACCCGCAGCGCGAGCTGGCCGCGCACGTCATCGGATACGTCGGGCTCGACAACACCGGCATGAGTGGCATCGAGTACACGTTCGAGAACGCGATCCGCGGCCACGCGGCCACGGTGCTCATCCGCACCGACGCCCGCCGGCGGGCCCTCGAGCACAGGGAGAAGCCCTCGACCGACGGACACACCGTCGTGCTCACCATCGACGAGTCGATCCAGCACGTGGTGGAGAGGGAGCTGGAGCGCTCGGTCCAGGAGACGGGCTCCATCGCGGGGGTGGCGGTGGTGATGGACCCGCGCACGGGGGAGATCCTCGCCCTGGCCAACCGCCCGACCTTCAACCCGAACAAGTTCGGCGCCTATCCCAGCTCGCGCTGGCGCAACCGCGCCGTGGCCGACGCCTACGAGCCGGGCAGCATGTTCAAGATCATCACCGCCGCCGCCGGCCTCGAGGAGAAGGTGGTCGAACCGGACGAGATGATCGACTGCGGCCACGGCTTCCTGGAAGTGGCGGGGATCCGCATCAACGATCACAAGGTCTTCGACCAGCTCTCCTTCCGCGACGTCATGGCCAAGTCCAGCGACGTGGGCGTGGCGCGCGTCGCCCAGCGCCTGGGCCGCGACAACTTCAACCGCTACCTGCGGCATTTCGGCTTCGGCGCCGCCACCGGCGTCGAGCTGCCCGGCGAGTCGGGCGGGCTCTTGCGGCCGCTCAATCGCTGGAGCGCGCTGAGCCTGCCCACGCTGTCCTTCGGGCAGGAGATCGGCGTCACCGCGTTGCAGATGACGGCGGCGGTGGCGGCGGTGGCCAACGGCGGCTACCTGATGAAGCCCACCATCATCCGCCAGACGCGTGCTCGATCCCGCCACCGCCGACCGCCTCACCGACATCCTGCGCGGCGTCGTGCTCAGGGGCACCGGCCATCGCGCGGCCATCCCCGGCTACGCGGTGGCAGGCAAGACGGGCACCGCCCAGAAGGTGGAGCCCGGCGGCAAGTACTCGATGGTGGACCACGTCGCGTCCTTCGTGGGCTTCGTGCCCGCGTCGCGCCCGGCCCTGGTCGTGCTCGTCTCCCTCGACACGCCCAAGGGCCCCGCCAACGAGGGCGGCGACGTGGCGGCGCCGCTCTTCGCGCGCATCGCCGAGCCCGCGCTCCGCCGGCTGGCGGTGTCTCCGGACGATCCCGACCGGGTCCTGCGCGCGACCGGGCTGCCGAGCGACGACGTGCACCTGGCCGCCTACGAGCCGGTGCCCGCGGCCAGCCCCACGAGCCCGACCGCGCCCGGCTTCATGCCCGACCTCCGCGGCACCTCCGCCCGCGAAGGGGCGACCTCCGCCGCGCGCCTGGGCCTCATCGTCGAGCTGAAGGGATCCGGCCGCGTGGTGAAGCAGGCGCCCGAGCCGGGGGCGGAGATCGAGGCGGGGATGACGTGCGTCCTCCAGCTCGGAGGCACGCCGTGAACCTGCGCGAGCTGGCCGCGCGCCTGCCCGGCGCCGTCCTCAGCGGGGACGGCGAGACCGCCATCACCGCCGTCACCTACGACTCGCGCAAGGCGGGGCCGGGCGCGCTCTTCGTCGCCATCAAGGGACTGGCCGCGGACGGCAACCAGTTCGTGGAGGCGGCGCGCAAGAAGGGCGCGGCCGCCATCGCGTCCGAGCAGCCGGGGCCGCCGGGATCGACGTGGCTGCAGGTCCCGGACGCGCGGGAGGCGCTGGCCCAACTCTCCGCGGCCGTGCTCGGCGATCCCGCGCGCGCGCTGGAGCTCCTCGGCGTCACCGGCACCAACGGCAAGACCACCACGACCTACCTCATCGAGGCCGCCCTGCGCGCGGCCGGCCACAAGGTCGGCCTGCTCGGCACCGTGCTCTACCGGATCGGCGACCGGATGGCGGACGCGACACGGACGACGCCGGAGTCGTCGGACCTGCAGGGGCTGCTGCGCGAGATGGTGGACGCGGGCTGCTCGCACGCCGTGCTCGAGGTCTCGTCGCACTCCCTCGAGCTCGAGCGCGTCGCGGGCCTCGAGTTCCGGGTGGCCGTGTTCACGAACCTGACGCGCGACCACCTCGACTTCCACGGCGACATGGATTCGTACTTCCACTCCAAGCGGAAGCTGTTCGCGGAGCTCGTCCGTCCCGACGGGCGCTCCGTGATCAACGCCGACGACGACCGCGCGGCCGAGCTCATCGCGGTCTCGCGCGCGCCCGTGTGGACCTACGGCGTGGACAAGCCGGCGGACTTCCAGGCCGAGGAGGTCCGCCTGGCCCTGGACGGCACGCGCTTCCGCATCCGCAGCCCGCTCGGCACGCACGAGGTGCGCAGCGCCCTCGTCGGCCGCTTCAACGTCCAGAACGTGCTGGCCGCCTTCGCGGCCGCGGTGGCGGCCGGAGTCGTGCCGGAGGTCGCCCTGCGCGGGCTGGCCACGGTGACGGGCGTGCCCGGGCGGCTCGAGCGCGTGGCCGGTGCGACGGGCTTCGTGGTCATCGTGGACTACGCGCACACGGACGACGCGCTCAAGAACCTGCTGGAGACGGTGCGCGAGCTCGGCCCCCTCCGCGTGATCACCGTCTTCGGCTGCGGGGGCGACCGCGATCGCACGAAACGGCCCCTCATGGGCGCGGTGGCCTCGCGATTGAGCGACGTCGTGATCGTCACCTCCGACAACCCCCGCTCCGAGCCCCCGGAGGCTATTCTCGAAGAGATACAGAGGGGGATGAACGGCGGCCGCAAGGCCGAGCGCCACGCGATCGTGGACCGACGCGAGGCGATCGCGCGCGCTCTGGAGATGGCCCGTCCCGGCGATGCCGTCGTCATCGCGGGCAAGGGGCACGAAACCTATCAGGTCCTGCGGGACCGCACGGTCCCCTTCGACGACCGGCAGGTGGCCCGGGACATCCTGTCCCGCCTCCCCGCCCGGTCGGGCAAGCCATGAAGGGGGCATCCGTGACCGCGCCCATCGACACCCTCACCCTGGACGAGATCGCCAAGGCCACGCAGGGCCGCGTGGCCGCGGGCGGACCGGCGGCCACCGTCGCCGGCGTCTCCATCGACTCGCGCACGCTGGTCAAGGGCCAGCTCTTCGTGGCCGTGAAGGGCCCGAACTTCGACGGGCACGACTTCGTGGCCGCCGCCGTCGCGAAGGGCGCGCCTGCGGCCATGGTGCATCGCGACGCGGCCGTGCCGAAAGGATTCCCGCTCGTGCGCGTGGGCGAGACCACGCAGGCCCTGAAGGACCTCGGACGGCACGTGCGCCTGAAGGCGGGCGTGCCCGTGGTGGCCGTCACCGGCTCCGCCGGCAAGACCACGACCAAGGAGATGACGGCCGCGCTGCTCGCCACGCAGGGGCCCGTCCTCAAGACGGAAGGCAACCTCAACAACCAGTACGGCCTGCCCCTCACCCTGCTGCGTCTGGCTCCCGAGCATCGCTACGCCGTGCTCGAGCTGGGCATGTCCGCCGCCGGCGAGCTGCGCGAGCTGTCAAAGGTCGCGCGTCCCGACGTGGCCATCATCACGATGGTGGCGCCCGTCCACCTCGAGTTCTTCGCCTCCGTGGACGCGATCGCGGCGGCCAAGGCGGAGATCCTGGAAGGGCTCGACGCGAATGGAGTGGCCGTCCTCAACTGGGAAGACCCGCGCGTCCGGCGCATCGGCGAAGAGCGCAAGGGGCGCACGCTCTGGTTCGGGCGCGACCGCGCCTGCGACGTCTCCGCCGAGAACTGGCGGGGCACCATCCACGGCATGCGCTTCGACCTGCGCGTGGACGGCAAGAGCTACGACGTGGCCCTGCCCCTGCCCGGCCCCCATTTCCTGCTGAACTTCCTGGCCGCCACCGCGGCCGCGCACCACATCGGCGTGCCCATGGACGCGATCGTGGAGGCGGCCACGCACCTGAAGGCGGCCAAGAGCCGCGGGCAGGTCCGCCGGCTGGGCGAAGGCGTCACCCTCCTGGACGACAGCTACAACTCGAACCCGGCGGCGGTGGAGGCGGCGGTGACCGCCCTCGACATGGCCGCGCAGGGGCGCCGCGTGGTGTTCCTGGGCGACATGCTGGAGCTGGGGCCCACGGGGCCGGAGCTGCATCGGGAGACGGGGGCGAAGCTGGCCGGCCGCGCCGACGTCGTCATCGGCGTGGGGACGCTGGGCCGCGAGTTCGCGGAAGGGGCACGGCGCGCGGGCCTCCCCGCGTCCGCGCTGCGCGACTTCGCGGATTCCGAGGTGGCCGCGCGCGAGGCGGGCGCGCTCGTGAAGGCGGGGGACGCCGTGCTCGTGAAGGGCTCGCGCGGCGCGCGCATGGAGAAGGTCGTGGAGGCCCTGGTGGCGCGGTTCGGGGAGAAGGAGAGCTAGCGTGCTCTACCACCTCCTGTACCCCCTCCACACGCAGGTGTCCGGGTTCAACGTGATCCGGTACATCACGTTCCGCACCGCGGTGGCCAGCCTCACCGCGCTCTTCCTGGTCCTGATCCTGGGCCCCTGGATGATCGAGCGCCTGCGCCGGCTCCAGGTCGGCCAATACATCCGCGAGGAGGGCCCCCAGGCCCACCAATCCAAGAAGGGCACGCCGACGATGGGCGGCCTGCTCATCCTGGCCGGCATCGTGATCCCCACCCTCTTGTGGGCCAACCTCACGAACCGCAACGTGTGGATCGCCGTCCTGTCCACCCTCGCCTTCGGCGCCATCGGCTTCGCCGACGACTACCTGAAGGTCGTGAAGAAGCAGAACCTGGGCCTGAGCGGCCGCAGCAAGCTCTATTTCCAGCTCGCCATCGGGTTCGTGATCGGGGTGATCGTGTACGGCTTCGCCCGCGTCGATCCCGCGAGCTATTCGACGCGGATCACGGTGCCGTTCTTCAAGAACCTCCTGCCCGACCTGGCCCTGCTCTACATACCGTTCGCGGTGCTGTTCGTGGCCTTCGCTTCGAACGCGGTGAACCTCACCGATGGTCTGGACGGCCTCGCCATCGGGACGACGCTGATCGCCGCCGCCGCCTTCACGGTGCTCACGTACCTGACCACGCACGCGGTGTTCTCCCGCTACCTCGACCTGATCTTCCTGCCGCGGGGCGCGGAGCTGACCATCTTCTGCGGCGCGATGGTGGGGGCGTCGATGGGGTTCCTGTGGTGGAACTGCTATCCCGCCCACATCTTCATGGGGGACGTGGGGTCGCTGGCCCTGGGGGGTGCGCTGGGCACGATCGCCATCCTCATCAAGCAGGAAGTGCTGTTCTTCAGCGTCGGCGGGTTGTTCGTCATCGAGGCCCTGTCCGTGATCCTGCAGGTGGTCTCGTTCCAGCTGCGCGGCAAACGCATCTTCCGCATGGCCCCCCTGCACCATCACTTCGAGCTCATCGGCTGGAAGGAAACGCAGGTGGTGGTGCGCTTCTGGATCGTGGCCTTCATCTTCGCGCTGCTCAGTCTCACCACGGTGAAACTGCGATGAAGAAAACGCTTGTCAGCTACGAACGCCGCAGATCGCTAGTGACCTGGAACGCTTGAGGGCCCCTTGGAACTGGCGGGCAAACAAGTCGTGGTGGTTGGCCTGGCGCGGTCGGGGATCGCGGCCGCGGCGCTCTGCGCGCGGCGGGGCGCGCGGGTCGTGGCCACCGATCGGAAAGGGCCGAGCGAGCTTCCGCCGGAAGTGATGAACCTGGAGAAGCAGGGCGTGCGCCTGGAACTCGGTGGTCATCGCGTGGCGACCTTCACCGGCGCCTCGATGATCGTCGTGTCTCCAGGCGTGCCCTCGACCATGCCCGAGCTGCAGGCGGCACGCGCGGCGGGGGTCCCGGTGGTGGCCGAGCTCGAGCTGGGCTTCCGGCTCTTGAAGGGGACGGTGGTCGCGATCACGGGCACGAAGGGCAAGTCCACCACCACGGCGGCCGCGGGCGCGATGCTGAGCGAGGCGGGCGGCGACGTGCGGGTGGGCGGCAACATCGGACAGGCCGTCACCGGGATCGTGGACGGCTCGACCGACGACACCACGTTCGTGCTCGAGGTCTCCAGCTTCCAGCTCGAGGGGACGGATGCGTTCCGGCCGCACGTCGCGGTCTTCCTGAACCTCTCCGCCGATCATCTCGACCGCCACGCCAGCTACGAGGAGTACGCGCAGGCCAAGGCCCGCATCTTCGCGAGCCAGACCGCGGACGACTGGGCGGTGGTGAACGCGGACGATCCGGCGGTGCTCGCGCTCGCGCGACAGGGAAAGGCACGGCCGGTTGCCTTCCATCCCACCGCGCGCGCCGCCGAGGGGGCGTTCTTCGATCGCGGGCTGGCGCGGCTCAAGACGGCGGAGCGGGACGAGGTCCTCTTCGATCGCGCGTACGTGCGGCTGCCCGGCGACCACCTCGCCTCCGACATGCTGGCCGCGGCCACCGCCGCCCGCTTGATGGGGGCGCCGGTGGACGCGATCCGCCGGGCCGTCCGCTCCTACACCGGCGTGGAGCACGTCCTCGAGCGCGTGGCGGAGATCGCGGGCGTCGCGTTCTTCAACGACTCCAAGGCCACCAACGTCGAGTCCGCGCGCAAGAGCCTGGAAGCGTTCCCGGGTGTGGTGCTGCCGATCGTCGGCGGCCGCTACAAGGGCGGGGACTTCGCGGACCTCGCCCCCGGTCTGCGCGCGCACGGCAAGGCGGTGCTGGCCATCGGCGAAGCCACCCCGCGCATCGTGGCCGCGCTGGCGGCGGTGATCCCCGTCGTCCCCTGCGACTCGCTGCGCGAGGCGGTGGAGCGCGGCTTCGCGCTGGCCACCGCCGGCGACACCGTCCTGCTGGCGCCCGCCTGCTCGTCCTTCGACATGTTCGAGGACTACGCCGCCCGTGGGCGCGCCTTCAAGGACGAAGTGCGGCGCCTGGCCGCCGCCACCGCCGCCCCGCCGGAGACGCGGAATGGCTAAGAAGATCTCCTCGGACAGCTCGCTCTTCGCCGTGACCGTGGCCCTGCTCGGCTTGGGCCTGGTGATGGTGTGGAGCGCGTCGTCCGGCCTGGCCCAGGAGCGCTACGGCAACGCGTACTACTTCCTGATCCGGCAGGTGGTATGGGCGTGCGTCGGTCTCGTCTCCATGGTGGCGGCCATGCGCACGGACTACCGCAAGCTGCGCCATCCCGCCGTCGTCTACTCCGCGGTCCTCGCCACCCTCGTCCTGCTCATCGCCGTCCTCTTCCTGCCCGCGGTCAACGACACCCATCGCTGGATCCGCCTGGGGTCGCTCTCGCTGCAGCCGGCGGAGGTGGCCAAGCTCTCGACCATCCTCTTCCTCGCCTACCACCTGGAGCGGCGGGGCGAGAACGTCAACGAGTTCCTGCCCTCGCTCTTCCCGGTGCTGCTGCTGCTGGG
>WNFM01054627.1_pt7 | contig 24098 bp, 26 predicted proteins | sample 5400271 | NCBI WGS metagenome assembly WNFM01 (sample SAMN13153352, study PRJNA577476) | soil metagenome | isolation source: 60 cm saprolite on Douglas fir-dominated hillslope | place: USA:California | collected 2013-09-17 | reverse complement strand
ACGGCCGTGAAGGTGTGGGTTGACTTTAGCGCCCGGTTGTTGGTCAGCCCCCCGAAGAGGCCGGAGCGGAGGGCTACACCGGTGACCAGCGAGATCGAGAGGGCTGCGAAGCAGCCGAGCCCGGCTACCCGGCCGAGGAACCAGAAGTACTGGTCGAGGGTCAAGGCTTGATCCGACGGGAGGGCCGTTACGACGGCGAGAGCCACCAGCCGGGGCAGTGCTGCTCGAGGTAGAACTCGGCCGACTGGCGGCCCAGGAGCAGCGCCGTCTTGGCGTAGATCTCGGCATCGGTGCCGCTCGCGGCGATCACCGAGACCTCCTTCAAGTTCGACTTGGCCGGCCGCCCGGTGCGGGGGTCAACGAGGTGGTGGAGGTCGGGACCCCAGCGCCGCTTGACGGTGCCGCTGGTCGCGGCGCCCTGGTCGCGAAGGTAGATCGTGGTTCCCCCGAAGCCGATCGGCCACCCCTCCCCATCCGGGCCGATGCCGTGGGCGAAGAGGTCGCCACCCAGGTTGACCACGCAGTTCTCGCCGAGACGTTCGGCGAGGCGGTCGGCCAGCCAGCCTTTGGCGATCCCGCCGAGATCGATCCCGAAGCCGGGGCGGAGCTTGGCGGCGCCCGGGGCGACGGCCAGGATCTCACTCAGCGGCGGCAGCGGGTCGAGGACGACGGTCGATCGCGGGCTGGACATGGCGCCCTCGCTGAAGCTGTGGGTGTAGCCGGCCGCCAGGAGCGCGTGGAGCACGCCGGCGTGGACGAGCCCGCCGGAGAGCTCGTGCGCGTAGAGCGCCTCGCGGAGCAGGTCCTCGAGGGTGGCGCTGACGCGCACCCAGCCACCGTTGGAGGCGTTGAAGGCGGAGAGCTCGCTGCTTGGGTCGAAGCGGGTCAGCCGCCGGTGCAGCTCGAGGACCCAGCTGGCCCCTTCCGCCAGCGAGCGCGCGTCGCAGTCGACCGCGTACAGCTGGCAGACGGTGCCGAGGGCCTCGAACTCGAGATGTTCAGGAGACACTGGTGAAGGTGAGTGGCTGCTGGTCGCCACTCGACTTGATGCTGGGCGAGAGGTTCAGGTGCCCGGCCGTGCTCGCCACGACGACCGGCGGGTGGAGCGGCGCCCCGGGGCTCTTGAGGTGGCCCGCGACGTAGACCGCGGACCCGACGGTCGCGAGGCCGGTCAGGAGGCAGGCGGTCAGTTTGAGCGTCCAGGCCGGCATCTCGATCCTCCTTCTCAGGAGACTCCCACCGGCGACTTGATGAAGGGCACCCGGTCGAAGCTCGCGCCGAGCACTTCGGTTGCGTCCGCTCCGAGATGTGAGGTCAAGATTTCCTGGTACACGCTACGAAAGTCAACGTTGTATTTCAGGTTTCCTGTTGCGTCCAGGTCGGAAAGATTTGGCGCCCCGCCGTAGAGCCCGCCCTGGACCGGGTTTCCGATCAAAAGCACGGGTGAGGCGGCCCCATGGTCGGTCCCGCCGGAGGCATTCTCCTTGGGTCGCCGACCGAACTCGGACCAGGTCGCGAGGAGGACGTTGCTTGCCATCCCGTGGGCGTCGAGGTCCTGGAAAAAGGCGCTGACGGCCTGGTCGAAGTAGCCCATCAGGTCGTCGTGCCGGTTGAGCTCGGTGTAGTGGGTGTCGAACCCGCCGAGGGTGACGTGGAGCAGCTTCACGCCGGTGCCAGCGACGATCAGCTCGGCGGCCAGCTGGAGCGCCGAGGCGAGCTGGTTCTTGGACGAGTAGACGAGCTTGGCAGTGTCCGAGTACTTCGCCATCGGCTGGTACTTGGCGGAGGCCGTCTTGAGCGAGGCGATGGTGTCCTTGGCGGTTGCGATGGCGGTGTCGAAAAGGGCGCCGTAGATGCCCGGGGTGTCCTTGTAGAGCGCGGTGACCGCGGTCTCGACCGGGTCGCCCCCGGTGAAGCCGAAGTTCTTCGGGTCCTGGATCACGGTCATCGTGGCCTGCAGGTCGCGGAGCGCGCCCGGCACGTCGGTGGCGCCGCAGGCGCAGCCCGTCAGCGGGTGGCCGAGGGTGTCGTACTGCTTCGCGGCGAGCTGGCCGAGCCACCCAGATCCGGATCGATTCGAAATGGCTGAAAACCGGGTTCGGGTAGCCGACGCCCTGGACGATCGCCACGCGGCCCTGGTCGAAAAGCTTCTTGACTCCCGCCAGGTTCTGGTTGAGGCCGAAATCGCTGTTCAGCGGCAGGGCCTGGCTGACCGACGGCGCGGCCAGGCGGGGCCGGAAGTCGTGGAGCTTCGGGTCCTGGAGGGGGACCACGGTGCGGAGTCCGTCATTGCCCCCCGCCAGCTGGACCATGACCAGGATCTTGTCGTTGCTGATGCCGTTCGTCTTGGCGGCGTAGACGGCGCGCGCGAAGGCGTCGGGGACGGCGGCGTAGCCCGCGGCGAGGCCGGCCGCCCCGGCGCCGAAGACGAGGCCGGCGCGGAGGAAGTCGCGTCGCTTTAGCTGGTTGATGCCGTGCTGCTCAGTCATTGGGGCGGTTCACCTACTTGAGTTGGAATTCCGGGGAGGCGAGGACGAGGACCCAGCGGTCGAGATCGGTGGAAGCGGCGTTGAGGAGGCCTGCGGTCGCCGGGCTCAGCACGCCGTCCAGGTTGTGGAGGTGCGCGTCCGTGGCGGGCGGCGGGTTCTTCACCGCGGCGAGGAGGGCGGTCACGAAGTTGACCCGCGCCATCACCGTGTTGGACGAGATCCAGGACTCGTTGAGCGGCCACCCGCCGACGTCGGGTGGGTCGAACAGGTTCTGGCCCATGCCGCTAGCGGCCCGCAGGGCGATCGCCGACTGGTCACCGGCGCCGAGGGCGCGGAGGGCATGGACCATGAGCTCGACCGGCTGTTTGACCAGCGATCGGTAGCTCGAGGCCGCCTTGAACTCGTCGCTCAGGAAGACGTCGTGCATCAGCTGGCGGACGCTCCAGCCCGACCTGACGAAGCCGGCCGCCAGCCGGTTCACGGTCGCCGCCGGCGGGTTGGGCATGACGAAGTTGACGAGCACCCGCTGCACGATGAAGGGGGCGGTGGCCTTCTGGGCGAGGATCTGCGCGAGGACCGCGTTGATGTCGAAGGTGGCGGTCTTGCGGAGGAAGGTCAGCGGGCCGCCCTTGTAGTTGTAGGCGCGGGTGGGGACGAAGACGCCGGTCATCCCGCTGTCGGCGGGCTGCAGGGATGCCTGGGCTTTCTGAGCCGCGGTCGCGTTGGGGTTGTTGGCGGCGTCCATCACCATGCCTGTGGTCCGGGGCTCGCGCCAGCCGGCAAGCGCCTTGGCGGCGGCACGCACGTCGTCCTCGATGAAGTTGCCCGTACCCATCGTGAAGAGCTCCATCAGCTCCCGGGCGTAGTTCTCGTTGGGAGACTGTCCGGTCGAGGTCCCAAGGTCCAGGTAGCGGAGCATCCCGGGGTCGATCGTCACCTGGTAGAGGAAGTTCCGGAAATCGCCCAGGGCGTTGGCCCGCCAGGTCAGGTTCTGCCAGTAGATGAAGGGGGTCTGGAGGCCCACCTTGCGGTAGTCGCTGGTGAAGTGGCCGTGCCAGAACATCGTCATCCGCTCGGCGAAGGGCGTCGGCCCTTGATCGGGGTCGCCCGGCTCGCGGTGTCGCCGCCGGGGAGGACCGGGGGCTTGGCCGCGGGCGTGCTGACCAAGCGGTCGACGGTCTTCTGGTAGCCGTCGCTGAGGGCTTTTTCGAGGTCGGCGGGAGAGGCGCCGAAGGTCGCCCGGCGGAGCAGCTGCATAACCCGCGCGTTCTCCTTGTCGAGGGGCGAGATCCAGTCGGTGCCGCCGTTGCCGTGCTGACCGAGGGCCGGCGCGATGCCGGCGCCGCCGAGGCCCAGCAGGCGGAAGGCCGCCACACCGCCCCCGCCGGCGATTGCAGCGCCGAGGACGGCCCGGCGCGTCATCGCGCCGCCGCGGCGCCGGGCCGGAAGCTTGGTCGCGTCTGCCTCGATTGCCATACCCAGGATTGAACGCCCCGGAGAGGTCCTTCTTCTTCAGGTCGGTGTCAAGGGTTTGTAAACGTGACCGGCCGGTGCCAGGCTGTCACATGGCGCGGCGCGCCGGTGCTTGTAGGTTGTGCAGGCCATAACCGCCACCCCACTCGGTCGAGTTCAATCCACGTTGGATCCCTTCGAACGGCTCTTCAAGGACGAGTACGCGCGCGTGGTGGCGATCGCCAACCGCGTCCTGGCCGACCGGCAGGAGGCGGAGGACGTGGCCCAGGAGGTCTTCGTCGACTTCCACCGGCTGCACCGCGCGGACGCGCCCTACGCGGCGCCGTGGCTGCACCGGGCGGCGGCCAACACCGCGCTCAACGTCGTTCGGTCGCGCAGCCGCCGGGCCCGGCGGGAGGCGAGCTATGGGGCGCTCGAGGTGCCCCGATCGGTCGACCCGGCCGAGGTGGCGGAGGTCACCGAGCAGCGGTTGATCGTGCGGACGGCCCTCGCCCGGCTGCCGCGCAAGAGCGGCGCCGTGCTGGCGCTGCGCTACGGAGGACTCAGCTACGCGGAAGTGGCCCAGGCGCTGGGCGTGAACATCGGACAGATCGGAACTTTATTGCGACGAGCCGAGGCAGCGCTTCGGCGGGAGGTAGAACGTGGGACATCTCGGTGACGGCGCCCTGCGCCGCATGATCGACGAGCCGCTGGCCGCCAGTGAGGCGGACCGCCGGCACCTGGAGAGTTGCGCCGGCTGCGAGGAGCGAAGCAAGCGCCTCTCCGGCGATGCGCGGCTGGCCTCGGCGCTGCTCGCGGTGCCGAGCGTCGAGCCCGACCCGCCGGCCGCCCTGGCCCGGGTTCGCAACCTGGCGGCCGTCGCGCCGGCGCCCCGCCGAGCCTGGGCGCGCCTGAGCTGGTCGCTGCCGCGTTTGGCGCGGCCGCTCGCCCTGGCGATGGCGCTGGTCGTCCTCAGCGGGACGGCCGTGTACGCCACCCCCAGCCTCATCACAATCTTCGGCGGCAACCCGAACCAGACGGTCGCGGCGGTGCCGGTGACGGCCCCCGCGGAGGGAAGCGTCGCCGGCCTGCCCGACCTGTCTCAGTACGGGACCACCAAGGTCATCGAGCAGGGGACCACGCAGACCGTGCTGACCGCCGCCGAGGCGACGACCCTCAGCCACGGCCTGGTTCCTCCGTCCGCGCCGGCTGACTACGCCGGCAAGACCGTCAGCTACGCCGTGGTCGGTGAGTCGAAGGTCAGCTTCACGTTCGACGAGGCGAAGGCCAAAGCTGCCGCCGCTGCCGCGGGCAAGCCGGCGCCGGTGTTCCCCGCCGGGATCAACGGCACCACCCTCACCGTGACCGCCGGACCGGCGATTGCCGAAGTCTTCGGGACCATCAGCAAGAGCACCGACCTCAGCAACCTGCCCCTGATCGCCGGCGTCGCCAAGGCGCCGGTGGTGACCTCGACCGGCGTCTCGGCCAAGGAGCTTGAGAACTTCCTGGTCATCCAGCCGGGGATCGCCGGCAACCCGACCGCGGTGGCCGAGATCAGGGCGATCGGCGACCCGCTCGCCGCCGGCAACCTGGTGATCCCGGTCCCGGCCAACCTGGCCACCTCCACCCCGACCACCGTGAAGGGCGTACCCGGCGTGCTCATCGCCGACAAGACGGGTACCGTGAAGGGCCTGGTTTGGGAAAAGGGCGGAATCGTCTACGCGGTCGGCGGGCACTTCGATGACGGACAGCTCATCGCGATCGCAAACGGCGTCGGATAGAGAAGAACAGGCGATGGCGGGAGCCCAGACTCCCGCCATCCACACCCAGGACCTAGCCAAGAAGTACGGTCACGTGACCGCCCTCGCCGGGCTCACGATGACGGTTCCGAAAGGTGAGGTCTTCGGGTTCCTGGGACCCAATGGAGCGGGCAAGACGACTTCGGTGAAGCTCCTCCTCGGCCTGACCGAGCCGACCGCAGGCCAGGCCTGGCTGCTCGGTGCGCCGATCGGCGACCTGGCGGTCCGAAGGCGGGTCGGCTACCTGCCCGAGCTCTTCCGCTACCAGGGCTTCCTCAGCGCGCGCGAGGTGCTCGCCTTCCACTGCGAGCTGGCGCGCGTCCCCCGGTCGAGCTGGAAGGAGGAGATCGCCGAGGCGCTCACCATGGTCGGGCTCGTGGACCGGGCCGACGACCGCTGCGCCACCTTCTCGAAAGGTATGCAGCAGCGGCTCGGCCTCGGAGTGGCGCTGCTCGGCAAGCCGGAGCTGGTCTTCCTCGACGAGCCGACCTCGGCGCTCGACCCGGTCGGGCGCCACGACGTGCGCGAGATCACTCGACGGCTCCGCGAGCGGGGGACGACGGTCTTCCTCAACTCCCACCTCCTCAGCGAGATCGAGATGGTCTGCGACCGCGCCGCCGTGGTGGACCACGGCCGGGTCATCGCCCTCGGCACCATCCACGACCTTCTCCGGGGAGCCGATATGGTCCGGGTGCGGCTGACGGGCCTCAACGGCCGGCTGAGCCAGATCGATGGCTTCGCCGCGCCGTCTGAAGATGGCGAGTGGATGACCTTCCGCGGCGTGAAGGAGGAACGGGTGCCTGAGCTGGTGGCCGAGATCGTGCGTCTCGGCGGCAGCGTCTACGCCGTCGAGCCGCGGCAACAGTCGCTCGAGGACCGCTTCCTCCAGCTGCTCGAGGACGAGGACGCGAGGTGACCCGCGCCATCTGGCCGATCGCGCGGATGACCCTGGTCGAAGCGTCTCGGCGCCGCCTGCTGCTGGCCCTGGCGGTGCTGACCTTCCTCGTCATCGCGGCCGTCGGCTACGGCTTCTCGAGGCTTCCCCAGATCGGCGGCTCGCGGCCGCTCAACCACGACGACCTGATGCAGATCGCCGCCATCCTGACCATCCTGACCTTCTTCATGTTCAGCTTCGTGCTGTCCTTCGCCGCCGTCTTCGTCGCCGCCCCGGCGATCTCCAGCGACGTCGAGTCGGGCGTCATCCTCTCCATGGTTCCACGGCCGATCCACCGCAGCGACATCGTGCTCGGCCGCTGGCTCGGCCTGGCGATGGTCGTCGCGATCTACACCGTGGTGGCGACTCTGATCGAGCTCGAGGTGGTGAACCTGGTGATCGGCTATCTGCCTCCCAACCCTTTCCAGGCGGTCGCCTTCCTGGTGGCGGAGGGACTCGTCGCGGTGACCATGGGCCTCCTCTTCAGCACCCGGGTAGCGCCGATGACCGGTGGGATCGTGGCGACCATCCTCCTCCTCGCGGTCTGGTTCGCCGGCATCGTGGGGGGCATCGGCTACTCCTTCGGCAACGACACCGTGGCGGCCTTCGGCACCATCTCGCGGCTGGTCGTGCCGACCGACGGCATGTGGCGCTCGCGGCGCAGGCGCTGGCCGGGCGGCGGGCGGCAGCGAACCCCTTCTATGCCGGCGCCGCGCCGGGCCTCCCCTACCTGCTCTGGACGGCGGGGTGGATCGCCGGCCTGCTCGGCCTGACCATACTCAGCTTCCGGAAGCGAGAGCTCTAGCAGGCTGGAAGCCGGTCGGACAAAGGAACCGCCCCGAGCGGATGGCGGTCCGCTCGGAGCGGCGGAGTTAGAAGTCTTCTAAAACGCTCTCAGGTCTTGCGGGTCGAGATCGTTCTCAGCTCTTCGAGCACGCCTGCCAGCTCGCAGTCGATCTGCTCCGGCAGCCCGAAGAGCCGGTAGGTGTCGAGCTGTTTGCAGAGCAGGGTGAGCAGCTCCGACCGTTCCCAGCGGGGGCGGACCAGCCACATCTCGCCGTGCATCAGGAGGATCCGCCGCTGCTGCTCGGTGAGACCGTGAAACTCGGCCGCGGCTAAGAGGTCGAGGCCGTACTCGGAGGCCTCGCTGGCGCTGACCCAGGGCTCCCGTGCGCTTGCGAGACGGCGAGCGGAGGTCAGCAGACCGAACCAGTCCACGACCCGACCCCGAAGCGCGATCGACACTCTCCCACCTCCGCGAGTGACGCTAGCCGCAAGGACGTGATCTTGTCAACTGAGTTACTTAACAGTTTTGCCCATTTTTGTTAAGGTATGCACGCCGTGGTCGGGTCCCGACCGCATACCTGGGGTTAGAAAACACATGCGCAAGTTCCTCATCGCACTCTCGATCGCGACCATTACCTTCGCCGTCACGGCCGCCAACGTCCTGGCCGCCCCCCTCGGCGGCAGCGGTCCCTGCTGCTACTCGTAACCCACGCCGCGGCTTCGAAGGCCGCCTCGGGCTTAACAATTTCGCCGTAGGGCGACAACTATTGCTGCACAGAGGCAGGATCTGTTCTAGTCTTCGGCGGTGGCAGTTGCAGCACGCCGTCGACTACCGGGACTGAAGGTGCGGCCGGGCGCCGTTCGCCAGGCGCGCAGCGAGGCCGGGCTCAGCCTTGCCGGGGTCGCGCGTGGCGACCTCAGCCGGACCGCTATCTTCCTGATCGAGACCGGCAAGAGCAACCCCACCCTTCCCACCCTCGAGCTGATCGCCGAGCGCACTGGGAAGCCGATCGACTACTTCCTCGACGACGAGCTCCCGGTCGCGGGCCCCGGCATCGACTTCATCGAGATCGAACAGCTCCTCGCGGCCGAGGATTTCGAGCGCGTCAAGGAGCTGACCGCCCATCACCTGGCCGTCCGGCTCTCCCGTGCGGACACCGCCCGACTTCGCTTCCTCAAGGGCCAGGCCCACATCCGCAAGGCAGAGGCTGAGGCTGCAGCCCCACTGCTGGCGGGGGCGCGCGAGTACTACGAGTCGGTGATGGACAAGGCGATGGCGGTCGAATGCCTCAGCTGGGAGGTCCACGTTCCCTACCTCCTCCAGGAGGCGAACGCGCTCGAGTTCGGCGAGGCGGCCCTGCTCCGCTGCCGGCAGCTCAAGCCGGTCCCGCCCATGACCGAGGTGCGGATCCTTTCGCGAATCGCTGGGATCCATGTCTTCAACAACAACTGGGCGGAGGCGATCCGCCTCTACGAAGAGGTCGTTGAGCGCCTCGGACCGCTGCGGGACATGAACCGGATGGCGAAGGTGTACGGAGACCTCGGCTGGGCCTATCGCGAGATGGGGCAGCTCGAACTCTCCGCCAGGTACTCCCAGAAGTCGATCGCGCTCAACGAGATGCTTCGCGACCAGTATTCGACGGCAGCCGCTGAGAACAACCTTGCGCTCGCCCTGATGAACATGCAGAACTACTCCTCGGCTGAGGAACACCTCGACCGCTCGAAGGACATCTTCGATGCCCTGGGTCGCGAGCGCGGCCGGGGCGACCTGCTCCTGAGCTACACCGAGCTGCACCTGATGCGCGGCCAGCTCCAAGCGGCCGAGCAGTCCGGCAGTGCGGCCCTCGAGCTCGCCACCCGCCTCAACGAGAAGGCGACCGAGGCCCAGTCACACGAGTGGCTCGGCCGCGTCGCGGCCGCCCGGGGCGACCACGAGACCACCGATGCCGAGTTCTCGCTGGCGATCGCCCAGCTCACCAAGCTGAACTTTGTCGAGCGGCTGATCCGCACCCACGCCACCTACGCGCAGATCCTCGAGGACCGGGGCGACCTCCAGGCGGCGAATCAGCACCTCCGGCAGCTGGTCTCGCTGAACCGGCCCGACATCATCGCGGAGAGCTCGCTGGAAGAGCGCCGCCGCGAGCTCGCCTAGCTCCTAGCCCCGGCCGCGGCCGGAATCAGCCTCCCAGCGGCAGGGTCAGCTGCGGCTTGGCGGTCTTGTGATCCGGCTTCAGCGAATAGACGGCGTTGCTGATGGCGAAGAACTCGAGCACGTGGGCGCCCCAGTAGTAGGGCCGCTCCACGATCTGGGTGCCCACGACGCCGTCCGACTTCAGCTGCATCGCCTCGTACTGCATGCGATCCATCGCCAGCTCGCGTGCCTCGTAGACCGCCTGGGTGAAGTTCGGCATCTCGACGTTCTGGCCGGTCGTCCCGAACCAGCCCCGGAGCGTCTGGTGGGCGACATGGTAGACACACGTTCCCATCACCAGCCCGCGCGGCGCGTAGCCGGCCTGGAGCAGGGTCCAGAAGTCCTGGCCGGAGAGATCGGAGGTGAACGGTTTGTCGTTCGGCGTCCGGTAGCTGCCCTCCTTCGCCTTGACCGCGGTGCCGATGGCAACGAACTCGGCCAGGCCAGCGCCCCATTCGTAGAAGCCGACGTTTAGGCGCACCCCGACGATGCCGTCGGCGCCAAGCTGATCGGCTTCCGCCTCCATCCGTGACATGGCCAGCTCGCGGGCCGCGTACATGGCCTGGCTGAGCACCTGGAGCTCCATATTCTGGTTCCAGTTCCCGACCTGGTAGCCGATGTGGTAGATCGAGCTGCCGACGACGAGGCCCAGGGGCTCGAAGCCGGCCTCCGACACCATCAGGAACTCGTTGACGGAGAGGTCGCTGGTGAAGAACTTGCCGCCGTCCACCGCGGACATGCGGCGGAGGCGGTCGACGCCCTGCTGGGGGATTCCCTGCGCGTTCGGGGCGGGCGGAGTTTGGGCCATCTCAGTCAAGGTCCTCCGGAATCGGTGGTCGAGGCTCTCTAAAAAGTAAGGCTTCGGCTTCAGTCCTGGAGCAGGCGGTTCAATGCCTCGCGCGCCCTCTCACTCCCCTGGGCGTGCTCGGCCAGGTGCTTCGCCAGCGCCGCGATCCAATCCTCGATCGCCAGCACCTCGGTTTTCAGGGTGATGCCGCGGACTGAGTGGGAGCGGCGGCCCTCCAGCCCCGAGCCGGAACGGGCAAGCTCGTAGCGGTGCTCGCCCAGCTCGACCTGGAGCCGCTTGACCCGCTTGCGGGAGAGGAGCCCACCCTGGTGCTCGACGGTCACCGCCGACGGCAGGGCACCGGCGAGCTTGGTGGCGAGCACCTCGAGGAAGACGGCGAGATCGCGGGCGTCCGCCCGCAGCGACGCCGCCACCCGCTCGAAACCGAGGACCGGATCATTCGCGTCCACGGCCATCATTTTCCCCCTGATGGTCTCTCCCCCAACTTGCTTGTTTGCGTCTCTCCCCCACTTGGTGGGGGAGTCCGGCCGCAGGCCGGGAGGGGGTAACGGAGCCGTCGATCACGCGAATGGCAGCTTCTCTGCCCCCTCCCCGGCTTCGCCGGTACTCCCCCGCCGAGCGGGGGAGAGACTAGTGGGAGCCGGCCTTGTTCGGCGCCGGCGTGCCGGGCACGTGGAGCAGGTTCTCCACCTCCTTGACCCCCACCACCTTGCGGACGGCCGCCTCGATCGCACCGATCTGGGGCTCTTCGACCTGCCCGCGGAGCACCGCCTTGCCCTCCACGACCATCACGTTGATGTCGCCCTTCGGGATCGCCGGGTCGCGGAAGACCTCGCTTTCGACGCGGTCGAGGATGGTGAGATCGTCGGTCTCGGCGCTGCCGGTCCGGGAGAGAACGCGGCTCTTGATGCCGGAAGCCTTGTCGGTGGCGCGGACGGTGGTCCGCTGCGCCATGCGGTTGGCCTCCAGCCCGATGCCGCCCAGCCGGCGGGCGATCTCGGTCCGGCGACTTCGTCCGCGCTCGGGATCGAGGAGGTAGGCGGCCAGGTAGCCGACCCCGGCCCCGGCCAAGAGGAGGAGCACCATCGGTCCCCGTCTCGGCTTCGCTGGGGGCGCGAGCCGTTTCCCGACGTCGGACTGGATGGTATCGAGTCTCTCGCTGATGCCCGCCGCCCGGTCGAGCAGCATCGCGGCCTGGCGGGTCAGGTTCGCGGCCTGCTTCGCGAACTCTCGGTTGACTCTATCGGCCACATCCTCGCGGGTTCGCTGGAGGCTTGCCCCGCCGTCCCATCCGAACGCCTTCATCATGTCCTTCATGTCGGGTCATTCGCCTCCTGCGGTGCTCACGGGTGGCCGGCAGAATCCTTGATTATAGCGCCGGTATCAGTTTATCGAATTGAATCGGTCGGATTGACGGCCCTCGGCGGCGCGCGCCGGCGGGACCGACCGAATCGTTTCCGGTACGGCCCTCAGCAACCGGGGCAGTGCCGCCCGGGTAGCCCGGAAGAGGGCCCGGCTGGGAGCTCCCCAGCGCAGCCCGTAAGCCACGCGAAGGCCCTCCGGCAGGAGCCCGGCGGTGATCGCTTCGATGGGCGCGAAGAGGACGCCGGGCACCCGCCGGATCGGCGGCCGGAGCACAAGCGACGCCAGGCTGCGGCCCGTCTCGTCGGGCCGCGCCGGGCCCGCCAGCATCGCCGCCAGGTAGGCGTCGAATTCGGCCAGGTGACGGGGGTACTGGCCGGCCGGGATGCCGAGCAGGGCTCCGATCGGCTTCGCCTCCTGGTAGTACGCTTCGACCTCGGCGCCGGTGAGGGGCGCGATGAAGGTGCGATAGGTAAGAACGGCGCTGTCGATCAGCGTCGCGTGAACCCAGAGCAGCAGCTCCGGGTCGAGAGCCTGGTAGCCGGCGCCGGTGACGCGTTCGTGGGTCCGGTTGATCTGGCGCGCCGCCGCCCGGACCTCCTCCCGGCTACCGAAGGTCAGGGCGAGAGAGAGCTCCATCGTCCGGTTGAGCCTTGCCAGCGGGTCGCGCCGGAAGTCGCTGTGTTCGGCGACGCCGGCTGCGACCTTGGGATGGGCCACCTGCATCAGGAGCGCTCGCCCGCCGCCGAGCAGGAGCGCCGCCTCGCGGTTCACCCGCCAGCTGATCGAACCCGGCCCCGGGAGCGCTGCCATCTCCGAAGCGAGCATAGAATTCGCGAAGCGAGACGGCTGGGTTGTGACCAACTCCCCTCCCCGCTCCACAGATAGATCACCCTCTCCGCTTTGCGGGGATTGGGCAGGGTGGGGATGACCGGAGGCCTCGAGACGCACCAGCTACGGTCCTCGGCCTCTGTCCTTTCCAACCGCTGTATTACGCGTTAGCCCTCGTCCCCACCCTACCCTCCCCACTGCGTGAGGAGGGGGAAAACTGCCTATTTGGTCAGGCTTGAGATGATCTCGTCGATGGCCCCGTCCGCGACGGCCCGCAGCTCCTCGTCGGTGCGGTCCTGGATCGGATGCGGGACGAAGACCGCGGCGGGGTCGAAGCCGAGCGCCTTGGCCTGGGCGTGGGCGGCTTCGATGAACTCGGTCGAGGCTATGAAGACGGCCGGGCGGCCTTCGGCCTCGAAGTTGGTCGTGTCATGCACACTGCACGACGTGCAGGACCCTCAATCGGCGAGGGCTTCGACGACGAGGTCGCTCTTGCCGAGGATCTCCTCCAGCAGCGCCCTCGGAGCCGGTCGCGCGAAGGTCGGCTTGCGGAACCGCTCGACCTTCGCGCCGCGCTCGTTGAGCAGCTCCTCGAGCCGGTCGAGGAAGACGTTGCCGCGGGCCTTCGAGATGTCGAGCAGCGCCACCCGGCGGCCCTCGATCGCGTCCGGGCGGGCGACCCGCTGACGGTCGGCCGGCTGGCGCTCGCCGGTCGGGTCGAGTACTTCCAGTCCGCTCATTCGTCCTATCTCCTTACCTCGACGGTCACGGGTGTGCTGCCGCCCGCATTGGGGTTGACCCAGCTCGAGAGGATGCCGCTGAACATACCCGCGCTACCTCCCGCGTGGACGAAATAGAGCCCGCCTTCCCGGAACTTGGGGATGTCCGCCTCCACCAGCGACTCCGGCAGGCCCTCGTCCATACCGCCGGTGCCGCGGGCACGGGTGCGGCCGGGGCGCGTCAGGAGTCCGTTGACCTCGTCGCGCATCCGGGCCTTGCTCCAGCCGGCCTCCCGGAAGATGCGGGCGTGGTCGGGCGGGACCACGACGATGGCGTCGAAGCCGAGCGCAAGGTTGGGATGCGCTGTCGCGTCGAGGCAGGCGGCGAAGCTCCGGATCAACGACTCGGCGCTCCGCGACAGTTGGTCGACGATCGGTGCCGGTCCCTGCCCGGCGAAGAGGGTCACGGTGGACTGCTCAGGCTGGAAGCCGCGCTCGACGTGGAGCGGCACCCAGGGTGAGTCTGCTTCGCGCTCGGCGAAGCAGAAGCTCAGCTTGCCCGGGTTGCCGAGGGTGGCGCGGTCGACGCCGCCGGGCAGGCCGCCGCCGACATTCCGAACGATCAGCTGAAGCGCACGCCCGATCGTCAGGTTGGCCCGGTTGCCCTGGCCGAGCACGTTCACCCCGGAGTTCATCCCGATCTCGCGCGCGATCGGCCCGTTGACGATCAGGATCGGCCCGCTGAAGAAGGTGGTGGCGAGCAGCCCATGCATGTTGAACTCGTCCGTGCAGGCCCCCTCGAGGGCGGCGAGGACCACCGGCAGGTACTCGGGCCGGCAGCCCGCCATGACCGCGTTCACGGCGACCTTCTCCACCGTGCACTCCGCCAGGTCGGGCGGCACCAGGGCGACGAACTCGCGCGGATCGCGGGTCGTGCCCTGGAGCATCCGGAAGACCCGCTCCGCGGTCGGCGGGACGACCGGCAGGCCGTCGCTCCAGCCGCGCGCGAAGGCAGCCTCGAACTCGTCCTCCTCGGCTCCGAAGCGGACGCGGCGGGAGGCCAGCAGGTCGCCGTTGTAGCGCGCCGCGAGCCGCTCCGCGACCCCCGGCTCAACCGTGAGGGAGCCACAGCCGGCGCGGTACTCGGGCAGGCCCTCGCCCAGCGGCGTCACGCCGGTCAGCTCCTCCCAGCGCGGACGCAGCCAGCCCTGGAGCTCGTCCACCACTGCGCCGTTCTCGACTCGGAGCAGGGTCGGCACGGTCTCGATGCCCTGCCGGAAGGAGTACTCCAACTCGGTGTCGTCGACCGGGTCGACGCCGGCCGGAAAGGTGGGGTCGTCCTGGCTGAAGACGGTCAGCGGCAGGGTGTCCCTGAGCGCGGCAAGCACGGGCGCGACCATCACGCAGGTGGGGCAGTCGCGCTTGACGAAGGCGACCAGCCCGTCGGGGAGCGGGGAGACGCTCACGCTCGGAGATTAAACCTCCGCTTCGAGTCCGCGCGTCCTCACGTTCACGATCATGGTGCCGGTGGCCATCCCGACGTACACGCCGCGGGTCGGGGCGGCGTCGCGGTAGTCGCGGCCGACCGCGACCCGGACGTGGTTCTCGCCGGCGCGGACCGGGTGGGTCGCGTCGAACCCCACCCAACCGGTACCTGGCACCCAGGCCTCGGCCCAGGCGTGGGACGCGCCTTCCATGACGCCGCCGACTCCGGGGACGTGGATGTAGCCGCTGACGTAGCGCGCCGGAACCCCCATCGCGCGCGCGCCGGCGATGAAGAGATGCGCGAAATCCTGGCAGACGCCCGCCTTGAGCTCGAGCACGTCGCCGACCCCCGTATAGACGTTGGTCACGGCAGGGTCGTAGGTGAAGTCGCGGCTGATGGCCACCGTCAGGCTGTCGAGGGCCCGCTCCACATCGGGCCCGGAGGCCAGGTCGGCGGGCGCATGGCGGGCCGCGAGGGCGCGTACCCCCGGCTCATCGGTCACCGGCTCGCGGAAGCGGAGGAAGTCCGCGACGAGGTGGTCGTCACCCGCCAAACCGGCCTGGCCGTCCATCTCGACCAGGGAGCGGCTGGTGACGCGCAGCTTGTGGTGGGCGCGGAGCAGGTTGAAGTAATGGACGAGGTTCCCGTAGCCGTCGCGATAGGTCGCGACCTTGACCCGGGGGTTGATCTGGAGACCGAAGTCGAGCAGGCGCTGGCCGCGCCCGTCGAGCGGCATCAGGCGCACCTCCATCATCGTCTCGGTGATCGGCCCCGAATAGAGGAAGCGGGTGGTGTGCTCGATCTCGAAGCGCGTCATTGCTGCTGCTGGGGTACCCGGGCGGTCGGGTCGCCGGGGACGGTCGCGGCAACCTTGCTGGGCTGGAAGTAGGTGGCCCGAAGCGCGAGCGTCAGCTCCTCGGTAAGGCGCTTGAACTCGCGCTCGAACTCGTCGGGATCCTTCGCGACGCCGGCCGGGCCGGCGTCGTCGAAGAGGCCCACCATCCGCGCCAGGACCTTCTCCGGCCGCGACTGCCGGCGCCGGCCGTCGATCCGGTGGACCGAGTCGAGGGCCTCGCTGAGGCAGAAGCGCGCCGAGCGCGGCAGGTCAGGATCGAAGAGCAGGAAAGGCACCACCTGGCGGCCGGTCACCTCGGCTGAGAAGCGCAGCCGGTAGGACTCGAAGGCGAAGCTTGATTTGAGGGCCGCCGTCCACTCCAGCGCGTCCTCGCTGCTCGCCCCCAGGTCGGCGGTCTTGTGGAGGACGACGGTGACCGCGTTCTGCATCCGCTCCAGGTATTTGCCGAGGCGCACGAACTCGCGCGCCTCATCGTGGAACATGGTGTTCTCGATCAGGCCCTCGATCAGGTGGACTCCGAGCTCGACGCTGGAGAGGAAGCTGTGAAGGTCGCGCTCCCAGCCGCGCTCCTCGACCAGCCAGTAGAGCGAGTTGACCTGCTCGTAAAGCTCGGTGGGCAGCGAGGGCCGGACCGCCTGGGCGGCGGAGCGCGCCGCGGCGATGCTGCGCCGGACGGAGGGACCGGCTGCGCCACTCACCAGCAGCTCCACCGCCTGCTCGCGGCGGTCCACGTCGCTTCCCGACCAGCCGGCCAGCCGCATCAGCTCCGCCCAGAAGCCGGCGCCGGGCTCGTCGCTGCGGTCGAGGGAGTGGTCGAGGTGGATGCGCAGCGTCCGGGCAAGGAAGTCCGCCCGCTCGAGCTGCCGGCCGAAGAGCGCGAGCGAGGTGGCGGCCGAGCTAAGCACGCGCGCCTTCTCGGGAGCCGTGCTCGCGGCGCACACCGTTCTCGCCCTGCTCCGCGTGCTCGCCGTGCGCGTGGTGCTCGCCATGCTCGGCCAGCACCCAGGTGTCCCGGCTGCCGCCCCCCTGCGAGCTGTTCACGACCAGCGAGCCAGCCTTTAGGGCCACCCGGGTGAGCCCGCCGGGGACGACCTCAACCTCGGCGCCGCTGAGCACGAACGGCCGGAGGTCCTGGTGGCAGGCCCGGAGCCGGCTGCCGTCGAGCACCGCCTGCACCGACAGGGCCACCACCGGCTGGGCGATGAAGGCGCGCGGCTCGGCCTTGATCCGGCGCCGGAAGCGCTCGCGCTCCGCCGCCGTCGACGCGGGGCCGATCAGCATGCCGTAGCCGCCCGAGCCCGCAACCGCTTTGACCACCAGCTTCTCCAGGTGGTCGAGGACGTAGCGGCGGTCCTCCTCGATCGCGCAGAGGTAGGTGTGGACGTTGGGCAGGATCGGGTCCTCGTCGAGGTAGTACTTGATGATCCGCGGTATCAGCGCATAGACCGCCTTGTCGTCGGCGACACCCGTCCCCAGGCCGTTGGCGATCGTCACCCCGCCGGCCCGGTAGGCGTTGACGAGGCCGGGCACGCCGACGAGTGAGTCCTGCCGGCCGAAGATGGGATCGAGCCATTCGTCGTCGACCCGGCGGTAGATGACGTGGACGCGGCGCAGGCCGCGGGTGGTGCGCATGAAAACCTGGTCCTGGTCGACGACGAGGTCGGTCCCCTCGACCAGCTCGATGCCCATCTCCTTGGCGAGGTAGAGGTGCTCGTAGTAGGCGGAGTTGTGGATGCCGGGCGTGAGGAGGACCACGGTGGGGTTCGCCACCCCATCGGGTGCGAGCCAGCGGAGGTTGCGGAGGAGCTGGTGGCAGTAGCTCTCCACGGGACGGACGGCGTAGCCCTCGAAGAGGTCGGGCAGCACCCGCTTCATGACCGCCCGGTTGGCCAGCACGTAGGAGATGCCGGAAGGGGTTCGCAGGTTGTCCTCGAGGACCAGGAACTCGCCCTTGTGGTCGCGCACCAGGTCGACCCCCGCGATGTGGCAGCGGATCCCGCGGGGCGCCGGCATGCCGTCGACCTCGCGCAGGTAGAGCGGGCTCGAGAGCACCGTCTCCGCCGGGACCACGCCCTGGCGGAGGATCAGCTTGCGCCCGTACACGTCCTCCAGGAAGTGGTTGAGTGCCTTGACCCGCTGCTTCAGCCCGGCTTCGAGGCGGCGCCACGTCCGGGCCGAGACCACCCGCGGGATGACGTCGAAGGGAAAGACCTTCTCGATCCCCTGGGCGTCCGGGTAGACGGCGAAGGTGATGCCGTGGTTGCGGAACGTCCGCATCGCCCGCTCGTGCCGGCGTTCGAGCTCGCCCGGGCCGAGCCGGGTCAGCTGCTCGAACAGCCGCCGGTAGGACGGCCGCGCCTGCTCCGGCCCGGCCAGCATCTCGTCGTAGAACCCGTTCGCCGAGTAGCTGGCAGCGAGGGAAGCGGCCTTTGGCACGCCTATAGTTTGTGCCGCCATCTTGGAACGCGGTCGCACGATGAAGCTTCGCGTCGGCTGTGAGTTCGGCTACGAGGTCGAGGCGGCCACTCCGGCGACGGTCCAGGTGCGCCCGCGGTTCGATGCTCGGCATCGCCTGGTCAGCGAGAGCTGGTGGACCAGCCAGGCCCTGACCCACGACGAGTTCACCGACATCTATGGCAACACGGTGCGCCGGCTCGTCATGCAGCCCGGCGCCCTGGTGNNNNCCCCGACGAGTGGGACCAGCTGGCGCCGACCGCGACCGAGGCAGCGGTCGAGGAGCTGCCCGGCGAGCTCCTCCACTACACCCTGCCGAGCCGCTACTGCCCGTCCTACGATCTCCAGGAGACGGCCTGGGAGCTGTTCGGCCTCACGCCCCGCGGCTGGGCTCGGGTCCAGGCGATCTGCGACTGGGTCCACGACAACATCACCTTCCGCTACGGGGCCAGCCAGGCGCTCACGACGGCCGCCGACGTCTTCGCCTCGCGAGAGGGCGTCTGCAGGGATTTCGCGCACCTCGGCGTCACCCTCTGCAGAGCCATGAACATCCCGGCCCGCTATGTGTTCGGCTACATCCCCGACATCGGCGAGGGCATCCCCGTCTCGCCCGACCCGATGGACTTCTGCGCCTGGATGGAAGTCTGGCTCGAGGGCCGCTGGTGGACCTTCGACCCCCGCAACAACCGCCCCCGCACCGGCCGCGTCTTGATCGGCCGGGGCCGCGACGCCCTCGACGTGGCGATGCTCACCACGTATGGACCAGCCAACTTCCGCTCCATAGTTGTTTGGGCGGATCGCACGAAGCCAGGGGAGGCGGCATGATCGATCCTCTGGGAGTGGACTGGGGCTCCGTCCGCCGCTCCGCGTACCTGCTCGAGCAGACCTTCCGCTATGACTACCCGGCGCCCATCCGCCACCTCGACCACCGGCTGGTGGTCATCCCGCCCGAGCGCTTCGGCGACCAGCTCCGCCTCGACCACCGGCTCGAGGTCGGCGGTCGCGGGGCCCGGGTCGAAAACCAGGTCGACCGCTTCGGCAACATGGTGGTCACCATCTCCGCGCCCCGGATCGCCTCCAGCGTCGAGTTCACCGCCCGCGTCAGCCTGGAACGCCACTCGGGCGAGCCTCACCGGCTGGCGGACGGCTGGCTGGGCGACGGCTATCTGCTCGAGCCGACCCGCCTCACCGTTCCCGACGCGCGGATCCGGCGGGCCGCCGAACGGCTCGGCGCCTCGGCGCCCTGGGGCCTGCCGCTGGCGGAGGCCATCAACGACTGGGTCTACCAGTCGATGACCTACCAGTACGGCGTCAGCGGCATCCGGACCACCGCCGCGGAGGCGCTGGCCATCGGGCGCGGCGTGTGCCAGGACTACGCCCACCTGATGCTCTCCGTGTGCCGGGCCTGCCAGCTGCCCGCCCGCTACGTATCCGGCCACCTCATCGGGGAGGGCGGCACCCACGCCTGGGTCGAGGTCGTGCTGCCGATCCACGACGGCACCGGCGACGCGGTCGCCTGGGCCTTCGATCCCACCCACGCGAGCCGGGGCGGGCTCAACTACGTGACGATCGCCGTCGGCGGCGACTACCACGACGTGGCTCCGACGTCGGGAACCTACCAGGCGCCCGTCCGCGGCACGCTCTCCACCCGCAAGCGGGTGACCCTGACCGAGCTCGACTACGCGGCCTGACCCTTCCCGCTGAGGCCGGCGCCGGCCGGTTAGCATTTCGGCGGAATGGCAGCGATCAAGGCAGAGGGAGTCGTCGCGCGGGAGCCCCGCACCCCGTCTCGGTTGGAGCAGATCACCGTCGACGATCCCGGTCCGAGCGAGGTGAGGCTTCGGCTCCTCGCAAGCGGGGTCTGCCACACCGACCTCTACGCCCGCGACGGCGGCATGGGCGATGCGTTTCCCTGGCTGCTCGGCCATGAGGGCTGTGGCGTCATCGAATCGGTCGGCCCGGGCGTCGACGCTTCACGGGTCGGGGAGCGCGTCATCGTCTGCTGGCGGGCGCCCTGCGGCCGCTGCCGCTTCTGCCTCCGCGGGCGGTTGGAGCTCTGCGCCGAGGTCGCCACCCCCGGCCCGCGCCTGCACGGTGAGGATGGCGCGGTCCTCTCCCCCGTGCTCCGGGCGGGCACCTTCACCACTCACACGGTGGTGGCTGCAAGCCAGGCGATCACAGTCGGCGGCGAGGTGCCGGCCGAGGTAGCAGCGCTGATCGGCTGCGGGGTCGCCACGCGCGACGACATCCTCGATCGCCGGGTCGTCGTCATCGGTTGCGGGGCGGTCGGCCTCAGCGCCGTACAGGGCGCCCGGCTGGCAGGGGCGGCGACCATCATCGCCGTCGACCTCAGCCCCGCCAAGCTGGATTGGGCGCGCCGGATGGGCGCCACCGCCGTCGTCAACGCGGCGATCGAGGATGTCGTCGCGCGCGTGCGCGAGCTGGCGGGCGGATTCGGGGTCGACTATTGCCTGGACGTCGTTGCGCGGCCGGAGACGATGCTCAACGCACTCGCGTGCTGCGACAACTTCGGCACCGCCGTACTGGTCGGGGTGCCGCCCCGGTCGGCGGAGCTGAAATTGCCGATCAGCCTGCTCTGGGATGAGCGGCGCGGGATCAAGACCTGCTGGTACGGCAACTGCCTCGGCTCGCGCGACTTCCAGCTGCTGGCCGAATGGTACCGGAACGGCAGCCTCTACCTTGACGAAATGGTGTCGAGGCGGATCCACCTCGACGAGGTCGAGGCCGCCTTCGCCGTGATGACGAAGGGAGAGGAGCTCCGCTCGGTCATCGTCTTCGACTAGTCGGACTCGATTCCGACGGTTCTCAAAGTCGCGCGATCAGGTCGTTCGCCCAGCTCACCAGCAGCGCGGCGTAGGCGGCGCTGATCGAGATCCCACTCTGCGACTGGACGAGGCTCACGAACGACGCCAGGTAGCTCTTGGCCGAAGTGTGGTTGCCGGCATTGAGAGCCGCCTGCGCGTTGTTGAGGTAGCCGAGCAGCTGGTTGGCCACCGTGGTGGAGGTGATCTTCTTGGCCGTCACACCGTCGTTGACGGCCTTGGCCAGGCCGCTCACCGTTGCGTGGACCGTGATCGTGACGGTTGTCGTCGACACGTTGCCGAGCCCGTCGGTGGCCGTGATCACGATGGTGTGCGTCCCCGCCGCCAAGGTCTCGGTGTTGATCACGCCACCGCTGGTGATGGCGGTGGTTGAATCGAGCGTAGCGCTGATCGAGGCGACATTGTCGGGATCGCTTCCGCTGTAGGTGAGCGTGATCAGCTGGCCAACGTCGTAGGAGCCCGCGTTGCTGGGGGCCGTCACCGAGTAGCTGACCGCCGGACCGGCGCGATCGAGTCGCACCTGCCTGGTGAAGGTGGCCACATTGCCGGCGTTGCTGACCACCTGGACGGCGATCGTATAGAGGCCGTCTGTGCCGAGCGCGATGGATGCGGCGGTCGCGTAGGGCAGCGATGCTCCATAGGTCACGCCCCCGTTCGTCGAGAGCGCGAACTGCGCGATGCCGGAAAGGGCGGTGAACGCGAGCGTGAGCGCCAGCATCGGCTTCGAAGTGGCGTTGACTCCGTTGATCGTCGGGCCCGCGATCGTGAAGGAGCCGGCCGGTGCGGCGGTGTCCTTGATCAGGTTCAGGACCACGGCAGTCGGGTTCCCGGCCAGGTCGGTCAGTGTCATCTTCAGCGTGATCGGGCCGTCCTTGAAGGACGAGGCGGTGATCGGCAGGTTCCACTGGCCGCTCGACGTCATGACCTTGCTGCCGGTCTGAGTACTGGTGCCGTCGGTCATCACGTAGCTTGCGGTGGCGCCGACCTCACCAGTTGCCAAGGGCTGATAGGTCTTCACGTTGGCAATGTTTATGAAGGTCGGCGCGGATACGGCCAGCGCGGGTGGGACCGTGTCTTTGGTGATCGTGAGGGTGGTGGCCGTGCTGTCGCCTGCACCGTTGGTGAGCGTCACTGAAACGCTGAGGAGACCGTCCACCAGGTTGGACACGTCGACCGGGATGGCGATCGACCCGCTGGACCCGACCATGTCCATTCCGTTGGCCACGTTGGGAAGGGGCGTGCCGCCGTCCGTGAGGATGACGTTCGCGATGCTTCCGACCTGGCCGGTCACCGTGACGGTGTAGGCGAACTGGCCGGCAAGGTTTGCGTAGGCCGCCGCGTTGACCGTCGGCGCGAGAGGGGCCACGCTGTTCTTGCCCATCGTGGAGGTGAGCGTGGTCGTCGGGGCGCCGCCGCCAGTCAGCGTCACGGTCACCGTGATCGTGCCGTCCGCGAAGGCCGACACGTCAACGCTCGCGCCGAAGGTGCCCTGCGGTCCGAGCACGCCGCTTCCCGAGACCAGGTAGCTGCCCTCGGTCAGCCGGTAGCTCACGGCCGCGCCGGGCGCGCCGGTCACGTAGAGCGGCACCGAGCTCGCGCCGGGCGTGTTGGTCCCGGATGGCAGGTTGACGCCCAGGCCGGATGGAACCGACAGCCTGGCGGCCGCGGCGGCCGGCAGCAGGGGGATCGTTCCGGGTGACAGGAAGGGCCGGATGTTGGCCGTCTTCTGGACGTCGATGGCGGTGCCGCCGAGGTTTTCCGGCATCTCGTTGAAGGGCGGCCCGATCTGCTGGTGCCAGGCGTCGTCGTGCTGCAGGACGAGACCCAGCTCGCCAAACGGCTCGCCGTTGCGCGCGAAAGCTCCGCCATAACGCATCAGGGTCTGGTCGGCGCCATCGCTCTTCGACAGCACGTAGAGGAACTCCGGCAGGAAGGGTTGCAACGTGCGGCTGACGGCGGGCATCCCGAACTGCGAGAAGGGCACGAAGTAGCTGTTGTGGTTGCCGACCCAGTCGATCAGCCGGTCACCGCCGGTGCCGGCGAAGAAGATATCCTGGCCCGCTCCACCGTAGGCGAGGCTTTCCCAGGCCGGGGTTCCGAAGGTTCCGTTCGGTGCGGGGACCGGCCCATCGTTGAGTCCGCCGTCGACGAGGGTGCTCGCGCGCACGTCGATCACGTCGTCGCCCCAGCCGCCATAGATGCGGGACCGGCCCATGCCCGCGATGATCCAATCGTTACCGAGGTCACCGAAGATCGCCTTGTCGCCCGTGACCGGCACTCCCAGCTGGTAGCTGGTCCCGGGCGCCCACTTGGTATCGGTTGGCAGTCCGGGGTCGGCCGGGTTGAAGTTCAGGAACCAGGGCAGGCAGCCGACGCTGGCCGGGTCGACACCAGCCGCCCACTTGCAGAGCAGCGGGTTGAAGATGCCGGGGTTCGGGTTGGTCACGGTCGGCGACAGCAGGATCTCGCGACGCGGATCCTCGGGGTCGAAGTAGGCCGCCTTGCCCGACATCATCGCCCTGGCCGCGTTGGAGTTGCCGTTGTTCGCCAGCGGGAACCAGCCCATCGGGTTCCCCGGGTTGAACGGGTGGTACCAGTCGCTCTCCATCGGCGCGGTGTTCAGGACGTTCGCGTTCAGGTCGAAGTTGTCGGTGTAGCCGACCTCGGGCGCCTCGGCGCCGGAGAGCGCGGACTGGCCGGGACCACCGTGGATGACGCCGTTGCCCCAGCCGCCGTAGATCACGTTGTGGCCGTACAGCGGCTGGTAATGCGGGCAGAGCTGGTTCTGCTTGCAGCCGGTCGAGAAGGTCGGGTTGTTGTTGCCCTGGCCTGGGGCGGTCCAGGTTGTCGGATCCCAGTTGTAGGGGTACAGGAGGGCCGTGTACTTGAGCGCGCCCGCGTTGTTGGTGACCGCCTGCTGGACGTTGCCAGGCGTGGTCACCAGCTGGCTCAGGTTTGCGGCGGGGATGGCGGCGACGCCGTACAGCGGCTCGCCGTAGCTCGAGCTGTCCCGGCTCGCGAGGCAGCGGCCGCCGCCGCCGATGATGCACTGATCGCCGAAACCGCCGGACACCCAGTTGTCGGCGTA